>Ga0334898_1000083_pt1 | contig 180132 bp, 155 predicted proteins | sample GraSluR3_MG_10_FD_207228 | JGI IMG/M metagenome (GOLD analysis project Ga0334898, IMG submission 207228) | Sludge microbial communities from methane-producing bioreactor in Wageningen University, Netherlands - Granular Sludge_3_08-R3 | ecosystem: Engineered > Bioreactor > Anaerobic >...
ACGACTGAAATCCTTGCCTTCCCCGTTGCCTCTGTTTTTGTGTTGCTTGCCGTCTTGCTGCTCTTTTTCTTCGTCAAGGAAAAGAAGGCTATCGGAAAAGTGGATAGCGAAAAGCGGGAGCCTATACTCCATTCTTTGAAGGTGATCTTCGGCGAGCAAGATAAGAGCGCCCTCTTCATTCTGCTGTCTCTTCTCTTCTGGTTTATTGGATATCAAGGGATCCTTCCCTTCGTTGGCTTGTACTCGACACAAATTCTTTTGACCTCCAGCGGCACTGCGAGTTTGGCTGCAGGAATGGTTGGTATTGCTTACGCCCTTTTTGCCATACCCTCAGGAATCGTAGCACACCGGATTGGAAGAAAGAAGACTATCAGGATTGCGTTAGCAACCTTGGTGGTTTTACTGGGTGTGCTTTACTTCCACGATCCGCTTACTTCATCCATGTCTGCCGCACTTCGACAGTACACCTTCTGGGCTTTGTTGTTTGGGTTTGGTATATTCTGGGTCTCTGTGGTCACAAACAGTTTCCCGATGCTTTGGCAAATGTCGACCTATGCAACGGTGGGTATCTATACGGGCTTATACTATTTTTTCAGTCAGCTAGCCTCGATTATTTCCCCTCCGATAACCGGTGCTTTCATCGATTTATTCGGCTTCAGGGCAATCTTTCTCTACGGCTCGGTTTCCATGCTGATCGCTTTCATCCTAATGGGCAAGGTCACTCGTGGTGAGCCCGAAGACGATCCGCTTGAGCAGAAGTAATCTAGAAGGAAATAATGTCGAGGTGTGAGAGGAGAATTCTTAGCCCAATGAGAATCAAGACCACACCTCCCATTATTCCAGCTTTTCTTTGCAGACGGTTGCCCCAGTGATTGCCTATTGCCACCGCGATAAAGCTGAGGATGAAGGTAACCAGCCCGATGACGGCAACCGATTGCATAATATTGGCGCGCAAGAAAGCAAGAGTGATACCAACAGCAAGTGCGTCGATACTGGTTGCGATTGAGAGGAGAAGCAGTTCTTTCAAATCAAGACGCTCAACAGCTTCCACCGGGCATGTTGGGTCTTCAGCAATACAGTCATATATCATTTTTATGCCGATGATACAGAGAAGGAAGAAGGCTATCCAATGATCGATTTGAGTGATGTATCGTTCAAATTGAACTCCCAGGATCCAGCCTAGGAGAGGCATGCCCGCTTGGAAGAGTCCGAAAGAGAGTGCAATGACAAAAGCTTGCCCATAGTTGATTTTTCTCATTCTCAAGCCCTTGCACAAGGACACCGCAAAAGCATCCATGGCAAGACCTATGGATACTAGCAATATTTCAATGATTCCCAATGTTCTTTCTCCCAGAATGAATAGAAAGAGTATAGGAGGTTTTAGAAAATAGGACAAGAAACCAAACAGATTTTCTATTGATGTTGGAAATACAACATACGTAGCGAGAGAGCTCTTGTACAATCAGGATAGATCAACAAAAAAGGAGTGATGCCGATTATGATTAAGAATTTTACGCCGGCACAAGGGCTTACCTTTGCTGACCAAGTCCAATATCAAGAGGGCCAGGTGGTGAGCAAGACACTCGCTCAGGACAAGCATCACAGCCTCACGCTCTTTGCCTTTGAAAAAGGAGAAGAGATCAGCTCGCATTCCAGCACAGGTGATGCGCTGGTCATTGCTTTGGATGGTGTAGGAGAGGTGACAATCGATGATGAAACGTTTGTCTTGCAAGCGGGAGATTCAATTCTCATGCCCAACAATGTGGCACATGCGGTCTATGCACCAGAGCGTTTCAAGATGTTTCTGGTAGTGAGCTTTTAACACATACAAGGAGAAAATCAAATGGATAACAAGATGTTCTGTTTTCAATGTCAGGAAACTGCACGTAATTTCGGATGCACTGTGGCAGGGGTGTGTGGTAAAAAACCAGAAACTGCCAATCTGCAGGATCTTTTGATCTATGTAACCAAGGGGCTAAGCCAGGTTGCCACTAGACTACGAAAAGAGCATAAGGTCGTCAGCAAGGACGTGAACCATATTATCACCTACAATCTGTTTACCACCATCACCAATGCAAACTTTGATGATGAGAAGATTGCACAGAGAATTATTCTCACTATAGAGGCAAAGAACGGGTTGCTTTCCCAGCTTTCCAACAAAAACGACTTGCATGATGCTGCTTTGTTCAACAACACAGACAGCGCTACGTATGAAGAGTTCTCAAAGGCTGTAGGTGTGCTTTCCGAGAGTAATGAGGATGTACGCTCGCTGAAAGAACTTATCACCTACGGTCTGAAGGGAGTGAGTGCCTACACCAAGCATGCAAACAACCTGATCAAGGAAAATGAGGAACTTGATGCATTTATACAGAGTGCACTCAATGACTTGCTTGAGCAAAAGAGTGTTGATGAACTTGTTGCCCTTACCCTGAAGACCGGTGAGTGGGGTGTTGCAGGTATGGCTCTTCTTGATGGAGCAAACACCACAACATATGGCAATCCTGAAATCACCAAGGTCAAGATCGGGGTGGGGAAAAACCCTGGTATCCTGATCAGTGGTCATGACCTGAGAGACCTTGAAATGCTGCTCGAGCAAACTCAAGGAACCGGGGTGGATGTATACACACACAGTGAGATGCTTCCCGCGCACTACTATCCAGCATTCAAGAAGTACCCCAACTTCTATGGCAACTATGGCAACGCATGGTGGATGCAGAAGAAGGAGTTTGAATCCTTCAATGGTCCCATCTTGATGACTACCAACTGTATCGTACCTCCAGCCGAATCGTACAAGAGCCGTCTCTATACCACCGGCGCAACCGGTTTCCCAGGTTGCAAGCACATTGCAGGCGGAATCGGCGATGAGAAGGACTTCAATGAGATTATTGAACTTGCCAAGACCTGTCCTCCTCCGACGGAGATTGAATCGGGTGAGATCATCGGAGGCTTTGCCCATGAGCAGGTCTTCGCCCTAGCTGACAAGGTGGTTGACGCTGTGAAGAGTGGAGCTATCAAGAAGTTTGTGGTGATGGGTGGTTGTGATGGGCGTTCAAAGAGCAGGGATTACTACACTGAGTTTGCAAAGAATCTACCAAAGGATACAGTAATTCTGACAGCAGGGTGCGCAAAGTATCGCTACAATAAGCTGAACCTTGGTGATATCGGGGGTATTCCCCGCGTCCTTGATGCAGGTCAGTGCAATGATTCCTACTCTTTAGCGCTTATTGCCTTGAAGCTGAAGGAAGTCTTTGGTCTTGACGATATCAACGATCTTCCGATCGCATACAACATTGCCTGGTATGAGCAAAAAGCTGTCATCGTATTGCTTGCCCTTCTCTATCTTGGGGTGAAGAACATCCATCTTGGGCCTACGTTGCCTGCCTTCCTCTCTCCTAATGTAGCCAATGTGTTGGTAGAGAATTTTGGGATTGCCGGTATTACCTCTGTAGAGGATGATCTTGCAGCCATGATCGGATAATAGTATATAAAAGTAAGAAAACCTCCAAACACTTTCTGGAGGTTTTCTTTTTTGAATCTTCTTGGAAATCTTAGTTGTTCACCCGTTCCAAGTATTCCTTGGTCTCCGTGTTGACCCTGATCTTCTCACCCTGCTTGATGAAAATGGGGACGCGGACCTTCAATCCGGTTTCAGTGGTGACATACTTGGTTGCACCTTGAACGGTATCACCCTTGACTGCCTCTTCTGCTTCAGCGACGAGGTAGACTACCTTAGGGGGAAGCTGAATGTCCAATAACTGAGCTTCCCAGAATGTACAACGATAGGTCTCTCCGTCTTTCATCAAGAACTCGTAGTCAGGGAAGGTTGACATGGGAACTTCAATCTGTTCGAACGTGTCAGTCAACATAAGATGGAAGTTTTCTCCATCGTTGAACAGATATTGACAATCACGATCAACCACTGTGATGTCTTCTGCGTTATCTTGGGTTTTCATCGTCTCACTGAGAGTCTGTCCGGTTGAGGGACTCTTCATTTTCAGACGAACAAAGGCAGAACCTTTTCCGGGGTTTACGAATTCACGGTCGATAACCACAAAGGGCTGTCCTTTGATCAATAGGGCGGTTCCCTTATCGATTTGACCTGCTTTAATCATGCTAGTACCTCATATGCTTACAAATTGCGCTTATTACCATCACTTAGCATAGCAGAAAGGGGAAAAAGAATCACCCCCTTGAGCTCATTTTCACCCATTAACAGCATTTGCAGACGATCGAGTCCGATGGCAACTCCCGAGCATTGCTGCATCGATGCAAACACTTTTGCCAAGGAAGGATCAACGTCAGGAATTACTGTATTGCTCTCTGTTCTTTTTTCTACAAGGCGGGCATATTCATCCCGATAATAGCCGGCAATAATAGGCTCACTGCGCTCTTCATCATAACAATTGGCAACCTCTATACCCTTGACATACAGTTCCCAGCGTCTTCGGTACAATCCTTCTGCTTTTGCAAGGCATTCAATTCGTTTGGGATATCGTTCGAGTACCAGAGGGCGGTCTTGGGGAAGGTTTGGCTCTACAAACGTAAGAAAGATCCTGTTGAAGGTTTCTTCCCAACTCTCTGGCTCATCACACTCCGAAAGGCCAAGTCTTTTTGCTTCCTTTTGGAGTGATTTCTGACTTTGATGTTTTTCCAGATCAATAGAGACGTAGGTCTTCATCGCTTCAGCTACAGTCATTCTCCTAAACGGTGGTCTGAGCTCGCTTGGGTGCTCGTCGCTGAGCAAGGCTTCAAAAAGCTGTTCAGTGATGGTAATCGAGCTTTGGTCATCAGCTTGCATTGTGTAGTATTCGAGCATGGTGAACTCAGGGTTGTGGATATGCCCCAGTTGTTCACTGTTTCGAAAACAGTGGCTGATTTGGTAGATGCTGCCAAAGCCTTGGGCGATCAGCTGCTTCATATAAATTTCGGGAGAAGGCACCAGATAGAGTTCAGAGGAGGGGAGAAAGGGGTTTTCAAAACGGGTGGCGAAGTTTTCAATCGTCGATTCGGGGATCAGGGTAGGACAAAGCAGAGGAGTATCGACCTCTGTATAGCCTCGTTCATCAAAAAAGGTGCGAATCTTGCGATTCATCTGACTTCTATATTGTGCTGCTGCTTTCATGGTCGCATCATAGCTAGAGCTGTCGTTGTGTTGCAAGGGCCCTGTGCAAACATGTATACTCGGCAATATATGAAAAGTTATGTAACTGACGATATCATCTACGCCCTTGCAACGGCTTGGGCACAAAGTGCCTTGGCTGTCATACGCGTGAGCGGGGATGGGTGCAGAGCCGTTCTTGCTTCCTGTTTTTCACGTCCTAAGGCACTGTTGAACGCTGAAAATGCCACCTTGGTTCATGGATATATATGTGATATGAATGCGAACCGTATAGACGAGGTGGTTGCAGCAGTCTATACAAAGGGTCATGGATATACACTGGAAGAATCAGTGGAATTTACCTGCCATGGATCACTCTCAGTAATAAGGGAAATCCTTGAACTCTTTTCCAAGTTGGGGATGAGAAGTGCTGAGGGTGGAGAATTTACGTACCGGGCATTCTTGCATGGAAGAATGGATTTAACTCAAGCTGAAGCAGTTCAGGAACTGGTTTTCAGCCAGAGCGAACGATCACGTTCGTATGCCTTGCAACGGCTTGAGGGGAGTCTGAAAGACCGAATCAGCATGCTGAAACAGCAAGTGCTTACAGTCATGGCAAGCGTGGAGGTTCAGCTGGATTATGCAGAGGATGAATTGGATGAGTTTGTATTCCCTCGCTCAGAGGTTGTCAATACCATTGAGCAACTGAAAACGCTAAAGCAGACATACTCCATAGGTCGGCTCTACCGTCATGGTGCTCGTATCGTTCTTGCCGGGGCGACCAATGCGGGGAAAAGTTCACTCTTTAATTTGTTGTTGAAACAGGAGCGTTCCATTGTCAGTCCTGTAAAAGGGACGACGAGGGATTACATTGAAGCAGATCTCTCCATTGACGGAATCCCAATTCGCCTTTATGACACAGCAGGCCTCAGACAAAGTGAAGATATCATAGAATCGGAAGGAATCAAGAGGACGGAGCATCTCATAGGACAAGCCGATCTGGTTGTATATCTTGTAGATAGCAGCTGTATTGAAGAGGTGAGGGATGAGGATGCAAGGACCATTGTAGTGTACAATAAGAGTGATTTGGTTCGACCTCCTAAAGGAAAGCTGGCGATCAGCACACAGAGCGGGGAGGGCATTGACTCTCTTTTGAAGCTCATTGCAGAGCGTCTGGGCTCGGTTCCTCGTACAAGTGGTGAGGATTTATTGGTTATTGAATCAAAAAGACAGTACCAGCTGCTCTGCTCTGCTGAGCAAGCATTGTCAAAGGCTCTAGAGCTCTCCGATGCTAATATCCCTTTGGATATCATCGCCATCGATTTAAGCGAAGCTCTTGATTGTCTTGGACAGCTTACCGGAGAGGTTACGCCTGCTGATATTCTAGAAACCATATTCAGTGGTTTTTGTGTAGGAAAATAAGATGGATTATGATGCAATTGTAATAGGAGCAGGGCATGCCGGTATCGAAGCTTCCCTAGCGCTCTCTCGAATAGGGTTCAATACACTGTTGATTACGCAAAATCTCGATACAATTGGAAGACTCAGTTGCAATCCTGCCATAGGCGGTCTTTCAAAGGGAAACATAGTAAGGGAAGTGGATGCACTTGGTGGAGAGATGGCTCATCTGATCGACCGCTCCATGATTCAGTTTAGAATCCTCAATAGAAGAAGAGGACCGGCTGTACAAGCTCCCCGTGCTCAGGCCGATAAGTTCACCTATGCCCGTCTGGCCAAAGAAACTTTGGAAAAGCAAGCAAATTTAGCTCTTTTCATGGATACTGTGGTTGATCTGGTCCTGGACAAGGAAGAAAAAAGAATCATTGGAGTTCAGACCGCTCGAGGCCATAGGATTTATGCTAAAACAGTAGTCCTGACCACAGGCACCTTTATGGAAGGCCGAATTTTCATCGGTGAGTTCGATGCCTCAAATGGAAGACTTGATGAGCCTGCAGCAATAGGACTTGGGACCAACTTACGCAAAAGGGGGTTTCCTGTAGGAAGGTTGAAAACAGGAACTCCTGCCAGAGTGCGCAAATCGAGTCTGGACTTGGACAGGATGGAGTTGCAGGAAGGTGAAGAGGTCATGATGCCGTTCAGTTTTGATTATGACCGGGTTGAACGGCCTTCTCTTCCTTGTTATATAACTTGGACGAATGAACGAACCCATAAAATAATAGAAAAGAACATGCACCGATCTCCGCTCTATGGGGGCAAGATAACAGGCAAGGGTCCCCGTTATTGTCCTTCGATTGAGGATAAGGTGGTGAGATTTCCCGATCGTGAACGACACCAGATTTTCGTGGAGCCTGAGGGTGTAGGCACCGAAGAGATGTATCTGAATGGGATTTCCTCTTCGCTTCCAGAGGATGTGCAGTGGGATTTCATTCATAGTATTGCAGGTCTTGAACATGCCCAGATCATGCGCCCTGCCTATGCTGTGGAGTATGACTACATCGATCCCCAGGCGCTCTTTCCTTCTTTGGAAAGCAAGTTGGTGGAAAACCTCTTTATTGCAGGGCAGACCAATGGGACCAGTGGCTATGAAGAGGCGGCCTGTCAAGGCCTGATAGCCGGTATCAACGCTGCCCAGAAGATGAAGGGGGAAAGACCCTTGGTTCTCAGTCGTAATGAAGCATATACAGGTGTGCTTATCGATGACTTGGTAACCATGGGGACGAAAGAACCCTATAGGATGTTCACCAGCAGGGCGGAATATCGGTTGAATCTCAGACACGATAGTTGTGATCAACGGCTGACGCAAAAAGGATATCAGGTTGGATTGCAAAGAGAAGAACAATTAGCTCGACTCAAAGATAAGCTTGAGAAAATGGATGCAGTGAAGGATCTGCTGAACAGAGGCAGGTATGAGCAAAAGAATGCTCTTCAGGCTTTAAAGATGCCGGAGGTGACAATCCAGACCCTCAAGCAACATATTGCAGGTCTAGAGGCATATGACGAGCCGATACTCTATCAGGTTGAGCTGGATGTAAAGTATGCTGGTTACATTGACAGGCAAGAACGCCAAATCAACCGTTTTGAAAAGCTTGAGAGCCTCTTGGTGCCTGACGGTTTTGATTATGACAGTATAGAGGGGCTCAGTGCCGAAGGGCGGGAAAAACTGAAGAAAGTATGTCCCATTTCCGTGGGGCAAGCCTCTCGGATCAGCGGGGTGAGAAATTCTGATATTGCCATATTGATTGTGCATCTCGATAAGGGAGGAAGGCATGAACGGACCGTATAGAACCTTGCTTCAAGAGAGTCTTCGGTCAATGGACATCCCTTATGAGGCTGTACAGCTCGATCAATTACAAGCGTATATTGCAGAGATTGAGCTGTTCAATCCTGTCTATAAGTTGGTTGCAGCACAAAAAGAGGAGCTGGTAATTCGGCATATCCTCGATTCCTTGGCGGCATATCCAACGATTAAAGCACTCTGTGATATGGTCAAGCCCTGTGAAATTGCGGATCTGGGAAGTGGAGCCGGACTTCCTGGCATTCCCTTGGCCATCATGTTGAGCGAGTGCCCTTTCAGCTTGGTTGAACGGATGGGCAGAAGGGTCGACTTCCTAGGCAACGCATTGGTGCGAACCAATCTCACAGACAGGGTGAAGATCATCGATTGTGATCTTAGGCAAGTAAGGCAACAGTTTTCTATTGTTACCTTCCGAGCCTTCCATCCTTTGGTTGATATCCTGGATTTGGTTGCCCCTATTCTCAGGGATGATGGATATGTCTGTGCGTACAAAGCAGGAGTTGCACAGGTGAAGATGGAGTTGCAAGAGGTGCAAAATGTTTGCAAGAGTTCATGGAAGTCCGAGTTTGTTACCCTGAAGGTACCTCACTTGGACGCCAAGCGGTCACTCTGCCTTTTGCAAAAGAATTGATACCAACTGCTGGTAAGGTTGTTTAGTTTGGATAGGAGTTGCATGTGAGCGAGCATAAGGGAAAACTGTCGTTGTTTTTGGGGTGGGGATGCATGGCCTGCTCTGTCTTGATAGGCTTTGTAATCATCCTTCCTCTTGTAGGGGTAACCCATCCCATACTCTCGCTGATCACAATATTTCTTGAACAGCATTTCTCTTTTACTGCCGCAAGCTCTCTTTTTGGCTTGGCACCCTTGCTGTTTCTACTGTCTCTTTGGACAATCATGATTTTCAGTTTTCGAGGTAAGAAACGCTTTTCCTATATACTGATACCTTTGACTTGTCTCATGTTTTATACTTTATATTCGCTGTCGCATATGATGCAGCAAACGCAACAGTCGTATCTAGCAGCTCAGTTGCTGTCGCGCTCTGAGGACCTTCGATCGGCTTCCTTTACGTTGGTCTTGTTGTTCCTTGGGCAAATGGTGCTTTTTGTAGTGCTTACCTTGGTAGGGGATTTTTTACAACGCTATCAGCAAGTAAAGCAAGAGCGTTTGAGAAAGCGTGCACTCAAACGGGAACAGAAGCAGAAAATCAAGGCAAAAAAACAGAGAAAGTCAAAAAAAGAACCTGAGGAGCAGGAAGAGCAGGAGACAGTCACTCTGCAAAAAAAGCCGGTTAAGGAAGAAGAACTTAAAAATGAACCTGTTTCATTCCCAGAGGTTGTTGAGGTTCCTGCGCTGAAGACGCTCTCAAAGAAGAAGCCCGGTATAGAGCCTCCCCAAAAAAAGGATGTCATCGAGGTGGATGAGATTCAAGTCTTGGGAAAGGTCAGCATCGGGGCCTTGCATACCCTGGGGGAGGAACGAAAGAGAAACAACGGCGTTACGTATCTTGAGCGTAGGCAACAGTTGCTTCATCAGGAGAAACAGTCACAGGAGAAAAAACCGGAGATGCTCAGCGGTTTCTTGCAAGGTGCTCTTGAGGCTGTTGGCAAAGTTCCGAAGAATCAATCCATTGCCAGTAAGCGTGAGGGGAAAGCCCATGGCATGCTGGCAGAAGCGGTAGAGCAGCATGGGTATGCTCATATCGAGGAGGAGCATGAACCTTTGCAACCTGAGTTTTATGCACCTCTCCAAGCTGAAAAACCTAAGGAAGTACAGGTTGAGGAGCAGTCCAAATCTCTGGAAGAACAAGAATTATTTGATTTGGACGTACGTGGAGTAGCCGGATTGCAGGAAAAAAGCGCACTGTTGAACAAAGAGAAGATCAGCTATCAGTTTCCTAGTGAGTCGATGCTCGTCACGTATCCTCAGATCGGGGATGTCATCGATGAGAGAACCGTCAAGAGAGGGGAAGTGCTGGTAGAAACACTCAGACAGTTCAATATCAGTGTTGAGCTTATACATATTGTGCGTGGTCCTACTGTAACAATGTTCGAGTTGCTTCCTGCTCCGGGCATCAGGGTGAACTCCATCGTAAACCTCTCTGATAATATCGCGTTGGCATTGGCTGCAACGCAGGTGAGGATTGTTGCTCCCATTCCAGGCAAATCCGCCGTAGGGGTCGAAATTCCCAACCTCAAGAGAGATATCATCGGCTTTGCTGAGATGCTTGAGGTATTGCCCGACGACTTAGGCATTCCCATGGTGCTTGGAAGGAACCTGATGGGTGAGAGAAGAATCATCGATGTCATCAAGACACCACACCTCTTGATCGCCGGATCTACCGGCAGCGGAAAGAGTGTATGCGTCAATTCCTTGATTTGTTCGGTACTTTTTCGTTGTACTCCCAAGCAGGTAAGGATGATTCTCGTCGATCCAAAGATCGTTGAATTGAACATCTATAATGGGATTCCCCATCTGCTTACTGAGGTCATTACCGATGCAAAGAAGACCCTGAAGGCCTTGGATTTCTGTCTTTATGAGATGGATAGGCGTTATAAGTTGTTGCAGAGCATAAATGTGCGTAATATTATTGGATACAACGAGAAGATTGAGAAACAACGCATTGCACGAGAGAGGTTGCCGTATATTTTGGTGGTCATCGATGAATTTGCTGATTTGATGCATCTGGTGGGCAAGGATATGGAGAGCAAGGTAAGCCGTCTTGCTGCAATGAGCAGGGCCGTGGGAATCCATCTGGTATTGGCTACCCAGAGACCTTCTGTGGATGTAATCACCGGGGTTATCAAGAACAATATTCCTACCCGTATAGCCTTTGCTGTAACCAGTTCAACGGATAGCCGCATTATTTTGGATGAAGTGGGCGCAGATAAATTGCTTGGCAAAGGCGATATGTTGTATATGTCCAGCAGTAATCCTGCTACAGAACGAATACAGGGAGCTTTCCTCAGTGACCAAGAAGTGGAGCAGGTTGTTCGCTTTGCTTCCAGTCAGGGAGAACCCGAGTATATTGACGACTCCTTTTTTGAGGATGATGAGCACAAAGGCTCTGACCATGATGATGAGGATGTTGTTGATTCCAATGATGATGATGAGTTGTTGCAACGAGCTCTTGCCATCGTTGTTGAGAGAAAGTGTGCTTCTGCCTCCTACTTGCAAAGACGGCTCAAGATTGGATACAACAGAGCTGCAAGAATGGTGGAATTGATGGAGGAGCTTGGATATGTCGGGCCTCCAAACGGAAGTAAACCCAGAGAATTGATTAAGTATCCATAAGAGGAATCGAGTATGGTTGGTGAGCATGCAATATATAATGGACGAGTGATACTCACAAGTGAAGCGGTGATGCCGATAACCTGCAAAGAAGTGCAGAGTGGTTTTTATGTGTATGAATCTTTGCGCATCATTGATTCATATCCAGTGCACCTGCAAGATCATCTTGAGCGTCTAGCTCTTTCAGCAAAAGGAATAGGTCTTTCCTACACCGTTGGAGATGAAGTTTTTACCTCTTGGATCATGAAACTGATTGAAGTAGATACGATAGAACAGGCTACGCTACGCATTCAGATGTATGGAGGGCCTGTGACCCATGTGTTCATCACTGCAAGCAAGATTCTCACATATCCTGATTCTTATTACAGTGATGGGGTGAGTGCCATCAGCTACCGAGGAGAACGCTTGTTTCCTTCTTCCAAGACAGGGAACCTCCTTCTTAATTATGTGGCATTAGAGCAAGCCAAGAGACAAGGCTGTTTTGAGGCTCTCTTGTTTGATGAGAAAAACAGGGTGCTTGAAGGAACCCGAAGCAATTTTTATGCAATCAAGAAAAATACCCTGTATACAGCTTCAGATGACTTGGTGCTTTTAGGCATCACCAGGCAACGGGTATTAAGAAGTGCAGATATTCTTGGTCTTTCGGTGCACTATGAGGCGCCCGATATCCAGGCTCTGCATGAAAACTACTACGATGAAATCTTCATCAGTGCCACCAGTATGGCGGCGATGCCCCTTTGTTCAATCGACGGCATTTCTTATGGTTCTGATTTTAAGAGAACGCTTGCGATCAAGGCTCAGGTAAGGGCCTGGGACAGGGAAGATTGAACGCTGGTTTCAAGAGGTTTACAAGGCCCCATTTTTCCTCTATCTTTAGTGTGAGGGGCTTCTTTGCGCCCTTTTTATATGTAATGAATGCAATTTCTTGTAAAGGCGATATATAGAACTAATGAAATTTATTGAATTACCCCTACATGAGCAAGTGCTCAACGGCATCGAGTCAGCAGGGTTCACCGATTGTACCGAGGTACAGGAGAAGGTGCTTCCCATCAGTCTGAAAAATCGTGATGTCATGGTCCAGTCCAAGACTGGAAGCGGAAAGACCGCAGTGTATGTGTTGACCATCCTTCAAAGTTTTGTCAAAGCAGCCGAAGAGGGAAGAACAAAACCCAAAGCCCTAATTGTTGCTCCCACCAGGGAGCTTGCCGTCCAGATTGAGGAAGATACGCTCAAGCTTGCATCCTGTGTGAAGGATCTGAGCGTAGGATGTTTCTTTGGCGGTGTTGGATATGGTAAGCAGGATGAATTGATAGAGCAAGGCTGCGATATCTTTGTCTGTACCCCCGGACGTATCTTGGATTACCAGAAGATGCATAAGATTGACTTCAGGGTGTTTGATATCTTTGTTGTTGATGAAGCAGACAGACTCTTCGATATGGGTTTCTATCCTGATATCCAAAAGATGTTCAGCCTGCTCAGAGAGTGTACGAAGCGCCAGACGATGCTCTTTTCAGCCACGCTTGGAACAAAGGTCCGTAATCTTGCCTGGTCGTTCATGAACGATCCTGTAGAGATCGAGGTCCAACCTGAGGAAATTACCGTCAAGGCCATCACCCAGGAACTGTATCATATTTCCAAGTCGGAGAAGTTTTCCCTGTTTTTGCGCTTGATGAAGAAGGAAGACCCGGAGAATTGTCTGATTTTTACCAATACAAAAGCCCGTTGCATCGAGGTTGCTAAACGGCTTTCTCTCAACGGCTATCCTACAAAGTATCTGATGGGAGATCTGCCGCAGTCAAAACGTTTGCAGACAATAGATCGGATGAAAGAGGGAAAAATAAAGTTTCTTGTGGCTACCGATGTGGCTGCCCGCGGGCTGCAGATAGATGATTTGCAATTGGTGGTAAACTATGACATTCCCGATGATTTTGAAAGCTATGTTCATCGAATCGGAAGAACTGCCAGAGCGGGAAAGAGTGGTAAGTCCATAACGTTTGCCGATGAAGAGTATGTCTATAATTTAGAAGCGATTGAAGATTATATTCAGATGAAAATCCCTGTAATTTGGCCAGGGGAGGGTGAACTTGAAGTGGTGGAGGATGCCAGCGCTTCCTATTCATTCAGGGATTTGGTCAGCAATGATGAGTATGCTCCTCAGTCTGCAAGAAAACCGGGCAGAGAGAGAGGCAAGGGTGTTGCTCCTAAGCGTGGTGCAAAAAGAGTGGGAAGACCAAGAGCCGAGAAGCCCTCGCAAGAGTCAAGGACAAAGGCTCAGCGTTCACGACCCGCACCTTCTTTCAAAGGAGGCGAGCAGCGAACAAGAAGTGGAAGAAAGAGTTATGCAGAGATTCAGAATCTTTCTCTTGAGGAACGATTGGCATATTATAAAAAGCAATATCAGAGTGAAGGGGGCCAGATAAAAGGTCCTGCTGTGATTGAAAAACCTGTGCAAAGAGTCGAAGTCCCAGAACCAAAGGAGACAAAAATCGCAGTACAACCCAAAAAGAAAATTGGGTTCTTTGCTCGCTTGTTTGGGAGAAAAAAGTAAGATGCTCAAGCGGTTCATCACCTATTATCGCCCCTATAAAGGCTTGTTTTTTCTTGATATCGGGGTGGCGGTATTTGCTTCAGTGCTTTCAATTCTATTTCCCAGCTTGACCAGACAACTGCTTCGTGTCGAAATACCAGAGCAGAACCTGAACAATATGCTAATCATCTTTGCCCTGATGTTGTTGATTTATGTCTTGCAGGCAATCTGCCAGTACATCAGGGTGACCTGGGGACATATCCTCGGGGTCAAGATGGAGACCGATATGAGAAGTGAGCTTTTTGCACATCTGCAGAAGCTCTCTTTTGGTTTTTTTGATAAGACCAAAACCGGACATATGATGAGCCGCATCACCAACGATCTCTTTCAGATTACAGAAATGGCTCATCATGCCCCTGAGGATTTGATCATCAGTGTAGCAACCATTCTCGGCTCCTACATTCTGATGTTCAGCTATAATGCTCGACTTGCCTTGATCTCTCTGATTCCTTTTCCAATCATGGTTTTCTATGGAATATATTATGGGCTGAAGATGAGAGCCACCTTCCGAAGGGTCCGAAAGACTGTCGCGGATGTGAACAGCAATGTTGAAAACTCCTTGATGGGAATCCGGGAAGTGAAATCCTTTGGTCGTGAAACCTATCAAGAACAAAAGTTCAACCATGTAAATGATGTACTTCGTGACAGTAAGACAGAACAGTACAGGGTTATGGGAAGATATCATTCCATAATAGGCTTTTTCAGGGAGCTCTACTACTTTTGCACCATCGCAGGAGGCGCCTTGCTCATTTATATGGGTAAGGTGCAGGCATACGATCTGGTAACCTTTATCTTATACGTGGGCGTAGTGCTGCCTCCCATCGATCGATTGATCAACTTCACCGAGCAATTGCAACAAGGCATGGCCAGTTTTGAACGTTTTGTCCAGGTGATGGATGAGCACCCCAAAATTGAGGATCATAAGGATGCGAAGGACCTGAAGGTCCAGGCAGGCTTGGTCCACTTTGACAATGTATCCTTCAAGTATGAAAACTCTTCCGAGCAGATATTACGGCAGATCGATGTGACCATCCCCGGAGGGAGTACCTACGCCCTTGTAGGGGAGTCAGGCGCCGGGAAGAGCACCTTTGCTTCCTTGATTCCTCGGTTCTATGAGCCTACAGAAGGAAGAATCCTGATAGATGGGCAAGATATCCAACACGTACGCCAGAACTCTCTGAGGCAGAATATTGGATATGTCCAACAAAATGTCTTCCTCTTTGATGATACCATCCGAGAGAACCTGAAGTATGGCAAGGTTGATGCTACTGATGAGCAGCTTTGGGCAGCCTTGGATGCCGCAAATCTCGGTTCGTTTGTACGGTCTTTGCCCCATGGTTTGGACACACAGGTGGGAGAGAGGGGGACCCTGCTCTCAGGAGGACAGAAACAGAGGATTTCCATTGCAAGGGTCTTTCTGAAAAATCCTCAGATCCTGATCTTTGATGAAGCGACTAGCAGTCTGGATACAGAGAGTGAAGAGCTGATCACCGAAGCTTTTCATCGACTGTCCAGGGGAAGGACTGCCATTGTGATTGCCCACCGACTTACCACCGTAAAACACGCTGATTGCATCTTGGTCCTCGATGAGGGTAAACTGGTTGAGATTGGCACACATGAGCAATTACTTGCATCAGGCTCACACTATGCAAAACTCTATAAAAACCAAGATTTTCCCCATGAGGAGGCTCATGCATGAGAAAAATAAGGATTGTGTTTGCAGCAATATTCATCATCCCGATTTTGATTTTATCCCTGCTGTATGCTTTTTTGCCGGCTTCTATAATGGCCTTGTTTGGATTACATCAAGCCAGAAGGCGTTATTTAGGAGCCTGTGGTCATTTTATTGCCAACTGTATCCTGTTTTTCCTCGGTATCAAAGTGCATGTTGACGGTCTGCAAAAGATTCCTGTCCAGACTAATATCTGTTATATGGCCAATCATCAAAGCATGCTTGACATCGTAGCATTCTATGGGCCAGCGCATCTGTGGGCAAGTATTCTTGCAAAGGCGGAGGTCAAGAAGATTCCCATTATCAATCTTTGGTGTTATGCCTTTGACTGTATCTTTATAGAACGCAGTAGCCCCCATGACGCTGTTAAAGCAATCCTCAAAGGTGTTGAACGCCTGAAAAATGGTCAAAGCATGCTTGTTTTCCCTGAGGGTACGAGGAGTAAAAACGGCAAGATAGGGGTTCTGAAGAGCGGGAGCCTCAAGCTGGCAACCCGTTCGAAGGCTGTGATCGTCCCGATTACCATCAAGGGGTTGAGAGCAGGGTATGAGAATCTAAGTGGATGGAAAAAAGTGCATGCCTACCTATCCATATCCGATCCAATTTACACAAAAGATCTTTCAGATGAGGAACTATCCGAACTGCATACCACAGTCTTTGGAACCATATCCAAACGATTTGACGAACTTCCCGGGCAAGTCTGAAGCTGTCATGACAAAGGCACTCTCCATCACCAACCTAACCTTCTCCTATAAGAGTTGGACAGCAAGACAAGCCCATACACTCTTTGAGAATCTCTCTTTTGATATCGAAGAAGGGAGCAAGACCTTGTTGCTGGCTCCTTTCAACCAGGGCAAAACCACGCTCGCAAAGATTATGTGCAGAGTGTGCCCTAAATACTTTCCTGGTGAGATGAAAGGGTCTGTCTGTTTCTATGAGAGAGACATATCCGTTCTTGAGCCTTGGCAGTTGATTTCTGTTTGCACGTATGTTTCACAGAATCCTCAGGAACTCTTTGTAGCCAATTCTGTTGAGGAAGAGATTGCTTTTCCCTTGGAGTCGATGGGGTTAAGCAGAGAGGAGATGCACAGGCGGGTACAAGAAGCACTAAGGACTTGGGGGCTTGAAGCCCTCAAGACAAGTAGTGCACAAGAACTCAGCGGAGGTGAGAGAAAGCGGGTATTGCTTGCAGTGATGCAAGCAATTGATGCGCGGTTTTGGCTGCTCGATGAAGCCTTCGATGATTTGGATGAGCATTGGCGGCTCATACTCAAGCAGTTGATCAAAGAGACGGGAAAGACAGTACTGGTCTTTGCAAGTCGGTACCTTTCGACATTTGACGACCTGTTTGACAGGATGCTCCTTCTTGAGGATAAACAGGTGAAATCATATGAACCTGAAGCATTGCTGCCTCGCTTTGCCGTGCTTTGCAAGGATACACTGCCAAATCCATTACAGGCCCAAGTACTGGATTTGCATCATACCCATAGGGTGACTGCCGATCGCCTCCGAATTGAAAGACGGCGCGTAAGCACCCTCAGTGCAGGGACGTTCCATCTGAATGTGGATGATTTCTCTCTGCAAAGCGGACAGTTGGTGACGTTGGTTGCTCCCAACGGCAGTGGCAAGAGTTCCTTCTCCCGCTGTCTTTGTGGTTTGGATGATTCGCTTGAAGGAAAGATCTCTTTCGATGGCAGACCTCAAGACTCGAAAGAGCTCTCAAAGAAGATAGGATATCTTTTCCAAAATCCTGATTTGCAGATTTTCCTTCCCACTGTTGCAGATGAACTGGCTTGGTCCATGCGGCATCTCGGTCGTTCTCGCCAAGGGGAAATCGCTTCATGTGCTAAGCTGTTTGAACTCGATCTTGATGATACTCCTACAACCATGAGCTATCCCCAAAGGAAAGCCCTCCAGGCAGCTGTCTACTATTTACTGGATCGACCGTTCTACATTCTCGATGAGCTGGACAGCGCTTTGACGTATCACACCGCCTTGTCAATCATTGCTCGCCTCAGAAGAAACGGGGCAGGGATTTTGCTCATCACCCATGATCGCCAATTCGCAAACAAGGTGGGCCAGCAAAGCTACACCATCAAAGAAGGGAGATTGCTTCGCGTATGACTACCAATACCTTTGTAGCGGGAAGTGGGTGGCTCTACCGTTTTGACCCGAGGGCAAAATTGCTTCTGATGGTTTTGCTTTGCATCTGGTTTTTTCTTCCCGTTACACTCTTGGGTCTCATCTTGGTGGTGTTGCTCATTATTCTTGTCGGAACCCTTAATACTGGACGCAAAGCCTCGTTCAAGACGTTCATGTCCATCCTGCCCATGTTGTGCATCATGGTATTGTTCACCCCGTTTAATGTTCGTGATGGAAAAGCTATATTGCAGGTTGGTTCTTTTGTCGTGATTACCGAGGAGGGGTTGTTGCAAGCAACCAGGCTTGCCTGGAGATTTATAGGCATTACCTATGTGTGTACCTTGCTTTTTGCCACTACGGTAATGAATGAGGTGATACTTTCTCTTCGCTGGTACAGGCTTCCCTATAAGGGTGCCTTGGTGATAACCCTTGCCTTTACCTACATACCGTTCATTGCAGAAAGCTTTTCGCAGATCAGTGATTCACATCGCTTGAGGGAGTTCGACGAGAAGCAAAGGAAAAAACTATTTGATCGAGTGAAAGATCTGCTGCCCACTCTTACCAGTGTTCTGGTGGCAGCCTTGCGCTCAATACCCAATTTAGCGATGAGTCTTGAGCTCAGGGGCTTTGGTCTGGAAGGAAAACGTACCAATTATCATACACTTTCTGCATATCGTCATAGCTTTACCCATTTTTTCCTTTCTTGTATGATTATCGTGGTGTTGTACTATATTGCCCGTGTCCGATAGGAGTGTGTTCCATGCAAGAAAATAAGAATGCTCTAAAAGTAGCAGTAGTAGCGGTTCTGACAGCAGTGGTGGTTGTCTTTACCTTGGTTGTTCGCATTCCTACGGCAAAAGGCTATCTCAACCTTTGTGATGTAGCCATCGTCTTCATCGCCTTCACCTTTGGGCCATGGTCTGCTTTTATTGCCGCTGCTTTGGGCACTGCTTTAGCTGATCTGATCAGTGGGTATGCACAATGGGCTCCGATCTCATTTGTGGTGCACGGACTTGAAGGATTTCTTGTTGCCCTGATTGTAAAACAGAGAGCGGATGTACTGGTTTCTTGGCCACGAAAAATATGTGCAGGCCTTGTTTGCGTAGCCACCGTTTCGTTGGGATATTTTGCTCTTTCTGTACTGTTCATCAGCACTGTAAGTGTCGCAGCTGCAGAAATTCCCGGCAATATAATACAAAGCGGGGTTGGGTTTGTTCTTGGAATGGCTGTTTCAGTTGCAGTCAAACGTGCATACCCGCCGGTGCGTTCTTTGGCTTGGTAGTAATTTGAGTTCATTTTGAGTATAATCGCAACAAACATAGAGAGAGAGGAATGCAGCATGCAACAGTTTTCCCATGATACCATCGTCGTGCTCGACTTTGGTGCACAATACAGCCAGTTGATTGCACGCCGGGTACGGGAGATGCACGTCTATAGTCAGATAGTCCCCTATACCATCAGCGCAGCTGAACTGAAGGCTATGAAGCCGAAGGGTATCATCTTTTCAGGAGGACCGGCTTCTGTACGTACAGAAGGATCTCCGAGAGCCGACCAAGATATATTTTCATTGGGAATACCTATATTAGGAATTTGTTACGGCCTGCAGGTCATGACGATTCAAAACGGAGGCTCGGTAGAGCGTCCGGTCAAGCGAGAGTATGGATTTGCTGACTTGATATTGCACAAGAAAGAATCCTCCTTGCTCAAAGGCATTGTTGATCGTTCGAAACTATGGATGAGTCATGGTGATTCGGTTGTTACCCTAGGCCCTGGTTTTGAGCAGACAGCGAGTACGGAAAATTGTCCTTACACTGTTGTAGAACATGTGCAGAAACAATTTTACGGTGTACAGTTTCACCCGGAAGTAGTCCATACAGAACAAGGGTCTCTCTTTCTTGAAAATTTTGTATTGGATATCTGCCGAGCAAAACAGGATTGGAATATGGATTCTTTCATCAATACTGCAGTCGAAGAGATTCGGCAAAAGGTTGGTGATAAGCAAGTGCTCTGTGGCCTCAGTGGGGGTGTTGACAGTGCTGTTGCAGCAGTGCTTATTCATAAAGCAATCGGCGACCAATTGGTCTGTGTGTTTGTAAACAATGGTCTTCTGCGCAAGGGTGAGGCAGAGATGGTGCAAAAACTATTTAAGGACCATTACAACATGCGATTGCAGTATGCAGATGCCCAGCAAGCCTTTCTTTCTGCACTCAAGGGGGTCTCTGAACCGGAAGCAAAACGGAAGATCATCGGCAAGGTGTTTATTGATACGTTCTACGATGAGGCCAGGGCTGCAGGAGAAATCTCGTTTCTTGCCCAAGGAACGCTCTATCCTGATGTGATTGAGAGCAAAAGCCCCTCAGGAGGACCCTCTTCCACCATCAAGAGCCATCATAATGTCGGAGGACTTCCTGATGATCTGAAATGGGAACTTCTCGAGCCGCTGAGAGAACTTTTCAAAGACGAAGTGCGGTTGCTCGGAAAAGAGCTTGGACTGCCTCAGGAAATGGTCAACAGGCATCCTTTCCCCGGTCCTGGTCTTGGTGTTCGATGTGTAGGGGAGGTGACAAAGGAACGTTTGGATACGCTGCGGGATGTTGACGCCATTTTCATCGAGGAAATCAGAAAGGCTGGCCTCTATGACGATATTTGGCAGGCACTTGCTTGTTTGCTTCCTGTAAAGAGTGTAGGCGTGCAGGGAGATGAAAGAACGTATGAGGAAGTATGCAGCTTGCGTGCAGTAACGAGTGAGGATGCAATGACAGCAGACTGGTATCGCTTCCCCCCTCAAGTGTTGCAAAGTGCCGCCAACAGGATCTGTAATGAGGTCTCCGGGGTGAACAGGGTACTCTATGATATCACCAGCAAACCCCCTGGAACCATAGAGTGGGAATAGACTGGAAGGTCCCCAAGTCTCAAAGGCTTGGGGCTTATTCTTGATACAGGGGTTTGATCTTGTTCACATATACTCGTCTGAAAAAGAAAATAGTCAAGGCCAGAGAAGAGGTTTCGGCAATGATGAACGAGAACCACAAGGCGTCCAATCCTACAAACCGACCCAGTAGATAGGCCGATGGGATCAAGAAGACCAACTGCCTGGTGACACTGATGATCATTGAGATGTATCCGTCTCCTGTTCCCTGGAAGAGCGCCATTAAAACGATACAGAACCCAGCGGAGATGAAACAGAGGCTGATTCTCCGCATTGCCACCACTCCAATGGCTGTCATTTGTGCATCTGCATTGAACCAACTGAGCAGTACATGGGGAAACAAGAAAAACACGGCAAATCCGATGCACATGATGGAGAGAGAAATCACAAGACCTACCTGTATTGTGCCTGTGATGCGCTTTGGGTTTCTTGCTCCATAGTTATACCCAATAATTGGAATCATTCCGGTATTTAAACCGAAGACCGGCATAAATATGAATGATTGTAGCCTAAAGTATATTCCAAATACTGCTACCGCAGCCGTACCGAAACCGATAAGAATCTTGTTTAATGTTGAAATCAGTATTGTCCCGATTGCCTGCATGATGATTGCAGGCAGTCCTACTGCATATATCTCTTTCACCGTTTGTCTTTCAAGGTAAAAGGACTCCTTGGTCATTCTGATCTCTTTATTCTTCCGTACATAGTAGATTGCCAATATCGCTGAGACATGCTGTGCAATGACGGTTGCGATGGCCGCTCCGAGGATGCCCAGACGAGGAAAGCCAAATAGTCCGAAGATGAGAATCGGGTCGAGGATGATGTTGACGATTGCACCGGTCCCTTGGATGATCATCGGATGGAAGGTGTCCCCGGTCCCTTGAAGAATTCTTTCACAGGTGATGTCTATAAAAATGCCAAGACTGAAAACGAGACATACTGTGATGTATTGAGTACCCATCTTTATCAGGACCGGATCATCGGAGAAGAAGCCTATGAAGGACTTTGAGAACAGAAGTCCGAAGAGAGCGAAAAAACCATAGCTGATGACTGAAAGGGTCAATCCATTTCCGGCGGCCTTGGTTGCGCTTTTGATATCCTTGGCTCCAAGTTTTCTCGAGAGTAGGGAGTTGACACCTACCGAGGTGCCGACACTTACTGCGATCAGGAGATTTTGCAAAGCAAAGGCCAGGGTGACAGCGGTAAGGGCTGTCTGGCTGTATCGTGAGACAAACATGCTGTCGACGATGTTGTACAGCGCTTGAACAAGCATGCTGAGCATGATGGGTATGGACATTGTGAGTACGAGAGAGGGGATGGGCCTTATCCCCATCTTGTTTTCTTGCAACGCTTGCATGGATATTCCTTTTAGACAGATGTATCAAGTTCTCTAGTGATACCATAGAGAATTTTATTAGTAAAGCGAACAGGAAAAAATATAGACGCCACTGCTCTGATTGCCTATGATGGCATCAAAGGAATACACGATGGATGCCACCTCTCTGATGACCCAGAAGATTTTGAAATTGATTCATGGCAAGGATCTTGCTGCACGGCTGTATAAGAATCCCCCAAGAGATACCAAGGTAATGGATGCGCGATTTTTCTCCTCTCTGTTCAGTCTTGAGACGTGGGAGGTCCTAGAAAGAAAGATCGTTACAATTCAAGATCGGGAGCCTGATGGCCGGCATATCCTGTTTTTGCACGGAGGGTCTTATATCGTAGAGGCTTCGACGATGCATCGAAGACTGATACAAAAGCTTGTAAAAAACCACCATATGACAGTCTCTTTTGTTGATTATCCTCTTGCCCCTGAGCATACTTGGAGAGAGACTCGCAGGATGGTGCTTGCAGCATATGCACAGATAGTTAAAAAATTCCCAAAGGATGAGTTTTTTCTGTTTGGGGATTCAGCCGGAGGAGGGTTGGCCTTGGCAGTCTTGCAAGAGCTTGCAAAGCAGAATGTGATGAACTCTCCCAAAAAGACGGTGCTTTGTTCCCCTTGGTTGGATCTTTCTCTTCAGAACCCTTTGATTGCAGAGTATGAAGAGAGTGATCCTGTTCTTTCTGTTGAGGGACTCAGATATGCAGCAAAGATGTATAGTGGAGGTGATGATCTGAGGCATCCTTTCCTCTCTCCTATGTTCGCAACAGTTGACAATCTTGGGGATATCCTGCTGTATGTAGGATCGCAAGAAATTTTCTACCCCGATTGCCTGCAATTCAAAAAGAGCATTGAAGCCGCCGATGGCTCTTCGGTAACACTCAAAATCGGTGAGGGCATGATGCACGACTGGGTCTTGTTCCCATTCAACGAATCAAAGAGTATCCCTGCTCAAATAGACGCCTTTTTTCAAAAGAGTACTTAATTCTCCTTGAGAAATATTTCGATTTCCTTTTGTCCCTTCTCTTCATCCACCTTGTACAGGAGGATGAACCCAAAAACAAAGAGGGCAACCAAACTGAAAATGCCGGCTCTTACACTCTTGGTGAGAATGGTGACCACTCCCATCAGAAGAGGCCCGATGATTGCTGCAAACTTGCCGAGCATGTTGTAGAACCCAAAGAATTCTGCAGACCTTTGCTTGGGGATCAAGCGGGTGTAATAAGAACGGCTGAGGGCCTGTATGCCCCCTTGGAAGAGTCCGATGATGATGGCGAGCAGGTAGAAATGAAGGGGTGTAGTCATGAAATAGCCAAGGATGGCAATGATGGTATACGCCCCGATTGCCACAAGCAGGGCTTTCTTTATCCCAATCCTTGTTCCTATTGACGAATAAGCCAAAGCCGAGGGAAAAGCTACAAACTGGGTAATCAGAAGAGCAATGATCAAGGATTCACTGGGAAAATTGAGGCTTGTGCCATAGTTCACCGCCATTCTAATGATTGTATCCACTCCATCGATGTACAGCCAATAGGCTACAAGAAAAAGAGCAATTGTTTTGAGCTGTCGAAAACTCTTGATGGTGGTGAGCGTGATCCGTAACCCTTTGGCTATGGCTTTTTTAAGAGGGAGGGAATCTATTCGTCCCTCTTCCTTGAGTATAAAGAGCAAGGGGAGGGTAAATACAATCCACCAGATGCCGACAATGACAAAGCAGGCTTTGATGGCACTCTCTTGGGATGCAAAGCCGAACCAAGAGGGGTTCAAATACATCAATACATTGACAAGAAAGAGAAGTCCTCCTCCGATATAGCCCAGGCTGTACCCAAGTGATGAGACAAAGTCAACTTTCTTTTCAGAGGCTACAAAGGGAAGCAACGCATCATAGAATGTGTTGGCCCCACTGAAACCCACTACTGCAACCGAGTAAAAGAAGACTGCCAGAGGCCATGATCCCATCTGAAGAATGTAGAGGCTTGCTGTCATTACCGAGCCAAGTAATGCAAAAAAGGCAAGCATTCTTTTCTTGTAACTTCCCCAATCTGCAATTGCTCCTAAAAATGGGGCAAGTAAGGCAACAATGAGTGACCCTATGGAGTTTGCCAGTCCAAGATAGAATGTAGCTTCTTCGCTGCTTGAACCTACAGCCCAATAGGCGCTGAAGAACACAGGGAAAAAACCTGCCATGACGGTTGTTGCAAATGCACTGTTGCCCCAATCATAGAAAGCCCAGGCAAAAATCGAGCGTTTTGAATCCAACATTGATTTCCTCTTGTACGTAGAGTACCAGCAGTATAGCTATCTGTCATGAGAAATTTATGAAAATGCAAAAATATCCGGTTCTCTTGCACAACACGCTATCCTTCAATACAATACGTTCGTATATATTCTAGAAGGATGGGAGGATTCCCCCATGATTGTAAGTAAATTCGGCGGAAGTTCGGTTGCTGATGCCAAGCAAATACAGAAAGTGAAAGCTATTGTTGAGTCTGACCCTAAGCGGCAGATTATCATCGTTTCGGCACCAGGCAAACGAAACAAAGATGATGAGAAAGTTACCGATATGCTCTACGCTTGCAACACAATGGTGCAGCAAGGCTACTCATGTAGAGAGTTGTTCAAGAAAGTTGCTACCAGATATACCAATATATTGAGTGACTTGAAGATGGACCAAAAGCCATTTATCCCTGTTCTTGAAGAAGTAAGACAACTCATCGATGCAGGACATGGAGCGGAGTATGCCGCTAGTCGAGGTGAGTATCTTGCAGCTCGCATGATAGCAGCCTATATGGGTTGGACATTCCTTGACACTGATCCTCTGATCGTTATCAAGGATGACGGCACAGTACATGAACAGACCTATGAAAATCTCAAAAAAGCGCTCAAGAAAAATACTAAATATATTGTGCCGGGTTTTTATGGGTGTGATATTGAAGGGAATGTGAAAACCTTCAGCCGTGGAGGTTCTGACATTACCGGTGCAATCTTCAGCAGTGCAGCACAAGCTGATGTCTATGAAAACTGGACGGATGTCTCGGGAGTGTTCAGTGTTGATCCTAGGTTGGTTGCAGAAGCGAAGGTTATCAAGACGATGACGTATCGGGAAGTTCGGGAGCTTGCAGGTGTCGGGGCTGGAGTTTTTCACGAAGAAGCGATAGCTCCGGTAATCGCTGCCCGGATACCGATCAATGTAAAAAACACAAATGCACCCCTTGATGCGGGCACCATGATACTCAATGAGCGAGAGATTGAGGAAAGTCCGCTTGCCGGTGTTTCCTCTAAGAGCGGCTATTCAAGACTTACCCTACGCAAACTTATGCTTTTCAAGAAATCAGGAACAAGACATGCGCTTCTCACCATGTTGCATATTTTCGGGGTAAGACCCTCATTTTCTCTTTTCGGGGTCGACAGCATCGTTTGGTTGTTCGAAACGAGCCAAGCAAGCCAGAGTGTTCTCGATGCAATGTGTGTGAGGATCAAGAAAGAGTTCGAACTTGATAGCATTGAGATCGATCATGGGCATGCAGTTGTTGGAATTGTAGGTTCTGGTGTCATGCACGTCTCGGATGTGATAGCTCGAAGCACTACAGTGTTGGCCCAAGAGAACATCAAACTTAATTTCTTCAATTATGGTTCTTCCGATACCTCAATCCTGTTGGGAGTTCCCTCTGATCAAGCACAAGCAGCCGTTAAAAGTCTTTATCGCGTGCTGTTTGAATAGTACCATTACAGCTATGTGCTCTTCTTCAAAGGGGGAGCACATGTGCTTGCTTATCTATTACTGCTTTTAATATACCGATTTAAGAATAAAACAATTCATAAACCTATCTTGTTTCTTTTATTGAACTGTTCTATGGTATGGATAGGACAGACGTCCAATTCCATTACAGTTTGAGGGTAGGTTCTTGATTACTACTGAATCCCTTTTGCTTGCCTTGGTCATCTTCTTGGCCAGGGTCTGTGACGTATCGCTTGGCACCTTGCGCCATGCGATGATTATTCGAGGCAAACGACTTGTTACGTTTTGCATAGCTTTCCTGGAAGCTTTAATCTGGGTCTTTGCTGTAAGCAAGGTGCTCAGCGACCTTTCTGAACCATTGACGGCATTCTCTTTTGCCTTGGGTTTTGCCACAGGAACCTTTGTGGGAATGACCTTGGAAAACATGTTGAAAATCGGTGATCAGGTAGTTAAAATTTTTTCTATTGAAGGAAGAAAAGTAGCCCAGACATTACGTGCTTATGGATATAGAGTAACAGAATTCACCGGAACGGGCAGGGACGGTGAGGTGATTTTGCTCTTCATACAGGTGCGAAGGCGAGAGGTGAAACAAGTACTCAAGCATGCACGCTCAATCGACAATGCCTGTTATCTTGTAGTTGAAGATATCCGCTGGCAACAGAGAGCAATGGTAAGGACATAAAAAACCGGTCCAAAAAGGACCGGTATGGATTCATAGCTTTACGTTCATACCTTGATGACTTGTTCAGTCTCAAGATCGAAGAACTTTGCCTTCGGCATATCGGGGACCAAGGAAATCTTGGTATCCGGAGCAGGAACGAGTGAGGGGAGAATCTTTCCAATAACCTGGCTCTTGGAGGTAGCAACATATACGTGCGTCTCACTTCCGAGAGGTTCCACAACACTGACTGTTCCATCGATGGTCTCGCCATCTTTTGGAGTGTTGCTGAAGGTTACATCTTCAGGGCGAATGCCAAAGGTGATTGATTTGCCAACATAAGGAGTCAAAGCCTTCTTCTGCTGTGCAGTAACCTTCAGGCGGAAGGTGCCCTCGTTCAAATAGATGTCATTGCCATCTGCTTCGACTGCGGTAATCAGGAAGTTCATCGGAGGAGATCCGATGAAGCCTGCTACGAACTTGTTCTGAGGTTCATTGTACAGATCAAGTGGTCCTCCGATCTGCTGGATGACACCAAACTTCATAACAACAATGACGTCAGCCATGGTGAGAGCTTCAACTTGGTCGTGGGTAACGTAAATCATCGTTGCCTTGAGACGGTTGTGCAAAGAAGAAATCTCTGCGCGCATCTGTACACGAAGCTTAGCATCAAGGTTGGAAAGTGGTTCGTCAAAAAGGAATACCTTTGGCTTTCTGACGATAGCGCGTCCTACAGCAACACGCTGTCTCTGTCCACCGGAAAGAGCCTTTGGCTTTCTGTCGAGCAACTCCTCAATTTCAAGGATCTTTGCAGCTTCACGTACACGCTGATCAATCTCTTCCTTGGGGAATTTACGAATTTTCAGACCAAATGCCATGTTATCATACACGGTCATGTGCGGATACAGAGCATAGTTCTGGAATACCATTGCGATGTCTCTGTCTTTTGGGGGAACATCATTGACGAGTTTATTGTCGATGTAAAGCTCTCCGCTGGTGATGTCTTCCAAGCCTGCGACCATGCGCAATGTTGTGGATTTACCGCAACCAGAAGGACCGACGAGAACTACGAAATCTCTGTCTTTGATGTCGATGTTGACATTGTCAACTGCCTTAACCCCACCATCATACACTTTGCAGATGTTCTTGAGTTGTACTGTGGCCATAATGCCTCCAATTTATTTTATCTAGGAACTACTCTACCTCACAGATGAGGTGCTGTCAAACAAAAAATGTAAAAAATATCATGTTAAGAAATATAAAAACTTATATAACATGCAAATAACCATTAATAAGAATTTTAGAAAGCTCTAATTGGGCGAACCAGGAAAATATCGAATTTTTCGATGCGTCCCTGTACTCCTGCATGAAAACCTTGTCCCCATGCTCGCTTGTCATCATACTCAGTCGACGACCAATATCCTGATCCTATTTTGGCAAATGATCCCAAATCCTTGAATGCAAGGTTCCAATATAAAAGGTCCAGTTCATCCTTTGACGGCAAAAACCAATCAGCATGTCCTCCATGAATGAGATCTTCACAGTACTGTGCTGCTCTTCCCCGTTCGTTCAGAGTTTGCAATGTTTTTACTATCTCGACAGTGTTTTCTACACCAGAACCCTTGTGCGACTGTGTCTTTTCTACAAAGGTATTGTACGTGCCCCACTGCAGGGGCCTTTCCACTTCCACAGAAGCCACTTCAAGATAACGCCAACCGTCAGAGTACTCTCCTTTGTCATAAAACACTATTCCTGAGGCTGGCCCTCTATCTCCTATGGCATATATTTTTTCGCCATCAGCATCCTTGAGGGTGTTGCAACCCAAGAGCAACACCACAAGTGCAAGAGAGATCAGCATGGAAAAGAATTTACTCATTTTCATATTCCTTGGCGTGAGATCGGTAGCCTATATTTATTTCATCGGTGTACAACAAGTAACCGCCTCGTTGTCGCTCCTTGACTGCAAATGTGGCAATCTCTGCATTTTTCAGCAGTGTGGCTACATCATCCCCATTTTCTGGGAATGCAGAGATTCCTATACTCCCTGATAGATTGATTTCAAAATCATGTACTACAAAAGGAGAGGCGAAAGTATTTTGCAATTTCTTGGCAATGATGAAAACATCTTTCAATGTTTTGATGCCATTGATGAGTACGATGAATTTATCGCCACCTAAACGGAATACATAATCATTTTTTCTCAGCAGTAAACGGATTCTCTTTGCAACAATCTGCAAGAGCCTGTCGCCGGTTTTTGTTCCATGTACATAGTTGATGTCTGTAAAGAAATCGAGATCAAGATGCAAGAGACAGACGATGTCCTGATTGTAACGAGCCTGGTTGATAACAAAATTTGCTTGCTCAAAGAATGCGTTCTTGTTGGGCAATCCTGTCAGAATATCTTGCGTGGCAAGAAATGAGAGTTTGTTCTCCAGATCTTTTTGGCTGGTGATGTCTTCAATGCTCCCATAGTAGTACAAGACATTTTGCTGATCATCTTTATACGCCCAAGCATTGTCCCTGACCCAGATTACATTGCCGTCATATCGTTCAATCTCATGGGTAAATCCCTGCAGCGATCCATCACGGCTGAGGATTTTCTCCCATACAGTCTGCTCCTCGGTATCATTGAATAGGTTGAAGAAATTGTCGGCCAAGACTGCTTCTTTCCCTGGAGCCCTCAATAATTGGCACATGGTCTTGTTGACGTCGTCGAATGTTCCATCGGGATTAATGCGATAGAGCCCAAGCGGAACCCCGTCGCTGAGAGGCAATGGCGAGGTATCGATGACAGTAGGACCGAATTGCTGCAACGTTTTTTCTTTTTGGAGAAAGTCACTCAACGAGCGAGTTTCCTGAATGATTGCAGTGCAGGCTTGTTGCACGCCTTGTATGAGGATTATACCATCCCAATAGGGCGTTTCGGCATCGATTGTTTTCTCTTTTTCAGTTATAAGCAGGGTTTTTCTGATTGACCCCACCTGTTTGAGAGCACGAACCAGCCCTTCGAGGTGGTAGTAGTCATCCATGTCGGCTGAGATTATGGCTAAATCATATTGGAAGCGTTTTATGGTATTAAGACCATCAAGGAGGGTCTCTACTGTCGTAATTGAGGGAATCTTTGCATGCAAGAGCTCCAGAAGCTCTGCCTTCTTGTCTGTTTTTTCTGTAATTGCCAAAACTTTGATGTCCATAGTCTACTCGCTTCTCCAGTTTCGATTGGTTTACTATTAAGAGTATCAAGGCTACCTATATTATCTGTCAACCCAGAATCCCCCTATTCCATTATTTACTGGATAATTAAAACGGCTTCGATTATACTGTGTCCAGTATGGATGCAAAGAAAAGTGTTGTACACATCCCAAGACGATTTGTGGTCAATGAGTGGGGGGGTTCAGAAACCTTTATCGCCGAGACCTCTAAACGTCTGCTTGCAAGAGGGTATCCGGTCGAGATTATGACCACCCAAGCGCTGGATTCACGCAAAAAAGAGACATACGAGGGAATCCCTATACGCCGGTACCCCTATTTTTATCCCTATTTTGGCCTTTCCAGGAGAGCAAAACAACTTCTTGATAAAAAGGCTGGTAATTTATTCTCCTTTTCCTTGTGGTTTGCCTTGTTTAAGGCGCCCTCTGTTGGCATTATGCATCTTCATACAGGAAAGCGATTGGGAGGCATAGTTCGATTTTGTGCTAAAAAGCGAAACATCCCCTATGTGGTATCACTGCATGGCGGAAAACTCGCAGTCCCCCAGGAAGAGCAACAAACCTGGGTTGAGCCCACGAGGCATACTGTGGAATGGGGACGGATCCTTGGCATGCTGGTAGGGTCTCGCAAGGTGCTCAGTGACGCAGGAGCAATCATCTGTGTAGGCTATGATGAATATCAAGCCATCTTGAAGCAATATCCTTCCTCATATGTGGAATATCTTCCAAATGGTGTCGATATCACGCGATTTGCAAAGGGTGATAAGCACTCCTTCAGGAAACGGTTCAAGATTGCTGACGACAGGTTTGTATTGTTGACTGTCGCCCGAATTGATGTACAGAAGAACCAACTTGGATTGGTAAGGCAGCTTAAAGCTATACGTGAGGTGGTGCCCAACGTTCATTATGTCTGTCTTGGCCATGTAACGAACGAGCAGTATCTGCAAAGCATGCTGGAGGAAGCCGCCTCCATGGATGTCGCTGATGCACTGACCGTTATTCCCGGCCTTGCCTACGATGACCCGGCACTGGTTGATGCCTATCATGCTGCTGATTGTTTTGTACTGCCTTCATTGCATGAGCCTTTTGGCATGGTGGTTCTGGAAGCTTGGGCAAGTGGCCTGTGCGTGGCCGTTTCCAAGCGGGGAGGGCTTGCCTCATTGGTGGAAGATACTCAGACAGGGTTGTTCTTTGATCCACAAGCAGAGGAGTCTGATCAGCAAAGTATGAAAGAAGTTATTTGTTCTCTGGCCCAAGATGCCTCATTGCGAGGTCGGTTGGCTGCGCAAGCCCTCACGAAAGCACAAATGACATACAGTTGGGATCGGATCACCGACAAGCTTGAAGAAATCTATCGGAGGGTGCATGAACATACTGTTTCTTAATACCACCGGAGGCTTTTTTGGAGGAGTCGAACAGAACATTGCCCTTGCTGCCAAGGGACTGACTGAGTTGGGCCATGTCTGCTCATTTGCTTATGCAAAGGGTTCAGGTATTGAGCAGGATGCATTCAATGCACTATTTACCCACGTGTGGGATGTCGGCAAAACAAGCCTTATAGAGGTGATACAAAACAATCAGATTGAGGTGGTCTATATTCACAAGTGGGAATCCATTGAAAAGTTGTTGTCTCTCAGGCCGAACGTACGGCTGGTGAGAATGGTCCACGATCATGATTTATACTGCCCGAGGCGTCATAAATATTATGCCTACAATAGATCTGTATGCACACACAAGGCAGGCTTGGTCTGTTATCTTGACTTGGCATTCGTAACAAAGGATAAAGGTCGAATCCGGTATTATTCAATCCATAAGCATCTTAAGGAGCTACAGAGAAACCAAGCCCTGGATCTCTGTATTGTTGGAAGCCGCTATATGCAGAATGAGTTGGAGCGTAACGGGTTTTCGAGAGAAAAAGTGAGCGTGTTGCCACCCTGCATCAAGATTGAAGCTCCAGAACAGATGCAGAGCGAAGGCGAGCCATCTCTTATCTATGTAGGACAATTGATCCGCGGTAAAGGTGTGGATGTCCTGCTCAAAGCTCATGCAGTCTTGGTCAACAGGCACAAGAGGCCGGTACAGCTGCATATCATAGGAACCGGAAACGACGAAGGTCGCTTGAAAGACATGGTTGCTGAACTGCATACCCAAGAATACGTGGTTTTTCACGGCTGGGTGTCTCATGAACATCTCTCAAGCTATTACGCACAAGCGCACATCGCCGTGGTTCCCTCCATCTGGCCAGAACCATTTGGCATGGTTGGCTTGGAGGCAATGTTGTTGGAAAAGCCGGTTGTAGGATCAAGAATAGGGGGTATCCCTGATTGGCTCGAACATGAGAAAACAGGATATCTCTTTGATGTAAAGAGTGTAGACACCCTTACAATGTGTTTATTGGATTTGATTGATAACCCAAAGAAAGCGCGTGAATTTGGAAAGAATGGAAGAAAGAGGGCATTGGAACTGTACTCGTTTGAGGCATATATACAAGCATTGGAACGACTGTTGAAGGGGGCTGTATGATTACAGTTGGAATTCCTAGTTTTGGAACAGATAGCGGCAAATCGGGCATAGGCAGTTACTTGAGGGAATTGTTGTTGCGTTTTGACGATGAGAAGTTTGCAAAAGAATACCACTTTGAGTTGATCGGACCAAAGAAGGATCGGGATGTCTATTTGAGCGGCACCTCTCGGATTTCATGGCACGAGGTTGAAGGAGCCGATTCTTCCCCGATCCATAATTTTTTCTGGAATCAGTTTTCCTTGCCTTCCTTATGTAAAAAGCGAAAGTATGATGTACTTTTTTTACCAGCTGCAAATAGACGTTTGTGCGCCTATGCTCCCTGTCCTGTGGTAGGGACCGTACATGATCTGGCTACTTTGCACATCAAGAACAAGTATGATTTTTCTCATGCAGTATTCAATCGGAAGATGCTGCCTTTTTTGATCAGGCGTCTTGATCATATACTCACTGTCAGCCAGTTTTCAAAGAATGACATCGTTCAATTTGCTAAAGTTGATCCAGACTTGGTAACAGTGACACACCTCGCTGCTGATGCAAAGCGCTTTGTACCGCCGAAGGATAAGAACAAAGTCAGGGAGTATCTTGCCCAGAAGTTTGGCATAGACAATCCTTACATCCTCTATATTTCCCGTTTGGAGCATCCGGGCAAGAATCACGCAAATCTGATTCGAGCCTTTGAACTCTATAAGAAGGAATCCGGCAGCCCGTCATTGTTGGTGCTGCCGGGGCCTGACAAAGAACGAGCCCAAGAGATTCATGCTCTCGCTGAAGCCTCTGTGTACGCAAAGGATATTCGGTTTCTTGGATTCATCGATACCGAGGATGTTCCTTTGTTGTACCAAGGCTCAGACTTGTTTGTGCTTCCCTCTTTCTTTGAAGGATTCGGATTGCCGGTTTTGGAGGCTATGGCCTGCTCAACGGTGGTCATCACTTCTTCTGCAGCCTCATTGCCTGAGGTAAGTGGTCCTCATACTCCTCATTTCGACCCTACATCTCCTACAGAAATGGCTGAGGCAATGAAAGAGGCGCTTTTGGATGAAAAAACACGTGAAACATTGGCCAAAAAGAGCGTAGCATGGGCAAAAACGTTCTCTTGGGACAAGACCGTTAAGCAAACTCTTGAAGCTATACAGTCGGTGCGCACACGATGACGAAGGAGGTGTAGATGGACAAGTATATCATTCTTGTAGGAGGCCCTGCCTCGTCAAAGAACATGCTCTTTGCACAAGAACTTACAGAGATGCTGGGCTCTGCACGTGCAACAGCCTGCACCGAACTTGCAAAACAATCAAACACAGAGCAGGAACTGCTCTCTGTGTTTGATGAATCGTTGGCGTACCATATTGTGTATGGAGAGAATGTGCTCGCTCATGACCTGCTGCAAAAACTCAGTTCCCTATCTTTGTACGTGGATGCTGATGATGTAGATGTGATGACAAATGTCCTTAACGGATATGAAAAGAGCGGAAAACCAAAAAATCGTCAAACCCGGAGCTTGTCAGAAGAGATTGAAGCAATTGTCAAGCAAAATCAAGAACGGCTTGAGAAGGAAGTGGTAACCACAAAATCCAAAGCTCAAATTGTCATAGAAGCAAATGAAGAGCTGCGAGATGGGGCGTACTCTGTGTTTCTGTATATCCAAAGAACTGACCAAAGACTCGCAAGCCAAAGGTTGTCGGAAGAAGAACGTAAAAAACGGGTTGATGCCATGCTTCGTCGGTACGGGCATGCACTGTATCAATCCAGAAAGGCCAAGATCAAGAAAGCGCTCTGGCACTTTGTCATCAAGTCTACACTGGTATTTAAACGACTTATGGACATTGCCATTTCCCTGACAGCTTTGCTGCTGCTATCCCCCCTGTTCCTGGTTGTTGCTCTTTGCATCAAGCTCACTGATGGAGGTCCGGTCATCTATGTGCAAAAGCGCATAGGAAAACAAGGTAAGGAGTTCGATTTTCCCAAGTTCAGGTCAATGGTGCTCAATGCCGATAAAATGAAGGACAACCTTCTGGATATGGCTGAGCGCAAGGGAGATGTGACCTTCAAGATGAAGCGTGATCCCCGAGTAACCCGCATTGGACGCTTTATCCGAAGATTCAGCATCGATGAGCTTCCTCAGCTTTGGTGCGTGCTCAAAGGACAGATGTCGATAGTGGGCCCCAGACCTCCTGTTCCAAGAGAGGTGGTCCTCTACACGCAGGAAGACCGCAGACGGTTGGAGGTCACTCCAGGGCTTACCGGAATATGGCAAGTCAGCGGCAGATCGGATATCGGTTTCAAGCAACAAGTTGAATTGGATGTTCTTTATATTGAGAGTCATGGGTTTTGGCTTGATGTCAAACTGCTTTTCAAAACCATCCCCGCTGTTTTGAGTGGACGAGGAGCGTACTGATATGGATACAGGTTCAGCGTTTTCCATCCTTGGTATTCCTGTTAGCAATGTTACCATGCAGCAGGCCCTTGCACAGGTACACGCATTTTGTGATGAGCCTTCATCCAATCCAAAGGAGATGCATTTCGTCAATGCGCACTGTATCAACGTAGCCTATAAAAATCAGACGTACAGGGATGTGCTCTCTCAATCGAGTGCAGTTTTTGCTGATGGTTCAGGAGTGCGTATTGCAGCAAAGTGGCTGGGTACTGTGGTAGTGGATAATGTCAATGGTACCGATATGTTCCCCTTGCTCTGTAAGCTTTGTGCAGAGAAGGGCTATCACATGTATTTGCTGGGAGCAGGACCTGCTATTGCAGAGAAGGCAGCTGCATGGGCAGAGGATTACACAAAGGTTGCTGTAGTTTCGGGTTTTCATGATGGTTTTTTCGATGAGGCAGAACAAAAGAACATCATCGAGGAGATCAACAGCTTGAAGCCGGAGATCCTCTTGGTGGCGATGGGGGTTCCAAAACAGGAGCTGTGGTTGCATGAACATCTTGGGAGTTTGCAGTGCAAGGTGGTCATGGGAGTCGGTGGCCTTTTTGATTTTTATTCGGGGACCATCAGCAGAGCCCCGGTTTGGATGAGGAATATCGGTTTTGAATGGGTTTGGCGTCTTATCAAGGAACCAAGACGGATGTGGCGCCGATATATTATTGGCAATGTGGTGTTTTTGGTACGGATGAGAGTCCTTGCCTACAAGATGAGAAGGAGTACTTGATATGAAGGCGGTTTGTGATTTTACGGCGATTAAAACGTTATCAGATCAAGGCGAGATGTTTCCGGTGCCGACTTGCTTTCTTCCCATGATGGGAAAACCTTTCATTCAGCACATAGTCGAGTATGTCGAACGACTGCAAATCCAGGACTTTGCAGTATATCTCTCACAATATGCGGATGAGATTGAACATTTGCTTGGCGATGGTGAGCGATGGGGTGTGAAGATCACGTACCATTTGTTGAAACGCGATGGCAAGGTGGAGCAACGAATCAGCAAATCCAAAGAGTATGCGGATGATGAGCTGATTTTGTTTTGCAATGCAATGTCCCTTGTTCTTATCGAGCCGTCACATCTTGAGCAGCCCGGCATTTTCATGGGGCAGGCACAAGAAGACGCATCAATCACCTGGCGTGTCTGTACTAAGACACAGATGCTCTCTTCTGATCTTCCTCAGGTGGTGTTGCCTCATCTGTCAGTGGAGGATGCTCCCTCATATCAAAAGAGCGTACAGTACATGATGGATAACAACGGCAAAGGGTTCATTATATTGGGCAAGCAAGTTGACCAAGGCATCTGGATAGGCCCTGGCTCAAAGATTGCTTCATCGAGCAAGCTTATTCGGCCTGTATATATTGGGTCACAAGTAAATATTGCGCAGGATGTAATTGTCGGCCCATACGTAGAAATAGGTAATGGCTGCATTGTCGATGAAGCAACCACCGTCATCGATTCTTCGTTGCTCGATGGCAGCTATCTTGGTAAGAGCCTTTCTGTACAAGGGTGCTTGGTACAGCAAAATAAAATATGGAATATCTCTCTTGCCTCGCTGTATCGTGCAAGCGACGACATCCTATTCTCATCGGTCAACGAGCATGACGATTCGAAGCAGCTGCAGAAAGTTCCTTTTTTATCTCGGCTTCTTGCCTTTGTGTTGGGTCTTGCAACCCTCCCTATCTTGCTTATTTTGTATATTATACAACGATTTATACGAAACGCACTTCCAAAACCCTTGACTGTGGTTGATCATCCTCAGCAGCCGTTGGGATTTTCCTCTGTTGATTCGCTTAAAACAAGCAAGCTCTCTATCCTTAGACGACGTAAAGAGACTCAGGGGAACATTTACAAGCATTTTTGGTGGCATCTCATACCGGGCTTCTGGCTTGTTGCAACAAACCGTGCCAGGTTTTTCGGCATACCCTATAAGAGTGTTGAAGATTTCAAAAAACTTTCGAAGGATTGGCAGGGGTTGTATCTGAAATCGATACCCGGCATCATCTGTGAGGCTGATGTACTGTATGACTACTATCCAGGAGAAGATTTGCTCTTTGCTTCTGAGATGTATTATACGGTGATGGAGTCTCCAAAGTATAACGCTTCGTTGTTTCTGCGGTATGTGAAACGACTGTTTGGGAGAAAACCCTAATTATAGCGGGTCCAGCGTTCAAGGAAAATCTGGGATTCTTTCAGCCAAGAGGGATCAGTATAGGCGCAATGGTCCAGTAGGTTCGACAGTTGCCCATAGAGGATTTCTCTTGGATACCGAAAAGAAAACTGCTTGTTCTTGATGTTCTTGTACAGGTTTCGCACAAGATTTTTTCCTTTATGCTGTTCAGTTTCCCGGATGAATCTGTCCTGTGCGTATTCGGACGCCGTTTTCCACTCTTTTTTGGTTCTTCTTGCCTCTTCGTATAATAAGATATCCACCCAAAGCTTCGCAGCATCGAGCAATACTGCCTGCTCTGGCTGTTTTTTTACGAGCGTATCGGGGCTGAGTTTGAACTGGACTGCTTGTTCATACAACGCCAGGATCGTTGAAGCCTGAGGAAGGTCTATGGCTTTGATCTCTTTTGTAAGATTGCTCAGCCGCTCATTCAGTGCAGGGGTGTAGCATTTGTGGGTGATCAGGAGACTGTCGCCAAAGGCAAGGGTGCATTTTTGGTAGTTTCTTCTAACAAAATCATCATCTTTCCCAGGTTTTCCGTTTTTTAGGTTCTGTGATTCAATGATTGCCTGCAGTAATCCAGATCCTCTATTGAGCATCAGATGCAGGGCTTCTACCTGAGGAAGATCCTGTTGTAATGAAACCGGGGCATTCGCTGTGATGATGTCGCTTGGACCAAGTATCACTGTATGGCCATAGTAGAGATCCTTGAACATCAATTTGGCTGGTAATTGTTGGATGTATTTGACGGTGATAGGTTTTGCTATATCGACATCCACACCAAAGATGTGTTCATATGTCTTTGCGATGTCAGAAACTGCTGAAGGTAAGTCCATATTCTTTGTAACGACAAGAAACAAATCCAGATCGTTGTACAACGACTCTTTTCCCTCTCTCAGTACACAAGCACCTTCTTTCTTGCCGTACCCGCCTGCAAGAATCAGTGCAATGAAAGTATCCTTCAATACAGCCTGTATTTTTTCAGCCATTGCAAGCAGATTTTGATCAAGCTGCTTGTTGAACTCATTTGACCCTTTTGGACTGTACTGAACCATAAAGATTACTCTCCTCTTTCTCTCAAGCCTTCAATAAAACCTTCTCTTCTTCCTATCATCTGTGCAAACCGTAGAAACGGGGAATGGGCGATCGGTTGCAAGTTTTTAGATTTTATTCCATATCCAAAATCACTTTTAACCTGCCTGAGATATGGCAAAAGTGAGTATCTGAGAAAACTCTTTTCCCATGGGCTGAACTCAAAAATCTGGGCGTCCGCTTTGCCTTCCCCTCGTTGTCTTTTTCGAAATTGCTTAAGGGTATAGTTATGTGAGTGATATACTTTCGATGCTTCAACATAGGCAATGCCAAAGCCCTTTTGCCGTAAGCGCCACGTCCAGTCTATATCCTCAGAGTATTGGATATCGGTACGAAATGGCATGGTTTCCCAGCATGCCCTTCGTATAGCAGAAGAGGCCATGGAAAAACAATGCCGCCAGTATTTTTGTCTTGAACCATCAGAAAAAGTATCGTAGGTATCCTTGGCAAAGAGAGGCAGGCAATCTTCTCTCGGCACTTGTTGACCGAATACAGCGCCTATTGAATCATCGGAGAAACCCTCGACCAGTTTTTCAAGCCATAAGGAATCAAAGGGGGTGCAATCAGAGTTGAGAAACACAACGAAAGGTGCTTCAGGGTTCACCTCTGTCATGGCTCGGTTGAGTACAGAGCCCGGGTTGTAGGTGCCTTTGGGAACCCTGTGAATATGGTCCGTATAGCCCTTGATGATATCTTGTGTGCCATCGGTTGAGTCATTATCAAAGATATGAAGCTCATAGGGGAGTGTTTGCTTTGTTACCGCTTCAAGTGTTTTACCGATCAGGGCACAATCGTTGTACGAGCGCATGACTATTGGTATTGGTATCATGGTGTTCCTTCCCCGTCTTGTTCTGCAAGATTTCTTTCAATCTCGCGTTTCATGAGAAAGAATAAATCATCCAGGCGCTTGGGATAGGTTTCAAGCTTTACGTTTGAGCAGAAGGATGCTACAGAATCCTTGTCATCAGGATCATAGCCATGCATCCCCTTGATCGACCGTTCTCCCATGTGACTGGGAACGATGAGCGTCCCTGCCTTCATCAAAAAGAAAAGATCCCCGTACCGATGGTCTGCAAAGTCAGCACCCCAGGCATGCAATGTTGCATCATCAAGGATGGTGCCGAACTCCAAAGGCTTGAGAATTTCTGTGATGACGTTTTCTGCCGTCTTATTGAGAAACCAGAACCTGGCCATGGTTGAGTCATATACTGCCGCATAGTCCTTGCCGAATTTCAGGCCGCTTCGTTCGACGATGCTTCTCAGATCATAGTCAGCATGTACATCCGTCATCCCATGGTCAGAGAAGATGAAGAGCCGAACTTCGGTATACTCTTCTTTAGCTGTATTGTAGAGTTTTTGCAGCTCTCTTTCGTACCAAGCCATCTTTTTGGTGACCTCTTCATGGATGCTTCCATATTTATGCAAAATGGCATCCATCGATGCCATATACAGATATGCAAACGAAACAGCTCTTTCAGGGTCTTTGATGGCTTGCTTAAGGTTCTCAAGGTTCTCAACTTCACTTCCTTTCCAGTTTGCAAGAAAAAAATCAATTCCTTGCTCACGGGCAAAATCCATGATGGTGGGTGTTTTATTGTTGATCCCCTCTTTCTGGTACAAATCTTTCTTTTCCGTATAGTCAAACAGAGGAAGCAGCGAGAAAGGCATGTTGTAGATGTTGAAGTATCCGGTGTATTTCAATCTTTTGAGAATGATCTTTCCTGCTATGTTGCGCACCCTGTTTCTGCTCGATAAAGCTTTTGGACAGAGGCGCATCAATTGTACGAACAAGCTCTTGCGAAAGGGAGAACGAGCTGGATCATATGCATAGAAGGAGAAATGTCCATGTTCCCTGGGAAGAACACCGGTGAGTATGGTCGGGTCACACGTGGCACTATAGCCGAAAATGGTAGTCAAGGGTTGTTTGTGCACCAGCAATTCTGGCAAGAACGAGTGGCGCTGTAAAATTTCCCATCCAAGTGCATCGATGAATACACAAAGACTTATTGACTGTTTTTTCTGTTTCCTTTCAGGCATGGTTGGATTCCTTGCTCGGTAGGGTGGTTACTTTTTCAACGCTTGGAGTGCTTCCTCTTGAGAAGAAAATATCTCGATTATCTGATGAAGACGAACCAGTTCAAAGAGTACCCGAACTGATTTTGTGATATTGCATAGTTTGAGATCTCCTTGCTTCTCATTCAGACGCTTGAGAAAGAGGAGGAATACTCCCAATCCTGAGCTGTCGATGAAGGTGACACTCCCAAGATCAAAGATGACATGGCTTTCATTCTCTAGATGCTCCTCAACCTCTTTTTTGAAGGTTTTTGAGTTTGCTGCAGTGATGGAAGCCGATTCCACCTTGATGATCAGGGCATTCGATGCTTTTGTTACAATCATAATGGTACTCCTGGAAAAAATGCTTAGTTCATCATACGTCAATTTTGGTGAAAAACAAAGATGCGTTTAGCACATAAGGCACATCCTTTGTTCTTCTGTGCATGTTTTCCCGGGTTTTGGTTTTTATTGTGTTCATCGAGGCTTCACCGTATAGTATAGAGAATAGGAGATGCTCATGAGGCTCTACATGGTTCTGGTACTGTCGCTCATCGTCACAACGTTATCCGGCTGTACACAGCAACAGGCACAAGCTCTTGAAATTCATTTCTCTACTGCCGCGAGCCATGTATTGGTTGCCACCTTCTCTGATGGATTCGATCCTGCACGATTTGAGAAGGACCCTCTTCTTGCAACAGTCGATGACTATCTGGTCAATGCAAAAAAACCTTCAGTGTTGTATTTCAGTCGTTCAGTTATAGACCAAAAAGCAAAGACCAGAGCAGGGGATTACCCTCTGAATACGATGTATCGTGTCTATCTTGTGCTCGAGGAGGCGTTGGTCAACGATACTCAGTATTCTATTGAAACTCCCTACGGTGTGTATGAGATGGTGTTTCATGACAAGCACACAAGCTGTGAATCGATCAAGGTCAATCAAGTGGGATATCACCCTCAAAGTACCCAAAGATATGCAAACCTCGGGGTCTTCATGGGTGATGGAGGATCATTACTCCTTCAAGAGCCTGTCATCTATCGTGTCATCGACGAGCATCAGAGAGAGATTTTCAGTTCTCAGGCTGAATACAGAGGCTATGATGGATTCTCTACCATCTCTAGTGGAGAGCATGTGTATCGGCTTGATTTGGCCAAAGTGCCAAAGGGTGGTCCGTATTGGATCAGTGTGGATGGATTTGGCATCTCTCATCCCTTTTCCATCAGCCTCGATGCAGTAAGAGAGAGCGCGTTCGTCTATACACGAGGTCTTTATCATCAGCGGTGCGGTATCGCTCTTGAACAACCCTATACTGAGTATACTAGGGATATCTGCCATCAAGAGGTGGCGATAACCAGGACACCATGGTCTGGAACTGGATTCATACATGTTGACCCAATTGTCCCAAAAATCAACATTTTTGGTGGGTATCACGATGCAGGAGATTTTGACAGAAGGCCCTTTCATACCATAATCCCCTTGATGATGCTCTCCTACTATGAAGCCTTTCCTTCCCATTTTTTTGATGGTCAGTTCAATCTGCCTGAAAGCGGCAACACCCTTCCTGACTTTCTTGATGAAGCTCTTTGGGGTGTCTCTCTGTACCAAAATCTTCAAATAGATGACCCCCGAGACCGTCAGTATGGTGGAATCTGTGCCGGTACCGAGACGTCAGCCCATCCTGAGTATGGAAAGGTGAATGCTGCAACTGATCATTTGGTCTATGGTACTTGGGCAGTGTCTTTGGAAGTCACCGCGTACGGCGCTGGCTTGATGGCTCATAGTGCAAGACTGCTCAAAGCCTTTCCTCAATTTCAAACGCGCGCAGAAGGTCTCTACAACCAGGCCCTTTTGGCATGGCAGTATCATCAAGAGCAAACACGGTATGAAAATCTTTACGATGTCTCCTATCTGTATGCATCGCTGCAGCTATATCTGGCAAGTCTCGTGTTCGAGGAGGATAATGCTGCCTTCTCTGAAGCATTGCATCAATCATTTGAAAAGGTCGCCACGCTCTTGCTCATAGAGGACGGCTCTTGGCCTCATCAATATAGGCCAGGCAACAGCATGGCACAAATCACCACCTCGCATTTCATCAGTTATCTTCTGCATGAAGAGACCAAGCAAACATCCTTGGCTAAAGCGTTGCATGCCTTGATTGAAAAAGAAGTAGCCAAAGGTACGTGGATGGGCTTTTCTTTACAAGCCTCGTTTTACCCCCAAGGCGCTACCAAGGCTTATGGCTGGGGTGCTGCCACCGCCCAGGGTCGATATGCCGATCCGTACATCTATGCCTACAGGCTTGCAACAGATGAGAATAGAAAGCAAGAACTCTTTGACATAGTTTCACAATTTAGTGACTATGCATTGGGCTTGAATCCTTTGGGCATGAGTTTTGTGACCGGCTTGGGCACTGTGCAGGTTGCCTCGCCTTTGCATCTTGATTCCTATTTCTTCAAGGAAGCAGGAATGGATCCTGTTCCTGGTATTTTGGTATTCGGTCCTACCTTGGAGCGCAGCAACGCTGCTTATCAACGGGTGGTCTCCGATGTTCTCTACCCTGAGTGGGAGGATCTACCTGCACAAAGAAGATGGACTGATGGGTGGTCTTTGGTGAACAGCAATGAATTTACGGTTTGGGAAACCATGATCTGGAATATCTGCATGTTTGGGTTTCTTTCTGGTCCTGCACAGTAAATTCCTTTGGATTATTGTAATGAGGTGGGGTAGACTATGGGCATGAGAATACTCATTATTTCAAATCTGTATCCTCCGCATGTATTGGGCGGGTATGAGATACTTTGTCATCAGGTGGTTTCCTATCTCCAGGAGAGAGGACATCAAATTCATGTGTTGACATCTGATCATGGACAGGCCCCCTCAGAGGAAACGATTACCAGGACACTGAAGGTGTATCAAGGGTTTGATAAGAGTGCATCCTTCATGCGAATGGCTCGGTATCGGTGTGCTTCTCATAACTATCGACAGACTCAGAACTATTTGAAGACCCACGATTTTGACGTGGTCTTTGTTTGGAGCCTGTTACGCCTGACCCCTGCCTCTGCCCATGCGGTGCAGAAACAGCGTCTGCCGATGGTGTACACCTTCAACGATGAAAACATCAGCAGCTTTTGTGCCCATTCGTTTTCTTGGAATATAAAAGGTGCTGTGCATTGGTTCCTAGATCGTTTCGTAATGCCTAAAATTACCTTGGAAGGCCTCGATTTTACCTATACAACTTCGATTAGCAAGCTGCTGAAAAGAAATCTGTTGGCAAAAAAAGTCCCGGTTGCGTCGAGCAGGGTCATCTATCAAGGGATACCTGTAGAGAAGTTTCCCCTCAAAGAGCATGCAGGGACACTGCATAGCCCAATACGAGTATTGTATGCGGGGCAACTGCATCACTACAAGGGAGTGCATACGATCTTCAAGGCATTGGGTAGGCTGGTTGGGGATGCTTCGATGCCCTCTTTACATCTGACTGTTGCCGGCAAAGGCCCAGAGGAGTATACACAAGAACTCATGAGGCTCAGTAAAGAGCTCAAGGTTGATACCTCTTTCATAGGCTCCATCGCACACGAGAAGATGAGCGGCCTCTATCAAGAGCATGATATTTTTGTGTTTCCCTCAATCTGGGAAGAACCGTTTGGCCTTACCCACCTGGAGGCTATGGCCAGTGGATTGCCTGTGGTCAGTACTGCAAACGGGGGACAGGGAGAATTCTTGGTTAATGGGCAGAATTCACTTGTGTTCGAGGCCGAGGATGACAAGGGATTGGCAGATGCTCTGCAATCTCTGATCAAGGATGAGGCTCTCAGGATGAATCTGACTAAAGAGGGAAGGCGGGTCGTAACTCAATCGTTCTCGTTCGAGCGATATGTTGATGAGCTAGAAGCGTTGCTTGCAGAAGCTTGTCACTGAGTGAGCACAAACCTTGTCTCATTGGTCTGGTGTATCCTTCGGCGAACTGCCTCGGTTGTTAAGGCGTAAATGATTTGCATGCCCCGTCCACTAGGAGTAGCTTGCTCGTTGAGCAGATCAAAAAAGTCTGGAGCATGTTCCGATTTTGCTGGAAGGTCCCATGCTTTGGCATTGTCATAGAAGGTGAGACTCAAAGAGTCTTCAGCTTTGATGTGGAGCGCAATCATCTCCGAAACGGAATCGGTGAATCCATAATCGACAATATTTGTCATGAACTCCATCGCTATCAGGCGGGCATTTTCTGCCAATTCTATGGAGGAACCAAACTCCAAGGCTATATCATAACAGCTCATTGCAGCCTGTTCGACTGCTTCCAGAGAGGGGGGAACCTCCAGATAGCGGTCCTTGGTGTTTGTATGAATTGTAAAGGTAAAACAGGAGAAGTCATCATTGTGATTGGTATAGCCCAAGGAGTTTACCAAGTCATAGCAAGCATGTGGCAGGAGGATGCAGGGTTCTTTTAGCGAAAGAGATACCAGATGATGATGCAGGTTTGTCATGCCAAGCAGTTCTTTCTGGGCGTTGAAGGATTCAAAGACTCCGTCGGTCATCATCCAAACAATATCAGACTCATCGATGTGTACTGTTTCGCAATTGTCTGCACTATATTGATACTCCTTGATCCATCCCAAGGGAATATCACCTTTTGTCTCGAGAGTCTTGCTGGTCTTTGTTTTTTGATTGACCAGCAACACCGGTGGGTGTCCTGCGCAGAGATTGGTGAGGGTCATTTTATCAATGTCAACAAGGCAGTAATTGAGCGTCACATAGGTATCTTGTAAAAATTGCTTGCTGATGATTGCGTTTAATTTCGAGACTACTTTTGCCGGTTCCGGGTCCATCTTTTCACTTTGGATTATGATGTTGAAGATTGCCTTGATAGCAGTCATGGTAAGGGCTGCCTGAATGCCATGTCCGCTGATATCTGCTATGTATATTGCATATTTATTGTGAGGGAGTTCGATGCAGTCATAGAAATCTCCACCAATTTTCGCCCAGGGTTGATAGTCTGCAGAAATGAGAAGATGTTCATTCTTCTTGAACCAAGGAGGGAGAACCGATTTTTGGATGGATTGTGCAACCTCAAGGTCATCCATGATCTCGCTGTACAAGAGCCGTATTGCCTCTTCAGATTGCTTTCGTTCAATGGCTTCGGAGATGGAGGTGGAAAAGAGTTCTAGCAAGTCTCTTTCCACTGTAGACCATCGACGGTTTTGTCTGCAGTCATCAAATCCTACAAATCCCCAGAGTGTTTCCTTGATAAATATAGGCAGTACCAATATGGATTTAATATCCTGAGATTGCAATATTTCCTTGGTAATGCATTCTGGGAGTTCCTCGATGAGAGCAATGAACGGTTTGCGTTTGAACAACGGTGCAAAAAAGAGTTCTACCGCTTCAATCGGGACGTCCTGCAATTCAGGATTGTCAATTTGCGGGGTGACGGAATCGATGCTCCACTCTGCTTTCTGGCTTGTCGTTACAATGGTATTCTCATCATCAAAGTTGTTTTTGAAATAATACACCCTGTCAACACCGGTAGCATTGCCAAGCAATTTCAACGCTTGTGGTATTGATTTGGTGTAGTCTTGTGATTTGAGAAGACCCAGGATGGAGAGCGTTATTGCATTGAGCAAGCGGTCTCTGAGTACCAGCTCTCTTTCCAGCGAGACGCGTTTGGAAATGTCTGTAGCAATACCTCTATAGCCGATGGGCTTTTGCCCTGCAAGAATCGGAGCGATGATGACATTGACTATGAACTGCTCAGAACGGCTGTTTTGCATTACAAAATCATCGGCTACGATAGTTTTGTCTCTATAGCAGCGTTCGAGGAGACGGCGGATTTTTGGTTGTTCAGCAGGTATGATAAAATCAAATATGCTTTGTGGATTGAATTGCTCTGAATCGACTTGTTTGAAAATCTCTCTGGTTCTTGCATTATAGAACGTCACCTTGTAGTTGAGGTCAATCTCAACGATGATGCCCGGAAGCATGTTTGCCATCTCTTTATACTGCTGGTTTGTCACCATCAGTTTTTCATTTTGCATGCATGCCTTGCACGCTACAGCAAGTTTCTTGTTCAAAGGAAGAAGCTCACCGATCATAGTCTGATCCATAGGCATTTGTTTCGTATGCAGTACCAGAATTCCTATATCTGACAGGCTGAAAATGTGAAAAAAACCAAACTTGTTTATATCTGTTTTAATGACATACTCTTCACTGAGAGTTTCATGCATCAACTCAAGAAGTAGGTTTTGAAAATCAGGGTTTCTCTCTATTGATTTGGGGATGGAAAATTGTACTTGTAGGGTTTGCGTGTTGGTTTCAGAATCCTGAAGCAGCAGTACCGCTCCAATATCACAACTAAGCTCCTGCATATAACAGGTAAGGCATGTACCCAACATTTTTCTCAGTTCCAGAGAATTTCCTATGGAAAGAAGGATGCGATAACAAATTTTTTCAATAGCGAGGATATCCATCTTAAAGCTCCTTTCTTGCTATTTGAGAAAGATTGGACTGGCTTTTGTAAGAATGATACCCTCGGTTGGTATATCGGTTTTTTCCAGTCGTTTCAGGCACTGTTTAATAACTTGTTGTTTGTACATATCGCAAGCTACAACCAAGAGAGTGGTGTCAGCATAGCTGGTGAGTATTTCACTATCGACACTTTCAAGGATGTGTGAGCCTTCAATGATGATGATGGAGTACTGCTGTTTCAGTTCAGAGAGGAGTTCTCTCATTCGTGAGGATTGCAAAAGGTCCGGAATTACTGCTTCAGAATGGGTTAAGAGCATATCCACACCGGCAAGGCTTGTCTGTTTGATGATCTGATTACTGTCACTCGCTTTATAGGAAAGATAATCTCCAAGGCCCAGGGTCTCCTGCTCCGGCTCGATGTATTGGGGAAAACAGGAGGTCTCTGTACGCTTTCTCACTTGGGCATCGATCAGCAATACATGTTCGTCCTGCCTTCCGAACACGGTAGCGAGATTAAGCGCAACGGTGCTCTTGCCTTCTTTTTTCCCACTGCTGGTGATTAGGAACGTTGCTCCTTGGTGTGTATAGGAACGTCTGAGAAGCCTGCAGAGCATTCGATAATACTCTATATGTACAGACTCTTCGCTGGCAGTTGGAATAAGCGACTTTTGGTCTTTAACCAGAGGGAACACTCCCAAAATGGTTTTTTGCAGTTTTTGTTTAGCGTCTCCTGGTGATTTGACCCGTGTATCGGTGACAATCTTGAGCAATATGAGGGTGAAGCCCATCAAGAAAAAGACAAAACAGATGGCAATCGCCAAGAGTTTCCTGTTTGAATCCCTCGGATAGAGGGGTAGCAGGGCATCATTGATTATGTAAAAATCAGACTGTTCTTTCTCTGTAATCATTCGATACTGATTGAGAATTTTTATCAGGCCTCTGGTTTCGGCCTCCAAGGAAGCCACCAAGCCGGTGAGGATGATATACCGTTGGGTGATCGTCGGCAATTGGAGGTTTTTCTCTCTTAGATAGCTATAGCGGTCCTGATCGGCCTGTTGTTGACTGGAGATGCTGATCAATTCCAGCTCATTTTCCAAGAGCATGACCCGAACGAGCTTCAGATATTCAGAGGATGCGACACTGTCACCTCTTCCTACGAAGGTCATGTTCCTGATTTCTTCAATCTGATCACGCAATCTGTCAATCTCAAGCGATGGCTTGTTTTTTTCTATGAATGACTCATAGGCGAATTTTGCCTCTTCATACTCTCTTCTGGTGATCAAGCCTCGAACATACTCGTTTTCTGCAATGATCAACTGTGTCTTAAGTTGTTCTGTTTCGATAGGGAAAACAATGCTGTTCTTGATTTCCTCGATTCTCTGAGTAAGCTGTTGGATTTTATTGTTCGCTTCATCGGGAGTCAGCCCAAGTCTCTGTTCCTCTTGTTCTTCCAAGGCTTTTTGGGCCTCTTCGTCAAGTCTGTTTGCCGTCTCTATCGCTATCTGTATTTTTGCTATTCGTTGCTTATAGGAGCTGATCAGGTCCCTGTTTTTTGCAAGACTGATCTCCAAATCAATCATTTCACTGGCATATTTTGCCGAGTCGATTTGGATGTCCTTGATATCATACTCTCTTACATAGGTGTCGAACTCATCTTTTGCTGCCTTAAGCTCTCGCATGGCTTCTTCGTATTGCTTTTGCAGATTGTCTATTTTTTGAGTGAGTTCACTTCTTACCCGATTGTTGTCCTGTTCCAAAAAGATGTCCCTGATGGTATTGGCTATCAAGGCAGCTTCTTGCGCAGTGTCTCCTTTCGCCGTGATGCTCATCAGGTTCGTGTCTCTTGCAACCGTAACCCTGATAGCAGAGCCAAGTTGTTCAAGGGTTTTTTCCAACTGTAGTTGCTTGCGAAGCATTTCAAGATTCGGGAGGGTCTTTACCATGTTGACGCGGTTCCACAGAGACTTCTCCGACGACTCGAATTTAACCAGTCCAGCTCCTTGTTCATACGTAAGTTGCGTGCTTTCCCCCATACTCTGATAGACACGAAACGTATCTGGGATGAAGGACTCTATCGGCTGATAAAACAAGACCGTAGTGGATTCATAGTACTGCGATCCAAGATATAAGGCTCCTGCGACACCTGCTGCTGCACTTAAGATTGCAAGAAGTATGAAGATCCCTAGTTTTCGTTGAAGGGATCTCAGCACGGTCTTCAGTTCAATCGGGAGCTTGAAAGCATCTTGCTGGACAGGTTGTTCTGTAGCCATATGAGCTATCTCCTGGTTCTCTTGGTACGCAACTTATTTCGTATTCGTTGTTTCATATCTTTCTTGGTGAAGAAAATCCAAAAAACGATAAGGTATGAAAACGCCCCTGGTATTGCTTTTCCTATCATATCCCACACAGAGGTCACTGGAAAGTAGTTTTTAATAAGAAAACCGATTGCAACCAAGAACACCCCGGGAATGAGTGCCGGTATGTATACTGATGAAAAGTAGGAGAGATAAGAGAAGTTATAGGTTTTGGCTGCTTTATGAAGGGTGAATCCCACATTGTTGATTATTGTTGAGGTTAAGGTTCCCAAGGCTACCCCTATAAGGCCAAGAGGTTGGATGAGGATCAAGCTTACGCAGACATTTACCACGACTGATTGAAACGAGATTCGGGCAGTGAAGCTTTGCTGCCCTGTCATGGTCAGTACATTCGAGGCAATCAGCTCAGGGATGGTGCACATGAAGGATGTCAGTAATATCAACAAGGGGATGGTGGCATCGATAAAGGCAGAGCCAACCCAGAAAACCAAAAGATCCTTGCCAAAGACATACATGGTTGCAGTAAGCATGACCCCTGTTGTCATGATATATCTGCTCAGGTCTGTGAGCAAAAACCGAATTGCTTGGTCTTCCTTTTTTTCTTTGAGCTCCGAGATGAGGGGGGTCAGCACATTTACCAGTTGCTTTGTCAACATGAAGGAGTACTCAGTTATCTTGATAGCAACAGCGTACAATCCTACCAGCGAGAGATTGGTCATCAGTTGGATGATGATGGTATCGGTCTGGAAGAGTACCAAACCAGCGACACTGGTGATGAAGGAATAGAGGCTGAAGGAGAAAGCCTCTTTCATGTATTTTTTTTCAACATATTTAATGGAGAGTTTGAAATTCTTGATGTTCTTATATGACAAAATGAGGTATAAGATGTTTTCGAATAAGAAAGCGAGGCAGTTTACACCTGCTAGGTACAGTATTCCCTTCTGGTTGCTCAATACAAGATAGGCAGAAGCAGCATACACCAACGTGCCGATTATTTGGATGCAGTTCACCAAATAGATGCGTTGCTCTCCAAAGAGAGCTCCTTTGAATAAACTGAGCGGTAATTGAATCACCAAGGTGCGCACACCAAGAATGAGCAATACTGCCACGGCTGTCGACTGGAGCCCTTTCGGGATGGAGAACAGATTTGCATAAAAAAGTGAAAATACTGAAAGCAAGAGAATTGCAACGCCTGCAATGACGAGGTAGATGAAGAATACCGTGCTGAGCATACGGTTTCTATGCTCATAATCCTGGGTGACTCTCGCTTCTCCTGTCCATTTTACAACTCCGAGGCCAAATCCAAAGTCAAGGAGGGAGAAGAATCCAATTATCGAGAAGGAGAGCGTCCACAGTCCATATATTGTTTGGCCTAGGTTGTTGATGATGAAGGGAATCAGCCAAAAGGAGATCACCATGGTAAAGAAGAATCTCAGATAGTTGGTCAATGCATTGAGCGAGGTCTTTTTAATTCGATTTTCATTGTTCATTTCGTCTGTTCCTTCACTAATCGAGATTCTTTCTTCTGGTTTTTACAGCTGGTAACCAATGCTTGACCGAAGGCCGCAGCTGTTGCCATTTGATACAGTACCGGAGATTGCCGAATTACCCATTCATATAGGCCGATGGCAGCGAGTACCAAAAAGCCTACACTCAGAGCAAGCAGCAATCTTTGTTCGAGGGATTTCCAGGCAAGGCCTGAGAGTCCCATCGTAAGGATGAAGAGTGCTAGGATCGCTATGAACACATACATGCCAAAATAGCCCATTTCTGCTGCAGTAAGCAGATAGATATGATGGGCGACTCCGGCTTGTTCTTCATATTTCATTACTTTGATGTGCTGCCTATAATCCTTGTTTTCCGTCAAGACCTGCGAGTATTGATTGATGCCGACTCCCCACTGATGGTCGTCGGCCATCATGATTGCTGCGATCTCGAACTCATTGCGGGCTTCTTCACTCGACTCAGGCGCGTTGAGAAAACGATCGATGACCGTATCGAGAACCATCAAGCCTCCTGCAATCATGGCCATGATGAGAACTATCGTTGTAAAACGCACTCTTGATGCATTGTTCTTGCGGTTTGATATGATCATTGCGCCAACGACAGACGCCGCTGCCGTTACCATGCCGGTTCTGGAGCCTGTCGAGAAGATTGCAAAAACAAGAGCCAAGGATGCTGTGAGGGTGATGACATGTTTTATAAGCGAAGAGCGAGCATCATACAGTACCCATACAAACATCAGGCAGACAATGATGAGCGCAAACGAGGGTACGGTGTTGGAATGATCGAAAAATATGGCTGTCCGATAGATACCGTCCATGTATTTTTGTTTGAAGGACATCAGACCCATGATGAGGGCGCTGATCGTATAGCCGAGCATAAGTGCATCAATTGAGGCGTAGCTGTAGGATTCAGTAGCAAAGAAGTTGATGACGCACCAGTAGGTCAACCCCATCCTGAACATCTGCCAGACGGCAAACCACCCATAGATTGGATAGCTTGATTGACGTACATTGATGATGCTGTACAGGAAAAATAGAGTGAGCAGAAAACTAAAGCGCGGTCTGTAGATGACCAAGCTCGCTGATCGCATCAACATGCCAAGGATCAGGCCGACACAGATGATGTCAGAGAGGGTTATCTCAAACCCACGGACGGGTCCTCGATACAATTCCATCGACATAAGGTTGATGCTTACCATTGAACCAAAGAGATAGGTGACAATCATAAACGAGAGTGCAAGTCTTTTCAGAGTTGCACTGAAGGCTGTAGCTGCGGCTACAGCGGGTATTCCGACTACCAAAGCAATGGTGAAAAGGACAAATTTCATCTTGTGTATGATATCACACACCAATGACTCTGCGATAGCATCTTATCGTTGTGAAAAGGCCCATCTTGGGTGATACTATAGCAAACGGAGGGTTGCGATGCATATAATTTTACTTTCTGGGGGATCTGGTAAACGAGTTTGGCCCTTGTCCAACGATGTTCGTTCAAAACAATTTCTTTCACTTATCGACGATCAAAAGGGTGGTCATGAGTCGATGCTCAAGAGAGTGTACCGCCAGATTCGAAAAGTATTGAAGGATGTGCCGATCCTGATTGCTTCAGGAGAAGCCCAATATGAGCAAATTCTTGGAGAGGTAGGAGGTTCTGTTGAAGTTGTGCTGGAGCCTGCAAGAAGGGATACGTTTCCTGCTATTGCGCTCTCTTGTTCTTACCTTTCCTGTGAGAAGCATGTCTCTGATGACGAAATAGTCTTGGTTCTTCCTGTAGACGTGTTTGCTGACCTTTCTTATTTTGAGGTGCTATCGCGCATGGCCGATGTTGCCACGAAGGATATTGCGCGCTTGGTCCTTATGGGTATCAAGCCAAGCCATCCTGCCTCTTCATACGGGTATATCCAGATCTCTGAGCAATTCTCTGAATATGCGTTGGTCAAGGGGTTTGTTGAGAAGCCGACTGTTGAGGTTGCCCAGTCCCTGATCGATAATGGAAGTCTTTGGAATGGTGGGGTGTTTGCATTTAAGTTGGGATATTTGATGGAAATAGCTCAGAAACACTTCCCTGGCTCTACCTATCGTTCTTTGCTTGCGCAATATGGATCGCTTGAGAAAATCAGCTTCGATTACGCAGTAGTTGAGAAGACAGACTCTTTGGCCATGGTCAGCTATGACGGCATGTGGAAGGATCTTGGGTCTTGGGATACCTTGACACAGGAGATGGGCTCTAAGACGGTGGGGCAGGCTGTCTTGGCTTTGGAAGAACCCCAGACATCGGTGGTCAACGAGCTCGATATCCCTGTTGTAGCCTTGGGGACGAACAATCTGGTGATCGCCGCGAGTCTGGATGGGATCTTGGTCGCCGATCGTAGACAGTGCGCATCACTGAAAAAGCATGTGGAATCATTGTCCGCACTTCCTCGGTTTGAATCGCTTCGTTGGGGTACCAAGAAAGTGCTGCTCAGAAAGCCGGGAGCATCATCGGTGAACTATCTGACTATCAAGGCTGACGCTGAGTATGGGCACACCCCTGAGAGCGACGTCGTGCTTGTGAATATGGAAGGAACGGCTGTCTTAAATACAGACCAAGGTCCTGAGGCTTTCATGATGCTCGAGAGTAAACATATCAAGCAAGGGCAGGCTTACCAGATACAAGCAGAGACGGAGCTTCATGTTTTACAAATTGTCAAGAGCTGATAAATAAGCAAAAAAATACAGGGAACCTCCTCTTTCCAGGGGAGGTTTCTTGACATAATTTGGTAAACAATGTATATAAAAAATACAATGAGTATAAGTGAGCGAAAACAGAGAGAACGATTGATCCTACAGGAAAAGATTCTAACAGCCGCCTTTGAGATTATCACGCAACAAGGTTATGAATCATTAACCATTCGTGCGTTGGCCGATAAGATTGAGTATTCTCCGAGAACAATATATTTATACTTCAAAGACAAGGACGGCTTATTGGACGCCTTAGTTGAGAAGGGCTATCAGGCAACGTGGCAGCAAATGCAAAAGAGTAGAGAGGCGCTGAGTCAGCTTTCTGCCCACCAAAAGATTGCCCATCAAATAGAGGCTCATGTTCGTACAGCCTTGCAGCATAAAAATCAATATGTGGTGGTTCTTCAACTTCTGCGTCGGCCTTCCTTCTCTGTCGGGCAGTTCCAGCAACAGGTTGAGCAAGTGGGAAAATCTGATTTTGCATCGGCTCTCAAGCTTTGTGATGAGGCTTGTCTTACTTTGCTCTGGGAGTCCTTTCTCTCCTCATTGAGAGGTTTTACGTTGCAGCTGATACAAGAATCCGACCAGCTAACACAAGATCAGATAACAGTTTGTCTTGACCGATATAAGAGCATGGTCATCAATGGTTTGAAGTGAATATTTTTATTGAGGAGCATATGACAATGAATAAAAAGGGAAAGGAGAGAGAGCTGGGTCTGACGATTCTGGTGATACTCATTATATTGGGGGCTTTTGCAGCCTGTGTGCTGGGTATATGGAGCACACAAGGGCCCGGGCAGTATGCATATGATACTATTCGGGATCAGACTGTCACAATCCATGGGAAAGGCGTTTATCAGCATATGACCTATGAGGTTGCGCTGCAGGGCATCGGTCATGATGTAGTGACTTTGTTTCTCGGCATTCCTGCGTTGCTGGTTTTCTTTCTTCGGGCTCGAAAAGGCTCGTGCAGAGCTCGCTTGCTGCTTGCCGGCATTCTTGGCTATTTCCATGTGCAATACTTGTTTTATATGATCATGGGGATGTATAACATCTTGTTTTTAGTCTACGTACTACTTGCTGGATGTACCTTCTTCGCATTGTTGCAGGTGTTGTTTTCTGTCGATACTGACAATTTGAAAAACCGTATGACTTCGGTTCCAAAGAAATTCATAGGAGGTTTTCTCATGGTCAATGCTGCTGCAATTGCTCTCTTGTGGTTGCAGATTGTGTTGATTCCTCTCTTCGATGGCACGCTGTATCCCTTGGAGCTTGCTCATTATACGACCTTGATTGTGCAAGGGGTGGACTTGGGCTTGCTGCTTCCTCTTGCCGTTGTCTGTGGGTGGCTCTTGATCAAAGAGAGACCTCTTGGTTATCTTGCAGCCCCTGTCTATTGCATATTCTTGACGCTGCATATGATAGCCTTGATCGGCAAGATTGTTGCCATGGGCCTCAACGGATTTTCCATCATTCCGGTGGTGTTCATCATGCCGATGTTTGCCGTACTGAGTGGATACTGTTCTGTACGGGCGCTGCGATCGATATCTGGTTAATTTGTTTTTTCTTGGCCCTCTTATAATTGTAATGACGGTTCCTTATTGATATGCTATCCTACAAATAGATGAATATGTCAGAAGGAGCCGGGTATGAGGATGTCAAAAAAGATAACGCTTTTACTTACAGTTTCTGTAATGCTCTTCACGTTCGTGTTGAGTGGATGTCTGAAGGGTTCTGAGGCTGATAAGGTCGATACCTTCAAATACAAGCAGATAGGCGCACTCTCGGTTCAGCCTGACTTCTCATATAGGACGAGTGAGCTTGTCCGGGTTGTTCATTCATTTGAACCATCCTTCGCAGGTGTCACAGTGACTGTCTCAGCATCCAATGTGGGCAATGATATTGATGGGCAAGCTCCTGATGATCTTTTTGATGTCGGGGTTGGTATCCTCAATCCTAAAGGAGAGCTCGATGTGCAATTGAGCATACCCATTCAGTACAGCCATGTAGTGTTGCAGCCGAATTTCATGGGACTTCCTCGGCGACTTTATCATAAGATCAGTGATTTGCAGACACCAAAAGTTGCCTCACGTACTCTTGTTTCAGACTCTCCCACTGTTTCCCCATTCTCATTCCCTCCAACTAGGGCGATTACGCCTTACCAACAGACAGCCAACGATTTTTGGTACATCTCTGAGATTCAAGCAGTTGGAAGGCCCAAGGATATCAATCGCATCAATTTGAGCAAAGAGTTGCTTGACGATATCAATACCTCGTTGCCTGAGTATAAGCCGGTACCTGTTCACAATCCGCAATACCTTGAGAAGGGCAAGTCTTCAACTCTCAAGATTGAGAAACCTGCCAATGTGTGGGTCACTTTTGTGCATGAAGGAGCAGGGTATTTGAACTCATTGGGGTATTATACCTATCCTACAAAAGATGGTCCTCCTCAGTCGATAGAAGAAATTGGCAAGAAGTACATCGTGTTTCCCAACGCTTCCCTGCCAGGGGACGGGGGTGCTCTTCATCCCGGTGATTCGATATATATCGGTCAGTTTGAGCCGGGAACTTCCATCGGGTGGTTCTTGGTCGCCGATGGATGGAATGATAGAGCCAGGATAGTCCGTGAGCATAGGGGCATATACTTTTCCGATTCTTTGCTGAATCCAGAGAAGGCGGAAGACAAGCGTGTCCACACGGTCCTTTTGTATGACGATCGATATGATATCTTCATAGTTGGCTTTGAAGACTTGAATCGAGAAGGGCGAACTGACGACGATTTCAATGACTTGGTATTCTTCGCTCTCGTCGATCCTGTGGAGGCTGTAGGGAACGTAGCTGAGTTCACTCCCATTCAGAGGGCAAAGGATTCTGATGGTGATGGAGTCATAGATATTGAGGATGCATTCCCTGACGATCCGCGTTACGCTACATTTGAACAACATCGAGGGACGCTCGCTTATGAGGATATGTGGCCGAAACTTGGTGACTATGATTTCAATGATGTTGTTGTTCGGTATGAGTACGGTCTCTATGGGAATGCCGAAGGCAAGATCGTACGTATTGATGCTACCTTCACGGTAGTAGCCAGCGGAGCAGGTTACCAAAATGGCCTTGCCATGTTCCTTCCGGTAGCCGAGGCTGACCTCGAGTTGGAGTTTGACACTGAGCCCCTTGGCGGAGGGTTGGAGCTTTTTGGTCATGAGAAGGGTACAAACATCATCATTTTCAATAATATCCGAAGAGCTATTGGTGCGACTACGTTGTTCAACACTGATCTGGAGAATCCTCACATACAACCGGTTGATCTCACTTTCAGCTTGCATTTTGACGAAGCTCCGCTCAGCCGTACTGAGCTTGGACCTCTGCCTTTCGATGTATTCGTACTTGCTGACAATACCTCTAGAGAGAATCATGAGATCCACCTTCCCGATGTTCCTCCTACACCATTGTTGACGCAAGGTCTGCTAGGAACTGCAGATGACGGCTCCGATGTTGCAGCGAAGAGGTATTACAAGACAAAGCGGAACAATCTTCCTTGGGCGTTGCACATTCCTGGCGATTGGAAGTATCCGCTTGAGCGTGTTTCCATCGTTGACGCCTATTCTCGTTTCGGCGCTTGGGCTGAAAGTGGAGGACGGGAGTATCGTGATTGGTACGTGAACGAGGAGTATAGAAACAACGAGCTGTTATATACTCGATAATGCTGTAAATTCGCCTAAGGCGATTTACAACTTGGGAAATGTTTGGTACTATCCATTGCAGACGCGCTAGTAGCACAATGGTTAGTGCTCGTGCTTCCCAAGCATGAGACGGGGGTTCGATTCCCCTCTGGCGCTCTTCAGGCCTCCTTGGTTTTCAAGCCAGGGAGGTTTTCTTTCAAAGAAAGGGGCCGGATACTCATCCGGCCCCTGCAACAATCATAACAGTTCTTATTTGTAGACAACAATTGCCTTCGGCTCCAACACCCTGAATGTGAATGATTCTGTAGCGAACAAGGTCACTTCCTTGGTGTCATGCGTCTCGTACCCAAGTGCGAAGTCCTGTCCGATGGTCAGCTCAAGGTCTTCGCTGCCATACGGTACAAGCAGTGCTCCCTCGACCGAGGTGGAAAGGACCACCTTCGAGCCAAGCATGCGTTCAACGCGTTCAAGCAGGCTCATGCCATGGGCTTCACTGTTCAGGGCCATCCACTCATCCTTGCCGACAACCAGGGCATATGGGCCATGAATGAAGCTTTTCTTCAGGATCAGCATGCCTTCTGCTACAGAAGCGAGAATTTCATTTGGGGTTTTCCCAAACGTAAGGCTCTTGTGGGCAGAGGACTCTTTCAGACCCTTGATACTTCCTTTTGCATAACCGTTGTACACTGCATTCTCTTCAAAGAGTGCGAGTTTTTCCAACGCTGCATCAAGATTGTCAAAGTCTATGTCTTTCGCTCCTCGAGCCAGATTGTCCAGCTCCCACTTGTTCAACGTGAAGCGGATTCTTGCTTCGGTTAGCGGCAACGCTGTGTAGACACCGGCTTTTACTTCTCCATCATCCACCAATGAGAGTCTTCCCTCACTGATTACGGTAAAATTAATGCCTTTAGGTCCTTCAACATCTACGACCTTCCGTGCTGTGAGTCGGGAAAGCAGTACGTTCTTGGCTCTCGCCTCTATTTCAGCCCACGCTTCAGATGAGAGTGGTGCAAGTTCTCTTTTAAACATATCCATACTATTATTTCCTCCGTGTTCGACCTTAGTGTTTCAAATCGCCGATGCCCAGAGATGATGATGCTGAGCCTTCTTGTCCTGCTCCACCTTCTTCTACTGCCACCAGTGATCCACTACTAAAAAGATACGTTTTCAGTTCGTCGTCCCAGCCGTCCATGTTACGTCTGAGCCATTCTAGGGTCATGGCAGCATGTTCAATCTCCTCATCTCTGTTATGGGCCATTACAAGCTTGAGTTCGGGATCTTTAGTCGTATTGACCCGCTGGTTGTACCAGTCAACTGCTTCGAGCTCTTCGCGCAAGCTGGTGATCGCCCGAGAGATATCCCTCGTCTTCTCGTCAATTGCGTCATACGGTTCACTATAAGCCATTGTATCCTCCTAGTAATACATTGTATCACTATAATAATACTCATGCTTTGACCAGAAAGAAAGAGGCAAAGGAGGAGAAGATTGCATTAATACAGGATTAACTTCTTCCTCCATCCCTATAATCGCTGTGGGTATGAGCTAATAAAACAAGCATTACGATAACAAATATATTAATATATCTAAAATACATGCTGAAAGTACTGTTGCTTTTACTCTCTGACAATATTATACTCTCCTAAATAATACTAAATCCTTACTGTATTCCATGAATATTTGTATTATACTAGTTAGTATGTAGACTACTCCTATAACTTGCACGAACGGAGGGCTCCCAATGGCACTGAAATTCAAAACGGTATTTACGCAGCTTCAGATGAAAATAATATTCGGCGAATGGCCGGAAGGGTATAGAATCCCGACAGAGATGGATTTATGTGAACAATTCAATGTGAGCCGGGTGACCATACGCAGGGCCTTGGATGGATTGGTCACACAAGGGTATATCTCTCGTACAAGAGGGCGTGGCTCTTTTGTTCTGTTTAAGAGAACTGTTGTAGGGTTGGGGTATCCTCAGATATCAAGCACCAGAAACGAAGAGGCAAATAAAGGCTATTACAAGATTATTCTGAAGGAGAAGGTAGAAGCTTCTTCAGCTGACAGAGACCTCATCGACTTGCCCGATGATGAGGATAGTCAATATCTGTGGCATTTCAAAAGCTTGCATATTGTGGATGGGAAGCCCTCTGTTTTGAGTGATTTTTATGTAATTCCCAGATTTGGGGTTCAGATTTCTTTGCTTGGGGATGAAAGCAAGGAATCCTTTTTTGATCTGGTCACCAAGCACATTGGGCAGAGGTGTCATTTTGTAAATGGGAAAGTAGCTGCGATAAACCCTAATGAGGAGATATGCAAGCAACTGGGCATAGATTGTTCTTCTGCAAGTTTGTGGTGCCGGGGACTCTGTGTACTTGACGATAAAACCGTTATTGGTCGTTGTACAAAAGTGTTCAATGGTCTTATGTATGAGTTCTCCGTCGACAATAGATGCGATCTGACAATCGGAAATTCTTGATTTTTGACAAATATTGCCCAACTGTTCTCTTTGTTCCTTGTGTTTTATTGACATTCAGAGTATACGTGTAAGTAACAAGAAAAACATAGGACGGAGAGAATAGTTATGCAAAGAACCATTATTGAAATGTTGCACTCTGCAGCTGAGCGATATGGGGATCGTACCTATACCAATACAAAAACTGACAACGGATGGGAAGGTTGCTCTTTTAAGCGAACGGACGTCCAGTCCGATTATGTCGCTGCTTACCTATTGAAACAAGGGTTCAAGCCTCAACAAACCGTGGGCATACTTGCCGAAGGGAAGAGCAGTTGGGTTACTTGTGAACTAGGGCTTATCAAGGCAAGGATGATCAGCGTCCCGCTCTCCATAAAACTGACACCCCAAGAGATCGCCTTCCGTGTCAATCACAGTGAAGCCGTTGCTCTTGCTGTCTCGTCCAACACCTTGGCGAATGCCATCAAAGCTCTTCCCCTGTTTGACCACAAGGTTATGTTCATCTATCTTGACGAGCAAGACGAAAGGCTGGAAGAACAGATTAAGAGCTTCGACTGGAAGCAGGACGTTGACTATGTGCCTTGGGGTACGTTGATGTTGGACGGGGAGAATCTACTCGAACAGGACTCTGCTGTGGTAAAGAACAGCGAGGCTCTAATAGACGAGCATGACACGATCAACATCTGTTATACCAGCGGGACTACCGGCAACCCTAAAGGTATCATGCTTACCCACCTCAACTACTACGCTAATGCACATGATGCCATCGATTTGTTCAAGATTCCCGATGCAACATTCGAGACATTGGTCGTCTTGCCGGTCGACCATAGTTTTGCCCATACTGTGGGCATCTATACTGCTCTCTTGCGTGGAATAACGTTGCACTTTGTTGACTCTCGAGGCTCAAATGCCGCGATAATCCGAAATTTTCCCAAGAACCTGCTTGAAGTAAACCCCATCTTCATGATGACGGTTCCGTCGATAACAGGCTCTTTCATGAAAAAGATGATTCAAGGTATTCATCAGAAAGGACCTTTTATCGAGGGTATTTTCAACCGTGGTTTGGAAGCTGGAATAACCCGTAACGGTGATGGGTTCAATAGACCCGGTACCTGGGTTCAGATCAAGACCTGGCTTCCTTACACCATCGCCAATCTTTTGGTCTTTCCGAAACTCAGAAAGGTTTTCGGTGACAGGATGTTGTACTGCGTCGGTGGAGGAGCACTGCTTGAGGCTAAACAACAGCGGTTCTTTGCCGCCATCGGCGTTCCTGTGTTCCAAGGGTATGGTTTGACCGAGGCAGCTCCGATTATCAGCAGCAACTCACCCCATCGCTACAAGTTTGGCACCAGCGGTATGGTGGCCAAGAGCGAAGTATGCAAGATCATGATCGATGACACCACTGAAGCAAAGGTAGGGCAGAAAGGCGAGCTCGTCATCAAGGGCGAGAACGTCATGAAGGGCTACTTCAAGAACCCCAAGGCCAGCGAAGAGGTCTTAAGGGATGGTTGGCTTTGGACAGGAGACCTTGGGTACTACGATGAAGACGGCTTCTTGGTCGTTACCGGAAGGGCGAAGGCGTTGTTGATCAACAAGGATGGTGAGAAGTACAGTCCAGAGGAAATTGAGGAAGTGATGATCAACCACGTTCCTCTGATCAATCAGCTGATGGTGTACAACGATCACCAAACGATTACCACTGCCTTGGTGACGCTCGCAGAAGATGTTGCGGCAAGTTTGATCGAGGAGCACGGATGCAAGAATCCTCAGGAAGCTTTGGACGTGATCATCCAGCACTTGCGCTCTTACGAAGCTCATGCCACAGCGATTCCCAAGCTTTGGATTCCCTCTCGTTTTGCTCTGATTGAGAAGCCGTTCAGCGAAGCTGATGGCCTGGTAAACTCCACAATGAAATTGGTTCGTTATAAAACCATTGAATTCTACAAAGAAAGAATTTCCACACTCTACGAGAGTGAAAAAGCAAACAATAAGGCAAACTTGGAGGTTGTTCGCACCCTTTTCTTCAAATAAAGCAGTTTTTCAGTCACTCTCTCTCGAGAAAAAAAGGCAAGACACAAGTTAGTTGTCGCTACAGAGCGTAGAAACTATGGACAGCTTGCACAAAATGTGTAACGCTTTAACTGTAAAGTCGTTTTACTTATGCAAGCCTATGTCAGAATTGACCTTGGACGGCATGTGTAAACGGTACAGGTTCCCTTCTCAACAGGGTGGGGGAGTGACAATAAATAACTGGGATTGCCCACGAGGGAGGGTAATATGAAGAAAAGTCTAATATTAGTATTGTCAGTAGTCCTACTGACATTCGTATTCAGTGGCTGTGATGCTGAAATACGGAAGAACATAGCCGGTTTTATGGACAATGTATCCGGTAACGTCTATCTGGATAATAACATCGTTGAGGCAAATACTGCTGAAGCCCAGGCTGTGGTCAATGCTATTGCAAGCATTGGTACCGGAGATGCGAAGGAGACGGTAAGTGGTGGTAATACAAATGTTTTGGGAATTTCTGTAGCAGTAAACACTACAACAACACTTAAGCCTCAGGATGAAGACGGACAAGAGGCTCTCAGAGAAAGCCTTCTTAATAGTCTTCAAACCAAGAGCAACCGAGAAGCGCTCAAGGAAAATTTGAGTGACACAGCTGATTCTGAGCAACAAGAAGCTGCAAAGGGTTCTGTGGAGGTGTTGAACGAGACGCTCAAAGAACTTGAAGATGTGTTGGAAACAGCTAATCCAGATCTCGCCCAAGCTCTTTCACAGCTGAAGTTGCCTGAAATCGAGGGTGACGAAGATCTTACCAAGGGTGATGTCCTGCTTCTGCAGATGATGACCAACCTTTTGAAGAATACCTATGATGCTCTAGCTGATGCTTCTGACGATGATTTAGCGAATCTTGATGCTGAAGATTTAAAGAGTGGTACAGCGAAGCAAAAAGTTGAGAGCATCGTAAAAGATGCACTTCTAGCTGCTCGCTTGGCAGAAGAGCTCTCCGGTGCTGCAAGCATCGACTTCTCCGGGAAATTGGATTTTGGAGCCTTGCTTGGTGAAGACAACAAGGGAGCAAGAACGTCTCGTGATTCTGGTGATGAAATCGGAAGTGAGGCTGCTGATATCCTGAACAGCATCATGCCTGATATCGTCAAGTTGATGGGTATTACAAGAACTGATGATGTGTACTCATATACTGAGAGTGCATATCAGAGCTTCTTGTTGAACCAGAGAATCTACCGCTCTTCGATCGAGCATGCAATCAAGATGGCTGAGCAGGCTGATATAACACTAACTACTCAGAATGCCGAATTTGATACCTCGACGTTGATCAAGTATGCCCTTGCTGTATTGGTCACTGAACATCATGCATATTGGGAAGAAAATAAAGATGATAACAGTCAACGACCTGAAGAAATTATCGTCATTATTCTGGACACATACCCAGCGCTAGGGAAAGGCACACTCACAGCAGATTTTAAATTTGATGAAATTTCTGAAATAACCTTCCCTTATGATGAAATGCCCGCATTCTTGAATAATCTTGGAACAAATTACTTCAAGAATTTACTGAACAATCTTCTTGCGATTAACGCTATAAACGGAATTGTTCAGCTGAATGAAGCTCTGGATATTGAGGATTCAGAGATTGATGATTGGCTTGGTAATCTCTAAAAGGGGAGGAATAATACTATGAAAACCAAACATATTTTTCTTTTGCTATTAGTCTTAAGTATGGTCGCTGCTCCTCTTTTGGCAGGAGATGACTATTCACCAACAAACAAGGTATATGCTCAGACGGCAGAACCCTTTGCTGGAACAAGCGTTCGTATGATGGGAATGGGTGGTGCCGGACTTGGAGTGAGAGGCTATCATGATAGTTTCTTGTTCAACCCGGCAAACTTGGCCAAGTCAGGCTTCAAGTTCACCTTCCCCTCTGTGACTGTGACTGCCTACAATCCCAAGGCGATCTTGGAAAGTGGTGCAATCGAGGATTTCGAGGAAGGGACTGAGAGCTCCATGCTCAGAGGAGCCCAGAAATTGTTGGCGACCATCAACCAAGATTATGGTGATGTTCTCACCACAGATCTTTCAACAACCGTCACATTGGGTAGTCTTGGTCTTTCCTTACAGGTTCAAGAGCGACTTATGACCTATAAGAGTGGTGCAGATTCACTCTCTGCGAACCTTATTGCCCAGGTTACCACTGCAGCTACGGTAGGCTATGGGTTTAGGATCAATCTTGTACCCGATAGTATCAGCATCGATCTTGGTATCTCTGCAAGGGCTGTCTACAAGGCGTACTTGAAGGCTCAGAGTGCTTCATCTATAACTGATATGATTGAGGATGGTGGAGATCCTTCTGTGAAGTTCCTCAATGAGACACCGCTCATTGCTGGGTATGCACTGCCTCTCTCAGCTGGTGTGAACCTGAACCTTCCTCTGGGCTTGAGCGTCTCTTTGTTGGCTAAGAACATCGAAGGAAACTATACCATGAACACCTATAGTTCAGTAAATGACTGGGGTGAGGAAGTACTGGGAACAAGATTCACAGATGATACTTCCTCTGGAACCACCTCTGATGCGTGGACCTTGGAAACACCTTGGACGCTTGATGCAGGTTTGACGTGGGCCCCTCGCATGGGTGCTTTGATTCGACCGACCCTTGCTGTTGATGTGGTGGATGTCATGTCCTTAAGTGGAAAGACTGATGATGATCTGAAGCGCGCTTTCTTTGAGCAGTCTCGCTTGGGAGCTTCGGTTCGAGTGCTCAGTTTGTTTGATTTCCGCTATGGCCTAAATGCGGGCTATCAGTCTGTTGGTGTTGGGTTTGATCTCTTGATTTTCCATATTGATGCTGCGTACTACACACAAGAATACGGCAAAAATATTGGGGATAATCCTATTGATGCTCTTTCAGTTCGCTTCTCGCTCTTCTCGAGATAGTGTCGTTACTCTTACTCAATGGAATGCCCTCCCTGAAAAGGAGGGCATTTCCACGATTTGAACAGTGAGTGTTTTTTTGGTTTGTTATAAGAATAACAAAATGTAAGAAAATTTACAAAGTTGCATAAATAAATCTATACTTTGTAACGAAAGTCATGCTAGTATGACCGCATAATCACACAACAAAAGGGTCTTTCACCCTATTGAGAGAGGTCAACATGACTAGTTTTGGCATTTGGGGTCTTATTCCTCCAGTACTTACCATTACCCTTGCCTTTATCACCAAGGATGTAATGGTATCATTGTTTCTGGGTATTTTTTCTGGTGCACTGATTGTCGCCGGTGGAAACCCTTTGGTGGCAATCATCAACCTGACTGATATGGTTGCCGATTCGCTCAATGACGGATGGAACATCCGAATCTTCCTCTTCTGTGCTCTGCTTGGTGGGTTGGTCGGAATGCTCAGCAAGACAGGAAGTGCCCATGCCTTTGGACGTTGGGCCGCTGATAAACTCCACACCTCCCGAACCAGTTTGCTGATGACTTGGTTCTGCGGTCTGCTTATCTTCATTGATGATTATTTCAACAGCCTTGCAGTAGGAACAGTGATGCGCCCGATTACCGACAAGAACAAGGTGTCCCGTGCTCAACTTGCGTATATCCTCGACTCAACAGCTGCCCCTGTTTGTATTTTGGTTCCGATCTCCAGTTGGGTAATCACCGTCATGTCGATTGTAAAAGGGTCAGAAGGTTTTGATGCTCTAGGGGTGAGTGAATTTTCGTTCTTCATTCGTTCAGTCCCTTACAACTTGTATGCGCTGCTCACCATACTCATGGTTCTGGTTATCATAGTAACTGGACGTAATTTCGGTCCTATGGCTAAGAGCATTGCCTATGCAAAAGAAACAGGAAAGCTGTACAACGAAAGCTACGGCCCTGCTCCTGGGGAAATTGAGATTGACAAGAATTCCAGTGCAGCAAAGGCAAGACCTCTTGATATGCTTTTTCCGATCTTGGTCTTGATCGTGTCAGCTGTTGTGCTATTCCCTGTAACAACGTACCTGCTTGAAGTTGATGGAGAGACCATCACCAGCGTAGGAGCTGCAGCTGCCTCTATGAGTCTTGCCGACGCATTCAATAATACCGATGCATCCATGGCTCTCTTCTATGCAGTAATCTTTACTCTGGTTGCTTCCTACATCTACTATACCGTTCGCAAGCTCTTCACCATCAAGGGTGCGAGTGAAGCGATTACTGACGGAATCAAGTCGATGGTTCCTGCTTTGATCATCCTGACCATGGCTTGGACGATCGGCACGGTTATCAAGAGCAGTCCGGAAGATGGCGGTCTTGGTCTTGCTTCTTTCCTCAGTGATGCTGTCGTTGGGGGAGGCTTCCCGATTGCGTTGGTCCCCATCATTGCTTTTGCGCTCTCTGCGTTGATCTCGTTCTCAACAGGAACAAGCTGGGGTACTTTCGCTATCATGATCCCGATAGTAATGCCTATTGCCGTCGGACTTGCTCAGGCGAAGGGCCTTGGCGATGCAGCACTGCTCAATGCCGCTATGATCAGCGTCAGTGCAGTACTCGGAGGATCGGTCTTTGGAGACCATGCATCCCCCATCAGTGACACGACCATTCTCTCCTCAACAGGAGCAGGATGTCCTCACCTTGAGCACGTTGCCACACAGATGCCGTATGCGATCACCTCTGCAATTTGTGCACTGGTTGGGTTCATCGTAGGCGGGTTGTTCCTCAACGTACTGGCTGCCTGGGTGGTAACACTCCTCTGTTTTGCAGCAGCGATGGTTTTTCTTCCCCGTATTCTCAATAAATAAGATACAATGAACAACCAGTAAGCCCGCCGAATGGCGGGCTTACTTGCTCTCTGCACTCAAGCACTCTATACTGAGAAGTGGAGGATCCTATGGACATCATACAAATAGAAGGACATATCAAGGAGTATGACTGGGGGAACACCGCTTATATTCCAAATCTGCTGGGACAGATACCTGATGAGAACAGAAAAGCTGAACTTTGGTTTGGTACCCATCCAAGCGGTGATGCCAAAGTAGTAGGATCTGATGATCCTTTGAGCGATTTTCTGAAAAAGGACAGTCTGCATTGGTTCGGCCAAGCTCATATGGATTGCTTCTCTGACCAATTGCCGCTTCTCTTAAAGGTACTCGCCATAGAAAAACCCCTTTCCATACAAGTGCACCCCACCAAAGCCCAGGCCCTTGAGGGGTGGAATTGGGAAGAGCACCTGAGAGAGAGGACCCCTAAAGATCTTTGGAATTATAAAGATCCTAATCGCAAGGCTGAGGTCATCTATGCTCTTACCCCGATGACTGCCATGTGTGGCTTTCGACCTCTCGCTGAGATAGCCGCCGATTTGAAACATCTCATCCCTTTCAGTTATGTTCAGCATTTTTCCTATCTTGAAGGAGCGGACGAGCTGTCTGATGCGTTGCTTGCAAAACTGTTTGAACAGTTGTATACGATGAAAAAGGAAGAATTGAATCCAATCATCAAGGAATACCTTGCTTCTTTGCAAGCTGATGAAAGCCTTCCTGCTGCATCCGCAGATGGCCTCTTTCTTGAAAGAAAGGGTATTGTTCTCTCCTGTTGTGAAGAGTATCCTTCAGACCCTGGCCTGTTTTGCCCATACCTGTTGAATGTGAAACATCTCATGCCGTCTGACGCACTGTATCTTGAACCTCGTACCCTGCACGCGTACGTAAAGGGAAATGGACTTGAGCTTATGAGTGCCTCGGACAATGTGCTGCGAGGAGGCCTCACCCATAAGAAGGTTGATGTCAAGGAATTGATGAAAATCACCAGCATCAAGGCTAAAGAAGTCAACACAGTTCCTACAATCACAGGACAATCAGGGAGAGTGCATTTGTTGACCCCTACCGAGGAGTTCCATCTGATGGTGCTTGGCAGTGGTTCATACAGCATAACCGACAGAAGGAGCATCGAGCTGTTGTTTGTGACCGAAGGGAGCGTTTCCTTTACCAGTGATCATGACTCCAAGGTTCTTGCGAAAGGGACCTGCCATGTAGTAGCAGCCAGCTTGCCGTCTTATAGCCTTGAGGTTGAGGGGACTCTTTTTATCGCGGATGTGCCCCGCTGAGAATTTTCAGGGTTGGAAAGTGTAGTAAGAGGGTGTAGTATCTAGGCATGGATACATATTTGCAAATTCTATATAAGGAATTGCGTCCCGCGATGGGATGCACTGAACCTGCGGCCTCTGCCTTAGCTGGCGCCAAGGCCGCAGAATTATTGGGATGTGAACCCTCTTCTCTCCAGGTTTTTACCAGCAGAGACATGGTGAAGAACGCCATGGGAGTAGGGTTGCCAAACTGTGCACTAAAAGGTATACAGGCCGCCGTTGCACTAGGAGCGTTTGGAGGGGATAGTGAGAGAGGGCTCTCCATCCTCAGCACACTCACTTCAGATCAGATACAGAAAGCCTCAAGCGTAAGAGTATCGCTCTTTATTGATGATCATGTGCCACCACTCTACATACGAGTGATTGCCAAATGTGATGACAGACAGGCAATTGCTGTAATCAGTGGAGAACACGATCGTTTCAGCTATCTCGAGCAGGATGGGAATGTCCTGCGATCGCTTGCGGTCGATACCTGTGGTACAGAATTGGAGAAAGAGGATGAACTCTTCTTGGACCATGTCAGTGTAGAAGAACTTTTAGGCTATGTAGAGCATGCCCCGCAAGAAGCCCTCGACATGGTTTTGGACGCTAAAAAGACAAATATGGCAATTGCTCTGTATGCCTTGGAGCACGATTATGGATTGAATGTGGGAAAAACCGCCGCTGAATCGTTGCATAACCCTCCCTTGAGTCTAGCAGAGGCCTTCAGCCTCGGCTCTGCGTTGGCCGCCGCGGCAAGCGATGCCCGAATGGCTGGCTGTCCGCTTCCGGTCATCATAAACAGCGGCAGCGGGAACCAAGGCATTACGCTTACCGTACCGATTGCGGTGGTGGGAGAGTACCTGAAAAGCAGTGAAGAAAAGCTTGCGAAGGCGTTGTTGCTTGCTCAGTTGGTAGGGCTTGCCCTTACCGCGAGGAAGAATCGACTCTCAGCATTATGTGGAGCCTTCACCGCAGCCATTGGAACAGCGTGTGGTTTTGTATATCTCCTTGATGGGACCTTGGCGCAGATGGACGGTGCATTCAATACGATGGTCGGCAACCTTACAGGAATAATCTGTGATGGAGCGAAGATGACCTGTGCCCTGAAAATCTATAGCTGTGTTGAAGCTGCCGCCTTTGCCTGTAAACTGGCTGTCAAGAATCTGTCACCGGACAGCGAGAGCGGAATAGTAGGACGCTCGAGTTCGGAGAGCATGGATTTTTTGAAACGGATCAGCCATGAAGGAATGGAGCAAACAGACAAGACGATCCTGTCCATCATGCTGGGTAAGCAATTATGAACTATGTTGCTCTGGATTTTGAGACAGCGAATGCCTATGCGGGAGGAGCTTGTTCTGTAGCCTTGGTGCGCTTTGATGAGGAGGGGACGTTGCTCGATTCCTATTACTCTTTGATTCGTCCCAAACATCCATATTTCGACCCAGGCATGAGTGCTGTACATAAGCTCAAGGATGAGGATTGTCTTGCTTCTGATGAGTTTGATCAGATTTGGCCGAAGATGAGAGACTTCATCGGCAAAGACCTGCTGGTGGCGCATAATGCGTCCTTTGACATGGGGGTGTTGAAAGGGAGCTTTGAGGTCTATGACCTGGAAGCACGGGCGATGAGCTATCTGTGCACCCTCACGATCGCAAGAAAGCTCTGGCCGAAGATGCACAGCTATAAGCTTGCGTACCTGGTAGATTACTTTTCCATGGAATACCAAGCTCACAATGCCCTTGATGATGCAACCATGTGTGGAAAGATGATGCATAAGCTTTGTTACGGTCACCTCAACGACATGCTTGACTTGAGGCGTTTCCTACTTGCAAAGGGCATTGAGCCAAAGGTTATCGAGCATCAGAGAAAAGCCGCAGATTTTTTCCTATAAAAGGGAAAAGACCTGTCGCCCAGAGGCCTACGAGTGTATAGCGGATGCATGAGCCGATAGCAGCGATTGCGTCCGGTGTTATCACCTTCAAGCCCATGATCAGGATGACTCCTATCAAGCCCAATAAGAATCGAATGATTTTCTTTTTTGTAGTGGCCTCAAGAGAGAAGTCCACCTTGAGGTTTTCAAAGGCAAATCCGAGGTAGCCTCCACCACCAAGGGCAAGAGCTTTCATCAGATCGGTGAATGCAACCTCATCGATGAAAGAAAAGTTTAAAAGCAGGCTGATCAACAAGCCAGCTGCAAAGCTCAAAGAACCGAAGGTAATCGCATAACGGATCCTCTTTTGCTCGTCATCATACAGATTGTCAAGATACCGCATGAATGCAAAACTAACCAGAATACCGAGTAACAGACCTGCAAATACGTCGATGGGCCAGTGCACTCCAAGATAGAGGCGGCTCAGCCCGACCAAAACCATCATGACTATACAGAGTATGCTGAACTTCTTCTTTTTAAAGGAAAGGGCCAAAGCGGTATAAAATGAGGCTCCTGTGGTGGTATGTCCACTGGGAAAGGAGTAGCCGGTTGCAGAACTCAAGCGTTTGCCTTGGATGTTCTCAAGGACTTGGAAAGGTCTTGGTGCACGAATTACTGCCTTGAGGATTCCCATACTGAGGACCGCTAAAAGAACAGAGGAAAAGAGTCCAAAACCCTTTTTCTTATCAACATTGTAGAAGATATAGAGGATGACAGCGATTACAAAGGTCTGTTCTCCCAAAAAAGAGGCAAGGTTTCCGATAAAATCGAAGACGGGATTTTCAATGTTCAAAAAGAAAAACATGATCTGTTGTTGCATGGTTCACTCCTTCTTGGCAGTATACGAAAGAGAAATGACAAACGCAACCAGAAAGCTAGTTGACAAAGTGTCCCTCTTTCGTGTAAGTTCCAAGAGTGATTTTTGAGGGTGTAGCGAAGCTGGTTATCGCGACGGCCTGTCACGCCGTAGATCGCGGGTTCGAGTCCCGTCACTCTCGCTTTATCTGCCGTCTTGGTAATCCAAGGCGGCCTTTCTTTTTTTCGGAGAATTTCACAAAAGATTTTTCAAGGTTGTTGACAAAAGTAGTAGGATAGTGTAGTTTCAGTCATGCTATGAGGGTGTAGCGAAGTTGGTTATCGCGACGGCCTGTCACGCCGTAGATCGCGGGTTCGAGTCCCGTCACTCTCGCTTTCAGAAACCGCCTTGGATTCCAGGGCGGTTTCATTATATTATGAGGCAAAGCAGGAGGATGTATGAGAGTTCTTGTCGGTATGAGTGGTGGTATCGATTCTTCAGTGGCTGCGTATCTGCTGAAACAGATGGGGCATGAAGTACTTGGCGTTACCATGACCATCTGGAATAAACGCTCACATCTGAGTCGACCCTCAAACTCAAGCAGTTGCTTCGCTCCGGATAAAACGGAAGACATCAAGGCTATCAAGGAAATTTGCAATAAAATCGGGATTGAGCACACCGTTCTTGAGCTCAGCGACCTTTTTGAACAGGAAGTGTTAGCAAATTTCAAAGCAGAGTACATGGATGGGAGAACTCCTAATCCCTGCATTTGGTGCAATGCAAAGATCAAATTCGGAGCTATGGTGGACTATGCCACGCAAAGCGGACTCGTCTTTGACATGTTTGCTACAGGTCATTATGCCAAAATTGTAGAGCATCATGGTCATTACGCCGTTGCAAAAGCAACCGATATCAAGAAAGACCAATCGTACTTCCTCTATAGACTCAGTCAAGAACAGCTGAAGAGGACCCTGTTTCCTCTAGGAAGCATGACCAAGGAAGAGGTTCGTGCAATTGATGTAGAGCAGGGGTTTCATACAAAATACCAAGATGAGAGCCAGGATTTTTATGATGGCAGCTATGCTGATCTTCTTGATGTAGAAAGTAAGAAAGGAAACATAGTCAGCAAGGATGGCACGGTCTTAGGGACCCATGAAGGCATATGGAATTACACTATCGGACAAAGAAAAGGTTTGGGAATTGCAGCAGAAAGACCTTTGTACGTTCTTGCCTTGAACGCTGAAAGCAATGAGGTGGTGGTCGGCTACGTTGAGCAAACCATGCAAACAACGGTGTTTGCGTCCGATGTGGTTTTTAGTGGAGTGCAAAGGCTGGAAGGAGAAGTATCGGTACAAGCGAAGATACGATCCACAGGGTATCCTACTGAGGCTGTGGCTACACAGAATGAAGACGGATCGATTACTGTTGTCTTTCAGGACGAGGTGAAGGCTGCTACAGCCGGACAATCTTTGGTATTGTACCAAGACGATACGATTATTGCTGGGGGAATCATCCAAGGCGCTCGGTAGCAGTTGTCTCTTCATGCCTTTCAGTCTATGATGAGCGAACAAGGAGAGAGCTATGCGAGTAATCATTCAAGACGATTATGATAATCTGTCATTGTGGGCAGCACGGTATATTGCCAGTCAAATAAAAACCTTCGATCCTAGCCCAAACAGACCTTTTGTACTGGGGCTTCCTACCGGATCTTCCCCGCTTGGGACCTATGCAGAATTGATCAGGCTCAATAGGGAAGGGTATGTCTCTTTTGCCAATGTGGTCACCTTCAACATGGATGAGTATGTCGGTCTTGATCGCAACCATGAACAAAGCTATTACACCTTCATGTGGAAGAATTTTTTCAACCATATAGATATCAAGAAAGAGAACGTGCACATCCTCAATGGGCAGGCAGAAGATCTTGAAGCTGAATGCAATGCCTATGAAGACGCCATTGCATCCTATGGCGGTATTGAACTCTTCCTTGGTGGTATCGGGTCTGACGGACACATCGCCTTCAATGAACCCTTTTCTTCACTATCAAGCAAAACACGAGTGAAGAGCCTTACCTATGATACCAAGGTCATGAACAGCAGGTTCTTTGACAATGACCTGACCAAGGTACCTTCTTTAGCTTTGACTGTTGGCGTGAAAACAGTGACAGACAGCCGTCAGGTGATTGTATTGGTCAACGGCCATGCGAAGGCACGCGCACTTGCTGCGACAGTAGAGGGAGGCGTAAGCCAGAGCTGGACCTGCAGTGCCCTGCAGTTGCATCCGAAGGCTATCGTTGTTTGTGATGAGGCTGCCTGTGGAGAACTCAAGCTCAACACGTTCAAGTACTTCAAGGATATTGAGAAAGAGAATCTCTCTGTTCAGCAACTGTTGCAATAACAGAGAACACCACCACACATCGGGCTCAGGATCGTAGGATTTTGAGCCTGTTCTGTTTGTATACGCACTACTCTCACATATTCAATGTTGACAAGAATAGTAAATGTAGTGAATAATAAAAAGTGTTACAAATATACATAATAAAGCTGAGGTCTCTATGTTTGAATATACCACCGAGCTGATAGTAGATCTTTACTACAATCACGACATGTCGCAACAGGAAATTGCAAAATACCTGAACACCTCAAAGATGAATGTTTCCAGAATGATGCAGAAAGCGAAAACCGCACATATAGTAGAGACCAAGGTGCATCTCCCCTTTCAGCTCGATGCCCCCCTTTGCAGACAACTTGAGAAAAAATATGGTCTGAAAAATGCCTATGTTGTTAGCTCGAAGCAGAAGAAAAATTCAGATCTTTGCACCTTTTTAGGAAGTGTTGCCGCGTACTATCTCACCACCGCCAGGCCCAATGGTAAGGTGTTTGGCATGGGGGTGGGGAATACGGTCGGAAAAGTTGCAGAACATATCCCGATGCTTACGACAAAACAAGTCAAAGTTGTTCAGTTGATGGGAGGATTGACTCAGGTAAACAGCGGAAATCCCTTTTCCATTACACAGGAAACCTGCAGAAGACTCTCAGCAGAGGGGGCTTTTGTAACCTCATATGCGATTGTTGAAGATCCGGCAATGAAAGATATGATATTGAAAAATGAGATACAGCAAAAAGGTATCTATTCTCTGTGGGAACAGTGTGATGAAGCCTATTTCGGTATAGGAGCGATAGAATCCGGAACGTTCTTTGCCGAATCCCTGAACAAAGAGCAGATTGAGAAAATCAGACAATTAGGTGCTGTCGGGGATGTTTTAGGTCATTGCTTCAATGAGAAAGGAGAGTTCATCACTACGTTCTTGGAGGACTCTTTGGTGAGCATCCCCATAGAGCTGTTGTATAAAATCCCTAAGAGAATCGCTGTGGCAGGCGGCCTTCCAAAGAAACAGGCAATTGTAAGTGTCCTGAGCTCAAGGATAATTACCGATCTGTTTATTGACAAGGAAACAGCGGAGGCCATTCTCAACTATGATAGTCAAGCTTGCTGAGTCTGGTGTTAAGCTCAAAAGAGGGAAGCGTAGCAGCCTGCTCGTATAAGCTTTTATATGGTGCATAATGGGTGTTGTGCGCAGCGTTCGGGGTATTGGACGCCTCGATATCTGGTTTATGTTCTGTTATGGGAAGGTTTTTCAGTCCCAGTCCTACCAATGCGGGTATTGCAGAACCTTTGAGCGTACAGTGGTAAGATTGCTGGGTTTGTACTGTGAGGTTGGTACAGTCAGCGATGATCTGAGTCCATAGACGATTTTTTGAACCTCCTCCCGTGCATGCAATCGATTCAGGCTTGATGTGTAGCTGCTCCTGCAAGTAGTGTATGTCAATCGCATATCCATATGCGATTGATTCCAGGATTGATCGAAAGAGGTGAGCTTTCGTATGGGTAAAGGAAAGGCCGTGCCAGCTTCCTCTGCTAAGCGAGTCGTAGGGACATTGACTGCCTCCAAAATAGGGAAGGAACAAGAGATTGTCTGATCCAGGAGGAATCCTTTCAGCCTCTTTTGTGAGTCGAAGCAGGTGTTGGTCCTCAAGAGTGGACTCGCTGGTAAGGTTGGTAAACCAGGGAAGGATGAGTCCAGCCCCGTTGATGTACGTGAAAGGATACTGCTTGTCCCCCGCTATCGAGGGAATGAACTTGATTCTTCTGTTTGGGTCAGGTTGGAAATCTTGATATCCCCCGAAGAGCAGTGTAGTGCTTCCCAGAACTGCAAACAGATTATCTGATTGCGTAAAATCAGCACCCGCGAGTCCTGCTGGTTGATCGCCCAGACCCGCAAAGACAGGAATTCCTCCACGCAAGGCCATGTTCTTTGCAGCTGAGGATGAAAGAACTCCGATTTGGGTGCAAGGAGTACAGATGTTTGGGAATTTTTCAAGGTCCAGAGCCAAGGCTTCAGTCAGATCTTTTGACCAGCTAAGAGTCTTTGCATCCTCATTACCAAAAAAGGCAAGCATGGTATGATCTATTGGAATTTCATTAGGACTGCTCTGCGTAAGCTTCGCTAATATAAGTGAATGCAGTGGAAGAAAAATATCGGTTTGTTTATACACCTGCGGGTACATCTCTTTCCATCTTAGAATCTTGGCAGTATTTCTGGGCGATCCGCAGGTTGTTGATATAACCGAATCTCCCAGGATTGCATGAAGTTTTTCATTGAAACACTCAGACTCAAGATCGACACCGCTGTCGAATGGTGTAGTGGCCATTCCATCTCTTTTCAGTCCAATTATTCCTCCCATCTGCCCCGATACGTTGATTGCACAGATGTCGATGTGTTGAGCCTTCGCCAGTAAGGAAAGCTCAGATACCAGTTTGCAGAGGGTAGCCAGACAGTCATCGAGATCGAAGGTGTTGTCAAATATCCCCGTTTTGGAAAAGTTGCTGAATCGAATTGCAAGCTCTGAGTCCACGACTCCAGCTTTGAGACCACTGGTTCCGATATCCAAACAAAGAATTGCGTCGTTCATATGACTCTCCAATATTGCATCATATTAAGGTATATATAAAAAATGATATTTATAATAAATAAACATATATACAGCAATTAGTAAAATACTTAATCAAGTGTTCAGTAATGAGGTATTTACATATATTTATAGTATACATTTTTTCAAAAAGCAATACAAATCAAAATACATAAATATTAAAAGTTAAAAATAACATTTGACAGATATAACTTTTGTGCCTTACTCTGTACATACCTACAGTAAAGGAGACGCAACAATGTCGATGTTTAAATTTTCAGCCGGTCCATGGAATGTCAGTGAAGGCGGGGATGCCTTTGGACCTAATGTTCGCCAGTCAATTTCCTTGGAAGACAAATGCAAAGAATTCAAGAACATTGGAATTGAAGGGGTTCAATTTCATGATGATGATGTAGTTCCCGACATGAATGAACTATCACCTGATGAAATAAAGAGCAAGGCTAGGGAAGTGAAGGAATTGCTCGATACGTATGGATTGAAGGCAGAGTTTGTTGCACCAAGACTTTGGGAAGACGCAAGAACTGTCGATGGTGCCTTTACTTCAAATTCTGAAGCAGATAGGGAGTTTGCACTCTATAGAGCATTCAGAAGTGTAGATATTGCCAATGAGTTGGGATGTGATTTGATTGGTCTTTGGTTTGCCAGGGAAGGTACCTTGTGTGCTGAAAGCAAAAGTGCAATTGAAGGAATAAACAGAATCATTTCTTCAATCAATAGCATCCTAGAGTATGACGCAACTAAAAAGATCTTCATAGAGCCCAAACCCAATGAACCCATCGACAGAAGCTTCTGCCCCACCATGGGCCATGTCATGGCTGTAAGTAATGCAACAATCGATCCCAGCCGGGTCGGCGGCTTATTGGAGTCTGCACATGCAATTCTTGCCGGTATTGATCCTGCAAATGAAATTTCTTTTGCAATGCGTTTTGGCAAATTGTTTGGAGTGCATCTCAATGATCAGAATGGCATGAAGTATGACCAGGATAAGACTTTTGGTGCTGAGAATCTCCGTCAGGCGTTCAACCAGATCAAGGTGTTGGTAGAGAACAAGTTCGGATCCAAGGGTGAATATGTAGGTCTGGATGTAAAGCCCATGCGCACACAAAGAGTTGAAACTAGTTATCAGCATCTGAAGAACAGCATTGCAATCGTTGAGAAACTTGAGCGAAAAGCACTGAAATTCGATTATGCATATCAACAAGCGTGTGTTGAAAAACGCGATTATGAATCTTTGGAAATGTATGTAATAAATCTACTTCTTCAGGACTGAACATATGAATACACCCTATCTTAGGATGTTGCATATCAATAAACGATTTCCTGGCGTAAAGGCCCTTGATGATGTATCCATCGAAGTTGAAAAAGGTGAAGTGATGGGTCTTCTCGGGGAGAATGGAGCTGGGAAGTCAACCCTGATGAAAATTCTATCCGGAGTCCTTCATATGGACTCTGGGACTATAGAAGTAGCAGGGAAGAATGTTGAAATCAACACCCCTCAAGCAGCGAGAGACGCAGGAATCAGTATTATCCACCAAGAATTGAATGTTATCGGCAACCTCTCAATAGCAGAGAACATTTTTCTTGGGGTGGAAAAAAGAAAAGGCCTTTTCATTGATTCTGAAGAGATGGAAAAGCAATCAGCTCTTCTTTTGAAAAGAATCGGTCTTGATCTTCATCCGAACACACTGGTTCAGGATTTATCAATTGCCCAACAGCAGATGGTGGAAGTGGCAAAAGCCCTCTCTTTCAATGCAAAATTGATAGTCATGGATGAACCGACTTCATCTCTAAGCGACACAGAAGTGGAAATCCTATTGGGAATCATTACGTCATTGAGCAAACAAGGAGTGAGCATAATCTTCATTTCACACCGCTTGAATGAAGTGTTTGCAGTTGCCCAGAGTGTTTGTGTCATGCGTGACGGAAAAATGATTGAGAAACTCTATGGGGATGCCATTACTGAAAAGGAAATAGTCACCAGGATGGTTGGCAGGGAAATCGGATTCCTGATTGTCAAAGAAGAGGCGAAGATCGGTGATGTTGTTCTAGAGATATCGAATCTATCTACAAAGATGTTTCTCAAAGATATCTCGTTCTCTGTCAGAAAAGGAGAAATCCTTGGATTTGGAGGCCTTGTCGGGTCAGGAAGAACCGAGGTCATGAGAGCGATTTTCGGCATCGATGAAAAAAGCTCAGGAACCATACGCATAGATAATGAAGTTGTCGATATAAGATCTCCAAAACAGGCAGTACAGTATGGGATTGGGTTTGTCCCAGAAGACAGAAAGACTACTGGCTTGATCTTGGGAATGAGCGTCAAGGAAAACATGACCATTTCCTATCTTCAACGCCTGTGCAAGGGATTGTTTGTCGATGATAAGCGCGAACGTGATGAAGTGGACACCTTTATCGATAGGTTCAGTATCAAGACTCCGCATCAGAACCAAATAATCAAGAATCTCAGCGGTGGTAACCAGCAGAAAGTGGTCATTGCCAAATGGCTGATGACAAAACCAAGAATTCTTATCATGGACGAACCGACTAGGGGAATTGATGTTGGGGCAAAGAAAGAAGTGCACCGTCTGATCAGTGAATTGGCCCAACAAGGGTTGGCAATCATTCTCATTTCTTCTGATATGCCGGAAGTACTCGGGATGAGTGACAGAATCATTGTTATGAATGAAGGCCGAATCAGTGGAGAGCTGTCAAAGGAAGAAGCGTGTCAGGAACGCATAATGTCACTGGCAATAGCAAATAGGAAGGAGGCTGCTTGTGAAAAGTGATGTAGCTATTGAGAAACCACAACAAAAGGTTTCTGTTTTCAAAACAATTGTAGGAAACCAAAATTTCAGTATTTTCTGTATATTGCTTGGCATGTGCGTTGCGTTGGCGTTTGCTTCCCCAAAGTTTCTCAATTCTTCGAATCTATTCTCCGTTGCCAGAGCCTTTTCCTATATAGCAATCATGGCCATTGGTGAGTGCATGGTTATCATTACCGGTGGAATTGACCTTTCAATCGGTTCTGTATTTGGATTGGCTGGAGTCATATCCACCATGGCCATGACCAAATGGGGAATGGGAATAGTCGTTTCGATTTTCGTAGGACTAGCTGTAGCAGCATTGGTGGGATTGATCAATGGATTGATGATCACAAAGGTAAAGCTTCCTCCCTTCATTGCTACACTTGGAATGCTCAGCATTGCCCGTGGAACTTGCTTTGTGCTTACTCGGGGATATCCCATTATCTTCTTACCTGAAAAGTTTTTGGTCTTGGGCCAGGGGTATTTTGGAATAATTCCAATCCCGGTAATTCTCATGCTGGTTTTAATACTACTGTTCACCATCTTACTCAAACGAACAGTTTTCGGGAGACGAGTCTATGCCTTGGGGGGAAACGAGGAAGCCACCCGTGTTTCCGGTGTCAATGTTGATCGATTGAAGCTTACCGTATATTGCCTTTCTGGAACCTTGGCGGGGTTTGCAGGAATTATTACCGCCAGCAGACTTGGTGTAGGCCAGGCTGTTGCAGGTACAGGGTATGAGATGGACGCTGTAGCTGCAGTCATCATTGGTGGAGCCAGCTTGAGCGGTGGTAGAGGAACCATGAGCGGCATGCTCATCGGTGCTGCAATAATGGGAGTTTTGAATAATGCATTGGTGCTTCTCAGTGTATCTGCCTACTGGCAACAAATAGTAATCGGCTGTGTGATTATCATAGCAGTGACTGTTGATCAGCTGAGAAAGAAATAATGTGCAAAATCCTAGGTATTTAACCTTGGAAAAAATAGGAGGATTCTATGAAGAAATGGATGATCGTGGTAATGACTGTCTTGGTGTTGTTCAGTGCAACAGCAGTGCTCACAGCTCAAGGAGCTAGAGAAACAACAGAAAAAGAGATAGTTATTGCGGTGGTGCCTCAGCAACTCGGAAACCCGGTTTTCTTGGCAACAGAACGAGGTGCAAGAGCAGCGGCTAAAGAACTTGGTGTAACACTGCTTTGGGAGGCAGCTGTTGTAGCAGATGCTCCTTCCCAGGTACAGCTCATTGAGGATTTGATCGCAAAAGGTGTTGATGGAATCGCTCTGAGTTGTAACGATCCCGATGCCTTGAGAGCTGTAATTGATAAAGCCGTTGCAAATGGCATTGCAGTAAGCACATTTGATGCCGATTCCCCGAACAGCAAGAGATCTTTTTACGCAGGAACCCAGAATTACAACTGTGGAAAACTCTGTGGCGAATATCTTATCGAGCTGACCGGTGGGAAAGGAACTGTGGCTTTGCTGACAGGAAATTTGGGTCAGTATAATCTTGAACAAAGAATGGACGGTTTCAAGGATGCCATTGCAGGTACCGATATTGTAATTTCAACTGTTCTTTCTTGCCGGGATGATTTGAATGTAGCCATCACCCAGGTAGAGCAATATACTGCAGCGAACCCCAATCTTGACTCTTGGTTCTTCGTTGGCGGATGGCCCTTCTTTGCACCTCCTAATTCATTGAGCAACCTGCTCGCTTGGAGAGAGAGACCGAATAAGACCATCGTTACCATGGATGCTTTCTTGCCCATGTTGAGCTATTTCGATCGTGGAGCCGTCGATGTTGCAGTCGGTCAGGACTTCGAAGCAATGGGAAGATTGAGCGTCGAATACTTGTACAAGGTAATCAAGGGCGAGACAGTCCCCGAGATAATCGACACCGGAGAGATCATCGTCACTCCTGAGAACTACAAAACGTTCAAGGAAACGATGGTTTGGAATTAATAATCTGATTCTTGATGGGTATGGCAGCATACACTGCCATACCCCCTGAAAACTAAACACTTATGAGGCACAGGGAATGAAGGCGAACAAACAAATGGTAATATGGGGAGCAGGAAAAATAGAGAGAGGCTTCATTGGCGATCTTTTCGATGAGGCTGGATATAAACTTGTTTTTGTTGATGTAAATAAAGATCTTGTTGAACAAATGAGAGTACAAAACAGCTATACCCTGTATCACCTAAAATCAGAGACGCAGCAGAACAAGCGCATTATTTCAGATTTTACTGTGTTGCATACTGATGAAAAGGAAGAAGTCCAAAAAGCTCTGCTTGGGACATCATTGATGGCACTCTCTCTTTTTCCCAATGCTTTTGACTCAACGGCAAGGCAGATTGCAGCTCACTTGGAGCAACGAAAAGAGTATGAAGAGGCTCCTCCCTTACAAATCATCATATGTGCCAATATTCATCATCCTGCCCCGATTCTCGCCTCGTATATCGAAAAACATTTATCATCAGAGGGAAAGAAGTATTTTTCCACCCAAGTTGCACTGATCGAATCCTTGGTGATCAGGATGGCAGTCCCGCCGAAACCTGAGATGATCGAGGAAGACCCCTTGGTAATAATGACCAATGGGTATGAAGAATTGACTGTTGATGGAAGTGCATTCTTGACAGAATATCCGTCAGTTCCGGGACTGCGCTTCTCAAAGAACATCCACGCTGAAGAAGTGCGCAAAATGTATACCTATAATATGGTACACGCTGTGTTTGCCTATACCGGTAATGTATATGGGCATCTTACCATTGCACAAGCGTTGCAAGAGAAAGCCATCATGACCATCGTACATGGAGCCCTCAAAGAGATTGGATCTGCCCTGATTGCTCGGTTTGGATTCAGTGAAGAAGAGATGGCTCAGTGGAACCAACAAGTCATTGAGAACATGTCAAATCCGATTCTTGGGGATACCATCGCAAGAGTTGGAGCTGACCCAAAAAGAAAACTAGCTAAAAACGATAGACTTATAGGACCTGCACTCATCTGTCGAGAAGAAGGCATATATCCATATTATTTGTCGGTTGCCATAGCTTCAGCGTTCCTGTATGCCAATAATGACGATGCCGCTGCAGTGGAAATTCAAGATTATCTTTCGTACTATTCAGTCAAGCAGGCTCTGGCACATTATTGTGGAATATCAGACAAACCAGAACTGGTATCTTTGATAGCAGGATTATATGCAAGAATCAAGGAACATCGTCTGGACTTCATTACAGAGGAACAGGCACGTGTAGCGTTGATTGCAAAAGCCTATGCTCATGGATTCATGAACGAGAAAACCATAAAAGGCTGTGCCCAATGTCTTATAAAATCAATTGGAGAGATAACCAATAACCCGCAGAATTCTTTATTCAAGGCTGCAAGCGGTCTGTCTGGAGGTATTGCAATTACCGGAGATGGGAGTTGTGGGGGGTATACCGGTGGCGTTATGCTCATGGGATTCTATAAAGGAAGAAGGCTTGACCATCTAAAAGATGGTGACAAGATTGAGCAATATACTTCCTATTATATGGCCCAAGACCTGCATGACCGGTTTGAAAAGACGTATGGCAGTGTTACTTGTTCAGAAATTCACAAAACTATTTTTGATAGGTTTTATTGTCTTCGCACGAAAGCCGTACGAAACGAATTTGAAGAAGCCGGTGCCCATAAAGACAAGTGCACAACAGTCATTGCGGCTGCCACAGCCTGGGTTGCTGAGCTTTTGATGGATTATAAAATCATTGACGAGCAAGGAGCTGTTTTAGATGAACTCTCTACTGTATAAATGTTCAGATTTCCTATGGGATGGGGTGCAGAACGTCGAATATAAGAAGGACGAAGGTCCTCAGACCTTTCGCAATGTAGACCGACAGAACATCATCAACAAACGTGAAGATATCAGCTTTGATGTGCGATATTTTGAGTGTGGCATTGATGGCTTTACAACATTGGAAAAACATGAACATACCCATATTGTACTGGTTCTTCGAGGTTCTGGGTTGGTTCTTATTGAAAGTGAGTGGCATGAGGTCAAGCCTTTCGATTGTTTTGTGATTCCGGGGAATGCAACCCATCAGCTGAAGAATGTGAGCAAAACAGAGCCTTTCGGGTTTATTTGCATTGTTGACAAGATACGAGACCCCTACCGACTGCTCACTTCAGGAGAATTGGCACAAGTGTTGCAAAATTCCCAAGTTGCTGAGCAATTGGAAATCCCTCAAGATTATTTACATTAAGCAATGGTATTAGGAGTATGAAATGAAAACACGTGCAGTACGATTATACAATGCCAACGATCTGCGTTTGGATGAGGTTGATTTACCTGAAATCAAGGAAGACGAGATTCTTGCAAAAATTATTACAGACAGTGTATGCATGTCCACCTACAAAGGCGTAATTCAAGGCAGCAAGCATAAAAGAATCCCTGAAGATATAGCACAACACCCAATAGTCATTGGACATGAATTCGCAGGAGAGATTGTTGAGGTAGGCAATGCTTGGAAGGATTCATACACCGCCGGCCAGAGGTTTTCCATCCAGCCGAATATCAACTATTTAAACAAAGGGTATGCTCCAGGTTATTCCTTTGAATATTTTGGCGGTGATGCACAGTACATAATTATACCATCAATAGTAATGGAAAAGAGTTTTTTGCTTCCTTACTCGGGCAAGGCCTACTACAAGGCTTCCTTGGCAGAGCCGATGTCTTGCATAATTGCAGCATTCCAGGCTCAATACCATCTGGATACGCAAACGAAACAGCCTGTCATGGGTACTGTGGCAGGGGGAAATATGGCAATATGTGCAGGAGTAGGGCCGATGGGCCTTGGTGCCATTGATTATGCGATTCACGGCCCCAATCCCCCAAAGAGATTGGTGGTGACCGATATTGATGCTGCTCGACTTGAACGTGCAAGAGTGTTGCTCTCTGTAGAGAATGCTCTTTCAAGCAATGTAGAGCTTCATTATGTCAATACAAGCAAGCTGGAGGATCCAGTACAATATTTGCTGGATATAACAGAAGGTGCTGGGTTTGATGATGTGTTTGTCTTTGCCCCTGTTGCACCAGTTGTTGAGCTTGCTGATTCAATTCTTGGAAAAGATGGTTGTCTCAACTTCTTTGCCGGTCCAACCGACAAGCAATTTTCAGCACGGATGAATTTTTATAATGTGCACTACTTGGGAACCCATGTAGTGGGAACCAGCGGTGGTGATACTGCCGATATGCAGAAAGCTCTTGATCTGATGGCTGATAATCAAATCGATCCCTCTGTTATGATAACCCATATAGGGGGTCTGGACAGTGCAGTGCAAACTACATTGGATCTGCCGAACATTGCTGGAGGGAAAAAGCTTATCTATACGCATCTTGAGCTGGGCTTGACGTCTCTTGAAGAAATAGTCTTGAATAAAGACAAGAATCCCTTGTTTGCAACATTGGCTCCTTGCATCGAGAAAAATCAGGGATTATGGTCGGAAGAAGCAGAAGCGATACTGTTACAATGGATTGAAGATAATCATGAATGATGAAAAGATTATTGCAGTCGCGGGTCATATCTGCTTGGATATAACCCCAAAAATTGCATCACAAGATACAGGGCCCCTCAAAGCGGGGTCGCTGTATGCTTGCAACGGCGTAGACATTGCTCTCGGAGGAGCCACTGCCAATACAGGAATGGCTCTAAAAAAACTTGGTAATGATCGGGTACCTGTTTTTGCTAAAATTGGAAGAGACCAGTTTGGAGCAACCATACAGGAGATACTCGAAACTTCATCACTTGACCATGTCCTGAGCTTTGATGATGAAACAGCTTCCTCTTATTCTGTAATCATTGCCAAAAAAGGAGTCGATCGGATATTCTTCCATGATCCTGGTGCCAATAACACATTCGACTCGAGCTGCGTCCGGGTAGACAGCCTTGAAGCTGTTTCTCTTTTACATTTCGGCTATCCTCCCATGATGAAGGCTGTCAGGGAAGAAAATGGTCTGCAGTTGAAGCTCATTTTCTCAGCTGCAAAGAATGCTGGTGTTACAACCAGTCTTGATATGTGCATGCCTGACATGGACGATCGTACGACCTGTTGGCCCAAACTGCTTGAGCAGGTTCTTTCAGTTGTTGATGTATTCATTCCGAGTGTAGAAGAGTCGTTGTATATGATCTACCCCGATCGATACAGGAGAATCATGCAAGAGAGTGGCTCTGCAGATTTTGTAGACTATGTCACCCTTGATGATTTACATGCTCTTGGTACCTACATGATGGATGCAAATGTAGCAATCGCTCCTATTAAGTGTGGTAAAAGAGGCTATTACTTACGGACAAATGACTCAAGACGACTAGCAGAGATGGGGCGCTCGGCACCGGCGAATCTTGATAACTGGGCAAACAGGGAACTCTTTATTCCCGCTGTGACAGTACCGTCAGTGCTAAGTGCCACAGGTGCCGGGGATGTCAGCATAGCAGGATTCTTAAAAGCACTCACCCTGGGAGAGACTGCAGAAGACACGTTGGCGATTGCCAGTGCCTCTGGTGCTCAGGCCACCCAATCCTACGATGCCGTCAGCGCCGTTCCTACATACCAAGAAATAAGGGACCGTATCGCAAATCAAATGTATGATGAAACCCTGCCTTTGATGGAGGGATGGCTCAAACGGGGTCACTTGTTGTTTGGTCCTGAAGATTGCAACGTCTAGGTGCGCAAGAGCAGTTGTTTGGCAACTTTGATAGCCAAAGCGGGCTTGTCTGTCATCACGCTGTCGACACCCATGCGAAAGAGCCGTTTCATCTCTTCTTCATCGTTGATCGTCCAGACCTGGATGATGGCTTTTCGGTTATGCATCGTTTTGACGAATGACTCGGTGACTACCTCGATGCCCCATTGTCTGACAGGCACTTGAAATATAATCAGGTGCCTGTTATTCGTTTTTTTTGGCAGAAGGTGCAGCTTCTGCAGTGCCAGCAGGGGAAGGACCTCTGCCGTAGTGATGCTTGTCTGTATTGAAGGTTCCAGTTTTCTGAGAAGCTTTAGATTGGAAAGTTGAAAAGAAGCAGCTACAATACGATTTTGATCGTTACGGTCAAGTATGATTTTAATAAAGGCTCGTACTAGAGCTTCGCTCTTTGTCTTGAGGTCGATGTTGAAACACATATCGGGACAGCATTGCAGTGCTTCCTTGAGTGTGCACAGCTGTACCCCTTTTCCCCTGAACGGAAAAGTCTTTCCCCCATCAAGAGTAAATGTATAGCCTGCATCATACGACTTCAGTTCATCGAGGGTATGGTCTTCGATTCTTCCTGTGCCATTGGTGTTTCTCTCAAGACTTGGATCATGCCAAATGACCACCTCATTGTCCTTGCTCAGATGGACATCTGTTTCTATGACATCAACCTGCATAGAGGTGGCACTCTTGAAGGCCAAAAGCGTATTCTCTGGAAAATGAGCACTGTCTCCCCGGTGGGCGATTACTCGGGGAATCGGGTCGAAGAAGTTCTTACGCATTGCCGTTAATATCCTTATGAGCTTTTATACGTGCCATTTTTACAAAAACCTTCTCCATCTTTTGGATTTCGCTCTCTGTCAAGGCAGAGCGTACAAAGACGTCCCTGAGGAATCGGAAGGTCCACAGTTTTTCTTGGTCCAGTTTGAAGTAGCCAATGCCGTCGAGAGCTTCGCTTGCTCTCTGGGCGGCATCCTCACATCGCTGCTGAGTGACAGGATTTGCCTGTACAGGATACGTCTTTATAGTGTCAAAGAGGGTATAGGTAATGATTTGTACAGCCTGGGAAAGGTTGAGAGATGGAAATTGGTCACTGGTGGGGATGGTGACCACCTGAGAACACATCGCTACCTCGTCATCAGTCAACCCATCCGATTCCCGTCCAAAAACGATCGAGATCGTCCCTTCTCCGGTCTTCTCGACTGTCTGGGCTAGTTGTTGTGGGCTTAGAGCACTATGTTTTCTGAATTTGCCTCTTCTTCTTGTGGCAGCGACACTGAGAACACTGTCCTTGACCGCTTCGGGCAAGGTTGCAAACCTCTTTGAATGCTCATATATATCACTTGCATGCAGAGCAAGGGTTCTAACCCTGTTGTCGTCGTATTCCCGATCACCGACAAGCGCAAGGCGGGTGATGCCCATGGTTTTCATGGCTCGACACGTGGAGCCGATATTTGCGCCGTCTTGAGTGTCTACCAGCACGATTTGAATCCTTTGCAGATTGCTTTGTTGGTCCATGCAACAGTAGTAACAGATATTGCAGGAATTTCCAAGCTAGTCTATAGTTGTTTCATGACAGAAACACCCTCAACTAGCTTCAAGTATGTGCAGATTTTCCTAGGGGTCCTCATGACCTTGGCCGTTTTGGCTGTGCTGAAGATGTCCAAAGATGTAATGATCCCTTTGGTTCTCTCCTTTTTTTGTTTTCTTTTGTTCAGCCCCTTGCTCAGAAGACTCGATAAGCTGCATGTCCCTAGAATCATCTCGGTGATTTTTGTCATGGCTCTCTTGCTCTTTATTTTTGTTGCAGCGACCTGGTTTGTCATAATGACAGTCGATACCTTGGCTCAGCTGGTTCCTTTTTACGCCGATAAAGTTATTTCTTTGGACCGATTGCTTTCAGCAAGGATATCCTCTTTTGTAGAGTTGCCTGCAGATACATCCTTTTTGTCATTATTGCCGGTGAACTGGTCGAGTCTTGCGATCAGCAGTCTTACGTCCATATCCAATAAATTTCTCTCCATCACCAAGGTTGCCATTTTCGTCTATATCTTTTTCCTATTCCTGCTTCTCGAAAGACAAAGTGTGATTCCCAAGATGCTTGCTGCCGTACCCAGGAACAAAGGCATGAAAGTGGCTGTAATGTTTGAGCGGATTACACGCCAGATATCCAAATATCTCTTGCTCAAGACCGTGATCAGTGCTCTTACAGGTGTCTTGTTTTACCTCACTGCTTTGGTGACAGGTCTCGATCTTCCTGTGTTGTGGGCTGTGCTTGCCTTTATCTTCAATTTCATTCCCTCCATCGGATCTGTGATCATCTCAACGTTGGTCATCTTTATGGCTCTGGTACAGTTTGCCCCTGTCTGGACCAATGTGTTCTATGTGGCCATTTTAGCCATCAGCACACAGATGATCTTGGGCAACATCATTGATCCTCGTCTTCAAGGGGGACAACTCAATCTTTCCCCCTTCATCATCTTGGTGTCTCTCTCTGTCTGGGGCTTTATCTGGGGGATTCCTGGCATGTTTATCGCTGTTCCTCTTACGAGTGTCCTCCAAATTCTCTGTGCCAACGTCAAGAGTTTGAGGCCTGTTGCGATTCTTATCAGCAGTGGAAAGAGCTATCAAAGGGAGAGTGAAAAGCAAAAAGCCTTGGAGCGCTATCTTCGAAAACAGGATAAGCTCAAGAGAGGCCAGCAACCAACTGCTGAGCATGTAGCACAGGCTGAGGATGTTCAAGCAAACAGTGAATACCATAAAGGGGATTTTATCCTTCCTGAGAGTTTTGGCGATAAGAGATGAAGGATTTTCCTACACTGGATGCAGCGACGGCTCTGTCCTTCTTATTGCCACCCTGTACCCTTGATGACGATTCCTTGTCAGCCTTCTCTTCTCATATTCACGATTTCTATGACTCTTGGGGAAGGTCTTTTGCATGGAGAGAGACAACCGATCCCTATAGGATCTTGCTTTCAGAGGTAATGCTGCAGCAAACCCAGACAGCCAGAGTAGAGCCAAAGTATGAACTGTTTCTCTCTCTTTGGCCTGGCTTCGAAGCATTGGCAAAGGCTCCTCTTGAAGAGTTGCTCTTTCATTGGAAGGGCTTGGGATACAACAGACGTGCTCTGAATCTTCGAAAGAGTGCCCAGATGACAGAGCTGTGGGGATGGACCATCCCCGCTGATGAGAAAACGATACGTTCACTTCCGGGGGTGGGCAAAGCGACGGCTGCCGCTGTCATGGCCTTTTGTTATCAGAAGCAGTCCATATATTTGGAAACCAATATACGCAGAGTCTTATTGTATTCTTTCTATCCTGACCAAGATGCGGTCAAGGATGCTGAGCTAGAGGTCTTACTGTTTCGATTGGCAGAGAAACAAGCAGATATGAAGCGATGGTACTATGCTCTGATGGACTATGGAGTGTTGCTCAAGTATCTTGTGCCCAATGCGAACCAGCGTAGTGCCCACTATAGCAGACAAAGCCGCTTTGAGAACTCAAATCGTCAGATACGAGGTCAGCTGATACATCTCTTGTGTGACACCGGAGAGAAGAGCGAAGAACAGATCTGCTCGCTGCTGTCCCATTTTTCTGAGGAAAGAATCCTCAATAGTCTTGAGCAGTTGAAAAAGGAAGGCTTTGTTGCAGAAGAGTCAAAGATATATAAGATTGCCGCTGAGTCGTAATTTATTTCTTGTCTGCTGCAAGATTTCCTGCCATGCCGGCAAGCATGAGCAATGCTCCAAGCAAAAGGTGCAACGAGAACGTGTCGAAAAAGATTGTGTCGATGAACAAGCTCATCAGTATCTGAGCTGCCGAAAGCAACAACGCAGAGTATATCGCAGGGATTTTAATTACCACAAAGCTTGTACTGACCACTACAAAAACAGCCAGGATTCCCCCTGCAGTAACCAAAATCGGGCTCAAGGAGGGGATGCGCAGAATTCCTGCAATAGTCTGATCTGTTTGGATCAAGAAGTAAAAAAGGAGTCCTGCTGCAAGGCCACCAAGAAAGTTCTGCCAAGAAGCACGGATGGAACCCCAATACGAGGCAAGCGTGCTGTTGAGCACCATCTGCGTCATGGTGAGAGCTCCTGCAAGTACTCCCAGCAGTACATACAGCACAGCGAATTCTCCTGAGTTTTTGCTTGCCATGATGGCTATGCCGATTCCGCTTACGCAAAGGCTCAAGGCTTTCTTTGTATTGAGTTTGCGCTTTTTCATACCCATGAATCCAATAAGATCAAACACCAAAGAAGAAAAGCTTTGGCCGAACACGGTAGAAGCCATGGCAAGTGATGCGCCGGCGTAAATCACCGTAACATAGTTGAGATTAAGAATGGCCAACCCAAAAAGACCATTGAAATAGAGATACCAAGGCGCTTTTTGTTGCGTAGGGTATATCAAGGATGATTTTTTGCCGAACAACAGAATCATGCTGAGAATGAACAACCCGATGGTATGGTTGACGATCAGGGAAACACCCATGGTTGTCTCTTGTCCAAAGAGGGTGTTGGCCACAACCATGACAGAGATAACCATACCGGTAAGAATATCGAGACTCAGATAGATTGATTGAAGATGCATTGCTGTATTGTAATGCCAACAGTCTCTCTCTACAATGGCTTCATGGCTATACAACGTGTAAATCGGTCCAGGGCGGCGGCCCTTCATGAACTTTTACTCTCCAAGGCAATGCCCCCGAACAGTCTTGGGAGACTCACAGAGCTTGCACTGCATCTGGCGCTGATACAGGAAAAACCGCTGGATCGATGCATCATGCTTCTTTTCGCTTCAGATCATGGCATCACAGAAGAAGGGGTTACCAACAGTCCTCAGGAGATTACCTATCAGCAGTGTTGCAATTTTGCGTCCGGAGGGGGAGCGTGCAGCCTTTTTGCCTCCCTGAACAATGTTGATTTGAAGGTGATAGATGTCGGGGTGAAACACACCTTTTCTTCCTCGGATGGAGTCATTGACCATAAAGTGGCTTGGGGTAGCAACAATTTTCTCAAAGGACCTGCCTTGGAGGTTGATGCTTGTCATAAAGCGATGCAAGTCGGAAAGCAGATGGTACTCGATGCTCATAAGGCTGGATATGAGGTCGTCGGATTTGGTGAAATGGGAGTTGGCAACACCACATGCTCTTCTGCCTTGGCAGCAGCTCTGCTTGGAATTGATGTGCCGAAGCTGACCGGCAAGGGCAGTGGATTGAGTGATGAAGAGTTGAAGCATAAAATCGCAGTAATCGAAGAGGCATTGGCTTTGCACCCTCAGAAAGATCCTTTTACCGTACTGTGCAATCTTGGAGGCTATGAACATGCTGCCCTGTGTGGTGCTGTTTTGCAGGCGGCTGAACTCTCCTTGCCCATACTGCTGGATGGATTTGTGGTTACCAGTGCTGCATTGGTAGCCTACCATATGGAAGAGGCAGTCCAAGATTACCTCATACCCTGTCATCTCTCTGCAATGAGCGGTCACAAGGCCATGCTCGATGCCATGGGATTGGTCGAACCATATCTGAATCTTGGCATGCAGCTTGGGGAAGGGACAGGGGTGCTCTGCGCTTGGCCTCTCATAAGGCTGGCCAGTCACATTCTTTTTGACATGACAAGCTTTTCAGAGGGAAAAGTCACCGATTCAACTGCATTGTTGAAGCGATTGGGGGTGCTATGAGAATAGGAACCACCAGTTATATCATCCCCGATGATATTCTTCCCAATGTTCACTATCTCAAAGACAAGGTTGATGACATTGAATTGGTGCTCTTCGAGAGCGAAGATATGAGTAATCTTCCTTCAAAAGAGACCATCAAGACCTTGAAAAACATAGGCTCAGAATCTGATCTGAGTTATACCGTTCATTTTCCTTTGGACATCTTCCCAGGTTCAGATTCGAGAAGAGAGCGCACCGCTTTTGTCGACACCCTGCAGAAAATCATTGAGTTATGCACAGATCTGGATCCTTTTGGCTATGTGCTCCATCTAACGCCTCAGATATACGGACAGGAGCCAGCAAAAAACATCGATTCTTGGCTTGAAAACCTCCAATCGTCTTTGCAGCAATTCTTTGAGATTACTTCTTTAGACAGCAGGATGCTCTGTGTTGAAACCTTGAGCTATCCCTTTGAGTTGGTTCAGCCCTTGGTTGAACAGTTCGACCTTTCGGTTACCTTGGACATTGGGCATATATGGCTGATGGGATATGATGCAGAGCGTGCAGTCCGATCACTTTTGGGGCGAACTCGCATCTGCCATCTGCATGGAGTGGCGAACAATCATGATCATCTGAGTCTTCGTCAAGCCGATGATGCACTCATAGAGCACTTCTTGCATGCACTTGTTGAGCAGTGCAAAAAGGATGAGATAGAGCGTGTTTTGACCCTTGAGGTATTTTCTGAGGAGGCTTTTTCTGCTTCGCTCTCCCGCTTGCAGGAAAGCCGTGCTATGATACACTGGCATTGGGGAGGAAAGCATGGCAACCATAGATAGCAAGAACATTCTGATCAAAGGGTATCCTTTGCGCAAGAGTAGGGCAACTGTTGTCTCCACAGCAGGTTCGATGAAAATACATACTCGTCTGGAAGGTCGGGTGAGTCTGATTATCGGTGGAGGAAGAAGCGGGAAGAGCTCCTATGCACAGGATTATGCTCTACAGATTTCTGAAGGCACCCAATCGAGAGCCTATATTGCAACAGCCGAGGCTATTGACGAGGAGATGAAAGCTAGGATCGCCGCCCATCAGAAGGACAGGGCCGATCGCTTCATCACCATCGAAGAGCCGATGGACTTGGCGAGAGCCATCAAAGACCTTCCTCCTTCAGTCGAGGTGTGCATCATTGATTGTCTGACAGTGTGGCTTGGCAATCTGCTCCATCATCAAGGCATCGTTGATAAGCGGTATAAGCAGATGGATGAGTTGTATGAAGTGCTTAGAAATCCTCAATGCGAGCTGTTGCTGATTACCAATGAAACCGGGTTGGGGCTTATCCCCGCTGATGCCGAAAGCAGGGCTTTCCGTGATGTGGCAGGTTGGATGAATCAAGACCTTGCCTCACTGGCTCAGAATGTCATACTCCTGGTAGCTGGGATTCCCTTGGCGCTCAAAGGGGATCTCTTGTGATCGATTGTGCACTGGGTGGCGCTTTTCGGACGCTTACCCGTTTCCCCTTTCCTTCCAAGGCAATAGAACGCGAAGAACGAACGCTTTTCTGGTTTCCGTTTGTTGGGGCCTTTTTAGGTGGGTGCTCGATACTCATCTCTTTTCTCCCTCTTGCTGCTGCAGTACGAGCGGCCTTGGTTATCGGCTTTGCCGCCTATGCAACCAGGGCTTTCCATCTGGATGGTCTTTGTGATTTTGCTGATGCCCTTGGCGGTGGTTGGACCAAGCAGAGGGCACTTGAGATAATGAAAGACAGTCATACAGGAGCTTTTGCCTTGGTTGCTCTGTCTGTAGTTTTCCTGATCCAATACTCCTGTCTGCAATCATTGATAGAGATGCCACTTTCCTTGGTGCTTGTTCCTGTCTATGGACGGTATATGCAAGTAATTGCAGCCTGTTGTTCCTCTTATGCCCGAGAAGGGGAGGGCACTGCAAGTCGTCTAGTCAGGAGTGCTACCAAGAAACATATGGCGCTTCCTTCTCTCCAAATCCTCATAGTGCTCACTCTGCTGTTTTGGTTCTCTTGTGAGCAAGCAGTTGCTGCACTTGCGGCGTTGGTGGCAGGCTTGATCATGACCTTTGTTGTCTTGAGGATAAGCAACAAGCGTCTTGGAGGGGTCACTGGTGATGTCTTGGGTGCGATAGAGGTTCTTTCTGAGACCGCTATGATGATTGCGTTCCTGCTCCCTCTTGCATAGACAGGCTCACGTCGGTAATACTAGAGCAAGTTTACCCGGGAGGACACTGATGGATATCGTCTGTCTGGATATGGAAGGAGTCTTGGTACCAGAAATTTGGATCAATGTTGCAAAGGCTACCGGTATTGATGCACTAAAGATTACCACGCGTGATGAACCTGATTATGACAAGTTGATGGAAGGCAGGATTAAAATCCTCGATGAGCATAATCTCAAGCTATCGGACATCCAGGATGTCATTGCCGATATGGGGCCGATGGAAGGAGCTCTGCAGTTTCTCGATGAGTTGCGTTCTCTCACCCAGGTAATCATACTCAGTGACACCTTCTCTGAGTTTGCAAAACCTTTGATGCGCCAACTTAAATGGCCTACTATCTGGTGCAACAGTCTTGAGGTGGATGAGCAGAACAGGATCGTGAGGCATCGGATGCGGCTGAACGACGGAAAATGTAAGGCCGTCATGGCATTGAAAGAATTGAATTATCGTACATTTGCAGCAGGAGACAGTTATAACGACTTGAGCATGATCCGCATGGCTGATGCTGGTTGTCTGTTCAGGGCCCCAAGGAATATCCTCAACGAGCATCCCGACCTTGAGATTGCAGAGAAATATGAGGACTTTTTGTCGATCATTAAACGATTTTTGAGCATATGAAACGGTACTCATTGACCCTTGTTGTCGTATGTTTGACGTTGTCGTTGCTGCTTGGATTCAGTTTGCTCTCTGTACTTATAGACATTGCCTTATGGCTCTCTGTCTTGGTAGGACTTGCCTTGATGGTTCTCTGCATACTGTTGCTTCGTTTTTCTCTCGCTTTCGATCGCCAGATGCAGGAGATTAGGAAGAGAAAAGAAGAATCGTCAGAAAAGAATGCCCATCAACGTTCTTGATTTGTCTTGTTTATATGACAAAACTGCGCTATGCATGCAAAAAATGAGGTATGGTGCTTGACAGATAGGCAACTTAGCCCCATCTTATATGGAATAAAATCCGAGGGGCTTTGATAAGCTCCTTACAGGAGGCGTATGGTGTCCGACATGTTTGTACAAGAAATGGAAGAGCAGCTTGTGGCCATGAGGAAAGAGTTGCTTGAAAAGCTTAGCGAAGATAACAGTGATTTTCGCGAGATGGTCAATGCAATGGGAATTAAGGACAGCATCGATGTTGCCGCAGATGATATAGCCTTTAAGAAGATGGAAGCTATCAATAAGCATGAGGCCAACCGGCTACGTTCGATTGAGAATGCACTGGCAAGAATTCATAATGGAAAATATGGACATTGCCTGCGTTGTTCAAAAAAGATACCTGAAGAACGACTGAAAGCAATTCCCTATGCAGTATTGTGCATAGACTGCAAGAATGCCGAGGAAGTCCCAGGCAGGCGTTGACTCTGTACAAGAATAAATAAAAAACAGATGGCTCTTTTTTCAAGGGGCCATCTGTTTTTTGGTTACAGATACGGATTGTGCCGTTCGTTTGCAATGGTGCTGCTCGGTCCGTGGCCAGGCAGTACTTGTACTTCGTCCTCAAGAGTCAGAAGACGCTTGCAACTTGCAATAATATCAGAATAAGAGCCGCCATCAAGGTCAGTGCGGCCGATACTTCCAGCAAACAGGGTGTCGCCGGTGAATATGAACTGACCTTTCTCGTGGTAAAAACACAGGCCTCCCGGGGTATGACCGGGAGTGTGAAGAACTCGTAGGTGGCTGTCTGCTAGATACTGTCCTTCGCTGAGAACACAGGTTGGTTCGCAAAGGCGCTTGAGATCTGCATCATACATGTGTAAAAAGCTTTTATCAAAACAGACTTGCTTGATCCTCTCATATCCGCTTTTACCCAATAAGTGCGCTTCCTCTTGGGCAACCATGATCTCAAGATCAACAAACGCTTCTTTCAATGTCCCAAGTGCCGTAATATGATCCCAATGGGTATGGGTCAGCAGAACGGAGATCGGTGTGACATTGCGTTTCTTAAGCAGCTGGATAATTCTGTGCCCATCGTTGCCTGGATCAATGATCCATGCACTATTGGTTTCCTCATTTCCGAGAATATAACAGTTGGTTTGATATGGGCCTACTACAAGTCGTTCGACAAACATTGTTACTCCTTGTTGGAATAGCTTACAGAGGCCGTTCTACCCTTGATATCCATACCGTTGAGTTTCTCGATTGCTTTCTCACAATGTGCTTCGCTCATGCTGATGAATGAGTATTTATCGTGGATTCTGATGCTATAGATGTCTTCCCTGTTTATTTGCAGCTCATCCTGCAACAATTGACTCAACTCCTTTGTGTAGAGTCTTTTCATCTTGCCAATGTTCAGATACAGGGTTCTGGCACCTTCGGGAAGGGGCCTTTCTGTTTTGGCTTTCGGTGGTTGCTGTACTTCTTTGGGTTTCTTGTCTTCACGTTTTTCAGGTTTGGCTTCCTTTTTCACCCTGGTACTCTTGCTTGAAGTACTTCTTTTTGGAGTATTCGCTTGCAAGACCTCTCTAAGCAGATAGGCCATAAAATAGCCGCGAAGCATGAATGGGACGTTTTTCTTGATTAATTTTTTCAATGACTCAAGTTCATCAGGGTTCGGGTCAGCCTTGGTTTTGCCAGCTATGAGTTGGATGGTACCAGTAACCAAATCGTCTTCGGTCGGGGTGCTCTTGTTTTCATTATCCATGAGCAGTTCTCCTTGGTTTATTTTTGCCTCAGAACCGTGCCAGCGGCTGGGCTGTATGTTTCTATCAATGCATGGGGCCAAGGCTCTGGTTTCCCTCTGTCGGCCGCGACAGCTGGAGCAAGGCCTCTGTGGTGAGTGGATACCGTCATACGGTCACACTCTATGGAACTGCTCCATGCTGGCACATGAACTTGCTGTTCCTTAGAGCTGTCCAAGGGGTGAAAAGGCTAAAGGTAATTAATTTCCCATCCCACGGGCAGTTTGTAGTCAGAATACCCAACCTATTCTCTCTTTGTCAAGGAAAGCAACGCTTCTCTCTTTGCCTTGGATACTCACTCTATGATATTATCCTGTATGGCCAACTTGTTAGTGGATATCCAGCAGAAACAACGAGAGATTGAACTGCATCTCAATGATCTAGAAACACTGTACCAAGAGTTGGGAAGAAGTGTCAGCATTGTTGCGCAGACTGCTGAAATTGAGTATGCACTCGATGAGTTTACCCTATACAGTAAAGAGCTGGAAAAACTGGAAAAAGCTCAAAAAGAGTATGAGCAACTTGCTACGTTCATACAGCAGATGGATGATCGATCCCGAAAAATCAAACAGATAGAACAAGACAAACGCGCTTTGGAGAAACCCAAACAGCAGGCATTTTCAGAGTTGGGAGCAATTGCGTACGAAGCGTATGGTTCTGATTCCCTTGCAATACATATACAAGAGGTTTGCAGACCATACTTTGCTGAACACCAGCAGAAGACGCAGAGAGTAGAGGCTCGTCTCTCACAAGCAAAAGGAAGCCTGAGGCAGAAGATGCTTCGTTTGAGCAAAGCCTCTTTGCGTCGACAATTGCTGCCTTTACTGATTCAGGCAGGCAGTGCCTTGATGAGCATAGGGTGCGAACAGGATCTGGAGCTGGAGAAGAAACCGGCACTGCAGGGGCAGCTTCTTCATCTGAAAGAACGTGAAGCAGAACTCTCAAAGGAACTTGAACTGCATAAAAGCGCAATTGCAAAGCTGCAATCGCAGGAAGTCCAAAGTCCAAAAGCTCGGCTGGAGCAGTGCAACATACAGGTAAAACAGGTGAAGAGGACGTATGAGAGAGCAGCTAGCGCCTATGGACAAGCTTTATATGAGAGCTTACCCGATGATGTGAATGCAAACCTCATCGGACAGAAGGCTCTCATGCTGATAGACCAAATAACATTGCATAAAAAACGCATGCTTGCCATAGAAGCAGAGATACAAACATTGCAAAATTACATAAAGGCGCAAGAGCTAGAAGCCCAAGTTGATTTGGAAAGACAAAAAATTGACCATCTCAAACAGCAGATCGATTCATATAATCGTCAGATAGCTCACGTTTCTGCCTCGATACAAAACAAGCAAAAGCAAATTGAAGAACTCCGAGCTAACAGGGGAGTGAACATCAATGGCTGAAAAACAGAAGAGACCAAAGCAATTGCAGTTTGACTTTGGGCAGGCTGTCGTGCCTGTTGCAAAGCAAGGTGGTCAGAAGAAGAACAGCAAAGCTGGGCAATCAGATAAAAAACGGCAGGACAAAACAAAAACCACGAGAAAAGCTGAGGTGCGAAAATCTCATACGTTGCAACCACGAACAAAAACGAAAAAAGTCGAGCCTCCTCCATTAGGAAAACGAAAAGGCTATCGTACCCCTTTGGCCTCAAGGCTTCTTCTTCTTTTACTTTTCTTGATGATACTGATCCTCTTCTGGGCTTGGTTTTCCACGCAGAGACCTGTTCAACTGGAGAGTCAAGATATGCAACGTACGGTTATTGCAGTAACCATTGAACCTGGAATGACCGCCCGTTCAGTCAGCCAGCTTCTTGAGCAGGTCGGGGTGATCACAGACTATTCGGCATTGCTCTCCTATTTTGTAGCTCATGATCTTGCCACCATCATCCGATCTGGATCGTATCTGATGGATGCTTCAATGAGCTTTGAGCAGATTGCTGATGTTCTGACCTCGATGCCTGACGAGCTCTCTCTGACAATTCCCCCTGCGTTCACTATTCAGAGCATTGATAGGTACCTCGTCAATCGTATTGGCCTGAAAGAAGGATCATTCATCAAGGCAACGGAAGATTTGGCAATTGCCTATGGGTTGAGTTTTTCTGAAGGCTGGCTGCTCAGTGGTACTTATACAGTAAATAGAAAAAGGGCGGCGGCAGATCTTGCTCTTCACATGTATAACTCCATGCTTACAGAACTGACCAAGCACCTGGGTTCTGATTTATTGCAACACTACAGTATTGAGGACCTTCTGATTGTGGCTTCCATGATCCAGGCTGAGACGCAAAATCCTCAGCAGATGCCATTGATCAGCTCCGTTATTCACAACAGGTTGAAAAATGGAGAACCTTTGGGTATCGATGCAACCACACGCTATGAACTTGATGATTGGTACAATCCCATTCCCAAGGAAGCGTTGGAGACGAAGAGCCCTTATAATACGAGGAGGAGGGCAGGCCTTCCCCCAAGTGGAATCTGCAGTCCGGGCGCAGAAGCCCTGCAGGCTGCCTTCTTTCCAGCAGACACTGAATATTTTTATTATCTGCACGGATATGATAAAGCCATACATCCAGGAAAAACCTACGAGGATCACAAAAGAAACATTACTCTGTATCGATAGCAGGGTGTCTCAGATGGTAGAAAAATGAGTAAACCACTGGTACGATGAGCATCAGGGCAAGACCGATGAAGAAGATGAAGGCGACGTTCCAGTTGAGGATGATGCTCAGTATGAAGATGATGCTGATGATGCAGTACAGCCAACCTGCCAAACGATGGGTTTTTCTCCAATTCGTTTGGCTTGCAAGAGTCCATGGCAATTTGATTCCGATAGTGTAATTTTGTTTGCATTTAGGAAGGTAATTAGCTATAAGCAATAGGATTATACTCACAAATAAAGGCACAATCCTTTCGACCTTGATTGGATGACCTAAGGCGATGAGCAATGTCAAGGACGAGGTGAAGAGAGAAAGAGGTGCGAGGATCCATCTGCTGAGCGTATAAATTTTCGCACTTGGGTCACGCTTTGGGTCGCTCGTGAGGGCAATTTGTAACAAAACATTCATCAATGCCAGCAAAATAGGCAGTCCAAATGCAGCAAAGGCTTTGCTGGCGTAGTTGTCAGCTACACCATGTACATCGAAATGTATGGCAACCTGTTCGGGTAGATCCTCATAGACCAAAGCAGAAAAGACAAGGGGCAACAAACAAAGCAGGGTAGTGATGACGAGTGTTCTATCAATCAGGGTGGCTTTTTTGTTCATCTTGACCTCCAGTAAATTGGGCACACCAAAGCATGATTTCTTCAAAGACTGTGGCATTGAGCTCATAATATATGAAATTCTTGAATTTGCTCTCTGTAATGAGCGTTGCTTTTTTCAATAATGAGAGGTGATAGGATACGGTTGCCAAGGAAAGATCAGGGAAATGAGTGGCAATTTCACCAGCACTTAAGGGCCCTTGCTTGAGTATGGTAAGCATTTGGCGACGTTGCGGGTCTGAGATTGCTTTCATTGTCTGTGAAAATCCCATGTGCTCTCCTATTTCGATAAATTTCTAAATAGAGGGTATCGCCTTTGGTATAAGCGCGTCAAGAAGTCAAAAAAAATGTACACACAAAGCACTTGGCTTTGTTGTACATTAAATTGTTCTCTGAAAACAAGTAAACTATCTAAAGTTTACCGGCGATCGGAATCGAACCGATACGGATTATTCATCCATCAGATTTTGAGTCTGACGTGTCTACCAATTTCACCACGCCGGCATCAGCGATAATCATGCTATCAAATACTCATAGAAATTGCAACAGCGTTTTCGAAAAAGTAGTGGATAATTGTATTTTAACCCTCTTTGCTTTACAGTAGGGGATGAATCGGAGGAATTCGTGAATACTGCAAAAAAGAGTCTGCTGCTGATTATTGTCTGCTTCGTTGTCCTTGGGAGCCTTCCAGCTGCTTTGGAATCTGATGACCTTTTGCTTGCCGATGTTCCCATCGGCTATGGCCAGGTACAATTGAAAGAACGTATCATCCAAAGAACCAACATGGAAAGACCCGCGTTGGCACTGGTTCTTAGTGGAGGGTCGGCTCGGGCATTCGCACATATCGGGGTTTTACAATACTTGGAAGAGCAAGACATCATCCCCGATTTGATCATCAGTAATTCTATGGGAAGCATCGTAGGGTTGCTCTATGCTGCCGGTCTCTCTCCCGCACAAATTCTTGAAGCAGTATCCGATGTGTCAATACAGAGCTTGTTTGACATCACCCTTCCTTTGGCGGGGGGCTTGCTTGACTCCTCACGCTTTGTTGCGCATATTGCCTCAATCCTTGGAGCAGATCTGCAACTACAAGACTTGCAGATACCCATCATTGTTGTCACTGAAGATATGGTGACCAAGAGGCAGGTGCATATCTCAAGTGGGGATTTCTACACAGTTCTTAAGGCTAGTTACGCGCTTCCTGTATATTTCCCACCTGTCGAGTTTAATGGGCATTTGCTGCTTGATGGGGGAATAACCAATCTTGTTCCTGTCGATTTGGCCTATATGTATGCCGATGATGTGATAGTTTCAACAACGTTCTATGATATTGATACCTTGAATCTCAAAGATCCTCTTACGATTCTCAACGTCAGTATTGACATCGGAAAACGTCGAAGAGGAGTGCAGGAGCTGAAGGGTGCAGGCGAGGATGTCATTTGGATTCGTAATGCTGTGGAGGATGTCTCATTCATGGAGTTCGCGAGAGTGGATGAGCTTTTCCTCAAAGGGTATGAGTCTGCTAGACAGCAGGGCTCCTCCTTGGACAGGCTTGGCAAGAACTTGCAGGACTTCTCACTTGATGAGCACCGGTTGCACCTCTCGCAAGCCTTGGAAGACAGCTATAAGAAATATCAGCTTTTTTCGCATGTGAGACTGTCTGATCCTGCATTTACCTTGGCTTTAGGGTTGGATTCTGAATTCCATGATAAAGACACCACATATTTGCAGGACGATATTACGATTGGGTTGAAGGCTCGTTACGGTGTTGCAGACTTTTTGGTTACTGCAAACGCTGGAGTCTCATTGCAGTTGATGTCCAATGATCAATTTTCTGCAGTTCCTGCCGTACGCTTGGGCATGGAATATCATTTTCTCAAGTATTTCAGAGCTCGTGCCAATACCTCCTTTTTCTATGATTTCTCCGCTCATACACCGATACTCACCCTTGCTGCCGATGTGGAAGGCCGTACGTTCTTCTTCGATAATGCGCTCAGACTCAGTATGATGCAAAGCTATGAGCAACTGAACAACTTCAAAAACAGCAACCACCTTGCGTTTTTCGACGATCATACCTATATCCTCTCAACAAAAGCAATGCTGTTGCTCTCTTTGCAACAGAAAGAAGTATGGAGTCTGAATGATTCTTCTCTCTCTTTGAAGTATCAGCTGCTGGGAGATTTTTCCAAACGCCGGTCGTTTGCAGGCTTTGGTTTTACAACAGAGGTCGCATACAGGCCTTACAACCTCTTTGCAGGATTACAGAGCTTTGCACGGTTCTCTCTTGATGGCCAAGGAGATGTTCCTTTCTTCCTCAGTGATGGGTTTAGAACTACCAATCCGACAATAAAAGCGCAAGGACATGATTTGCAAGCTGTTGTTGCAAATCCTGCAAATCATCTGGTGGGCATGAGTTTCTCATTGGGGTATCGACCACAGCAAAACCCAACGGTGGCCGAGTTGTTGATATTCTCCAATACTTCCTTGGCAATGTACTCCGACATTCTCTTCTACCAGGACTCTTTTTCCCCCGCTTTCTCCTTGGGCGTGGAGATCTCAAGCGAAATCTCGTTGCTGGGCATTCAAACGCTTCCCCTTGCTCTCTCTGTAGGTTGGGATCAGAGTATGAAGAGTGTGGTTTGGGGGGTTGTGATCAACGTGCTATTTTAGTCATGTTTCATCTTCTCAATATAGGCTAGATCATCTTCGGTCAACTCTGTATTGGGAATCCTCTCTTCTTCTTCTATCGTATCAAGGGTTTTATCCTCCACCTTGGCTTGCATTACCGCAAATCCGGCCAAGGTGTTTCCTTCTTCGTACGCAAACACACCTTCTCTTGGCTGAGGGAGTCTTCCTGAGGCAACTTCCTTGGTGTCCTGGTCTATCTCTATAGCTGTCTTTAGACGGGTTTGTGGGTTTTTAAGATTTTCAAGCAATGTTGTTATCGTCTTGCGGTTCATTCCTGATGTGTTTGCAAATCGGGCATTGAGTGCTTGTTCGAGCAAGTCTATGGCCTCGCCGGCCAACCCATAGTGGATCTTGACTTGAGCATAGTGCACGTAGGGCTCTGGGAAACGGGGATTCCTATGTACCAAATTCTCATACAAGGTTGCTGCTTTCTCCCATTTTCCTTGCAATATGTAGAGCCATCCTCTGTTGTCATGCAGTCCCGCGCTGGTTCTTTCCATGTCAGCAGCCGAATCCAAAAGCTCTTTTGCCTTTTTGAGGTCACCTTTTTCAAGGGCATAGGTTGTATAGTTGATGAACAGGTTTTTATCTCGATATCCACTCTGATAAACTTCTTCAACGGTATCGATCGCTTTTTCAAGGTCGTTTTCCATCCAGTATGCCATACTGATCATGGTTTTTGCGATGTTGTCCAGTGTTGCGTCTCTGCCTTTGGTTGAAGAAAGATAGTCTTCAATAATCTGTTTGCCTTCTTTTGCATCTCCTCTTTGCAGGAACATACTCGCGCTGGTGATGACAAACTGTTTTTGCAAGCCGTTTTGAATGGCCTTTCGATAGAGAGGCCAGGCTTCTTCCCAGACCTGTTCATTGTCGTCAGTTATTTTCTTGTTTGCCTTGACATAATAGATGACGCTTCGTTTTAAATACAGGAATGAGCCAACAAGAATGGCAACAAGCAAGAGTCTGCTGTAGATCGAAATCGGTAATGCAAAAATCAGAACGATAATAAGTAAGAACAACCATAAGTAGAGATTCTGATTACGTTTCATAAGGGTGTGGGCCTCCTGGAATTCTCTGTTACTGTACAATCTATGCAGGGTACTTGCAAGGCTGGCTTGCAATGCAATAAGGTACTTATATGCAAGAACGAGATATCTTGGTCCATGCGTGTTGCGGCCCCTGCAGTACAGCCAGTATAGAGCGATTGATGGAAGAAGGCTACAATCCTGTGCTCTATTACTGCAATAGCAACATCAATTCACAAGAGGAAGAACAGAGGCGGTATGAAGCACTGCTGGTGGTGGCCGAGCATTATAAAGTGAGTGTATTACGTGAAGCGTACGATCATGAAAGTTGGCTTTCGTATATCAAGGGCCATGAGCAGGATAGAGAAGGACAGGCTCGTTGTCAGAAGTGTTTTGCATACAATCTTCGCAAAACAAGTGAAAAGGCCCAGCAATTAGGCTTCTCCCATTTTACGACCACCCTTACAGTCAGCCGATTCAAGAGCAGCAAGAGTATCTTCAGCCTTGGCACAGCGTACCCTTTGTTTGAGCCGATCGATTTCAAAAAGAAAGGTGGGTTTGAGAAGAGCGTCAAGCTAAGTAAGGAGTTGAATCTTTACCGTCAACAGTACTGTGGATGTGAGTTTTCGATGCATATCCAGTAGGCTTTGCCAGTAGGTTGTTCTGATGGTATACTCTTTTCTTGTTGGAGGTGGGCATGCTCAGAAGATTGCTGAAATTCTTTACAGGAAGACTGTTTATTTCGCTTGTGCTCATCTCTCTTCAGATCGGGGTTCTTGTCAATATTTTTGGCTTTGCCAAGAATAATGCGCTTTGGCTCCAATTTCTTTCCGTACTCTCCATTCTCATGACCTTGGTTGTGGTTATCAGGGACCTCAATCCTGCATATAAGATTGGATGGATGCTGATCTTCATCACCATCCCTGTCTATGGGGGTCTGTTTTATCTTTTCTTTGGAAATAGACGCCTGAATGCCAGACTCAGAGAACGGGTTGAACAACTAAACACGTTCTATCAGAAAGGGATGGAAAGCGGTGCCTACAGTCAGCTCCTACCCATGAAAGCCTTGAGTGCCTATTCTCCAACCCTTGCAAGACAAGCGCAATATATTGCAAACATCAGTTCCTATCCACTTTGGGGAAGTACGGAGGTGGAGTATTTCCCAAGCGGTGAGGCGTGGGTTGTTGATGTCCTCTCAGAATTGAAAAAGGCTAAATCGTTTATTTTCTTGGAATTTTTTATTATCAGCGAAGGCGAGGTTTGGGATGCAATCCTTGCGGTATTGTTGCAAAAGAGAGTTGAAGGGGTACGAGTTTGTTTGATGTATGATGATGTAGGTTCCATTTTTGGTATCAGCAGTCATTATGACAGAAAACTCCGCAATCTGGGACTTGAGGTTGTTGCATTCAACCCTCTGCGTGCACATCTAAACAGCAAGCTCAACAGCCGTGACCACCGCAAGGTCTTGGTGATCGATGGGAATGTAGGCTATACCGGCGGCATGAATATCGCAGATGAATATGCAAATCGACTCTTGAAATTCGGACATTGGAAAGATACTGCCGTAAAGCTACGAGGCGATGCGGTCTACTCGTTGTCACAGATGTTTTTGCAACTATGGGCTTTTTCCACAAACAGAGTGGAAGATTTTTCCCGGTACCGCCCGACGATTACCTGTAAGACCGATGGTTTTGTACAGCCTTTCGCGGATAATCCATTGGATAATCAGAATGTTGCAGAAAATGCATATATCCAGATCATCAGCCTTGCAAAGCGGTATGTATGGATCACCACTCCGTATCTCGTGCTTGACAATGAGATGCTCACGGCCCTTAAGATTGCAGCACAGAGCTCGGTGGATGTACGTATTATCACTCCTCATATACCAGATAAATGGTATGTGTTTGCGGTAACAAGAGAAAACTACTATCCATTGCTTGAAGCGGGAGTCAAGATTTATGAGTATACTCCAGGCTTTATTCATGCAAAGATGTTCGTAAGTGATGACAGGGTGGCCATCATTGGAACTATCAATATGGATTACCGATCTTTCTATCTTCACTTTGAGAACGGGGTGGCTTTCTATGGATCATCGGTCATCCATACCGTGAAGGAAGATATTGAGGATACTTTGCAAGTATGCACTGAAGTTACTATTGAGAAGCTTAAAAAACGAAATTGGATACGAAAACTCAGTGGGATAGTGCTTAAATTAGCTGCGCCATTGATGTAGGAGGATGTATGCGTTTTCTTAATTACGGTTCTGTGAATATTGACCTGGTCTTTCATGTAGACCATATCGTCAAAGAAGGGGAGACTCTGAAGAGCAGTGCACTGTTAAAAAGTGCAGGAGGAAAAGGAGCAAACCAAAGTGCCGCTCTCGCTAAGGCCGGAGCGAGTGTCTTTCATGCTGGAAAGGTCGGGATGGATGGCCTCTTTCTTGTTGAGCTCTTACAGTCCTACAACGTTGATACTTCCTTCATACGTACCTATGAAGGTGCTACCGGTCAGGCAATAATCCAGCTTGATGCTCAGAAGCAGAATTCAATTATTCTGTATGGAGGTGGAAATACGGCGATCAAGCGAGCAGAGATCGATCAGACTCTCTCATGTTTTGAAGAAGGGGACATATTGCTGTTGCAAAATGAGATAATCGAAACTGAGTATCTCATCAGGGAGGCAAAGAAAAAGGGCTTGAAGGTTTGCATGAATCTCGCCCCGTTCAGTCCTGAAGCTTGCTCCTATCCCTTGGATATATTGGATATTCTGGTTGTAAACGAGATTGAGGGGGCCGCCTTATCCGGTTTGGATGAAAAGGCAGGGTTTGAGACTATTCTCAATACGCTGGTAGAGCAGTACCCGAATGTAGAAATTGTCCTTACGGTGGGAAAAGCAGGGTGTTGGTATGGTTTTGGGAAAGAAAGAATCCATCAAGCAATTTATGATACTCCGGTCGTTGACACCACTGCAGCAGGGGATACCTTCATAGGGTACTATCTCGCTGCTCTCTCAAGTGGTTATTCAGTTGAAAAAGCGCTCTATTTTGCGAGCAAAGCTGCCGGTCTTGCAGTATCGAGAGAGGGGGCCATGGCTTCCATTCCGCTTGCTAGTGAGGTGTTCTGCTAAGATTCTCTGATCATCCTCTACAAAGAGTGAAGCCAGTGATGTTTCCCGCATCGCTGGCTTCATGTATTGTGCAAGCTTGTCTGTCCTAACAGGCTTTATAGAGCGACAAGGTTGAGGGTTCGGTTTGCTCCATCCTCTGTGATTGAATAGGAGAAGTTGTTGGTGTTGGAGGTGATGGAGAAGCCGAATTCGTCAGCACTGACGGTGGTCTTCGGAGCGATGTATGCTCTGAGGGTGAGGGTGGCGGTGCTGTTCATGCCGGAGGCAAAAAGGGCAGAGGAGAAGCAGCTGATGAGGATGACTGATATGATGGCGACTGCTAACTTCTTCATCTGTTTGCTCCTTGCTTAAGTAGTTCTTACATTGATATAGTAAGGTAGATGTAAGAAGCAGTCAAGATAGAAGTATTAATAAATTGTTATAAATAAAAGAGATAGATATTGTCATATGTTAGAAGAAGTCGCTTCTAACATCTACCAATAACCTATTACATATCACATGTTATGAGAACTTCTCACATCTAGAACTCGATACCTATGACATGGAGCAAACTGCATCCTGCGCAGCTGGATGCAGAAATGCGGTAATCGTGTCCTATGGCACAGCATCAGCTGTGACAAAAGACAGGAAGAACAAAACTGTTCACTTCTGTCGTAAGGGCTGTGTAAGAGGTTCTTAAGCTTCTCTCATAATCCGAGTAGTTGGAGATGGGTTTTCCTATAGGAAGAGGGACTGGTTCCCGTGCTTTGTTTAAAGCGTTTTGAAAAGTGGAATTCAGAACAGAATTGCAGTCTATCCGCTATCTCTTTAACCGAAAGATTGGTGCTGGTCAAAAGAGCTCTCGCTGCCTCGAGTTGAAGATTTGAGTAGTAGCGCATCGGAGTGGTATTCATTCGTTTCTTGAATAGGCGAACAAAATAGGAAGGATCGAGTTGTACGCAATTTGCAATCATGCTCAGTGATAAGTTGTCGAAGACATGACGTTGCATGTATTGGATTGCTTTTTCGAGACGAATGTTCTCACCTTTTGTTTCTTCCATTTTTGTTCCCGCCGCCAAATTGTACAGTAAGCTCAATACTTGGTAGCAGGCACTGGTGCGCAGCTCAGGCTTGGGGCTGAGTCCTTTGTCACGGATCTCCTCAAAAAAGAATCGCCAGTTTACCCCGAGTTGGATGGGATTTTTTTGTTCCAGCTGGGTTATGATGTCTTGTTCCTGTGGACAGTGGATCAGGGTGGCATAGTAGGTTAGGCTTTCTTCTTTACTTGCCTCAATGCTATGGATTGTTTCTCCTGTCGTTACAAACAATGAGCCCTCTCTGATGGTATATCGGTTGTGGGCGTTGGAGAAGGTGCCGCTTCCGCTGACAAAGTAATGAATTTCGAACTGCCCATGAGCATGGCTGTGAACGCGTTGATGCCATAAGAGCTCTTTTTGTTCGTGCATCTGAAAGACGAATACTGCATCCAATAGTTCCATAAGTCAATAATACATATGTTTTTTCAATCTTGTCTATGGTAAATGGCTCTCTGATGGGCAATGCTGTAACAAAGGAGAGATGTTGTATGCAAGTTGTTGTAGGAATTGATACTGGAACTCAGAGTACAAAAGTCCTTTGCTATGATGCAGTGACCAAACGCGTTCTGGAAACAGAGAGCGCACCCCATGACATGATTAGTAGGGCTGATGGGACTCGTGAGCAAGAAGCCGTATGGTATTTGGATGCAATCAGGACCTGCTTTGCAAAGATCGCCCCTGAGATTAAATCTTCAATCATTGCAATCGGGGTTTCTGCACAGCAACATGGATTTGTCCCTGTTGGGAAAGAGGGACAAGTGCTCGCTCCTGTCAAGCTCTGGTGTGATACCTCCACTGTCAGTCAGTGTGATGAGCTGACAGAACGCCTTGGAGGTAAGGACAAGGTTTTTGCGTTGCTGGGAAACCAGATTCTTCCTGGGTATACTGTTTCAAAAATCCTGCATTTGAAGCAGCACCGAGCGGATGCTTATGAAAAGCTAGAGCATATCCTACTTCCTCATGATTATATAAATTACTATTTGACAGGTAATTATACTGCAGAGTCAGGAGATGCTTCAGGTACGGCTTTTTTTGATGTGCGAAAGAAGGAGTACTGTAAAGAGGTACTTGAGGCTGTGGACGATAAGCGTGACCTTTCAGCTTTGTTGCCTCCTTTGATTGAGGCAGGCCAGAGTTGTGGAACTGTCCTTGCGAGCGTCGCACGTGAATTGGGAATTCCTGAAGGGATACCTGTCTCCTGTGGTGCAGGTGACAACATGGCAGGAGCAATTGGGACCGGGTGTGTCGGTAAGGGGGACCTTACCATGAGCATGGGAACAAGTGGTACGCTCTTTGGATACAGCGATAGTTGCATAACCGATGAGAAGGGTCGGCTTGCAGCGTTCTGCTCATCTACTGGAGGGTATCTTCCTTTGCTGTGCACGATGAACTGCACTATTACCACTGAGTCTGTACGACAATTGTTCGGCTATGATGTCAAGAAACTTGACGCCCTTGCCAGCGAAGCTCCCATAGGCTGTGAGGGTGTTACGATGCTTCCATTCTTCAACGGTGAGAGAGTTCCCAACTTCCCGAATGGTAAGGGCTCCATCGTAGGACTCGATATGAACAATATGAAAGTCACTAATATCGCCAGAGCTGCTCTGGAGAGCTCTATATATGCAATGAAAGGCGGTCTTGATGCTTTTAGGGAGCTTGGATTCGTACCAAAGCGGATCATCCTTACCGGTGGTGGCGCGAAGAGTGCAATCTGGAGACAGATAGCTTGTGACGTTATGCAACTTCCTTTGGAAGTTCCTCTCGTATCTGAAAGTGCTGCCTTCGGCGCTGCGTTGCAGGCTCTGTGGACAGTGGAAGGTTCTTCGTTGGAGACTTTGGCCAAGGAGCATGTAACATTTGACGAACAAAAGGCTTGTCTTCCCAATGTGGAAACAAGAGTCGAGTACGAGCGATCATATGCTCGGTATCAAACGTATGTAGAGGCGATGACGCCTCTTTTCAAGTAGGAGGATGCAATAATGCAGTATTTTGTAGGTGAGCAAGAGTATTTCAAGGGTATCGGAAAAATTGAATTTGAAGGAAAAGGGAGCAAGAATCCCTTGGCATTCAAGTACTATGATGCAAAGAGGGTAATCGGTGGGAAGACCATGGAAGACCATCTTCGGTTTGCCACTGCATATTGGCATAGTTTCTGTGCAGATGGAACCGATCCGTTTGGAAGTGCCACGATTGATTTTCCGTTCAGAAAATCTGATAAGATTGCCAACGCAATTGCAAAAGCCGATGCTGCCTTTGAGTTTTTTACAAAAATCGGGACGCCTTTTTATTGTTTTCATGATGTGGACGCCTCACCGGATTATGAGGATGCAACAGAGTATGAAAAGACCTATCTCAAGATTGCAGATGAACTGCTTGCTCGTCAGAAGGCAAGTGGTGTGAGGCTGTTGTGGAATACGGCCAACGTGTTCACCCATCCCAGGTATATGAATGGGGCCGCCACCAATCCTGACTTCAATGCACTCGCACGAGCTTCACTGCAAGTGAAAACCTGTCTTGATGTCAATGTGAAACTAGGTGGTCAGAATTATGTTTTCTGGGGTGGACGCGAGGGATACATGAGTCTTCTGAACACTGACATGAAGAGGGAAGCCGAACATCTGGCACGGTTTCTCGCTATGGCCAGGGATTATGGAAGGAGTATCGGATTCAAGGGAACGTTCCTCATCGAGCCCAAGCCGATGGAACCCACCAAGCATCAGTATGACTATGATGCAGCGACGACGATCGGCTTCCTCAAGGAATATGGTTTGGACAAGGATTTCAAATGCAATATTGAGGCAAACCATGCAACACTTGCCGGTCATACCTTCAGTCATGATCTGCAGGTGTGTGCAAATCATGGAATGCTTGGCAGTGTGGATGCAAACCAAGGTGACAGCATCAACGGTTGGGATACCGACGAGTTTCCGACCAATGTGTATGAGACCGTTCAGGCCATGTTGGTCATTCTCAACAATGGTGGCTTAGGAAGCGGGGGATTGAACTTTGATGCAAAGCGAAGACGCAATTCAACTGATCTGGAAGACCTTTTCATCGCACACATCGGAGGTATGGACAGCTTTGCCTTGGGTCTTGAAATCGCCCAAAAAATTATCGACGATGGCGTTCTTGCAGGCTTCGTAAAAGACCGCTATAGCTCCTTTGACCAAGGCGATGGCAAGAAGTTTGAGCAAGGTGAGATGGATTTTGCACAGCTTGCAGCGCTTGGCAGAACTGTGCAGGTGGAAAAGAGAAGCGGTAAGCAGGAGTATTTGCAGAACCTCCTTAATTCTTATCTCTTTGGTTAAGACAGAGAACTCGTTAAGCCAAGGGCAGCCCTTGCTTGAGATAGGCAATTTGCTCCTCATCGAGTGTCAGGTCTGCCCCTCTTAGCGTTTCGGTAATTTGATCAATCCTACTTGAGCCGGCAATGGCAATGGTAGGATTTTTTTGGCTTGTCAGGTATGCCATGGCAACGGCCGCGGGAGTAACACCCAGTTTTTTAGAGAGCTTCTCTACTTTAGATACCAACGCTAGGTTGATGTCGGTCAAAAAGCGTCTTTTTGCTGTCTCGCTCAGCTCATCTTGCTTGCCTGCCAGTATTTTTGAAAATAGTCCTTTCGCTTGAGGTGCGAAACACATCACCGGCATTTTATGCTGCTCGTACCATGCTCTTTGTTCTTCTGTCATGCAGATCAGCGTATCATCACCCCATCTCTGTGTTGTGCAATGGGCAAGACTCCACTGGATCTCACTTATCTCAAATTGAGGTTTCTGATGAGCTTTCGCCCAGTTGTTAGCTTTCTCTATTCTATCGGTGTGCCAGTTGGAAACCCCAAGGTGTTTGACCAGCTTCTTGTCGATCAAGAGGGAGGCAAGATCGACAATTTCATCCGCTCCCATGTCAGGGTTGTCCCGGTGGAAAAACCAGATATCCAGATAGTCTGTTTTTAGTTGGTCCAGGCTTTGGCAGATATCCTGCATCATGTCCTTCTCGTTGATTCTGCTTCGGTGCATGTCCTGCTTGTAAGGATGACACCCTTTTGATGCAAGAACCATGGATTCCCTGATTCCATTATTTTTCATCCAGCGGCCGAGCAGCTGCTCGCTCGAGCTGGGTTCTCCTTCTTTAACCTGTCCATAGACATGGGCTGTATCAAGCAGATTTCCTCCTTGTTGAAGGTAATGGTCCAGTTGCTTCGATGCGGTTTCTTCGCTGATGGTCTCTCCATAGTGATCGCAACCTAAGGCGATTTGAGCGAGTTGTATTTCATGAAAATCAAGGTATTTCATCAGATTTCAATTCCCTGGAATCATTTATCAAGGATTCCGATCACAAAAGATATGGCTGTCACGCCAAGACTCATACGAGTCTCAAGATATGGTTCATCTAACTCAAGTATAGCCATGAGACATGCTTTATGCAAACAGTCTTGCTTGACCGCTTCCTGTTGTCTTTGTACTATGGACAGAGACCCTATAGGAGATGACATGGATAAGGACTATGATGACTTGGTCAATCTGTTTGCCAATACAACCGACCCAAAAGATATGGCCAAGCTTTTTGAGGAAATGCTTACACCCAATGAGCTGAAGGATCTTCTTCTGAGATGGAATCTTATGAAGGATTTATATAAAGGGCTTCCTCAGCGTGAGATAGCCGCTTCTTATAAAATATCTTTATGTAAGATCACCCGTGGTTCAAAAATTCTGAAGCAGAAAGATTCCTACTGCAAGCGTATTCTCAGTGATCGCTTTGATGACCACCTGCACATCTAATTGTGCTATCATCAATAAAAGCTAACAAGACCAAGCTTGAAAAAAGAGGTTGATTTTGTCAATTAAGATGTTGGTTCTTGGTGATTGTGCTTCGATACTACAGTCATCAGATGTATATATCCCACTTTCTTCTACCCTTGCTGGAGGGTTCTTTCCTAGGGTGTTTGATGATTTGGATGCAATAGAGACAGAATACATAGGAGTCTGCCTCCCGGGTTTATTTCTTACACATAAAAAGAGCAGTAAAGTTCAGAATACCCAGCTTTATTTGAATACCACTACATTCAAGGAATTCGGTCTTGATAATGCATCTTCCTATGATTTGATGATTGGGAAGGAAGATGCATTGATAGTGCATCCTCAGCAGCTTGAGTGCTCGGTGAAGCAACACCTGCAACAAGCATTTTCAGTATCATTGCAAGATCTAGAAAGATTGATTGCTATTCTTGGAAAAGAATTTCCGAACGTGTATGAACATTCAATGCAATACCTTTCTTCGAATACTTTTTGGGAGCACCCGCTCTGTATTTTGAGAAGAGATTTATTTGATGAATTCCGACTGTTTTTGAATCAAATTGTGAAACTGTATTATGCTCAACTCGATATCCCTTCCTTGCAGACAAAGCGTTTAGCCTCTTTTCAATCCTTTATGCCTATGTTGCTTCACGTATATCTACAAAGTTACCCAAGCCTTCGATGCACCAAGGTTTCGACAGTACGGTTTCTTCAACATTCTACACCGCTCACTCTTGAGAAATGGAGAGAGGATTCCGTGGGTGTCGTATTCGCTGCAAATGAAAAATTTGCTCCTGCTTTAGGTGTTTGCCTTGCTTCTCTCTTAGATCACAGCAATGCTGCTCGCCTGTATGATATTGTTGTGCTTGAGTCTGATATGTCAAACGATTCAAAAAGCAGGCTCGAGAATCTCTGTGCTTCTTATAACAATGTTCTCTTACGGTTTTATAATCCAAAGGCAATGCTACACAATAGGAAATTGCAAAAGAATCCTACAGATCATATTAGCATGGAGACCTATTATCGTTTTCTGATAGCAGATATTTTACCTTCCTATGAAAAAGTGCTCTATCTTGATTGTGATACGGTAATTTTAGAAGATGCAGCAAAGCTTTATGACATAGATCTAGGAGAGTATCTGCTTGCTGCTGCGTTGGATGTTGAGATGCCTGCACTCAGTAGCGGTATAGATCCTACGTTGTCTCTCTATCTGAAAAATGTGTTGCACCTTGATGATACAGACCCCTATCTACAGGCTGGAGTTTTGGTTTTGAATTTATCCTCTATGCGTGTGTATCATAGTGTTGATGATTGGCTTCTTTTAGCGGGAGAGAGAAAATACCGGTATAATGATCAAGACCTGCTTAATAAGGAGTGTAAAGGGCGTTTCAAAATTCTTCCTCTTGTCTATAATACAGTAATTGATTGTGATAATCGCAGAGTAAATAATCTATTGCATGGACCTTATGCCTTGTACGATGAGTATCTTAAGGCAAGAGAGAACCCAAAAATTGTACATTATGCTGGATTTCAGAAACCTTGGGATGACCCCGGTTCTGATTTTGCGTATCTGTTTTGGCACTATGCCCAGCATAGTGAATTTTATGACCGATTGCTTGCCATGGTTCAAGAAGGAAGAAAACCAAAAAAACTATCTGATCGATTGCTTCCGAGAGGTTCAAAGCGTCGTGATTTGGTAAAGCAATTGATGTATAGACTATCAAATACATAGGCATTGGGGATTGATTAAGATGAAAACTGGTTATAAAACCATCATGGTGCTTAAAGTCATTTTAGACATGTTCTCTGTACTTATAGCATGGCTGATTGCAGGATTTACTCGTTTCTACCTCATTCCTGGTGGCAGGTTGGCTTCTTTTGAACTGTTTCTTCAGCTTTCCTTTTTAATTGTGATATTTACAATTTTCTTTATCAGTAGAAATGATTTGTATGTTGAAGAGTTGGAACATTCCTGGCGAAAAGAAACCAGTACATTGATTTATAGCTCCTTTCAATCCTTCCTCTTGCTGACCATTGTTCTCTATTTCATCTTTCCTGATAAGGTAAGCCGTATTGCCATGGTTTTGTATTTCTTGCTCGCAATCCTATTTTTGGTTTTGGAGCGAACCTTAGTATCTTCCTATATAAAACGAGGCTATAAAAAGGGCAAATACTCAAGAAGAATTCTTTTGGTTGGTTTTGGAGATAAGCTCAAGAATTATGAAAAAGCCTTACACAGCAATACAATTCTAGGCATCAAACTTGTTGGGCAGTATGACAGCAATGGGTCTCCAATAGGCGAAATTAAAAGTATTGAGGCTGCCAGTCTTAGGGAGGCTGTGCAATTGACAAATGCTGAGATGGTTGTCATCGGATATCCAGAAGAGGAACATGCTCGAGCACAGTTTATGATATCAGAAGCTCAAGATTTACTCACAGAAAAGGTTTTGCTTTTGCCGTGCTTGCCTCATAGTCATATTGGTAATAAAGTTTCAGATTTCAGATGGATTCCTGTTCTAACCATCAATGCTGCAGAAATCGGAGTGTTTGATAGAATAGTAAAAAGGGCTTTTGATATTATTGCCTGCAGTCTTGGTATTGTAATGATTTCTCCATTATTGTTGCTCATTGCTCTTTTAGTAAAGATTTCTTCTCCAGGGCCTGTTATTTATAAACAAAAAAGGGTGACTAGGGATGAGAAAATCTTTACTATGTACAAGTTCAGGAGTATGCGTACTGATATACCTGAAAAAACTGCTCATTGGACGGAGGAAAACGATCCGCGTGTTACAAGAATCGGGCGATTTTTAAGGAAATCAAGCTTGGATGAACTGCCTCAATTGTTCAATGTGATTGAAGGTTCCATGAGTTTGATCGGCCCTAGACCCGAACGACCTGAACTGGTTAAAAAATTCAATGATGAAATACCCGGGTATCGTATGCGACACAGAGTTAAGGCCGGAATTTCTGGCTGGGCCCAAATCAACGGGTGGCGTGGAAATACCTCCTTGGAACGAAGAATCGAGTTTGATTTGTACTATATTCGTAACTGGGCAATTTTGTTTGATTTGAAAATTATACTATTTACCTTTTTTAGAGGATTTGTAAATGAGAATGCATATTAAAAAGACTGTAATATTACTCAGTATACTTTTTTTACTGTTCAGTTCAATGACACTGGTGGCCGATGCAGACACCCTAAGAGTATTGTTTCCCGATTTGAGTGAAAATGAGTATCAAAATCTCTTGCAGGGAAATATGATAGACGGGAGAACCATAGGCGGTTCTTCAATCTCAAAATACTTCATTGCAGGAACAGAGGCTGCCCGACATGCAGAAATTGCCCAGAAGGCGGAAAATGGTTTCAGTATTGCAGCGTTAAGTTATATTCCCTATGGACCAAAATTGAAAGCGATGGATGCAAAAACTAGGCAGCTTGCAATTTTCAATACCATCCGGTCTATCTCTACACAAGAAGGAATAACATATATTTCCTACAGGGCTGGGAATGTGCCAAAAGTACTCATTGAAAGATCTTCGTATATGGCAGATGACAGAAATTTAAACAACCTGTTGGAAGATCCTGTAGCAACAGTCTTTCCTTATTCAGACACAAGGTATGTATATCAGAGGGATTCTTCATTCGGAGGGAATCGGTATATCCATACGTACACAAATACTGATACCGAAATCTTTGTAGAGATTAAGAATATTAATGCCTTGAGAGTATTTGCAATTTTTACCGCTGTTCCGAGAGAACAACTTACGATTAATATGGCGACATATCAGCTTGAGGATGGGTTGCTGCTCAGTGCATTGACTACAATTGTCGACAGAGACCCAGAAGTCCGAGTTTTAGGTATTTCCGTTGATTTGCCCTCAGCTTTCAGACGTCGTATAACTGCTTTGCAAAACTGGTTTATTGATCAGCTGCAGGAACTAGAGAATAAATAGGATAGGATGATGAGAACAAAACTGAGTATAGCATTAGCTTTGGTATTAGTACTTTTAGGCATGTCCTTGTTTGGTGGAATGCATCTTTCTGTTCCTGTCGATCATAGGGTCTATCAGATTCTGGAAACAGCAGAAATTAGAGGTCTTATCAAACAACAGATGGCTGTACGACCTTATAGCGCTGATAAGGTTCTTACTCTCCTGAAGGAGATTGAGAAACAGGAGAATTCTCTTACGAGTGGAGAATTAAAAGAGCTTGCCTTATTGCAAGACCAGTTGATGCTCACCTACGGAGTTGCTCCTTCTTCTTTGGATGCTTTGTTCTCAACTGGATTTCTCCGAACCTATGACGATACAAGAAAGATGGGTGCTTCGATGGGCATCAACCTGTCTTCGTATCAAACCTTCAGCTTGAGTTCTAAGGAGTATGATTCAAGGAATTCAATTGTGGCCTTCCTAAGGGGCGATCTTGGGCCTCAAATTTCATTCAACATGGATTTTGGTCTGGTAATTGATCGTTTGAACTCGAATGTATTTCTTCCTACAGAATTTACCATACCTGGAGAAGGTTTTTATATGCAGTTGCTTAAAGGAGGGAGCCAACTTCGAGATATCCCAAGCGATAGCTTTTATACAAGCTTGACCCTGACTCCGGAGTTGTCAGCTTCTTTTTTTGATCAGGCTTTGCATCTTCGTTGGGGATCGATCAAGAGAGACTGGGGACACGGGATTCAGAACTTCATGATCAGCAAGAACGCCCGTAGTTTTGATGGCATAGACATACAGGTGGATTTTACCCCTTGGTTGCGATATGCGGTAATAAACGGTTCTCTAGGAAAGTTCTCTCTCAACGAGCTCGATGACAAACCTTTTTTCTCCGATGACTTTCAATGGGATAAGCCTTACTACCGTTTTGACAACAATATCAGCGCGCACAGAGTGGAACTTGATGTTGGCAAACATTTCACTTTTGGCATCTATGAAGCAGCCATCTGGCAAAAGCGATTTGAGCTCAGCTATCTCAATCCTCTCACTATCTACATGTTTCAACAAAACAACCTTGGCGATATAGACAATATGCTTGCTGGAATTGACGGTTCTCTAACCATATCAAACATAGCTCGATTCTATGGCTCTCTTGCTACTACGGAGATGAATGTAATCGGTAATCCCATCACCATGCTCAAGGCTCCAAGAAACATCCTAGCCCTGCAAGCAGGTGTTGTCATCCCGCTTCCGGTGGGAACCTTCTCCTCCTTGACTTTTCAGTGGACTTACCTCTCTCCCTTCTTCTATTCCCACTATCCGATCATGGAGCATAGTGCTACCCTGGATGCAGAAGATGAATCTTCTGTAGTTTCATCCCAAGGGAATACCTATACAGTAGATGAAGATAATGGTGTTATCTCTTTCAAACCCCGTAAAGGGAACAGAGATGAAGCGATTCCTATTCCACCATCAAGTGGCTCAAGTTTTTCCAAAGATGGAAGGATTGAGATAAAAAATGTAGGAGGGGATACGTATCATATCTACGAGACGGTGGCAGAGACGGCCTATGTGAACAAGGGCGAGCATCTTGGTTATCCTCTTGATCCCAACAGTCAGGAGTTCCTGCTTCAGCTTGATCTAGGGCTGCAAAAAGGGTGGCAGGCACAATTGCTTACCAAGTACCAGGTTCGAAGCGGTCAATATGGATACACGATTATACAATACATGCAATATTCCAAACATAGAACCTATCCCCTTAAATCTTTTTGGGACAATGTGTTCAAGCATTCTCTCGTTATAGAGGCCAGCGCGTCGAAGAAACTCGATTCCATGCCTATTGAACTCAGTGCTTCCTATCGATTCCTCTCTGTCTGGGAGAAGCCGATCATTTCAGAAGGTGACTTCGATGGGAGGAATACTGATTTTGGGATGATGGGCGGACCTGTTTTTGATCATATCGTGCAGGTAGGTGCTAAAATATTTCTTTGATGCATAATGGAGGATGGATGGCGAAAAATGAGAGCTTGTGTTCAGTGTTGATTCCAGCCTACAACTGTGAAACTACGCTTAGAGCAACAGTAGAATCTGCATTGAGGCAGAGCTATGAAACTATTGAAGTGCTGATCATCGATGATGCTTCTACCGACAATACTGCCATGGTGATGCGATCTTTAGCGGCAGAAGATTGTCGTGTCCGCCTCTTCTTTCTTGAGAAAAACAGGGGAGTTGCAGAGGCTCGCAATGAGCTGTTTACGAAAATAGAAGGTGCATATGCTGCATTCTTGGATAGCGATGATCTCTGGTTGTCCAACAAGCTTGAAGAGCAGATGCAACTGCTTTTAAGCAGTAATGCTGATCTCGTGTATTCCAGTTATGAATTTATTGATGGGTTAGGCAGAACATTGGGGAAGCCCAAAATTGTACCTGTATCTTGTTGCTTTACTGATTTGCTTAAAGAGAATTTTATCCTTCCTTCTACTGTGGTGATGAGGTCCTGCTTCCTTGCTGATCATCGCATGGATGGGTCTTATGCTCATGAAGACTTTGTCTTTTGGCTTTCTTTACTCAAGGATGGGGTGAAGGCTGTAGGGAATCCTAAGATTCTCATTCGCTATAGGGTTGCATTCGGCAACAGGTCAGCCAATAAACTGAAAGCTTCAAAAAATAGATGGATAGTCTATAGGAATTACCTACAATTCTGTTGGCTTAAATCGGCTTGGTATTTTATTCAGTACACTTATCATGGTATGAGGAAGTACCGAGGTATCACAAAGACCTAATAAGTATGGAGATAACAATGAGAAGAGGACGGTTTGGAAAAATTGGGTTATTGGTCATAGTCCTGCTCATTGCGGTTCTTCCCGGTTCCTTCGCAAGCCCTTCACTGATACATTCTATAGATTCCTCGCTCTATCGTGATATTGCTGACCTTTATATTCAAAGCGGGCTTGCTTTGCCGTCAACTGCAACGCCGTATAGCAATGCACAAGCATTATTTTTACTTTCAAGAATTGAGAGAAATCTTTTAGATTCTGTCGGGAAACAAATATATGATACACTCTTTGCGCAGATGGAATCACAAAGAAGTGCATTTTCCGCATCCATTGAGAGTAATATTGAACTATACATTCATCCCAATACAACAGGGTTTACTGAAAAAGAAGACTGGGTTTACTCTTTTCGCCATAGAAAACCGGTTCTCTCTCTTCCTATAGAAATTTCTCTTCCCCCCTTTTCAGGTCATATGGACCTTTCATTAGTACAGGGTCCGTATGACAAGGTAGAAGATAATCTCCCAAAAAGCTCTGAGCTGTATGGTATACGGACGATTACAACCAATTTGCCCTATCAGTGGGGCAGTGATACCACATACATTGATTCCAATGTACCAAATCGAGCGTATCTAGCAGTAGGAAACAAGCATTGGTTCGCACAGGTGGGAAAAGATCGTCTTTCCTGGGGACCTGGAAATACCGGAAATTTTTTGATAGGAGACCATGTACAGTATCATAATTTTGCTCGTATTACTGCATACAGTAATACGTTCAGCTATACCTTTCTCAGTTCGTTTTTTCCTCATCCCGATGAAGTGTATGCAAAAAGTGATTCAAATCAGGGCAGACCAATCGATGGCCTGAAAATGTTCATGGGCTACCGTCTTGAGTGGAGACTCTTCAGTGATAAATTACAGATAAGTTTGAATGAATCCATTATGTATCAGCATGCAGATGGCATCCTGGATTTGCGAGTCTTTAATCCGCTTTCAATCTATCACAACTATTACATCAGGAGTAATGCAAACTCCCTTGCAACGCTTGAATTGGATTATGCAATAGCTCGAGGCTGGAATATCTATGCCCAGATTGCAGTGGACGAACTTGAGTTTGGTGCAACAGAGAAGAACCTTACAAAAAATAGGCATCCTGACGGTAGAGCCTTGCAGTTAGGATTGAGAATGTCGAGGCCTTTCAGGAAAGGGATATTAAGTGGTTATATTGAAGGAGTCTACACTGATCCCTATCTGTATCATCGCAGCATTCATGGGGATAAGGACCAAGACGGAAATGCTGATTCCTTGAATTTCATTGTTCCCATAAGAAGATGGATATCAGATATAGTTTTCTATGATCATGAATTTCTGGGATACCAACATGGTGGGGATGCCATTTCCCTTGGAATCTCAATAGGGTATAGGGTTCCTTCTTCATATCAGATTCGGTTGACCTCACTCTTTCTGGCTCAAGGAGAAATTAATAAATTCAGTGAATGGAAGTTGGATGATCTTGCGAGAGCTCCTTCTGGTCAGGTTGCTCTCTCTTCCAGAATAGAGATTGCTTTCAGCATGCCCCTAGGGCCCTGCTCTGTGCATTCCTCTCTTGCCTATCTGATTAAGAAAGAAAACTCAGTATTAGAACAAGATGTTCAGTTAGTAGTAGGAATTGCATATAGAATACTTTAGGAACTTTTACTGTTACAAAAAGAATAATGTTTTGTTTTGATTATAATTGACAGTATTATCGAAAGCGATTAATTTTGACAAATAGTGATATTTGATGGGGTCTGGTAATTGATATGAAATTGCATACAAAGTGGTTGGTGCTGAGCATCCTGGTAGCTCTTGTTTCTCTGTATTCTCTGGCTGCGTCAGAGAAGCAAATTACCTTGATAGTGGACGAGGTGAAAGGATTTGCAATCGCGGAGTATGAATTTGTTGTTTCTGGAAAAACAACCCAATTTGCTCTTCGAAGTGCGATAGTCCCCTCCAAGGGTGATCCAGTCCATAAGACGGAACAAGCATTGGTGCAGGCTCTTAACTCGAAACGACAGACCTTGGTCAATAAGCAACTCTTTTTAAATGTTGAATACTCTTATAAGCTTACCTCCTATGTAGATGGAATTGCGTATTATACTGTTACGTTCTTTGTTGAGGATTCCAAAACGTTGTTAGCCTTACCATACCCAAAATTTGACAATGATAAGACAGGGTTTTTGTTTGGTATCAAAGCAAAAGACACCAACTTATTTGGAACATTTGGTTTATTGAATTTTACCGGGTATGTATCGCAAAATGATGGAACCTTGGAAAGTTGGGATAATCGAAAGGACTATCTTGAATTTGATATCAAGGATGTTGCAATACGAGATTCAAAGCTAAGCTTTAATTTCCTCTATGAACGAGAGAAAACGAAGAAGCCGGATGGAAGGATTAAGTATGATATTGATTGGTTGAATCTTCGTTTTAAAGATACAAGGCTTTCCTTCTCTGTAGATGGAATTATCGATCCCATAGCTACTCAGGAATTTAATTATGAAGTGCTCTGGAGCGGGCTGAAGCTATTTGGGACACGACTTAATTTGAAGATATGGTCAGAGAATAAGCCTTCGGGATACTTTGAAGAGATGAATCCAAATATTCAAGGGTTCAGTTGGAGTTACGGACCTTTTAAGCAGAATGATGGACGGTATACCTTAAGCAATGCGCTTGAGTGGAACGCCAATCTAACCAACTTTAAAACTGATACTTCGCTTGTCCAGCACGATCTTACGTTCTTTACTCGACCTCTTTCGTTTAAGATCAATCTTATCACCAACAAAAAAGTTCAATTGGACTATATAAATGATGCGACACTGTCAGCAACGTTGGGAACAAATTTCAAACTTCCTTTGACGGGATTGACTTGGACTACTTCCGTTACTCCCGGTATGCAATATTGGCATAATAAAGACACCTTGGCCAATTATTGGGAGTATACGAACACCCTGTCCAACCGAGGACGAATCAACTTCATCTCCAACAAGCATAAGTTCAGAGAAGGGCTCGTCTTTAATTTTAAGCATGTGTATCGTGACTATCAACAAGTTGAGTATGAAAAACTCAGCTACTGGTATGCAGAGAGCAATATTACCTGGTTCCCTCTGATCATCGGGCCGTTCAATCCAAATCTTCGTTTCAATGGTTTTTACTCAGGATTGAACCCAAAGAAGTATTATTTCTTGCCATCTGAGAACAAGAATGTATCCGAGTATTTTAGAGGATATCTCTCCCGTTCTTCTGCAATTACATACGAAGATGGGCTGATCCCCTATGGTGGAGTGTTGAACTTGAATCTTACGATGGAATTCATTGATTTTGGGTTTGCAAAATCCTACGCGAATCCGTTCCTCGATATTGGGATATTTGGAGATCCCAACTCCGAGGATGGATACTCTTTGCTTGCCAGTGCAGGATTGGAAGGTTGGGGTGTCCTCAGGCGTTTTCCAAGCCATCCGATGCGTGCAGCTCTAGGGTTCAATCTCTTTGATGTTGTGGAAGCGGTACAGAAAAAACGCTCTTTCACTGATGTTGAGTGGGAACTTTCAATAAGCTTTGAGCTCTATTATTGAATATCAATCTTATACTTTTCTGCAAGTACGCTCTTGGCATCTTCTGCGATGCATTGTGCGAATGCGTCACAATCGAACGTTACCGGCAACTTGTCAAACGCAGCATCCATCTCATGTTGTGCCTGCTTGTCCGTACTGTATGACTGCAAAAGATCGACTTGCTTTTTAATGTCGTTTTCTACCCAACCAACTCGATGCCGCTCAAAAAAGATGGACGTAGGCCATGCCGCATAGAGCAGGGCAGAGATAAGAAAAGGTCGTCTCAAGGAGAGCGACTCCATGAGAGAATTCGCTCCCGCCTTGCCTGCCTGAACATCACAAGCAGAAATATATTCATTGATATTGGATACGAACCCAGGTGTGTGAAGAGCAAAATCAGGATACTTTTCTCTGAATTGTTTGTAATGCAACTTGGTGATTGCACTGAGGTCCCCTACAGTGATGACCTGCCAAGGAAGCCCCCTTCTTACAACTTCCTCGAGAAAGTCTGAGTTTCCGATACCTTCGCCCCCAAGATTGAGCAAGACGGTGAAACAATCCCGTAAACCGAGTTTTTTTCGTGCTTCCTGCTTGCTGATTTTTGGAGCTTGCATAAGTTCAGTCTTAAGAGGGAATGGGCATATTGTAATTGATTTTTCAGGTTGTCCTTCCTTGATAGCCAACTCTTTTCCAATCTGGGTGCAGATGTAGAGACGATCAAGCTTCTCGCTAAGGCCTACTATTGGGACGAACACTACGTCGGCAGCATATTCAAAGACAGGGACAGGAAGTTTCAGATAAGAGACGATCGGTTCAATCATATTGGCAGCAGCAAAGTGGGTAACAACTATACAGTCCACTTTGTTTTGTTGGTACCAACTGAGAAAATCTCTTGGACCATGAGAATGAACGGCTGCATAACGCATCAGTTTTGCTGTACGTTTTGTATCATGCTTTGGGTTGATGAATGCTTCAAAACGGGGAAAATGAAGCATGAGTCTCCAATTCTTCTTGCTCATCCAGTTAATCAGTGGGGCATTGCAGACAACAAATGCATCGGCAAGTACCGTAGTATGACCTAAGCGTATCAAGGCATCAGAAAGGGCTTTGGCAGGAGTATAATGGCCCTTGCCTGCGTCTATATAGAAGAGGGCTATATGCATGGGCAAAGCATATGAGATAATCAGCCATTGCTCAAGTGGTTTAAAGCAAGACGCTAAAGACAAGAAGAGTTTGCTTGCAACATGCTTAGAGAGCAGAGTATAGTACTGAGCAAGGAGCTATATCTGTGAGAATCCTCATCACCACGGATTTTTATCTGCCTCATATTACAGGTGTAACAACAGTAGTAGTCAATGAACAGTATATATTGTCTCAATTAGGACACGAAATACGTATCCTGACCATCTCAAAGAGTACTGTCGGCACGTATGCCGATGGCGTATATGCGATGAAGGGAAGCGCTATTCAGCCTCTTCGCGATTCTCAGATGACCTTTTGTTATGATGACCCTCTGCTTGAGGATATTTACCAATGGAAAGCTGAGGTTGTTCACTCCAATAATGAGTTTTTCAGTATGGGGTATGCCAGAAGGATTGCCAAGGAACTGAACATTCCCTTGGTGCACACATGCCATACTGACTTCACCCGCTATGATGCTAATCAAAGAATTCGTCATACACTTTGGGATACCATGATCGCACAGGTAGTAAAAAGAAGAGTTCGTGATTGCGATATCCTGATCAGTCCTTCTCTCTTTCACAAGAACATGCTTGAGCGATACCGAATCAAAAATCCAATACTGGTGCTTCCCAGTGGAATAGACTTACAGCGATTTGCACAACCTGTAGTAAAAGAAGAACGCGACAGACGTAGGTCGGAATTGGGGTTTGAAGAGGATGCGTTTGTACTCATATCGGTTTGCAGACTTGCGCCCGAGAAGCGTGTGGAACAAACCATTGACTCATTTTTCCTGCTCTCTCTTTTGGAGCCAAAAGCTCGCTTGCTCATTGTAGGAGGAGGTCCAAAAGAGGAGGCTCTGAAGAAACAAGTACAGGACTTGGGTCTGGACTCTCTGGTGGTATTTACTGGTGCTGTGGCTTCCAGTGAAGTGCATATCTACTATACATTAGCGGATATTTTTGTTTCTTCTTCCATACGAGAGTCCCAAGGCCTTGGTTTTGTGGAGGCAATGGCATCTTCTCTTGCGTTGTTATTACAGGAAGATTACTCCCTTGGCCTCTGTATTGAAGAACTGGGTATTGGAAGATTGTATGATGATGCGCACTCCTTTGTGATGGCAGTTTCCTCTATCATGGAAGAGCCTCAAAAAGCAAAAGAGATGGGTCTAAGGGCTAAAGAGGTGAGTAAGCGCTTCTCTCTGGAGAACTGGGGAGAGAAGCTCTCTGACCTACTGAAAAAATCGACTCTTGACTTTTGTTACGAACAACATGACAGAAGGCATGATGACCAACGTTGAAAGCATGCAGTTCAACAGAGCAATACTCATCAACGATCCAAAATACCGTACTGGCGTATAGCTTGCAAACAAGAACATCATCATACCAGCAACGATCGAAAGGGTGGTCAAGAAAATGGGCCTTCCCGTTTCCTGGATGGTCTCTGAAAGGAGAGCAGAGATGTTTTGTGGTTCTTTGGTCAGTTTGTTTTTATAGCGAATCAAAAAGTGTATGGCATCATCGATTCCCGCACCAACTGCTACTGCTGCAAAACTGACGGTGATCATATCAAACGGTATTTTAAAAAAATACATGAATACATAGTTGGCCATCACCCCGCTGAGTATGGGTATGAGGGAATAACTAGCAAGGGAGATGGACCTAAATGCTAAGAAGACTACCAAAAATACCAAAAGGTAGCTGAAATAGATACTCGATCTCTGGTCCTTGAGCAGTGCATCGGAGAAGTGAAGCACTCTATGAGGTTCTCCCCCAAGGGTAACCTTCGATCCATCAGGCAACAGATCAAGAAGTCCAACAACTCCTTCTTCAATCCGCTGTGCGCTGGCGATGGTCATGAGATCTTGGTCCTGTGAATCATAGTTTTGCAGGAATATGGTAAGCTTGTCTCCTTCAGCAGACAGAATGTTGCTCAGCTCTTTGCCACCTTGCTTGCTGAGCAAGATTACCATGCGATTGATAAGGTTCAACAAGCCGCTGGAGGTAGGTATACCCACTTCATCACTGTATACCTTGTTTGCAAAACTGACGTAGGAAGCAAAGCTGAGTATCTGCCTCACGTCTGAGAGTTGCGTGATAATTGCTTGTTCGAAATTATAGACGTGTTGGAGATTCTCACTTTTCAGGAAGAACTGAGCTTCTTGTTCAGGAGCCTCAATGGTTATAATATATGGAGTATCTCCTCCCATCCTCTGGGCAAAATAGCGTGATTCCTGGGTAAAGGGATCTTTTTGGGGAAGATAGGACATATAGTTCGTATTGATGGGAATATGATCACGAGTCAGCAGATACCCACCGATTATAAGCAACCAGACTAGTATGAAAAGTTGCCATCTTCGTTGTACCAACCGGTCGAAAAAGGAGACCGTCTGGGCAAGGTACCCTTTCTTATATGTTTTTATCTGAATTTTTTTGGGAGGTTCTACCAAAGAGAGCTGGGCAGGAAGGTATGTTGAGGCAAGAATAGCACAATAGGTTACTCCAAATCCTACAGCCACCCCGAATTCCCTTAATGCGGCTGTCTGAGAGAATAGCAGACTCAAGAATCCAATGACCGTGGTCATACAGGCGAAGAAGATGGTCCTCAGGATTTTTTTGGTCGATTGCACTGAGTTCATACCCTTCGCATAGTCAGTATAGTACTCCCCAATAACATGGATGGCGTATGAAGAACCAAGATTAAGCACCATGCAGGGCGTTACAATATTCACTATGGTAAGAGAATACCCTAAGAGCTTCATCGTACCAAAAGTCCAAATGATTCCAATTACAGACATGGAAAAGGGAAGCAGCACACTTCGTTTAGCCCTGAAAGACAAGTAATATACAACAAGAATCGCAATACAGCACAGCGTGAGAAGAATACTTAAATCACGACCAAGGTAGTGCATCAGAAGGTTGGTCAACACAGCTCCTCCATTGATGTATACCTTGAGCCCTGCATCCCTCAGCGGTTGCATCATCATAGACAGTGTATGCTCTTGTTCCTTGGAAAGGCTGATGGATTCAAAACTGAAAAGCATGCTTCTCATATCTTCGCTGATGAGGTAATTCTTGACGATTGGATCGTTTTTCACTCGTTCGTAGAGAAGGCTTGCTTGTTCTTCGGTAAACGGCTGATCATAACTTTGATTGGAGAACGGTACAGTGGTAAGCCGACTTCCTCGTTTTTCCAGTGTGACAAAACCGAGAACGGAATATGGCTTGCTCAGGTATTCCGTCTCTCCTAGCTGAGTCATGATGTCCCGTATTAAGGTCAGGTTCTTTGCTGTAAACAGATTGTCGCTTTCAAGCATGACCAGATAGCTGGTCGTATAGGCTACCTCACTCTCTTGAGATACAACTGTCTCTCCATTGCTTGCCACCATGTAATGAGCAAGCATGTCGGTCTTTAGGAGTGTCGTCTGTGGAATCTCTTCTGCAAAGCTCTCTGCTTGTGAAGCAGCAACCTTGTTTGAAGAAGATACTATGTATGTTTTTCCTTCTTCTGCAGTCATCAATGATCCGTAGTCTGCATCGAGGGTGAGCGAACTTGCATGATAGAGAAAGAAGAGAGTGATCAAGAGAATAATCACCAAAGTAGCTTTACTGTGTTTGCCGATGAAGGCCAATACATCAAATTTCATATTGAGTCTTTATTCCTGGATATGGGCTGAGCATAACAGATATCTCATTAAAAAACACCCACTTGGTTAATCCAAGTGGGTGAGATAATCAATCATTGTACCGTTTCTTGGAAGCGTTTTTCTTGAAGGACCCTTTTTTTGTTTTGTTGGTATTGTACTTTCCGTGAGAACGGCTGCCTCTCTCGGAAAAACTACCAACATTGTCGTCAGAGTATGAGTCTCTCCCATAGGGTTGGAAGTCCTCACGATCTTTTCGAGACCTTCGTGAACCGCCGCGACGATCTTGGTAAGATGAGCGGTCTTCATATCGCTCGCCTCTTCTTCCTGAAAGATTCTTCCCGTTGGGATTATCCGGCTTAGCCTTGGTGATGATAGGTTTGCCTTCGGGAGAATTAGCACTGAATGTGGAGAGGATACGTTCGGCAACTTTGAGTGGAGCACTGACGAACGAAAAATCATCTCGCACCGATACATCCTGAATGTCTCGATCTTCAGCCCCGACCTGCTCGATCAGGTAGTCGACAAGCATTCTCTTGTCCAGACCATCTTTCCGTCCTCTTGCAATAAAGAGACGGGTAAATCCACTCTCTTGCGGTCTTTGTCGCTCTTCTCTGTCGTATGATCGATTGTTTGACAATTGGTGATATTTTGAAACGTCCAATTCATCTTTGTAGAAGTGCTCGAGCAAGGAAGCGACAAGACTTTCAGCTTTTTTGCCTTCAATAAGTTCTTGGGCGATTGGATAGAATGGACTGAACTGGATATCTTCCTGATCCAAAGCAGACAGCTCACTGATGATCCTTGCTCGTTTAATCTGGATGATATCGTTTGCCTCGGGGACTGATTCTCTTCGGATTTCATTTTTGGAAATCTTTTTAATGAAGGAGAATCTTCTGAACTCTCTAGGGGCTACAAACGTAATTGCCACGCCTGTCTTGCCAGCCCTTCCCGTTCTTCCTATTCGGTGAATATAAGCCTCAGGATCTTCAGGGAGAGAAAAGTTGATGACATGCGTCAGATCAGATATATCAATGCCTCTGGCTGCGACATCCGTTGCAACAATAATGCTGATCGTATGCTCTTTCATCTTATGCAAGATATTTTCTCTTTGCTTTTGGGAAAGATCACCATGTAGCGGTTCTGCATCATAGCCGCGGTCCATGAGTTTACGACCTACTTCGTCGCACTGCAACTTGGTTCTGCAAAAGACAATGCCATAGAAATTTTCTTCCATGTCTATGATTCGGGTAAGTGCCTCGAATTTGTCACTTTCCTTGACTTCTACATATATCTGATCAGTAAGGTTGCTGGTAAGAGCATCCTGCTGAATCTTTACTACATGCGGGTCCTGCATGAACCGTTGTGCAAGTTTTTGGATTGGTGCGGGCATGGTCGCTGAGAAACAGAGCATTCTCTTTTGTTCGGGTGTTTGTTTCAGTACTTCTTCGATATCCTCAACGAAACCCATATCGAGCATCTCGTCTGCTTCGTCAAGTACAACAAACTTCAGCTGGGAGAGATTCAAGGTGCCTCTTCTGAGGTGGTCGAGAATACGCCCTGGTGTTCCTACTACAACGTGGACACCTCTGCGTAATTTTCTCAACTGCAATTCCATCGAGGCTCCACCATAAACGGCGGCAATCTCAAGGCGTCTATTGCCTTTCAATGAATTGATCTCTTCGGCATTCTGTACGGCGAGCTCCCGGGTAGGAGCAAGAATCAGAGCCTGTACGCTCTGTTGTGATGGATCTACGATTTCAAGAATCGGAAGGCCGAAGGCTGCAGTCTTGCCGGTGCCGGTTTGTGCTTGGCCGATGACATCAACTTGGTCTTTCAGCAGCAAGGGAATACAGGCTGCTTGAATCTTTGTAGGTTCTTCAAATCCTTTTGCCTCAATGGCGGCAATAGTTTGTGCGGACAGTCCTAGGTCCGCAAAGCTTGTTAATTCTGACATGGAACTCCTGGATGGTATATGAATGAATTATCGGTTATGAACCGAGATATGATATAGAACTTTTGCAGTTTATAGCAATGTGCAACTTGTTGCAAGACAGAAACATCCCCAAAGTTTAGTTTTCTACCAGCGGTTATACACTTCTTCGGCAAATCCAAAGAGATGTTCGAGATGGAGAATCGTTCCGTCCTTTAGGACACATGTCCCGCTATAGGTTCCGAAAAGCTGGTGCTGTAGTGATTTAATCACAAAGAAATCAGTGGTGCTGCTTCGATCGACCAATGGTTCGAAGAGCAGGTCAAGCCTTCCTTCCTTGTCCTGTATTTGCCAAGGTTCCATTAGATTTTCCTTATTAAAAATAAACTGGACATCGGAAAGCTTATCAATGGTGTAGTTGTAAAAAATAGCGTTTTCCGATGCTGCTGATCGGTCGGAGAATCCATAGCCGAGATTTAGGCCGAAGGGAATATTTTCCACCAAGGCGGAGAGGCTTGCCCAGTACCAAGTGTTTTGGTATGTCCATCGTCCTCTTCCCCAATCAAGGACTCCCCAAGCTTCGCCATGGAGCAGCTGTTCTGTCTGCATGCCTCTTCGAATGGTCCCTTCAGCTCTCAGGCAATTAGCCTTCTCGTTCAGATAGAACGCTTTTCTCTGTTCTTTCCAGCTGGTTGCAATGTTGAGACTTTCTGCATTGGCTTTATGATGAAGGATGAAACTGCAATCAAGGCCGATGGTTCCGTCAGGCAACTTCAGTGTAGGGCAAGCAAAGAGCAGATGTCTTTTCTCCTCTCTCTTGATGAAGGCAAGCCGGATTTCTTTATTGGTCCACGAGACTTCGCTGTCCTGTACTGAGGACTGGCAGAGTCCGGTCCTGCCTAGAGGAAGGAAGGAAATCGCGTCTTTTTGGACTGCTTCTTTTCTTACAAGGTCAATATAGCTTATGGCAAACAGTGATGCATACCCAAGGTCGCTGATAGTTGCGGTTACCCCATATCCTTTTTTCTGGTTGATTATTGCATAATAATCCCATTCCTTGATCTTAAGCCGACCGCCTTTAACAGCCTTTCTTTGATACATCCACAAAGGTTTTCGAGCCCATCCTTCTTCAGTAATATGTCCATTTTTATCGAGAAGGACGAGTTTTTTTGTTATCTCGTGTTCCATCTTCAAATCCTTTATCTGCTACGCAATTGGTCTATGGTATACGTCTTAACTGTATATCTGCCTTCTCGCGGATACAAGGTTATACTCTTCACTCCCTTTGCAAAATGTCTGGACCCATAGGATCCATAACTGGCACTCCTTCCATAGTGCAGGTCGATTCCCTCCCAAGGCCCCCAGAAATCATTTAAATGGTCATGTCCACTGAAAACGGCAACAGTGCTCCCCCCTTCAACCATCGCGCTGAAGAGGCCGGTATTCTCCAGTGGGCTGTTCACTTTCTTGTCCATCTTCACTCCGCTTGCCAATCCACTCTCCCAAAGAAGTGCAAACTCGGGCAATGGGATGTGTAAAAAGGTATAAAACGGTATCTGCGCAAGCCCCTCTTCGACCCATCTATACCATGCTATTTGGGAAGGGTAGACATAGTCAGGACCAATAATGCCTCCTTCATAGACCCTGCTATCATTCGAATCAAGCAGGATTATTGCAGAAACAACCTCATCCTTGTCAGTGAGCACTATGGGATAATTGCTGTGTCCCATGACCCAGTCTTCTCCCTCAGAAAAAAGGGCGTGAGGATAGGAGTTCAGCAGTCTCGCCAAGGTTGGTCGGTAATGAGTGTATTGGCCGTCGTGATTGCCGAATCCAAACGCCCAAAGCCTGTCATGTTCTTCCGTAAAGTCGGCGAATTCCCCAAGCATTTTCAGTCCATCCAGACTGAACAGCAGATCGCCGCTGATGACTGTAAGATCGGGGTTTATCGCTTCAAACGAACGAAGCAGAAGGTCGTACATTGCTTTTCTGTTTGCAAAAGGACCTCTTCTAAGATGGAAGTCAGTCCCCCAGAGAATAGTGAATGATCCATCCTCTCTAATGGGGAGCTTGAAAGCTTTTTGTTCTTGCAGACTTGCTTCGAGATTGAAAGGGTTGTCCGGTATCATAAACTGTTCAGTATACTGATCGACAGCTTCAAAAATCCTGGTATGAAGCAAGGCATCAAGCAAGACATAGGACGTTATGAACAGTGTAATCAATATGATGGCCAACGCCATGAACACAGCTTTCATGAATAACGGGTGTTTCATACCTGATAGGCTATCATGAAGTGATAGGAGAATCCAGATGAAAAAAGCTGGCCCGAAAAGAGCCAGCTTTAAAATCATCAGCAGTAAATATACAGCCTATACGGACTCTCCGAGGATAACGGTAAGGAAGGTGGTGAAGAAGTTATCCTTAAAAGCATCAGAGGTATAGAGAGCCTCTGAAAGGTCCTGCTGGTTCTGACTGCCGCTGTAGTAATTGTAGAACATGGAGATGTAGCTTGCCATGCCTTCATCCTTGACATCCTCTCCTGTCTCAATCAACAAGAAATTTACACCGGCCTTGATCGGGTCAAGAACAGTATTTGGTTGCTCTGTGAAGAGAAGTCTTGCCGTATCTCCTGTGGCAGCTGTGGCAAGAAGTCCTGTTGAGTCAGTGTTGGAGAAGTCGCTCATATAAGCGCTCTGTCCGAGGTTGAATGGGGTTGCGGGAACCTCCACCAATTCAAGATCGTATGCCAATGCGGCTTCCAACAATCCATCTGCACGAGCAAGGGCACTGATGTCCTGAGCCAATTCTGCAAGATAGGACTCGATAATGGCAGGCTCGCTATTTGCAAGATATCTCTTCACAGCTGATAGTGTTGCTGCACTTGCATAATCAGGTTCAACAGCTGCCCTGTTGATTTGATACAGTGCAAACGAACCTTCTGCCTCAAAGGGGCCTACAACTTCATTGTTTTTGGCGGTAAGCAAGGCCAAGGCTTCATCGGGGTTCTTGAAGTTGGACAGAACGCCGTAATAGAACAGCTCTCCAACTCTCCCTTCTGCAGAGGAGAACGAATCAAGACTGAAAGAGGCTGCAGCCTCTTCAAAGGTGGTTGAGCCACTGGCAATCGACTGCTGGATTTCCTGTGCTTCTTCCAAAGTTGCGACAGAGATGATGCTCAAATCCATGTTGTAGAAGAGCTGCTTGTTTTCAAGAGCAAACTGACTAGCAAGCACATCAGGATACAAACTAGGATCGATGACTAAATAATTGAACGTTCTGCCGCTTGCTGCCATGTCTGCGATGTATTGGGCCTCAGCTGAGGAAGAGAGCACTGATTGTACATCATTGAGAACCATCTGGTACGGCAGTGAACGACGAATTGATTGTTCAATGGAAGATCTTCTTTCCACTGAAGCTTTCTGATAGGTCTGTACATCAAACTTGCCATCTTTGTGATAGGCTCCGCTCTCTATGATTGCGCGGTTGACTGCCTTGTCGGTGGCAATGATGCCTGCTTTGGAAGCAATCTGGCTGATTGCTGTATGCAAGACGGTGCTGTCGTAGGCGCTTTTCCATATTTGAAAGAGAGCTTGCGTTTGGTCGAGCTGGCTGCCCTTGTACTGGTCTGCATAGTTTTGCACCTGATCGTAAAAGAAGTTGCCATAGGCATACTTGATTTCTTCTTTTCCATACTGCCCGAAGACAATACCGCTACTTGAACGCTTTCCTATAAAGGCATCGATGGCAGGAGCCAACACAAAGGAAATAGCAATCAAGACCAGGATAATGATTCCCAAAATCCAGCCAATGGTTACCCGAGGCCCTTGTTTGAGAGCTGATTGTTTCTTTTCTGCAGCTGCAGCTGCCTTCTTTTTACCTTTCTCGAAAGAGAGTGCTTTCGCCTCTTCTTCGGGTTTCTTTCCATTCGTGTTGTCGTTAGCAGACATGATAAACCTCTTTCTCCCGTACAATTTCCGCATCTAGCGGACAGTCTTATGAAAAATACCATTTCATATAGGCACTGTCAATGAATAGCTGAAGAAATCCCAAGCTGGGTGAAGTTTACTCATATTGACATTGTTCAGGTCAGTGGTTATATTTGACCTCGGCTGTAAAGTCTACGGGTAGTAGCGCAGGGGCTAGCGCACTTGGTTCGGGACCAAGGGGTCGGAGGTTCAAATCCTCTCTGCCCGAGTTATTATTTTTATCATCAACTCCTTGTTTCTCAGCTGAAATGAGGAGTTGTTTCTTTGTAGGGGGGGGTCTTGATGTATACGGTTCTTGCACTCGATTTGGATGGCACGCTCACTACGAGTACGAAAAAAATAACTGAACGGACAAAGCATGCAATAGAGCTAGCAAGAAAACGAGGAGTGCATATCGTTCTAGCTAGTGGAAGACCATTGATCGGAATCCTTTCTGTAGCAAAAGAACTCGACCTGATAGGCAAGGATGCTACCATTCTTGCTTACAATGGAGGCCAGCTGGTCAGTACGACCGACCTTGGCGTATTGTGGCAACAGACAGTGGATCTTCAAACCATCCATACCTGCTTTACCTATGCCCAAGAGAAGAGACTGGCAGCACTCTCATACGATGCTGATGGCGTCATCACAGAAATGCCCGATGATAAGCATGTGCATGTTGAGGCTTACAATAACGCAATTCCCATCAAAAAGGTTGCTTCATTGCTCGATGAAGTACAGCAGCCCATGCCAAAGATCATGATTGTAGGGGACCCTGGTCGTTTACAAGTGGCCAGGGAAGATCTTCTTGAGTTGGTTGGTGATGTGGCAGACATCGGTTTTAGTGAACCTTTTTTTATGGAAATAACTGCAAAGGGTGTACAAAAAGCAAGCAGCCTCTTAAAACTTCTCAGTCTTCGAAATCAGAGGCAGGAGCATCTGATGGTAATTGGTGATGGATTGAATGACGTTCCAATGTTCTCTGTTGCAGGTCTTGCTGTAGCCATGGAGAACGCAAGCGAGCAAGTGAAGGCTCATGCCCATGTGATGACCTCAGACAATGATCATGAGGGAGTGGCTTTGGCCATAGAACAGCATATTCTTGGCTAATAGAACAAAAAATCACCATACATAAGTCTGATTCTTGTGTTACAATACCATTTACCGTAAGTCCATGACTTATAATTCAGGAGGGTATTTTATGAAGAAACTCAGTGTTCTGGTGCTTGTTCTCTTTGTTGGAACAATGTTGTTTGCTCAAGGTGGGAGAGAAACCACTGCTGCGCCTAAAGACGGCCGGCCGACTATTCGCTTGCTTACCGATGCTACCGGCATCGACGACAAATCCTTTAATGCCGCAGCATGGAGAGGTATCGTTCAGTACTATGGTGACACAGTCCAGAACGCCGCTAATCGCGGGAGACTGTATGATGTGGTAACAGCACAAACCCAGGATATGTACATCCCCAATCTCAGACAGGCTGCAGATGAAGGCTATGATCTGATCATGGTTACCGGATTTACCTGGGCGGATGCTCTTTCACAGGTTGCCCCACAATATCCCAATCAGAAATTCACCATCGTCGATGTTGATTGGGTAGGTCAGCCGAACGTAATGGAGTTCATCTATTCCGAAGAGCAAGGCTCATATCTTGTGGGTATGGTGGCCGCACTCCAAGCCAAGGAAGAAGGCATCGCGAATCCTCGCTTTGGTTTTATCGGAGGAGTCCCCGGTGCAACCATCACCAAGTTCCAGATGGGCTATGTACAGGGCATTCGCTCGGTCTTCCCCGATGCAGTCATCTATGACTACTATGCAAATGATTGGGGCAAGCCCGAACTGGCTAAGGCTCAAGCAAAGAACTGGTACGACATGGGTGTCTACTGCATCTTCAGCGCAGCCGGCGGTACCGGTAACGGCACCATCGCCCAGGCCAAGGAATATCGAAACCAAGGCAGGAATGTCTGGGCAATCGGTGTTGACAGTGACCAGTACGAAGACGGCATCTTCTCTGGAACCAGAAGTGCAGTTCTGACCTCCATGCTCAAGCGTGTTGAAAACTCCTCTTTGATGGTTCTCAAGGCTGTTGAAGATGGGTCTTTCTCCGGTGGTGTCGTACAGATGGGAATGGCTGATGATGGCGTGGGGTATTCCACGGCAAACCCTGAACTCAGCAAAGCAGTCATCGAGCAGGTTGATGCAGCAAAGGCTGACATCATCAATGGCAAAATAACCATCTATAAAACCTATCGAGAGGCTCTTGCAGCTGGCGCAGCTCCTAGAGGGCTTGCTGCATTGGACGACTGATTCTTTAAGATTGTAGAGTCGGCATGATAGTGCCGGCTCTCTCTATAGGCACTGAAAAAGTGTTTATAGAGAGAGCGTGTCAAGAGGAGCTTTATGGTGAGCGAATACGCAATAGAAATGAAGAACATCACCAAGACTTTTCCTGGAGTCATTGCCAATGACAAGGTGACCTTGCAGGTAAGACGTCAGGAAATACATGCATTGCTTGGGGAAAATGGAGCTGGAAAATCGACCCTTATGTCTATACTTTTCGGATCCTATAGTGCGGACAGCGGAGCAATCTTTCTTGAAGGGAAAGAGGTCGAGATTAAAAACCCGAATGTAGCAACAGCGTTGGGCATAGGCATGGTGCACCAGCACTTCAAGCTGGTACAGAATTATACAGTGACTGAAAATATTGTACTGGGAATGGAGCCTACAAAAAAGAGATTGCTCGATTTACAAAGTGCGCGCAAGAGAGTTGCCCAGATCAGTAAACAATACAACCTCAGTGTTGATCCTGATGCCTTGATAGAAGACATCACCGTTGGACAACAGCAAAGGGTAGAGATTCTCAAGACTTTGTATAGGAACGCAAACATCATTATTTTTGATGAGCCTACAGCAGTACTTACTCCTCAAGAAATTGATGAGCTGATGATCATTCTCAAAAAATTGAGATCGGAAGGCAAGACCATTGTGCTCATTACCCATAAGTTAAAAGAAATCAAAGAGGTTTCAGACCGCTGTACAGTGCTTCGCCGTGGCGCGTATATCGGGACCGTTGATGTCAAGGATGTTACAGAAAATGACCTGGCTGAGATGATGGTAGGTCGGGCAGTCAAGTTTGAGATAGAAAAACCTCAGCAAAAGGCAGGAGCCGTCATGCTCAGTCTCAAGCATCTCGAGGTCAAGGATTCTTCCGGGTTGGTCAGAGTCAAGGACTTGAGTCTTGATGTGCACGAGGGAGAAATCGTCGGAATTGCAGGGGTTGACGGCAATGGTCAGAGTGAGTTGCTTGGAGCCATCACCGGTTTGCTTGCCCTGTCGCATGGATCAATCATGCTTGAGGGTAAACCAATCGAGCATTTAAGCATTCGCGAACGTATTGAGCTTGGTCTGGGCAACATCCCTGAAGATCGAAAAAAATATGGATTGGTTGGTGAGTTTTCCATCAGTGAAAATGCAGCTTTGAAGAATTATTATACCGATGCATATCGAAAAAAATTCGGCATCCTTGATTTTGGAAAGATGCAAAAGGATGCAGGAATGCTGATCGAGCAATTCGATATCCGCAGTGCAGAGGGTGCCAAGACAACAGCGGGAAGCCTTTCAGGGGGAAACCAACAGAAGGTTATCGTTGCAAGGGAAATATCCCTTTCTCCCAAGGTTCTCATCGTTGCACAGCCTACCAGAGGTTTGGATGTCGGAGCTATCGAGTATATTAGAAAGAGAATCATTGAAGAGCGGTCGAAGCAGCGGGCCATCCTCTTGGTTTCCTTCGAATTGGATGAAATCATGAACCTCTGTGACCGTATAGCAACCATCAGCAAGGGGAGCATCGTGGCAGTGAACAAGCAGAATGAAGTCACCGAAAGGGAAATCGGTATGATGATGGCCGGATCAAAAGCGGAGGGCAAGGTATGAAACTAAGCCGACAAAAGCTGCTTCAATCTGATGGTGGTGTTTCCGTTCTTGTTGTTTTGCTCGGATTTTTGGTAGGAACCATTCTGGTGGCCCTGGTGGGAAAGAATCCTTTGAATATGTACAAGGCTTTGCTTCAGGCTCTGACAGGGTATAATATTGACAACGGAAGAATGAATGTTCGCTATATAGGAGAAACACTGAACTACAGTGTTCCTTTCATTCTTTGCGGACTTTCCATGGGTTTTGCAAAACGGGTGGGATTGTTCAACATCGGTGGAGAGGGGCAGTACATCATGGGTATGACCATAGCCCAGATGGTAGCCTTGCTTGGCCCCCAGGTGCAGACCTTGCACTGGCTGCTTGCAATACTGAGTGCAATCGTGGTAGGGGCCCTTTGGGGAGTCCTTGTTGGAGTTCTGAAGGCAAAGTATGAGGTGAGTGAGGTTGTTTCCACCATAATGCTCAATTATATAGCCCTCTACTTGAGTAGGATTATTTCATTGAGGATGCCCGGTGCCACAACATTCAGAACTGCAAACTACCCTGAGACAGCCATGATCGGCAATGAATTCTTTACTAGGATTACAAATTTTTCCTTGCTCAACAATGGGATATTCATGATGATATTGGCTGTTTTTACCTATTGGTTCATCATGGAAAAAACAAGTTTGGGCTATGGTATGAGGGCGACAGGATTCAACAAAGAGGCGGCGAGAGCGAGCGGGATTCCTGTGGTTAAATCAATTTCCATATCAATGGCCATCAGTGGAGCTTTTGCAGGCCTTGCCGGAGGTATCATAGCATTGGGATCTTTCAGGCATGGGAGAATACTCTCGGGCATGGATAACTATGGATTTGACGGCATTGCTGTTGCCTTGGTCGGAAATTGTACTGCCTTGGGCACCACCTTGGCAGGGTTGCTGTTCGGATTGCTTAAGAATGCCCAGCCGCTGATGCAAAGTAAACAGATTCCCAAGGAGATAACCTTCATCATCCAAGGCTTGATCGTCATATTCATAGCCTTGCGTTCGGCATTGAAATTATATCAGCAGTACAAAGAGAAGAAAGCCTTGCAGAAGGAGGTAGGAGTAAGATGAGTACCATAATCAATATGCTTCCTTCAGTTCTTATGATTGTAGCTCCCATTCTTATAACCGCAATTGGAGGAATGATTTGTGAGAAATCAGGGGTCGTCAATATAGCCTTGGAAGGATTGATGGCCATAGGTGCCTGTACGGCTGCCAGTGCCCATGTCCTTATGGAGGCGAGTGGAGTCAATCACAGCCTTTCACTTATACTTGCCCTCTTGATGGGATTTGTCGTAGGCGGGTTGTTTTCCTTGGTTCATGCTGCGGCAGCAATAAACTTGAATGCAGACCAGACCATCAGCGGTACAGGTATCAATTTACTCTCTGTAGGAGTTACCATCTTTGCAAGCCAGATACTTTTCAATGCTGACAGGACCAGAGAGTTCCGTATGGGAATGCAGACGGATGCCTTGGGAGTATACCCTACAGCCTACATTGCCATAGCTGTTGTGGTGATATCCTGGTTTATTCTCTACAAGATTCCGTTCGGCATGCACCTTAGAGCTTGTGGTGAGCATCCTGGAGCTGCTGAGAGTGTCGGGATCAATGTAAAGAAGATGCGCTACTTCGCAGTTGTTGCCAGTGGGGTTCTTGCTGGCCTTGCCGGCGGTTGTGTAGTCTTGACACAGACCATCCAATATACCTCAAATACCATCAACGGTCGTGGCTTTATTGCTTTGGCCGCTGTCTCCTTCGGTCGTTGGAGACCACTTGGAGTAGCCGGCGCGGCCTTGCTGTTCGGCACAGCACAAGCCTTCTCCATCATAGCAAACAACATTCCTGCTCTGAGGGTTTTGCCGACCGAGATATTCAACATACTTCCCTATGTCGTAACGTTGGTCGCTCTGGTGCTCTTCAGCGGAAAGAATTACGCACCTAGTGCGGCAGGCAAGCCGTATGAAAAGGGGGCAAGTTGATGACCGCTCATAATCGCGCCTCGAAAGCGGAGATTGCAAAAATTGTTCTTGCGCCTGGCGATCCCTTGCGTGCTAGATTGGTTGCAGAGCAATTTTTGGATGATGCTGTTCTTATTACCGATGTGCGCAATATGTTAGGCTATACAGGATTATATAAGGGCTTTCCCATTACCGTGATGGCTACTGGTATGGGAGGTCCGTCGATAGGCATCTACAGTTATGAACTCTTCACCGATTATGATGTGGATACAATCATACGAATAGGGACTTGCGGAGGTCTGAAACCACACATAGCGGTGGGAGACTTGATTGTGGCCCTTACTGCCAGTACCGATTCTGCCTGGGCGCATCAATACGATCTCAAAGGAACCCTCAGTCCGTGTTGTGATCCTGAGGCAATGCTTCTTTGTCTGTCGTGTGCTGAAAAAGCATCGGTGAAAACGCATCCAGGGATGGTCTTCTCCAGTGATTTGTTCTCTTCTTATAATGCTCTTGGCCAGGATAGTTGGAAAAAATGGGCTGCTATGGGAGCCCTTGCCCAGGATATGGAAACCTACGCTCTGTATGCTACTGCTGCTTTTTGCAGAAAGCGAGCACTATCAGTGCTTACCATGACTGACAGTTGCGTAACCAACCAAGGCTTTGGGGAAGAGATGCGTACCATCGGCTTGTATCCTATGATCAAGGTGGCATTAGAAACTGCAAGGCAGGTATTGTAATGGATTTTCTTCAAGCAATGATGCATAGGTTTGCCTGTAAGCAATATCATGCAGACAAACCGTTGACTGAGTATCAGATCAGACAGATTCTTGAGTTCGGCCGGCTGACACCCACTTCGTTCGGTCTTGAGCTATGGTCTTTTCATGTAGTTGTAAGCCAGGACAAAAAAGAGGCGCTCTATCATGCCTGTTTCGATCAGGAAACAGTGAGAAGCAGTGCCATGACAATTGCGGTCCTTGCACGTACGGCAGCTTTTGCAAACCCGGATTCAGAGTTGGTCAAGAGTCGCGGCAGACGATTTCCCGATCCCTTGGATGTGTTTATTGACGATTACCGGCCCTACTATGAGTTTCTCAAACAAGAGGGGAGGCTCGACTACTGGCTGAAGAGTCAAGGGTATCTTGCCGTTGCAAACATGATGACCGGCTCTTGTACATTGAATATCCAAAGTTGTGCCATCGAGGGTTTTGATGAACAAAAAGTCCTCGATGTCCTAGAGGTCTCTCCAAAGGCTTGGCAGGTGTCCTTGCTCGCAACATTTGGTTACTCGATGGAGGAAGAGCGTCCAAAAATCAGGGAGAGTCTCGAAGACTTGACCGTCTACCATTAAGGCAACTGACAGAGAGCCTTCTCGATGAGGGACCAGAACCAAGGAATATCAATCGACTGTGCGATGGTTACTGCATTGCAGTCGGTGCATGCTTGCTTGGTGGTTTTCCCATAAGAAGGACCGGCCTTTGTATCGACGATCACCCTTTGTGTTTCTGTTTTGCATTTGCTGGGGTCGACAAGATAGGCGATGCAAAGCGGATCATGCATCTGCGGCCATCCTTGGTTCATTCTTTTATAGTTCGCGCTGTAGGTGTCCATGCAGGAGCAGAAGACTTGTGCGCATCTGCCCTTATAAGCCTTATAGCGTTCGAGACGTTGTGCATCAAGCGTTACTGTTCGAGTGCAATCAAGGCTGAACAGAACCAAGGGAGCTTCGCTTGAGAATACAATCTGTGCTGCCTCTGGGTCGGCATAAGTGTTGAATTCTGCCTCTTCTGTTACATTTCCTGTACTGAACGAGCCTCCCATGATGATGATTTGCTTGACCAAAGAAGTAAACCGAGTATCTTTTTGCATTGCCAGCGCAACATCTGTCAAAGGCCCGACACTCACTATGGTTATTTGGTTGGGGTTCTCAGCTACCAACTTGATCATTGCATCGATGCCGCTGCCCTCTTGCACTGATTGAATGACCCGTTTTTCGAATTTTGGTCCGTCCAGACCTGTTTCTCCATGAAAGTCTCCGGCTTCGACAGCTGTTCTGACAAGAGGTTTGCTGCTGCCTCGATACACTGGGCAGGTTTGCTTTGTTACCTCCATGATATTGAGCGTATTCTCAAGTGTCTTCTCCAGGCCGACATTTCCTGCTGTTGCAACAACTGCTTCAATGACAATCTCCTCGAGTCCTGCAGCAAGCAAGAGGGCCACTGCATCATCAAGGCCGGTATCTACATCCAATACTATTCGTTCCATGGGTATCCCTTCTGGCAAATATTTGATATTGCCTACCATGGTACCAAATGAATAGCGAAGATGACAATCAAATCACTCGATACTCTGAGTTTTTCCTAGAAATATGCTATTATCAGAGGATGAGAATAATACAAATTGCAGTGGGGCCAAACAAGGTCCCTCTTACCGGTTACCTGCAGGATATCACCAGTGATGGAGGGATTCGCAACATTCGACCGACAATCATCGTCTGTCCCGGTGGTGGATATTTCTTCCGCTCTGAAAGGGAACGGGATCCTGTAGCCTTGCATTTTTTGAATATGAGCTACAATGTGTTCATCCTTGATTATTCTGTGCAAGAAGAAGCCAAAGAGCTCAATCCCTTGCTTGAACTGAGTGAGGCTGTGATGAGGATTCGGGAGCATGCCCTGCAATGGATGTGCGATCCTACCCGAATAGGTATCATCGGTTTTAGTGCCGGCGGGCATCTTGCAGCCTCTCTTGCCGTATTGCACGATCATCCAGAACTTGCAAAGAGACAGCATATTGAACAGGAGAACAACAAAGCAGATGCAGTCATTCTCTGTTATCCTGTCATCAGTGCAGGCCCTCATGCTCATCAGGATAGCTTTGCAAGGGTAACCGGTGGTGATGAAAAGCTCAAGGAAATGCTCAGTCTTGAAAATCAGGTGACCAGTAAAGCCAGCCCCTTGTTCATCTGGCATACTGTCACTGATCCTTTAGTGCCGGTAGAGAACAGCCTGCTCCTCTCTCTTGCGTTAAGAAAGGCAGGGGTTGACTTCGAGTTGCATCTGTATGAGGGTGGCGATCACGGACTGTCGATGTGTACAGAAGAGGTCGGCACCCCACATATGGGATGCCGATCGTGGGTGGATCTAGCCTCTACATGGCTTAATCGTCGATTTTCACATAACCTATAGGCTTGCAAGGATTCCTTCTGCAGCCCTGATGCCGCTGGCCCATGCCCCGGTAATACCGCGGCTGGTGCCTGCACCATCACCTGCAAACCAGATGTCTTCTGTCACCCTGAACCGTTCATCAAGATAGGCTGGTTTGTTTGCATATAGCTTGATCTCCGGATAATACATGATGGTGGAAGGGTGCAGCACCCCCGGAACAATGGTATCCAGGTTTTTCATTGCTTTCCATATAGCCCTGAGGATTTTGGCAGGTATTGCCAATGAGATATCTCCGGGGCAGCACGTTTTTAAAGTAGGCTCAAAATCATAGAGGTCTTCACGGAAACTCGCTTCCTTGCTTCGTGAACCGAGCCTGAAATCACCCACTCTCTGCATCAAAGGCTGTCCTCCGCCCATCAACGCTGCCTGGAGTCCAAGGTTTTCGGCAAACGCCTGACCGCTTGCCAGAGGGGCGGTAAAGCGCACCGTCTTCAGTATTGCGAAATTGACCAAACCATTGTCATGTTTGCTGTCGGACGCAAAAGCGTGCCCGTTTACCGAGTACCATTGATCACCACGGTTTGTTGCATATCGTTCCCGCACCACATGCGCATTGCCGCTGTTGGTGCAGAAGGTACGGACCTTCTCAGGGAAATAGAATTTCGGGTCGTAGTAGTCCCTGACGATTGGGTAGTGTTCAATCCTCGTCTCAACCCGCAAGCCAATGTCCACAATATTGTCGATGAAGGGAACCGAGAGGGACTTCATGAGGTCCTGCAAAAAATGGAACCCTTTTCGACCGGGAGCTACAAGCAGCTTTTTGTATCCAATTTCTCGTTTTTCTGTTACAAGGATTTGTTCCTTTTGCAGTACTCTTTCCATTGCCTCTCCCAAGGAGAGCTCTATTCCAGCCTCTGCTAGTTTGACAAGCAGTTGTTTGATGAGAATTAGACCTCCATCCGTACCGAGATGGGTTTGTTTGATTTCGAGCAATGTGCAACCCAAGCGTTCCGCTCGTTTCTGATACACATCAATATTTGATTTATCCAGGATATTTGGCTTAAGAAAATCCACAACCTCTTGGAGATAATGGTTGGCATCTTCCTCTGTCCAATACTCAACAGGAAATCCTATGGGGTAGGTGAAGTTCATTTTACAGTCATTGCGCATGCCCCCGGTAGAGACCTTTTCCCTGTCAATCATCAAGACCTTCAGATCAGGGCGCTGTTTGACCAAGGTGAATGCAGCACCCATACCTGCCGGGCCGCTTCCTACTATGACAACATCGTACATCTGCATGGAGTACCCTCCAAAATTTGTTCGGAAAGGAACTCCTTTCCCCATGAATTATCCTCATTCCTTGTGGTTTGGTAAAGCCCTCCCGACAAGAGATACACTTGCATGACCAGCTTATTCATGGTATTACACCAATATGGGAATGATTGTTGTGAGGTGATACTATGTATATGAGTGCCAAGGAAGCGGCAGAAAAATGGGGCATCTCTGAAAGGCGTGTTCGTATTCTGTGCTCTGAGGGAAGAGTTGATGGTGTCATTCGTACCTCTTGGGCTTGGAACATCCCTGTAAACACACCAAAGCCGGGAGATGGCCGACAGCTTAGGCATATGAAGAACCATGATCTTCGCATCGGAGGCATGGATTTCTCCTTGCTCGATGAACAGAAAAAAGCGATAGCGAAGATTGATGATATACAAAGGTTTCTACCTGTTTACAAGCGGCTGGTCTCTCATTTCATTCTCTCTGCCTTCAGTGCTGATGACCTGATGCTTCAAGCTCAGGATATTGCTGTACTATGCAATAACAGTTTTGTACCTTCCATGCAGTTTGAGTCGCAGCTGCTTGTGCTGAACCTTCGCACCATCTTGATGCGCATGCTCGTTCAATTCGGTCTGGGGCCGATTCGGTCCAAAGGTCATATTGCAATGAGTGAAATGCGTTTATCACAACTGTATCAGATGTTGACACAAGGCATTGATGATGCAGGGTTCTTGGAGTATCGGACAATAGAAGATGAGCTAAACCAGAAAACTCCAACTATTAAAGCTCAGATGGAGACTCTTTTTGTACAGTATGAGCGCGATTGGTTGTATTTACATCCTGTGGTACGGGCAATTTTCTTGTACGGAGAACTCTTGAGAATCCGACCTTATGGCCGGTGGGATGGTCTAGTTGCAGCTCTCGCCCTTGCTCAAGAACTGCTCAGTGGAGGCTTTCCTCCTGCATTGGTTGATGCTCAACGCAAAGATGAGTTTAAAGCTGCAATGATCATGACCAGAAGCAGAGGCAACTATCAGAATGCTCTGAGAATGCTTGAACAAATGCTTCTTTTTGAGTGTCATCAATTGTTAGGAGTGTAACATTGTGCCAATCTTTTCTCGAGCTTCTGTCATAGACGGTTATGACAAGAAAGGTTTGTCCTTGGATGTTGTCGTCCAAGGCGATACAATTACTGAAATACTACCCTCAGGTTCTGTTTCTTCCAAAGAAGCAATCGACTGTTCTTCGCTGATTCTCTGTCCGGGATTCGTGGACATGCATGGGCATAGCGACCTGCAGGTTCTCAGAAATCCCCTGATGTCAGAGAAAATCATGCAGGGAATTACCACTGAGGTGTGTGGCAACTGTGGTATTGGAGTATTCCCCTTCCACAAGGAGAGTCCTCTGCTCAAGGAGCTGACCAAGGATGTGCTTGGCACGTACAAAACGCTGGGATACCGGGATTTCAATGCATATAAAACGGCGCTGAGTGAAAAAGGAAGCGGCACAAATATGGCTTTTTTACAGGCCCATAGCATGCTTCGTTGTTTTGCCATGGAGGGTAATGCACAGAGAAAGGCAAGCAAAAAAGAGGTTCTCACCATGTGCAAGGAGCTTGAGACAAGCTTGATCCAAGGTTGTGTGGGCTTCTCAAGCGGTTTGTATTACGCCCCCTGTATCTTTGCCGATGACTATGAACTCCAGGCTCTTGTCTCAGTTGCAGCCTCCTATGACAGACTTTTTTGCGTACATATGCGTTGTGAAGGAAGTGATATCCTGCAATCGGCAAAGCAGGTGCTAAATCTTGCCGCAAAGTGCAAGGTACGGTTGCAGATGAGTCATTTGAAGGTGATCGGGTTGAAAAACCAACATTTGGTGCCACACCTTTTGCAGCTGATAGATCAGGCTCACGAAGAAGGGCTTGACGTGCAATTTGACCAATATCCGTACGAATATGGCTCAACGAGTTTGTTCAGTCTCTTGCCTCCTGAGTATCTGAAACTCGATAGAACTGAATTGCAATCATTGCTCAAAGACGAAAATGAGAGAAAGCTCATCAAGGACCAAATGGAGCATCCAAACCACTACGACAGCCTTGCTAGTCTGTGTGGTTGGGATCAGATAAGACCTCTTTGCCTTTCAAGCAATACAGCCTATGAAGGTCTGAGCATAGCAGATATTGCACAAAAACAGGGACAAGATCCTTATACTGCTTTTTTTGATATGCTCTCTGTCGAGCAGGGAAGTGCCTTGATGATGGACATAACCCAGAGTCAACAATCCATCAAGCAAATACTCAGCCACGACCTGATGTGCTTCGGCACCGATGCCTTGTATGCAGGGCAAAAGGCACATCCTCGCTCGTATCATGCGGCAATACATCTTTTGGATAGATACTACAAAACCGAGCATGTGCTTGACCTGCCCAGCATGATATCCAAGATGAGCAAAAAAGGGGCAGAGCGATTGAGCCTTTCAGATCGAGGTCGCATACAACAAGGATGCAAGGCTGATCTGGTTTTGATCGACCTGCATGCACTGAAAGATCATTCTGATGCCCTGCACCCGGATCGAAAGAGTGAGGGCATCAAATTGGTGATGGTCAATGGAGAGGTCGCATATACTGAAGAAGAAGGTCCGAAAGGATGTTTCGGCAAACCGCTTCTTTACTCATAGCGATTGAGAAAGCGCATAGTCCTTGGATTTTTAGGATTTTCAAAGAGCTCAGAGGGTTTTCCTTCCTCTATGATCAATCCATCATCCATGAAGATTACCCGATCGGAGATGTCACGAGCGAACGCCATCTCATGGGTGACCACAATCATGGTCATCTTCTCTTTCGCCAGATCCTTGATTACCTTCAGGATTTCCGAGGTCAGTTCCGGATCGAGTGCACTCGTAGGTTCATCAAAACAGAGTACTGCTGGATTGAGAGCCAAGGCTCTTGCTATTGACACCCTCTGTTGTTGTCCTCCAGAGAGCTGGCAGGGGTAGGCCTTCTCTTTCTCTTGAAGACCCATCTTTGCAAGGAGTTTCTTTGCAACGGCTGTCGCCTCCTGCTTACTTTTTTTCAAGACATGCATCTGAGCTTCGGTAATGTTTCTCAATACTGTCATGTGAGGAAAAAGGTTGAAATTCTGGAACACCAGCCCTAGGTTGAGCCTGATGCTTCGAAGCTCTTGCTTGTTTGCATACACGGCTTTGTTTTCCTTTGTGGTTACCATGTGTTGCCCACAGACTGTAATCGATCCTGCATCGACTTGTTCGAGCTGGGTAAGACAGCGAAGCAACGTACTCTTTCCGCTTCCACTGGGGCCGATGATCGAGAGTACCTCACCTTCGTTGAGATTGAAAGAGATACCTTTGAGGACCTCGAGGCTCCCAAAAGATTTAACAACATTTTCAAGGGAAATAATTTCCATTCTCAGCTCCTAATGATAGTAGTTAAGCTTCTTCTCAAGGGCGTCGAAGGAGCGTGAGACGAATGCATTCATGATAAAGTAGAAGACTCCTGCAATGAATATTGGCATGGTGGAAAACTGCCTCGCCGATGCATTTTGAGCCACCCGAAAGAGTTCTGCCACTCCGATAGTCTGGGCTAAAGCGGTATCCTTAACCAAGGTAATGACTTCATTCCCCATGGCGGGAATGATTCTCTTCACCACTTGGGGGGCAACAACATGGGTGAACGTGTGTGTTTTGGAGAACCCAAGGACCAGAGAAGCCTCATACTGTCCAGGAGGAATGGATTGGATGCCTCCTCGATAGATTTCTGCAAAATAGGCTGCATAGTTGATGACAAACCCAACAATGACGGCGGTGAATCGATCATACGAGGAGCCAAAGATGTAATAAGGGGCAAAGTAGACGAAGAGTAATTGCAGGATGAGAGGAGTGCCTCTCATGATCATGATGTACACATTTACAATATTCGAAATAATTGGGTTCTTGCTCATTCTTCCTTTGGCCACCAGCATAGCCAAGGGAAGGGAAAACAGCAGGGTGAGTGCGAAGATTTTCAGGCTGACAACCGTAGCGCCGAGCATCTGCAACAAGAGATTTCCCATGGAGGTCTCCTCTGAATAGGATTTGTTTCGATTTCGTCAGGGGAAAAAGAAACGGGGAGTCAAGCTCCCCGTCATCATACAGTGTTCCTTATTTTCCGACAACAGTGATGTCGCTACCGAACCAATCGGTAGAAATTCTTGCGAGTGTACCGTCTTGTTTCATGGCAAGAAGCTGCTCCCAGATTGCGTCGGCAAGTTGTTGTTCTCCCTTTCTGAAGCCGATGCCATAGTCCTCTGGAGCAAGTTCCTCCTCAAGGATTCTGAAGGGCTTTCCGCTCCTTCTGATGTTGTCTTCAGCTACGGTTACGTCGACAACCAGGGCATCGATGCCACCGATTTCAAGATCCATCAGGCCGGTGAGGTTCTCCTTGAACTCTACAAACTTCCGGATCGATTGCTTGAACTCAGGTGAATCATCTATTGCATTGGATGCTGAAGATCCTGCCTGATAGCCAACTGTCTTTCCCTTGAGAGAGGCAAGCGTTGTATAAGGACTGTCGGCCCGAACAACGACAACCTGGGCATTGTGGATGTAGGGAGGGGTGAATGTCATGGCTTGTTTTCGTTCATCGGTGATGGTAAAACCATTCCAGATGCAATCGATGTTTCCCGTATTGAGTTCTTGTTCTTTTGCATTCCAGTCGATTGCCTGCAGCTTCAAACCGATTCCCATTCGCTTGGTGACTTCTTTTGCAAGATCGACGTCGAATCCGACAAGTTCCCCTTTCTCATTGCGGAATCCCATGGGAGGGAAGTTGTCGTCCAAGCCCATCACCATATAACCCTTGTTCAGGATTTTTTCAAGGGAATTGTCTATGCCGGGACTTTGTTCTCTGGTTCCAGCAGCAAATAAGCTACAAGATACCAACAGCAATGACAGCAGTACAACAGTGCATCGTTTCATTTCTTTCTCTCTCCTCAAAGTAAATATGCCCGATGGACATTGCTGAGAGTGTACTTAATTGTCAGGAAAATTTCCAGACCAATTGCATAAATATTCAATCTGTGAATATCTTATTTGCAATGGTCGGCATAGGAGCACCCTTTGCATCCTTTGTCTTTTTTGCTTGAGCAAGAGCCGCAACCCTCTTGACGTCCTTGCCTGATAAGGCTTCTGACGGCAAAGAAGATAAGAGTAATGATGAAAAGGGCAACCAGTATATTGGCGAGAATGGTTATGAACATACGCACCTCAGAGGATTGCCAGTACGATAAGCCGTACGAGCAACGCAGATACATAGGCGAATCCTGTTTGCCAGAGAACAGCATATAGAAGCTTGCGTTTGCTTCCCAGCTCCTTGAACATCGCACTGATGGCGGCAATGCAGGGGCTGGATAGCAAAATAAACGTCATATAAGCCAGAGCAGAGGCAGGATCAAAGAACGAGGCAAGATTTGCAGTGCCTATTGTAACACTGATGGTGCTTACAATCGATTCTTTTGCAGCAATACCCGTCAGCAAGGCCACGCTTGCCTGCCAAAAACCAAAACCAAGAGGAATGAACAACGGTGAGATGAATCTGCCCAATACTGCCAGCATGCTCAAATCAGCATCCACTGATGTAAACGTGAAGGAATAGGAAGAGAGCAGGTAGATGACGATTGAAGCGAGCAGGATAATTGTGCCGGCCTTCTGAACAAAACCGAGCGTTCGTTCCTTTGTCTGCAACCAGACATTCTTGGCGGTGGGTATCTGGTAGCGAGGAAGTTCAAGAATGAAGGCATTGGTCTCCTTGTGCTTGTCCAACGCCCTTGCAATCAATCCTGTTGCAATCACTGCAATAATACCCAATAGATAGATCAGGGGAGCAATGAACCATTTGCCGGGGAAGAAATAGGTGAGCATCAGGGCAAAAATCGGCATTTTTGCTCCGCAAGGGATGAAGGGGGTGACAATTACAGTAAGTTCCCGTTGCTTTTGGTGTTCTATTGTCCTGCTGCTCATGATGGCAGGGACGGTGCACCCTGTTCCAATCACCAAGGGGATGATTGATTTGCCGCTGAGACCCATCGAGCGCATCATGCGGTCCATGATGAAGGCAATCCTTGCCATGTAGCCACAGTCCTCGAGGATGGAGAGCAATAAAAAGAGAACGAAGAGTTGGGGGACGAAGGTCAGTACAGCACCGACACCGGCGATGATTCCATCGACGAGGATTCCACAGAGCAACGGATGGACATGCACAAGAGCCAATAGAGTGTGCACATGCTGTCCGAGCATCTCAAAAAACGTCTCCATCAACTCTGTAGTGTGTCCTCCCACCAAGCCGATGGATAGGTAGAACACAAAGGCCATGATGGCTATGAATAGGGGAATGGCTCCAAAACGGCTGGTGGCAATGGTATCAAAATTAAAGGATTCCTTTGCCTTTGTTTTAATTTGGCAATCTTTGGCGATATGTTCGGCCACCTTGTAGCGTTGGTCGATGATGATCGCTTCGATTTCATCATCAAAATGCTCAGACAACTCGGTTCTCGCCTGATCAAGATACGTTTGCAGCAGCTGAGGAACCGGTGGCATGGAAGAGAGAAACAGTTCATCACCTTCGAGCAACTTGATGGCAGCCCAACGCATCTGCCTTCCCTTGGGAATCAGATGGAGATAGTCATCAGCTATGATATGAGAGATATAGCGTTCTACATAGTTGGCAAACAATGGACAGAGAGGGAGTTTCTTTTCAACAAGAGCAATTTCAATCTTCTTTTGCAGTTCTTCCAGGCCTGTTCCCTTGCTCGCAGAAATTTGTACCACTGAGCAACCGGTCATCTGTTTCAGTCGTTTGACATCGATACAGATTCCCTGCTTATGAAGGAGATCCTCCATGTTCAGGGCTATGATCATCGGCCTTCCAAGCTCAGAGAGTTGGTTGGTCAAGTAAAGGCTGCGTTCCAAGTTTGTTGCATCGATTACATCGATGATCAAGTCCGGCTGCTCATCAAGGATGTATCTTCTGGAGAGCTTCTCTTCAGGGCTGTATGGAGAAAGTGAATAGATGCCCGGCAAATCGAGGATTTTATGGCCGTTTATGATTCCCTCTTTCTTTTCGACTGTGACCCCGGGCCAGTTGCCTACATAGGCATTGGTCTTTGTAAGGGCATTGAACAAGGTGGTCTTCCCACAGTTGGGATTACCAATGAGTGCAATTGTTAGCATAGTTTACCTCAGCTCAATGCTGCGAGCTTCTGCTTTCCTAAGACAAAGGTGATATCCGCGCAAGGAAACTTCCATAGGATCTCCCATGGGAGCCATCTTTATAATTTGGACTGGAACACCCTTGGTGAAGCCCATGTCCATAAGTCGTCGTTTCAGTTGCTTTGGGGCATGGATGGCTTTCACCGATCCACTTTGGCCAACAGTAAGTTCATCCATTGTCATTTGCATCATTTTGTCCTTGCTTATAAGTTAGATATTACAAACTTTTGTGTCAAGGTTTTTTGTTCCTCTAAGATGACAAATGTATCCAAGCATGATACCATCTGTTCATGCACAAGTCAGGTGAAGATTATCTAGAGGCGATTTTGGCCCTCAGTGAAGAACATGAGAAAGTCAGGACCACAGATGTTGCCCTGCGGTTGGGTGTTTCCAAACCCAGTGTAAATAGGGCGATGAAGGTACTTGCCTCTGAAGGGTATGTCCATCAAGAGACTTATGGGACCATTTATTTAACAGAGAAGGGCAAGCTCAAGGCTTCCCAGATTTACTTCAGGCACAAGACCCTTACTTGTTTTCTTATTGAAGTGTTGGGAGTGGACCCGGTGGTTGCCGAGCAGGACGCATGTCTGATCGAGCATGATATCTCCAGCGAAACGATGGAGAAACTGGCCTCGTTCCTTCGACAACAAAAAATGAGAACTGATGAAAATTAAGCCTTTGCTTGTCGGTATTTGACTTTGTTTGACCACTTTTGATTTGTGGTGTATTGCTTGTGCAAAAACGATTACATTTTAGCAAAACCTTTGTCTTGAGAAATCCAAAAAGCCAATTACACTTGAATGCAGTAAGACTTTAGGAGGTCTATTTTATGAGAAAGACATTGGCTTATTTGCTGATCTTTGCACTTCTTTTGCCTCTCTCGCTGTTTGCTGCAGGCTCAAGAGAAACCGTTGTTGATGAAAATGCTCCGGTAACTGTTCAGTACTGGACACATGAAGATCCTGCGCGCACCCAGCTCGAGACAGAGTTGATTGCCAAGTTCATGGCAGAGAACCCGCACATCACTGTTGTGCGTTCAACCCAAGCTGCAGTGAAGCAAATCGAACTGGTACAGACTGCATTTGCAGCCAACCAAGGCCCCGATATGTTCAACCTGCCGATTGAGAACCAGTATGCGTACATCACAAATCGTCGTGTTGCTCCTGTCGACTACAAGGCAGCCGGCTATGCAAGCAAGCAGGATTTGCTTGATACCTATATTGACGGTGTCCTTGATACCGTAACAGTGGATGGTGAAGTGTATGGTCTTCCTCTTGAGTTGACAAACTGGTCAATCTTCGTCAACAAGAATGTATTCCGTTCAGCCGGCCTTGATGCAGAAAAGGATTATCCGAAGACTTGGGAAGAGATGGCAGACATCTCTGAAAAACTGGTAATCCGCGATGGTGACATCCTTGTTCGCCGTGGTTTTGACTTCCGCTATCCTTACTATTTGACTTTCTTCGTCCCCATGGTCGAGCAGCTTGGTGGAGACCTTCTCAGTGCGGATGGAAAGAAAGCAATCATCGGTGATGATGCATGGATCAAGGCTCTTACCTTCATGCAGCAGTGGGGTCCTTCAGGGCGCAACCTCGGCTCTCCGACCTACAGAAATGCCCGCAACTTGTTCAACCAGAACAACAATGATATTGCCATGGCACACACCGGCTTGTATCAGCAGGGAAGAATCGAGAAAGACAATCCTGCATTCTTCAACAGTGGAGAATGGATGGTAATTCCTTTCCCAACCTTCGAGAATGCCGTTCGTGATGTCGCATCCTGCTACTATGGCCACTTCTTCATGGTAAATGATGACAGCAGCCCTGCAGTACAGAAGGCAGCATGGAAGCTGGCAGGATACCTGCTCAGTCATGGAGAGGAGTATCTTACCCGTGGTGGAAATATCATCCAGCCCACCAAGGCACTCTTTGCAAGTGATACTCTGAAGAACATGCCGTACAGTGATGTATTCATCAACGATATGAACCGTTCACACATGATCTACTACGGAGAAAACTCTGCAGAGATCCAGACCCAGATCCGCTATGCGGTTGAGTCTGTCATGCTTGGCGGGGTAAGCCCGGAGAAGGCTCTTGCCACCCTCCGTGCCACCGTGCAGGAAATTGTTGACGAGCAGTAAGCTCTTTTACATTGGTCCTGCCCCCTCAGGCAGGGCCAATTTTTTGCTTCATGAATCAATACCCACCACACAATCGTAGGAGATCTCTATGATCAACAAAAAATACAAGGGCATTGAGAAGAAACAGGCACGCTGGGGTTTTATTTTTGTGCTCCCTGCAATGCTATTTTTCTCGCTTTTCAGTTTTTACCCCATTATCAACGCCTTTTATACCAGCTTTTTTGACAAGCGCGCGTTAAGCAAAGCCCCACCAAATTTTGTCGGGCTTGGAAACTACAAATATTTATTCGATCTGGATCGGGCAGCAAGTGCTCTCTCCTTTTACAATAGCTTGCGAGCAACCTTGGTTTTTACTTTAGGAACCTTCATCCCCCTTTTGATTCTGAGTCTCCTTTTTGCTGTCCTGATCAGCAATCTCAGCTCCAACAAGGCCAAGAAGTTCCTCCAAATCTCCTATTATTGTCCTGCCATCCTTTCAAGCGTCGTAGCCGCAACCATTTGGATGATTATTTTCGATCCAAGAGGATTGGGGAACCAATGGGTCAATGCTTTACTGAGAACCCCAGGTATCGACAGGAGATGGCTCGTAGACCCTGTAATGCAGCAAGTCTCAACAATGGTAATATATTTTTGGAAGTACATCGGTTACTTTGTCATACTCTTCATTACCGGTCTGGCTTCCATTCCTCCCACCATCTATGAAGCTTCAACCATCGATGGGGCTACTAAGAACCAGGTGTTCTGGCGCATCACCCTGCCGCTGCTCAAACCGACGGTGGTCTTGGTTTCAGTCATGGCCATGCTGCAATGTCTGAAGACCTTCAGCACCCAGTACATGCTGTATACCAATGGGGCTCCAAGGGCGCCGATCAACGTCATCACCTTCAATATTTATGTAACTGGTATTCAGCAACAGAGATTAGGAAGGGCAAGTGCTATGAGTGTTGTGTTGTTTGTCATGATGCTGCTGCTTACATTGTTTCAATTCAAAACCACCAAGAGTGAACAAGTAGAATACTAGGAGGAAAAGATGCAAATCGAAAAACGAATCACACTGCCAAAAACTATCTCCTATGTAGCACTTTTGGTCATGTTGACCTTTACCTTGATGCCGATCATCTTCATGCTCACTGCATCTATGATGACCAGTCGACAGATTCTGAGAATGCCATTCAATTGGATTCCTGAGCAATTTGCCTATCAAAATTTCATCAAGGCCGTGCAAGGGAACGACCAGAATTATATTTTTGTCAGGAATATCTCCAATTCCTTGATTGTAAGCTCCTCAGTCGCAATCACCACGGTGCTCATTGCAAGCCTTACCGGATATGGGCTGGCTAAGTTTCGTTTCAGAGGACGAAATTTCATCTTTATGTCTATCATGGCTACCATGATGATCCCTTTTGAAGCCATCATGATTCCCTTGTACATGGTTGTAATGATGCTTCGTATCCAGAACACGTATGTCGGCTTGATTCTTCCCTTCCTCGTCAGTGCCTTTGGTGTCTTTCAGATGAGGCAGTATCTTACTACATTCCCTGCAGAATTCCTTGATGCCGCCCGTGTCGACGGAATGGGTGAATTCGGTATCTATGCAAAGATTGTACTTCCGAATTGCAAGCCTGTAATAGCAACCTTGTCGATTCTTTCATTCCGAAGTCAGTGGGACAACCTGTTGTGGCCTTTGCTGGTCAGCCAGAGTGACAAGATGAAGACGATTCCCCAGTACATCTCGTCCTTTGCCCAGGAACGGAATACCGATGAAGGTGCCATGATGGCGGCTGCCTTGCTTGCCTCCATCCCCATGTTCATCCTTTTCATGTCCTTGACGAAGTACTTCATCGGTGGGTCTTCCGTCTATGAATCAAGAAAGGGTTGAGTATGACTGATTTGAGTCGTGGATTTGATCCAATTCCTTTGGATTGCAAACTCTTTCTGTTTGATATGGGCAATGTGGTGGTGAAAAATATAACCATGCTCGACGCAATAGCTGAGCAATACCATCTCGACAAAGAGGAGTTCTTTCAGGATTACCGGCATTATGACTTCCCCCTAATGGAGGGGGAGGTCTCCAGTGACCAATACTGGCAGCATATTCAACACGTTTTTGGGGTGAGCGTGGAAGGAAATCCTTTCTATGATGCTTTCCATCCGGTTTTCAATGGAGAGATTGTGGATCTGATCAAGAAATTAAGAACCAAGGGCTATCGTGTTGTCTGTGCTTCAAACACGTTTGCCTCACATTGGCAAAAGCTTGAAGCAATGGGAGCTCTTGCGATATTTGATGCAGTGTATGCTTCACATGTACTAGGGATATCCAAACCTTCAAAGCAATTCTTCAAAGCCATCCTTGATGCTGAGAAGGTGAGCGCTAACCACGCTTACTTTGTCGATGATTTCAAAGAGAATGTTGAAAGTGCCAGGGCTCTAGGGTTGGCAAGCTTATGCTATGCCTCCTCTGCTGAGTTGCATGACGCCTTTATAGCATTCATCTAGGCAATCTTCAGAATTGTGAGCCCATCTCATCACGAAACTGGGATGGGGTTTTTTCTGTAAAGCGCTTGAATATCTTTGCAAAGTAGCCAGGGGTGGGGAAGCCGCAACTGATGGCAATTTCGCTGATTGTCTTCTTTGGGTCTCTCATCAGCTCCACCGATTTATTAACTCTGTATGCATTGAGATACTGGAGGAAGTTCAAACCGGTTACTTCCTTGAAAAGTCTGGAAAGATGGCTTTCTGAAAGACTCAGATAGGCCGCTGCCTCCTGCAACCCCGAACTCTCACAATAATTTTGTGAGATATAGGTTATAGTTGCGTCGATTACATGATTGTTCACCTTTGCAGGCAGCTCAATCAATGTCCCCTTTGTGCTTGTCTTGCTCAAGAGATGTGCAACATCCTTGTCTTCTTCCTGAATTTTCTTGACCAGCATGGAGAGGGTTTCCTCCAACTCCTCATCATCCACAGGTTTAAGCAGATAATCGAACACTCCAAGACGTATAGCCTGTTTCATATAATTGAAATCAGTATGGCCGGTAAGTATCACCGCATGATTGACCGGACATCGGCTGAGCATGGCCAGCCCATCCTGGCCGGGCAAGCGAATGTCGGTAATGACGATATCAGGCTCCGTCTGTTTGATAAGGGTCTCTCCCTCAAGACCGTCGGCCGCAGTTCCCAAGAGTTTCAGGTCCAGCATTTCCCAACGAATTGAAGAAACAATTTCCTCTCTGACAATCTCTTCATCTTCTATAAATACGACAGTATAGCTCACAAGCTGCTCCTTTGTTCATTACATTCAGCAGGAAAAGAGACTTTTACAATGGTTCCTTCACCAATGGCACCGACTATCGATATATGCATCTTTTCTTTATATTTGAGATACAACCTTCGATATACATTGTATACACCGACATGTGAGGAGTTGGCAAGTTCTTCTAGATTATCCGGCAACGTTCCTTTTTTGAGGCCGACTCCGTTATCCTGTACCGAAATAAAAATTCTATTGTCGAGTTTCACAACTTTCACTTGCAAGTCCCACACCCCGGCTTTCGGCTCCAATCCATGAATGATGGCATTTTCCACCAATGGTTGAATAATCAATTTCGGCGTTTTTACATCCTTGCAATTCGGATCAAGATACGTCTGGACGTGCAATTTCTCCCCAAAACGCAATTTTTGAATTGTCAGATATGAATCAATGAGACTCATACTCTGCTCAAGGGTGCATTCACTTTCATGGTTGTCGATCGTTGAGCGTAGTAACTTGCCAAGCTTAACGGCGATTGTATAGATTTCCTGTTCATCATGAAGCTTTGCCAAGGCCTTGATGGTATTGAGTGTATTGAAGAGGAAGTGGGGATTCATCTGACTTTCCAAGGCTTTTCTTTCTGCCTCATGAAGTTTTTTCTCTTCTTCCTTGGTCAGCTCAAGCAAGCTGATTATCTGCTTCACCATGACATTGAATGAGTGCTCCAGTTGAGTGAACTCAAAGATGCTTGCAGTCACTTCATGGGTTTGCAGGTTTCCTTTTTCTACTTCTGACATCCGATCGGCAAGGTCTTTGATGGGACGGGAAATGGAGCGGGAGAACAACAAAGAGAGGATCATCGCCAGAATGCTTCCAACCGCCATGGTTCCGATGAAAATGAGCAATAGCCTATCAAAGCTTTCTTGGTAAGGGACTGAACTGACTACGGCAGCAAGAAGCAAGTCTGTTCCCGGTACTGCCTCAATGGCAACAACCGAGGACCCTGATCTTTGGATGGTAGCTCTGCCGACAGACTTGAGAGAGGTGAGGACAGGAAATTTTGTAAAGGGTCCAGAGCGGTCTGTATACTTTAGGCTGCTTGCAATAAAGACACGATTATCAATGAGCAGGATGTCTGCAAGCACATCGGTCGTTGATAACACACTGCTCAAGGCCTCAGCAAAAACCTCCACAACAAGATACCCTAGATTCTCTCCTTCCTTGTCGTACACCCTTCTCAGTATGGAGGCCATGACCATGCGGTTGCTCTCAGCTTGCCTGTGGCCTCTGATACTGATAATCGAAGCAGTAGGGGAGACGTTTGGATTTTGGCTGATGATTGAGTTCATATCGTAATCATTGCCATGATACCTGAGGTCGAAGACATCGGGAAACGCATGGGTGGAGACCCTGACCTTTCCTGAGTTGCTCACAAGATGGGCACTGGCTAGGTAGGTATCTCCACGCATGGTGCTGAACAGCAATTGGTAGAGATCCCTGCTTGTCTGGGAGTTTGTTTCAATCCGGTCGTCCTTGAGAATGGAGATCACCAATTCATTTGTAGAAATTTGGTAGGCCTTGTGCCGGTATGACTCCAGGATGATTCCCACTTGTTGTGCATCGTACAGTGCGTTTTGTTTTGCTTGTTCCATGAGATGTTGCTCTTGGTTTCTTCCTCCCAATAGTGCATAATAGGAGGCAAACAAGGCTAGGGGTACGGTCAATACGACTAAAAAGTACAAAAAAAGTCGTGTGAATAGTGTTTTTTTTGTCCAGAATGCTACTATACGATTCATAGGATGCAGTGTAGCGGCAATCAAGGGTGGAAGCAATATCAAGAAGCAAAGCGAATTTTTTTCGTATAAAGATACTGTTTTTTGTATAGAGAGGTTGACAGACTTCCCCAAAGAGGGCTACAAACAATAAACGGTCTTCGGGCTGTTTATTTGAGGAGAAAAAAATTTGAACGGGTTCATCAAGGCGGTACAATGTATGTACCAGACAGATCCAAGGAATCAAAAGATGCAGGAATGCAGTACATCCTGTTGTCCCACGTTCGGACCTTCTTATGCTTTGGTTTCCTTGTGTCTTGTACGCACCCTTCTTTTCTCCCTCCTCCCACTTCTATCTCTCATTACCCTTCTAATTATCGTAGTAAGCCTAATTATTCTCTGACCACGGCTGCACCTCGTTGCATGGACCGTGGAAGTAGCCCCCGAGAACCGGGGAGCAATCGCTTATACCCTGAGACCAGATGAAGGAGAGAACATATCGATGAATACCACAGAAAAGCGTTACACATTAGCCATCTTGGTTAACAACCACCCCGGCGTTCTGATGCGAGTAGTATCTCTTTTCAGCAGAAGAGGCTATAACATCAACAGCCTTAGTGTTGGAGAGACGGAAAACGAACAGTTCAGCCGAATCACCATTGTAGTGAATGGTGATCGGGCGGTAGTGGAGCAGATCAAGAAACAGGTAAGCAAGCTGTATGACGTAAAACGGGTTTATGAAATGACTTCGAACAAGAGCCTGCAACGGGAACTGGTGATGGTCAAAGTGCAGACAAGGCATGATAATCGTTCTGAAGTCATTGAGCTCGCTGAGATTTTCAAGGCAAAGATTATTGATGTAACAGCAAGTACGGTAACATTGGAAATGACCGGCAGCCTTGATAAGATCAAATCATTTCTGGATTTGATGCTTCCTTATGGCATCGTGGAAATGGCCCGCACAGGTATTACTGCATTGGAGCGGGGAGCCCGTGCACTGAGCTCAATCAGCTACAGTGAAGATGAAGAATGAACGAAACGCAAAGAAGCGCGACGCATAACACAGGAGAAAGAAAAAATGAGTACTATGTATTATGATTCACAGGCAGATCTCTCAAAGCTTGATGGAAAGAAGGTTGCCATAATCGGTTATGGAAGCCAAGGTCATGCCCATGCACTGAACCTGCATGAAAGCGGAGTGGATGTAGTCGTCGGTCTGTATGAGGGTTCCAAGAGCTGGGCTCTTGCACAAGAAGCCGGCTTGCAGGTAGCAACTGCCCAAGAGGCCAGTGCCATGGCACAGGTCATCATGATGCTCTTGCCTGATGAGAAACAGGCGAAGATTTATAAAGAGAGCATCGAAGCCAATCTTACTGCCGGCAAGTATCTTGCCTTTGCCCATGGATTCAATATTCATTTCGGACAAATTAAACCTCCTGCTGATGTAAACGTGATCATGATTGCTCCCAAGGGTCCCGGCCATACAGTGCGCACCCAGTTCCAGGAAGGCAAGGGAGTTCCCTCTTTGATTGCTATCGCCCAGGATCCCAGTGGGGATTCCACCGATATTGCTTTGGCTTATGCAAAGGGCCTTGGCGCCGGTCGCGCCGGTATTTTTGAGACAACCTTCAAGGAAGAGACAGAGACTGATCTTTTTGGTGAGCAGGCAGTCCTCTGCGGTGGTGTAACGGCTTTGATAAAAGCAGGGTTCGACACCTTGGTTGAAGCAGGCTACCAGCCGGAAATGGCATACTTTGAGTGCTGTCATGAGATGAAGCTGATTGTTGACTTGATCAATCAGGGCGGCCTTTCCTACATGCGCTACTCGATCAGCGATACTGCAGAGTACGGCGACTACATTACGGGAAGCAAAATCATCACCGAAGATACCAAGAAGGCAATGAAGGGAGTACTTACCGATATCCAGGAAGGAACATTTGCCCGCAACTGGCTTCTGGAAAACCAGGTGAACCGTCCATATTTCAATGCCAAGAAGCGTATCGAGAGTGAGAGCCTTTTGGAAAAAACCGGACAGAAACTGCGCTCATTGATGAGCTGGCTGAAGAAGTAACCTACATTTATTAAAAGATACAACTGGGAAGGACACTATGGAAAAAGACAGAATCTATATCTTTGACACCACACTGCGAGACGGCGAACAGGCACCTGGCTACAGCATGAACCTGGAGGAAAAAATTCGCATGGCCCTCCAACTGGAGGCTCTAGGTGTGGATATTCTAGAGGCTGGCTTTGCCATAGCGTCCCCTGGAGACTTTGCGAGCGTACAGGCGATCAGCAAGGAAGTGAAGAATGTGGTGGTTGCCTCCCTTTCCAGGGCACTGGAAAAGGATATCGATGCTGCATGGGAAGCTGTAAAACATGCCAGAAGGCCGCGTATTCACACCTTCCTTGCTACTAGTGACCTCCATCTTGAGTATAAGCTGAAAATAAGTCGTGAGGCTGCACTCGAGAAGGCAAAGAAGATGGTTGCCTACGCAAGAAATCTCAATGACGACATTGAGTTTTCACTTGAGGATGCTACGAGGACAGATCTTGACTATATGTGCAAGGTTGTCGAAGAGGTGATCAAGGCCGGAGCAACTGTGGTCAACCTCCCTGATACTGTCGGGTATGCAACAGTAGAAGACATGACTCGGATGGTCTCTACAGTCATGAACAAGGTTCCGAATATTGACAAGGCCATCATTGCAGTACACTGTCACAATGACCTCGGTCTTGCGGTTGCAAACAGCCTTGCAGGATTGAAGGCTGGAGCGCGCCAGGCTGAGTGCACCCTTTGCGGAATTGGCGAGCGTGCAGGCAACGCGGCTGTTGAAGAGCTGTTGATGGGAATCAGAACAAGAAACGATGTATATCCGTTTACCCATAATGTGAAAACAGAGGAAATTTACCGTTCAAGCAGATTGCTGACGCAGATTACCGGGGTCAAGCCCAATCCTTCCAAAGCAATCATCGGTGCGAATGCTTTTGCACATGAGAGTGGCATTCATCAGCATGGGATGATGGCGAACAGCCTTACCTATGAGATCATGACTCCCGAGAGCGTGGGAGTGATGAAGACCTCCTTGGTGCTTGGAAAGCATAGCGGTCAGCATGCATTTGAAAAAAGACTTGCCGATCTTGGCTACACGCTCAGCAAAGAGGAGGCAAAGACTCTCTTTGGGGAATTCAAGAATCTTGCCGATAGGAAGAAGACCATTACCGACAGGGATTTGGTGGCTCTTGTTGAGGCCTCAAATCAGAGCAGCCCTGTAATATGGGAGCTTGAGACCTTTGTGGTGAACAGCGGCAACCTGATGACCAGCACAGCTTGTGTAACCCTCAAAAAGGGTGAGAAGAAATATCAGGAAGTTGCCTTGGGAACCGGACCCGTCTATGCAGCCCTCAGGGCTGTTGAAAAGATTATCCGTCATCCTTTCAGTTTGGAGGACTACTCCCTACAGGCTGTTACCGAACACAGGGACGCTCTTGGAGAGGTTTTTGTGAAGATCAGCGACGGTCACGGCATCTATAGAGGCAGAGGAGTGAGCACTGATGTGATTGAAGCCTCCATACTCTCCTGTCTTGCGGCTGTGAACAGGATGCTTGATGAATCTGATACTGCTTTGCAAAATCCCATCAAGCCTACCACGACGCCTACCTTTGAGAATGATATGCTCAGATCTCATTCGGATAAGAAAAAGGAGAACGCCGATGCATAACATAGCGCTATTTGACTCCACACTGCGAGACGGAAGCCAGGCTGAAGGAATCAGTTTCTCTGTCTCTGACAAACTGAAGATTGTAAAGGCCTTGGATAGGTTGGGTGTTTCCTATATTGAAGCAGGTAATCCAGGATCAAATCCCAAAGACCTTGAGTTTTTTGCAGAAGCAAAGAAGCTGGATCTCAAGCATTCTGTCTTGGTCTCCTTCGGTTCCACGAGAAGAAGAAATACCAAAGCTCAAGACGATCCCAACCTCAAGAGTCTTGTCAAAGCCAATACAAAGATTGTTTCTATTTTTGGGAAAAGTTGGGATTTTCATGTTACAGACATCATTCGGACCACTCTTGAAGAAAACTTGCTCATGATTGAGGACAGTGTCCGTTTTATCGTAGAGAGTGGCTCCGAGGTTTTCTTCGATGCAGAGCACTACTATGATGGGTATCTGGCAAATGCTGAGTATGCCCTCAAGACATTGCAAGCGGCACTCAAAGGAGGGGCTTCCACCTTGGTCCTCTGTGAAACCCGAGGAGGCTTGATTCCCAGTGAAGTTGCACGGATCACCAAGGAAACGGCACAGCAATTTCCCTCTGTTCCCATCGGAGTGCACGCTCATGATGATATCGGTTGTGGCGTTGCTAGCTCTATAGCCGCTGTTGAGCAGGGAGCGGTGCAGGTCCAGGGCACCCTCTTGGGTTTTGGAGAACGTTGCGGCAACGCAAACCTCTCCGCCATCGCAGGAATTCTTGGGACCAAGCTTGGTTGTGATTGCCTGAATGGAGAAAGTCTTGAACAATTGACATCGGTGTGTCGAGAAGTGGCAGAGATTGCGAATGTCAGGGTCCAAAGAGGCATGCCGTTCATCGGCAAGAGTGCGTTCGCCCACAAAGGTGGCATGCACATTGACGGGGTTCAGAAGAATCCTCAATCGTTTGAGCATATCGATCCGAACGAAGTAGGCAATGAAAGAAGATTGCTGATGAGTGAGGTTGCCGGTCGAGCTCTGATGATCAAGCGAATTACCAAGATTGTTCCCGATCTAGACAAGGATGATCCGGTGACAGTCAGCTTGATGGATGAGCTTAAGATGCTTGAGGCACAAGGCTATCAGTTCGAGGGCGCCGAAAGCTCCTTTGACCTGGTGATCCGTCGACACCTGAAGATGTATAGGCCCTACTTTTCCTTGGTTCACTACCAGACCATTGGCTCAAGTCCGTATGCCGATCCCCTCAGTGACGCCACTCATGCCGCTGTGGTCAAGGTAAAGGTCAAAGGGGAGAGTGCCATCACTGCAGCTGAGGGAGAAGGTCCGGTCAACGCACTGGATAGGGCCTTGAGAAAGGTGCTCGAACAGTTTTATCCTACCCTCAAGAGTGTTCATTTGACGGACTACAAGGTCAGGGTGCTTGATTCAGGAGGGGCGACAGCCTCAAAGGTCAGGGTTTTGATAGAATCTACTGACGGCAAGGAAAGCTGGACGACCATCGGGGTGAGTAAAGACATCATCGAGGCCAGCTGGTATGCCCTTTGTGATAGTATTGAGTATAAATTAATAGCTGACGGTATAGAACCATCGGTTGAATGATGCAGAGAGGAGATAGCCCAATGGGAATGACAATGACACAGAAAATTTTGGCCAGTCATGCCAAGCTTGAGTCCGTGAGAGCGGGCCAGTTGATCATGGCGGACCTGGATATGGTGCTCGGAAACGATATTACCGCCCCTGTGGCAATAAACGAGTTTGCCAAATTTGGAAAGAAGACTGTTTTTGACAAGGACAAGGTTGCCTTGGTTCCTGACCATTTTTCTCCGAACAAGGACATAAAGGCGGCACAGCAGTGCAAGGCCTTGCGTACCTTTGCGAAAGATCATGAGATAACCAACTATTTTGATGTCGGACAGATGGGTATTGAGCATGCTCTGCTTCCGGAAAAGGGCTTGGTGGGAGCTGGCGATTTGGTAATTGGTGCTGACAGCCATACCTGTACCTATGGGGCTCTTGGTGCCTTCTCCACCGGCGTCGGTTCAACCGACATGGCTTGTGGAATGGCAACCGGACAAGCATGGTTCAAGGTTCCTTCTGCTATCAAGTTCAACCTCAGCGGATCCTTCAACGAGTATGTTTCAGGCAAGGATCTGATCTTGCACATCATCGGCATGATCGGTGTGGATGGGGCACTCTATCAGAGCATGGAATTTGCCGGTGAGGGAGTGAAAAACCTGACTATCGATGATCGGTTTACAGTAGCAAACATGGCCATCGAGGCTGGTGCCAAAAATGGTATTTTCCCTGTTGATGAGATTACCTTGGAGTATCTCTCTGCTCATTGTCCCAGAAAGCCTGTTATCTATGAAGCTGATGCCGATGCCGAGTATGAACGAGTTATCGATATTGATCTTTCAACGATAAAGAGCACCGTGAGTTTCCCTCATCTGCCTTCCAACACCCGCACCATTGATAACGTGGGTGAGGTCAAGATTGATCAGGTTGTTATCGGCTCCTGCACCAACGGCCATATCAGTGACCTCAGGCAGGCGGCAGCGATTCTCAAGGGTAAGCAAGTGGCTCCTTGGGTACGAGTGCTGATATTCCCTGCAACCCAGAAGATATGGAAGCAGGCCATGGGTGAGGGGCTCTTCGATATTTTCGTGGATAGCGGTTGTGCCGTCTCTACTCCTACCTGCGGACCCTGCCTCGGTGGTCATATGGGAATTTTGGCAGAAGGTGAGCGCTCTGTCAGTACGACAAACCGAAACTTTGTAGGAAGGATGGGACATGTGAAGAGCGAAGTCTATCTAGCCAGTCCCTCAGTGGCTGCGGCAAGTGCAGTAACAGGATATATCACTGATCCTGCGAAGGTTATGGAGGTATAATATGAAAGCAAAAGGAACAGTATTCAGATATGGGGACAACGTAGATACCGATGTCATCATCCCTGCGAGGTATCTCAATACCTCCAATCATAAGGAACTCGCCCAGCATTGCATGGAAGATATCGATGCCGATTTCATCAAACAAGTGAAAGAGGGGGATATTATGGTTGCCGATAAGAATTTCGGCTGTGGCTCTTCGCGAGAGCACGCGCCGATTGCCATCAAGGAGAGCGGCATTTCCTGTGTAATCGCAAAAACATTTGCCCGTATTTTTTACCGTAATGCAATCAATATCGGCCTTCCAATTCTTGAATGTCCCTCAGCTGTAGAAGGAATCAAGGCAGGGGATGTGGTTTCTGTTGATTTTTCCAGTGGTACGATTACCAATGAAACAACCGGTACTGTATTTAAGAGTGAGCCATTTCCTCCGTTCATGCAGGACCTGATCGCTTGCGGAGGTCTTGCAGGATATATCGCGAAAAAGGGAGAACAGGCATGAAAGCACATATAGCAGTTGTTCCCGGTGACGGGATCGGTCCGGATATTGTGCGTGAAGCGCTGAAGGTGCTCCGGGCGATAGAACTACGATTTGGGCATACCTTTACAACCGCCGAGTATCTTGCCGGTGGTGCTGCTCTTGATGCTGTAGGGATTCCTCTTCCCCAGGAGACCTTGGATGGCTGCATGGCCAGTGACAGTGTACTCCTAGGTGCCGTCGGTGGTCCAAAATGGGATACTTTGGCAAGCAATCTTCGTCCTGAAAAGGCCTTGCTTGGGCTCAGGGGCGGTATGGGCTTGTTTTGCAACCTTCGCCCAGCCATTCTCTATAAGCAGCTCTCTGATGCCTGTCCCTTGAAAAAGGAGATCATCGGTGATGGGCTTGACATCATGGTGGTGCGTGAGCTGACCGGTGGTATTTATTTCGGGGAACGAAAGAGAGAAGGCGATAGTGCCTATGACACCATGGCGTATACCGCCAGCGAGATTGAACGCATTGTAAGAAAGGCCTTTGAGATTGCCCAAAAGCGCAACAAGCGTCTTTGCAGTGTGGATAAGGCCAATATTCTCTGCACAAGTCAGCTTTGGAGAGAAGTTGTTGCAAGCGTTGAAGCTGAGTATCCTGATGTACAGGTTACACACCAGTATGTGGACAATGCTGCAATGCAATTGGTGCGCAATCCCAAACAGTTCGATGTCATTGTCACAGAGAATATGTTTGGTGATATTCTCAGTGATGAAGCAAGCCAGATCACCGGTTCAATCGGGATGCTGCCCTCTGCTTCACTCAGAGAAGATAGCTTTGGCATGTACGAGCCGATTCATGGCAGTGCTCCGGATATTGCCGGCAAGGACATGGCAAATCCGATTGCCACGATTCTTTCGGTTGCGATGATGCTTCGCTACAGTTTCTCGCTCTCGCAAGAAGCTGATGCGATTGAGGCTGCAGTATCCAAGGTTTTGGATCAAGGATATCGAACCGGTGATATTTATACTGAGGGAACCAAGAAAGTCGGGACCAGTGAAATGGGTAGTTTGATAGCACAGTCCCTCTAGGGACAGGAGGATGTAGGATGGACGAGAGCAAGAAACGTTCAGCACAGATGACCGAGGGAGCAGAGCGCTCTCCTCACCGATCGTTGATGAAAGCCCTAGGCTGGACCGACCGGGAAATTCATATGCCGATCATTGGCATCGTAAACGGAGCCAATGAGATAATTCCAGGCCATATTCACCTCGACAGGATTGTCGATGCAGTGAAGGCTGGTGTTCGTCAGGCAGGGGGTAATCCCGTCTCGTTTCCTGTGATCGGGGTCTGTGACGGTATCGCCATGGGGCATGTAGGCATGAAATATTCGCTTGCAAGTCGGGAGCTGATTGCTGATTCGATTGAGATCATGGCTACCGCCCATCCTTTCGATGCTCTGGTATTTGTGCCAAACTGTGACAAGATTGTACCTGGCATGTTGATGGCAGCAGCCAGGATAAACATTCCCTCGATTTTTGTGTCGGGCGGTCCTATGCTTGCCGGTAAAATTCCTCAAGAGGGTAATTGTGCAACCAGTTTGTCTGTGATGTTCGAGAAAGTGGGTGCCCACGCAGCAGGCATGCTCAGTGATGAACAGTTGCTTGCCTACGAGGACAATGCTTGTCCCACCTGTGGATCGTGCAGTGGTATGTTTACCGCAAACAGCATGAATTGTCTTACCGAAGCCATCGGCATGGCTCTTGTGGGCAATGGGACCATTCCGGCCGTATACAGTGCCAGAGATCGTTTGGCAAAAGAAGCCGGCTACCAGATCATGGAATTGTTGAAAAGGAATATCAGGCCGAGGGACATCATGACCAAGGAGGCATTCACCAATGCCTTGTCGGTCGACATGGCCCTTGGCTGCAGTACCAACACCATGTTGCACCTTCCTGCAATAGCTCATGAAGCAGGTGTGGATTTGGATATTTTCATGGCCAATGAAATCAGTAGCAGAATTCCCAACCTTTGTCATCTCGCTCCGGCAGGTCCTGATCATATCGAGGATTTGTACCAGGCAGGCGGGGTGATGGCTGTAATGGGTGAGTTGGGAAAGAAAAGCCTGCTCAACGCAGATATTCCCACAGTAAGTGGAAAGACAATCGGAGAACTCTATAAGGAAGCAAAGAATTATCGCAATGATGTGATCAGGGAGATTGATAATCCTTTCTCTCCCGTTGGAGGCATAGCTGTTCTTTCGGGCAATCTTGCTCCTCAAGGTGCGGTGGTCAAACGCAGTGCTGTAGATGAGAAGATGTTGGTCCATACGGGTCCTGCACGGGTCTTTGAGAGTGAAGAAGCGACTATCGAGGCCATCTATGCTTCAAAGATCAACGCCGGGGATGTGATAGTCATCCGGTATGAAGGGCCCAAGGGTGGACCGGGTATGCGTGAGATGCTCAGTCCTACCAGTGCCATAGCTGGAATGGGACTGGACAAGGAAGTTGCCCTGATCACCGATGGTCGTTTCAGCGGGGCCACCCGCGGAGCTTCGATCGGGCATGTGAGTCCTGAGGCGGCTCAAGGCGGCCCTATCGCCCTTGTTGAGGAGGGCGATCTGATCAGTATCAATATTACAGAGGGAACATTGGAATTGTTGGTTGAGGCAGATGAGCTTGCAAGACGGGCAGAGTGTTGGGTCGCCAAGGAGCCTGTGATTACCACCGGTTACCTTGCCCGCTATGCCAAGCAAGTTAGCAGCGCCTGTACCGGAGCAATTTTTACAAAATGAAACGACGACGATAAGGAGAACCTACCATGCAGATGACTGGCGCACAAATAATGATCGAGTGTTTGGTTGAACAGGGAGTGGACACGGTGTTCGGCTTTCCCGGAGGCTCTGTATTACCCTTGTATGATGCACTATACCAGAATCGAAGCAGGATCAATCATATCCTGACCAGCCATGAGCAGGGGGCAGCCCACGCCGCTGATGGGTATGCCCGCAGTACCGGTAAGGTCGGGGTATGTATTGCCACCAGCGGACCTGGTGCGACCAACTTGGTAACCGGAATTGCAACTGCCTACATGGATAGCGTTCCGATGGTCGCCTTTACCGGGAATGTAATCCTTCCTCTTCTGGGAAAGGATAGTTTCCAGGAGGTCGACATCACCGGGATCACGATGCCGATAACCAAGCATAACTTTATCGTCAAGGATGTTGCAGACTTGGCACCCACGATCCGCAAGGCTTTCAGGATAGCGCAAGAGGGACGACCAGGCCCCGTCTTGATCGATATTCCCAAGGATGTGACGGTGTTTACCGCTGATTTCATGCCTGAAAGTCCAGAGGCCTTGGAGCCAAGAACCGAGCGGCTCAGTGAAAAGAGCATGGAGATGGCACTCGATCTGATCAGGCATTCCCAAAGGCCAATGTGCTATGTAGGCGGTGGCGTGATCAGGGCAAAGGCTTCGGCTCAACTGCAAGAGTTCTTGGAGCATATCGACAGCCCTGCCTGTAGTTCGTTGATGGGCCTTGGAGCGATCAGCTCCTATAGTCCCCGCTTTACAGGTCTTGTAGGGATGCATGGCACCAAGGTGTCGAACATGTGTGTTTCTTCCTGTGACCTTTTGGTGGTGATCGGAGCCAGGTTCAGTGACCGCGTTGTGAGCAAGGCGAGTGCCTTTGCAAAAAATGCGAAGATTATTCATATCGATGTCGATCCTGCAGAGATTGACAAGAACATCAAGACGTACTGCAATGTGGTAGGAGACCTGCGGGTTGTCCTGGAGCAGCTGAATGAGAGAATTGAAGAGGTTATGCACCATACCAAATGGATGGAACAGGTCGCACAGTACAAGAAGCGCTATCCCATCCGTGTGGATCATGAGAGTTCACGATCGAAAGAAATTCTCAAGGCTTTGCAGCAGGTCCTGCCTGAGGACTTCTTTGCTGTTACCGAGGTGGGACAGCACCAGATGTGGGCTGCTCAGTTCTTGAAACACACCAAGCCAGGACATTTTTTGACCAGTGGTGGATTGGGAACCATGGGATACGGTACCGGTGCCGCTATTGGTGCTCAAGTGGGCAATCCTTCTGCAAGGGTTGTGAACGTAGCAGGTGATGGAAGCTTCAAGATGAACTGCAACGAGCTTGCTACCATTGCCCGGTACAAGCTTCCGGTAATCATTCTTCTGATGAACAACCAGACCTTGGGTATGGTTAGGCAGTGGCAGACCCTCTTCTTTGATGGCCGCTACAGTGAAACCACCCTCGATACTCCTATCGATTGGATTACTCTTGCCAAGGCGTATGGAGTACAAGGGATGCGCATCAACAAGGATGATGATCCGAAACCCATTTTACAGGCTGCCCTCGATCTTGGCCAAGCTGTCTTGATCGATTGTGAGATTCCTGTCGATGACAAAGTCTATCCGATGGTAGCTCCGGGAGCCTCCATCGAGGAGATGCTTGGGGTCACCGAGGTCACGGTCTGACCTGAAGCATGTTGTACTAGATCAAGCAGGGAAATCTCCAATGCTGTGCAGATGCTTTGCAACGTAGGTAATTGAGGTGTTCGTTTTCCTGCTTCAATATAATAAAGCTGGCTTCGCGAGAGGTCAGCTTTTTCAATCAATTCTTGTTGTGTCATTTCCTTTGCAATACGCAGTTCCTTCACTGCTTTGCCGATATCTCTCAATTTCATGCACCCAGTATTGCAGACGATAATGGGTTTTTTCCAGAAATTTGGCATGCAGGCAGGAAGTTTATAAGATGACTGAACTGTTCGGATAGGTCTGTATCTGTATGGTTATTGCTAGCTCTAGGTTTTAAAAATGCTTAGCATCTACACGCATATTGGCATTTTTTGCAGCATTATTTCCAGATTTTGGTCATCCTATGCTATGCTTATCGTACGATTGGTAAGGAGGTTCTGTGCCATGGATGATATGAGAGAGATGACCGTAGAAGAGTTGGGGGTTCTGTGCAGCAATTTACAAAAGGCTTGCACCAAGCAACAGAGAGCCGAGGAGGCTCAATTGTTTGCTGAGCTGGCTTCGTATTATCAAAATCGGGAAGAACGTCGTACAAACCAGGATTTCTCCCAGCTCTTACAAAAGATCAATGCTGATCTTTCCCAGGCTTACAACAGAGCAAATGAGAAAGCGAAGAGTGCTTCAGATCGAGGGGCAATGCGCTCTCTTGTATGGGGGGAGAAAGTATCCAAGTTGCTTAAAGGTCTCTTGGTTCGGTATGAGAAACAGAAAAACGGCTTGTTTGAGAATAACAATGTCTATGTCTGCGAAATCTGTGGATTTGTCTACGTAGGTGATACAAAACCTAAAATATGTCCGATCTGTAAGGTTCCCAGCTTCAAGATTCATCCCATCCAGAAGGAGGCCCTTTGATGCACGCCGCCAGGAATATTGCCTTATGTACCAAAGATTGTGTCTGTTTGTTCATCTGTCCCACCGGTGCTACTGATACGGAAAACGGTCAGATTGACTTTGCAAAATGCCTTGATGGTTGTCGTCTTTGTGTAGACGCTTGTCCGAGTCATGCGATATATCTGGTTCCTTCTGTCTATCCAGAACCTCAACCGAAAAGCGAGGCGGTAAGAAAAGAACTCTTTGCTTTGGCGAAGAGCAAGGTAGAGCAAAAAGCCTTGGCAAAGGATCTGCTGCAAGCAAGCAATGATCCAAGTTTCAGGCAGTTGCTCAATGCTCTTGCCACAAGCAACCATATTCTTGCTGAGGACTGCTATCGTGAAGCAGGGTTCATGCTGCCTCAGAGTGAGACAGTGAAAAACTGGTTGCAATCGCTCTTTGTTGAGCATCAGGATGATCAAAACTTTCCCAAGGATGTGGTTGCGAAGCTCTTGCAATTGCTGTAAACACCTCTATAATGGTTTCTTGTTTTTTTCTGCAAGGTAAAGGCAAAAAATCATGAAGGCTCCGATTAGAGCAGCCGCCGCGGTTGACACCCAGAGCGTGTACATGGAGTATTGCTCGATGATCAGGCCTCCTGTGACGGGGGCTATTGCATGACCGGTTCCCATGAGTATGGGAAGTATGGCGCTGAAGCGTCCTCTATGGCTGATGGGGGTGTTGTTTGCAACATAGTACTGTTCGTTGGTCGCTGCAATGATCTCTCCTAGGGTGTAGATTATTGTGAGCAGGAGAAAGGCCCACTCTTTGGTGGCAAACGCAAAGAGTCCGAACCCTAGGGCATAGAGCAGGCCGCTGAAGCTTGAGTTGGCCAGCGGATGGAAACGCCTCAGTGAACTGACCAAGATCGGGTTGAACAGTACTACCACGATACCGTTGAGGGCCATCATCTTTCCGTACAGTACAGCCCCCCCTTCATTGAACAATTGGTTAGTCAAAAGGGGGAGTGCGAAGAGTGTTTGGCTGTAGGCATAGCTGAAGAAGGTGACCGACAGCGCAAAGAAGATGAGCCGAGGTCGGCTGAGCAGGGCCTTGATCAGGCTTCCTCTCTCTCCCTTTTCCGTTGAATCCCAGCTTTGACTTTCCTCTATCAATTCTTCAGAGGGCTTGCTCTCCTTGACTTTCCACAATATCAAGAGCACTGAAAGAATGCCGAATCCTGCATTGCCATAGAATATCCACCTTGGGGCTGTGAAAAAGAGATAGCCGGCTATTACCGGTCCGATTGCATAGCCCAGATTATGACCAAGATAGATGAAGCTGAAGGCTACTTGTCTGTTCTCTCTTGTCGTAACGTCGGTTTTCAAGGCTTCCCGCGCAGGGTCGACCGCACCATCAAAGAACAAGGCAAGGAGAATAAGGTACACAACAATAGTCTGTCCTTCAAAGATTCCTGCCAGAATGAAGCAGATATCCATCAATAATTGAAAGACTACCACCACAGGTTTCCTTCCAATGGTATCCGCCAGCTTGCTTCCAATAAACGATCCTGGTATATACAGCACGGAAGCCAAGGTCATGAATGTACCTGCCTGTAAGGCGCTGTATCCTAATCTTTGGGTGAGGTACAGCGTCAGAAAGGGGTATACAAAGATTCCAACGCCATTGATCACTGTGGCAAAGAACAATACATAGATGGGTTTTGGCAGGCCTCTGTACAATGAAAGAGGAGAGTTCATAATATACTCTCTATAACAAGGGCAAGGCCGTTCTCTGTATTTGACCTTGCAACAAAATGAGCATGTTCTTTTACAAGGTGAGGGGCATTGCCCATAGCCACGGCATACCCTGCTTCTTTGAGCATCCCGATGTCGTTGTAATAATCTCCTACAGCCATGACATGTTCTCTTTCAATCGAGTATGTCTTGCATAAAGAGCGTACAGCATGCCCTTTATCTACACCGCGGGCAAGAATCTCTATATAACGAGCCGAGGATCTGAAAATGTTGAGGCTTTGCCCGAATTGTTTTTCCAGTTCTTCTTGCAGTGCTCCAACGATGTTGGCCTTCTCATCCATTACAAGTACTTTGAAGATTCGTTCATTCGGTTGCAGGATTTCAGGCAGTCTCTCAAGTTCATACACGTTTCCCTCGATATGCGAGGTTTGTACTTCCACTTCATACCAAGCATTTTTCTCTCTCATGAACCACCGATCGTTTGTAAAGACAGAGTGCTCGACTGCACAACCGGAGAGAAAGCTCAACACCTTTTCATAGATGCTCAGATCAAGTGGATGTGCCTCTATCTCTGCACCCGACTCATCGAGGATCAAGGATCCGTTGAAGCATCCCAAGGGTCCTGTAATGAGGAGTTCCTTTTGTATGGTTTTGAGGCTGAGGGAGAGCCTTCCGCTTACCAAGGCTACGATTATATCTTTTCTTCTCGCTTCTGCGATGGCTTTTTTGGTTCGTTCGGTGATTGTCCCATCAGGGTGCAGGAGGGTACCATCGATATCTGTGCAGATAAGTTTGCATGTAAACATGGGTGCATAGTAATACAAGTACTATTTCTTGTATAGAAGTTATGAGAGGACTTCGTAAAGACGAAATCCTCTCATGAAAACAGGGCTGTTTATGTCTCTTGATAGGGCCTGCCATAGAAGCAGTCAAGATATAATGTCTTGATCTCACTGATCAGGGGGTATCGGGGATTGGCTGCTGTGCACTGGTCATCAAATGCGTGAACCGATAGGTCGTCCACGTTTGCAAGAAAATCCTCTTCACTCACGCCCCACTCCTTGATGGAGGAGGGTATCTGCAGTTCTTTTTTCAACTCTTCAATTCCGGCAACCAAGGCTTGTACTTTTTCCCTCATGCTCTCTTTGGCGTTTGTCTTTATATAGGGAGTATTCTCCTGATCATTTACCGCTGTTGCAATATAATCGGCTGCACGGGCATATCGGCTGATTGCAGAGGGGTACTCATACTGAGGAAACGCTGCTTGCTTGGTGGGGTTGTCTGTAGCATTGTAGCGGATGACATTGCACAACAACAAGGCATTTGCCATCCCATGGGGGATATGAAACTGTGCTCCCAGCTTATGTGCCATTGAGTGACAAACCCCCAAAAAAGCGTTGGAGAATGCCATGCCTGCCATGGTGGAAGCATTATGAACTTTTTCTCTTGCCTTCTTATCATCAGGGTTTTTGTATGCCTGCGGCAGGTACTTGAAGATAATCCTCCCAGCTTCTAGGCACAGGGCATTGGTATAGTCGGTGGACATCGAGGAGACGAGAGCTTCCAAGGCGTGGGTCAACACATCCATCCCGCATGCAGCAGTAAGACCTTTGGGTTGACTCATCGCCAATTCACTGTCAACAATCGCCATGCTCGGCTTCAGTGCATAGTCTGCTATGGCCCATTTCATCCCGGTTTTTTCATCGGTGATGATGGCAAACGGAGTTACCTCGCTACCTGTTCCGCTGGTCGTGGGAATGCAGACGAGATCGGCTTTCTTTCCCATGTCAGGGAATGCATAGATGCGTTTTTGGATGTCCATGAAACGCAGGGCAAGGCCTTCAAATGTAACCTCGGGATGTTCATACAGCAGCCACATGATTTTTGCTGCATCCATCGGTGATCCTCCTCCGAGCCCGATCAGGACATCGGGCTTGAAGGCCTCGATGAGTTTCATCGCTTCAGTAATGGTGCCTAACGTCGGATCGGGTTTCACTTGGTGGAATACCTCGGTCTCGATGTCAAGATTGTCCAAGGTGTCGGTGATCTTCTGAACAATCCCACTTGAAAACAGATAGGAGTCGGTTATGAGGAACGCCCTTTTCTTGCCTTTCAGTTCGCCAAGGGCAACTGGCAGGCATCCGTATTTGAAATAGACTTTTGGCGGGAGCTTGAACCAGAGCATGTTTTCCCTCCTGGTTGCTTCAGATTTGATGTTCAAGAGGTGTTTCGGCCCTACATTCTCGCTTATTGAATTGTTGCCCCAGCTACCACAACCGAGAGTCAGTGATGGTTCAAGTCGGAAGTTGTAAATATCCCCGATTGCTCCTTGGCTCGCTGGCATGTTTATCAGGACCCTGCTTGTCTTTACGGTCCTGGAAAAGGTGTCTGCTTTTTCAGTCTCCTTTTCATCGATATATAAGACACTGGTATGACCGAATCCACCCAACTCGACAAGTCTTGCTGCCTTGGCAGTTCCATCGCCAAAGTTTTCACAACGGTATACGGCCAAAATGGGGCTGAGCTTTTCATGGGCAAAAGGCTCAGAGGCCTCAATGGTCTCTATTTCTGCAAGAAGGACTTTCGCCGTTGGAGGAACGCTGAAGCCTGCCAACGTGGCTATGGTTGATGCACTTTGGCCTACGATTGCAGGATTCACCGTACCTCGTTTGGGATCGAGGATGATGGTTCTCAGTGCTTCTGTTTCTTTCTTGTTTAAGAAATAAGCTCCTCTATGCAGGAATTCTGCCTTTACCTCTTCATAGATGTCCTTGTGGCAGATAACTGCCTGCTCGCTTGCGCAAACCACTCCATTGTCAAATGTCTTTGACATGAGGATGGAGCTGACGGCCATTTTGATGTCCGCACTCTTGTCCAACAGGGCCGGGGTGTTGCCCGGCCCGACGCCGATGGCCGGAACTCCTGACGAATAGGCACTCTTGACCATCGAAGGACCTCCTGTGGCAAGAATGAGATTAATCATCGGATGACTCATCAGGTAGTCGGTTTTTGCAATTGACGGTTCTTCGATCCATCCGATGATATCTTCTGGTGCTCCGGCTTTCACCGCCGCTTCCAATATGATTCTTGCTGCTTCAGAAGTGCATTTCTTGGCTCTGGGATGTGGGCTGAAGATGATGGCGTTTCTTGTCTTCAGGCTGATCAGGCTCTTGAAGATGGCTGTGCTGGTTGGGTTTGTGGTAGGGATGATGCCGCAAATGACTCCTATGGGTTCCGCGATTTTCTTGATCCCAAATGCGTTGTCCTGTTCAATGATGCCACAGGTTTTTTCATCTTTGTATTTGTTGAATATGTATTCTGAGCTGAAGTGGTTCTTGATGACCTTGTCTTCTATTATGCCCATGCCTGTTTCAGAAACAGCCATCGCTGCGAGCCTGATTCTTTGATCGTTTGCGGCTACGGCAGCTGCACGGAATATAGCATCTACCTGTTTCTGGCTGTAGGTTGCAAATTTGACTTGTGCTCGTTTAACTCGTTCTATGAGGTTTTGGAGTTCTTTCTGTCCTTCGAAGAGCGTGTTCATCGGTTCTTGGTTTTTTGCCATGATGTGACTCCTTAGGTCGTGTTCTGGCTTAAATGTATAAAAAATTATCGAATAAAGTCAAGAGGTATTAATATGTATGAGAGAATATGTATCATGAATTAATATGAATATATTTGAAGTATAAGGTTAAAAAAAATAATAAAAGTGTTATTTGGTGTATAAATAAGAGTATATCGAAATTATATATACGATAACAGCAAAAAATAGAAACAAGTTCCTTTTCATGGGCTTTCTTTTGAAGGCCTCGACAGGGCTGTCCTTCTTTTGCGCTGCTTTGAGCAGAGCTTGGTCCACGCGCTGAATCACCGATCCTTCAGTTGCCTTGAACGAACGGGATATCAAGGCGAAGTAGGAGAGGCTGAGCATGAGTAGCGAACCTGCTCTGCCTTTCAATTTTGGATTGCTTGCAACCAGGCTTTGGCTGGCAGAGAGCAAGCTGATCAGTCGTAGGGCCTTGGTCAATGCCAGTTCCAAGGATCCTTGGGTGAATGCCACCGAGCCGAAGCTGTGGAGCACTCTTCCGTTTGGTTCAAAAAGACTCAGCAGAACAAGGGAGATGATGAGCATCAACGGAGGAAGAATCCGTATCTTTCTTCGAGCGCACAATTGCATCAGATACATGCAGAGGGTTATCAATACAAGAGAGGTGAGCGACTGTGCAAACAGGATGGCAACAATACACAGCAGGGTTGCCACAGCCATGAGCAGATGATGTTTCTGCTGTTCAATGACGGGTAGCTCAAGAATGAGGGTGCCTTCTGAGAGTGCTTTTGGTATGAGACCTTTGTGTTGATATCGTTGCGCCAGTAATCCTAGAATGAGGCTCGAAAAAAGCCCGAGACTGAGCATCAGCGGTGCTGCTACCCAGATGGCGGGTCCGTAGGCAACCCAAGAGGCTACTTGCAACTGCGCCAGGTTGCTGACAAAAGCCCCCACCAAAGAGCAACCCACGAGTGAGACATGGTGTTTCAGTAGTACTTTTACCCCTTTCATTGCATACCCGGATGCAAGCGTCCCTGCAAGGGAGATGAAGAACAAATAGGAAAAGAGGGTTCCGCTGATCATACCTTGCCCTATGGCTTTCAAAAGCAAAACCACGCTGTACGCTCCGAGGGAAACACTGTCGAGTATCAGAAGCAAGGGGATGTTGGCAAGTCCCAGGCGCAAGAAAGGCAGGGGCTTTGGTATGAGATACTCAAGAGTGGAGAGCAGCAGGGTGGAAGAAGCGATGAATGCAATTTTTCGTTCAGTTTGCGACATCATCGACCTCCAGCTCATCCTCGTTTCCGACAATTGTCAAAAGCACCATGTTGGGAAGGCATGCTATCCAGGAGTTGCTTCTGAAGATGGGGCTTTGGTGGGTGCAACTTTTTGTGGGACACGCAGAGTCCATGATGTGGGCCTTTCCATCCTCTATGACTATGTGGGTTTGTCCAAGAGGTCCGTCAACGGTAATTTCACGATTGTTTTCAAGGCTGTAGCGAAACGTAGCTTTTTCGCTCTGTACTTGGACATAGCCGCTGCCTCCCTGCAGCGTCCTGCTGCTGATCAGGGCGATTGCGCCTATGCAGAAAAGAAAGATGAGGCTGTCTGAGAGGATGGTTCTGCGTTTTTTCATCCAAAGCAGTGTACCGCAGTGTGTAGCGCGTTTCAAGCTGACACCTTCTTCTTGAACTATTGGTGAAGTACGTGAAAATGAAGAGTTGTGTTTGACAGAAACCTCACCTCATGCCTATTATTGATTGGAATTGTGAAGAGTATGTGGAGATATATGTTGTATGGTATAGAACGCTTGTCAAGCAAGCAAAGGTATGGTGATGTTGCTGTATGAAGATGATTTACATCGTAGACGGTTCCTTTGAGGATCGTGAAGGGATCAAGCAGTACCTTGAACTGTCGGGGTATGGGGTTCAGGCTTTCGAGGATCTCCATTCTGTACAGGTTGCCATAAGCAGGCAGGTTCCGGACCTTTTACTGCTTGAGGTGCAGTTCAGTGATGGGGACGGCTTCAATTACCTGAAGAAGCTGAAGCAGACATACTCCTTTCCTGTCATCTTTGTTACCAATCGGGTGGCAGAGAGTGACCGGATCCTGGGTTTTGAATTGGGTGCGGACGACTATGTGTGCAAGCCTTTCAGTTCCAAGGAGTTGGTGCTCAGGGTGCATGCACTCTTCAGAAGGATCGATGTGAGTGTGTCCTCTTTCAGAAGTGGCTCCTCCTGGACCCTTGGCTCTTCTGTTTTGCAGTTGGACGAGGTGTCCCATCTTTTCTCTGTTGACGGTAGACAGATTCCTCTCACTGCTGCTGAATGGAGGATCATGAGCTATCTGGTCAGCAACAGCGGTATTCTCATTACCCGTTCTCAGATTCTGGAGCACTGTTTTGACTATAGTTTTGAGTCGTATGACCGTATCGTAGACACTCATGTGAAGAACATGCGTGCAAAGATGGGTCCTTTGGGATCGCAATGGATTGAGACGGTCCGTGGATATGGGTACCGGTTCGCCGGGAAAAGTGTAACGAACCTGCCGATGAGCGGGACTGATTCCTAGGAATAAGCTATGGAAGTTGAGCATGAATTGATCTATTTGGTTGAAGACCATGATGTGATCCGCGAGGGTGTCAAGCAATATCTGGAGCTGTCCGGCTACAGCGTAGAGGGTTTTCCCACCTTGAAGGCGGCCAAGGAGGCTTTTGCCCAAAAGAGGCCTGCTCTCTTGATTCAGGATGTGATGCTCCCCGACGGTGACGGGTTTGTATTCGTCAAACAGCTGAAGCAGAAGTGTGATTGTCCTGTAATCTTCATGACCGCCCGAAGCGAGGAGAGCGATCGAATTCTTGGTTTCGAGCTTGGTGCTGACGATTATATTTCCAAGCCGTTCTCTCCCAAGGAGCTGGTGCTCAGGGTGCAGGCTGTACTTCGCCGTTACAGCAACAATAGTTACACTCCTTCAGACGGGTATTTGTACGTCGGTGATCACACAATGCGTTTTGAGGAGCAGGATCATCGGTTGCTCGTCGATGGACAGGAAGTGGCGCTTACCGCCGCCGAGTGGAGGATCCTTTCCTATCTTATCCAAAACTCCCATCACCTGGTTTCTCGTTCACAGATCTTGTCTGAGTGTTTTGACTATAACGTCGAGTCCTATGAGCGGGTCGTCGACACCCATATCAAGAACATTCGATCCAAGTTGGGAGAGGGTATGTGGATAGAGACCGTGCGAGGGTATGGCTACCGTTTCATCGGGCATGAAAAGGATAAGATGTTGGTATGAGAAAGCAGTTTGTCCGACTCTTTCTTGGGTTCGTGATGGTCGTCGCGGTCATCCTCGGCATCCAGCTGATGGTGTTCTGGGTTACGATCACCCACCAGAGAAAGAACTGGACTGAGTCAGTTTTTCAGGAATATCTCACTTCTTTTGCTCGCAATCTTGAGCATGGCCTCTCTTTGCGCAGCTACTCTTTGTTCACAATCGAGGAGTTGCTGCTCGCTTCTGCTGATGACCGTGTCAGTGGTTTGTATATTCGCAATCCAGACGGTACCGTCGCTATCGCGTACGGCAAGACAAGCAGCGGTACTGCTCTTCCTGTGCCCAGGGGACAGCAAACCTTTTCCATTACACACCAGAAGCCGGAGATAGAGCTTGCCCCCGCTCAGGTTGAGGTTTCTGAGCACGGGTTCATTTCCTCTGAGATGCAGGGCGACGTGTACCTCGTGGAGATCATGCACACAGGGACTTTTGCTTCCATCTACGTGACCAAGCAGCCTGAGCCACAAAAGCAGACGTTCCTGTTGCCTCCCCAGGTCAAGGCAACTGACATCGCCGGTTCGTTGGTCATCATTTACAACGAGGAGACCCTCGCTCTGGTGGACATCCTTACCTATACACCGTTTACCTATAAGAATACAGGATACTTGTTCAAGGGGCTTTTCTACCCCATCCTCTGGGCGATGCCCATCGCATTCGTCATCGCGCTGATGATGGCCGCTTCGATCTCCAAACGGAGTGAGCGCTATACACGAGGAATCCAGACTGCTCTTGCTCAGCTCAGCGAGGGAGAGCACGACATCGTGCTCCCTAAGACCAAGATTGATGAGCAGAAGGTGATCAACAGTTCAATCAGCATGCTCGACCAACATCTGAAACAGCATAAGCAAAGCCGGCAGGCTTGGCTGAGAAGTATCACTCATGACCTCAACACGCCCGTGACCAGCATGAAGCTGATGCTCGACGGGCTTTGTGACGGGGTATTCCCGCTCAACGATCAGACGATCCTGTCCATAAAGAAGGAGAACGACGTGCTCAGTGAGAGGATCGCTGCTGTGGTCCTGTACGCCAACTTGCAGAGTCCCGACATGAAGGCAACCAAAGTGGCGTTGTCTGTTCCCAACTTTCTGGACCAGGTATTGTACGGCTTTGCCCCAGAGTTGCGTCGACGCATCAACGTCGACGCGGCCAACGCAGTCCTTCAAGCTGACTCAACATTGCTGGCACACGCTATAAAGGCCTTGTTGGACAACGCCCTCAAAGCCTGTGACCAAACCATAACTCTGAGCATCGGAGAAAATAGAATTCTTATTCGCAATCCAGGAAAGCTTATTGACGGTGTCGACTTCTTTGAACCATGGAGCAGGGGAGACCTTGGACGATCTACCGCAGGCAACGGTCTTGGTCTTCCCATCGTGGGACAGGTGATGCGCCTGCATGATGGTAGTGCGACAATCCAGCAAAGAGATGATAGTGTTGAAGTGATTCTTAAATGGTGAGGCTCATTAAATCATTACCTTCAAAATCAAAGATAGTGAACGTGTTATCTTCCAACAAGCAGTAACTAGCTGGAAAGCCTCCCTTAGGCAGTGCTACAGAGCCAGGATTGATATAAAACAATCCGTCACGTTTTTCTGCTACTGGAACATGCGTATGTCCGCTGACCACAACAGTGCCTGCAACCAAAGGCGGAAGCTCCTTGTGGCCATGATGAAGATAGATCATGTGCCCATGAAGTTGTTCAAAATAGAGTAGCGCACTCTCAGAAAGCACCGGAAATTCACAAACCATCTGGTCAACTTCAGAATCACAGTTCCCTTTCACACAAATTAACGATTCTTTTACACTATTTAGTGTAGCCCGTAAATGATTTTTTCCTCCCTCTAGAATCTGTGATTGGCAGCCCTGTTGGCCTTACAGGCCTCTTTTTCCCAAGCCCGAAGTATGTCGGATGAGGCTTGTTCAAGTTCCTCGTTGATGT
>Ga0334898_1000086_pt1 | contig 178323 bp, 183 predicted proteins | sample GraSluR3_MG_10_FD_207228 | JGI IMG/M metagenome (GOLD analysis project Ga0334898, IMG submission 207228) | Sludge microbial communities from methane-producing bioreactor in Wageningen University, Netherlands - Granular Sludge_3_08-R3 | ecosystem: Engineered > Bioreactor > Anaerobic >...
AATACTCAGAAGACTGGTCGTCCGCAAGGGCATATTTGAGTGCACAGTCCATTCAGGACGCCTTTTTATCTGCCGCTTGATCCATTTTTTTCGGAGTGATTTTGCAAACTTGATTTGACACTACCATGGCGAAGATGATATAATTTACATGTTATTTGAAATAGCACATTATGCGAACGCTCACCGGAATGCTCATCATCCATCACATCAGAGCGTTGATGCAAAAGGAAACGATATCCAGTACCCGACAACCCCGCTTGTATCGTTTAGCTTTTTCTTTGTCCTGTCATATTAATACACGTGAAAATATGTCATGCAAACCGAAAAAATGCGTATGCTGTAATATGGGATTACATCGTATAAAGACCATAACCGCGGACGAACTCTTTCGGGCATAAGCCTGGACGGATATTTTGCGTTGGCGGCAAGTCAGGGCCGCTCCAACACCGAATGCAAAATGGAGGTGGTTACGGAAGCATGGCGATAAGACGCTACATTGTCGAACTGGGATACGGCGCCGACCTGCATGGGAAGGATGTGACGAAAGCTGCATGCCGGGCGGTAAAGGACGCGATTTCACGAAGCTGCCTGTGCGGAATCATCGAGCTGGCGGGCATTAAGGACCCGAACAAGATGATCATCCGCCTGCTCATCGGCTGTCCATATCCGGAGCGAGTGGATAAGACACAGGTCGCAGCGCAGTTGCCTTTCGGGAGCGTAGAGATCGAGACTGTACCGGGAGGCTTGGAAGCGAAGGGACTCGAGGTCGCCGCCCTGGGCGAAGGTGACAGGATCGTTGTGGCCAACGCCGCATTAACGGTCTTCCTGGACGAAAAGGACATGGACATGAAAAGGTAAGGAGGAAGAATAATGGAAATAACACCGAACCAGCTCATCGATTTCTATACGACGATGGTAAGGATCCGCAAGTTTGAGCAGAAGGCGGCGGAACAGTTCGCGGCCGGCAAACTCCCCGGATTCGTCCATTTGTATGTCGGCGAGGAAGCGGTGGCCACCGGCGCATGCGCCAACCTGAACGATAACGATTTCATCACCAGCACGCACCGCGGCCACGGGCACCTGATCGCGAAGGGCGGAAAACCGGAACTGATGATGGCCGAACTCTATGGCAAGGCGACCGGATACTGCAAAGGCAAGGGAGGCTCGATGCACATCGCGGACGTGGATTTGGGTATCCTGGGTGCCAACGGCATTGTCGGCGCCGGACAACCTATTTCCGTGGGTGCGGCCTTTGCGTGCAAATACAAAGGGACAAACAACGTGGCGGTATGCTTCCACGGCGACGGCGCCTCCAACAGGGGCACCTTCCACGAGGCCATGAACATGGCCGCTGTTTTCAAGTGCCCGGTGGTGTTTGTCTGCGAGAACAACATGTACGGCATCTCCAACTACCAGAAAAACCACCAGACGGTCAGCGACATTGCCGACAGGGCTGCTGCGTACGACATCCCCGGGGCCTCCGTGGACGGAAACGACGTCATCGCCGTGTACGAGGCGGTGAACGCGGCCGTGGACCAGGCGCGCAAAGGCGGCGGACCCAGCCTCGTCGAATGCAAGACGTGGCGTCATCGCGGCCATTTCGAGGGAGACCCGGCCACGTACAAGGATCCCAAGGAACAGGCGGAGTGGGTGGCCAAGGACCCCATCCCGCGCCTGGCCAAGAAACTGATCGGAATAAAAGCGGCTACACAGGCCGACCTGGATGCGATCGATGCGAAGATCGACGCCGAGATTGCCAAGGCCGTCGACTTCGCCGAAAATAGCCCATGGCCGGATGTGAGCGACCTGCTCACCGACGTGGTGGCATGACAGGCGGAGGCCTTCAAAGAATCCATAGTGTGAAAGGATGAAGATATCATGACGCAGATGACATACATGGAAGCGCTCAGGGACGGTATGCGCCAGGCGATGCTCAAAGACCCGAACGTATACATCGCCGGCGAGGACGTGGGAGCATTCGGAGGCTGTTTCGGCCAGACGGGCAGCCTTTTCGAGGAATTCGGGCCGAAAAGGGTCATCGATACGCCGATCACGGAGACGGCGATCATCGGCAGCGCGGTCGGCGCGGCCTCGGCAGGCCTCCGGCCCATCGTGGAGATCATGTTTTTCGACTTCATGGGCGTCTGCATGGACGAGATCCTTAACCAGGCGGCCAAAATGCGCTATATGTTCGGCGGCAAGGCGAAGGTGCCCATCGTGATCAGGACGCCATGCGGCGCGGGCATCTCCGCCGCGGCACAGCATTCGCAGTCTCTGGAGGCTTGGTTTGCGCACATCCCGGGCCTGAAGGTCGTTATGCCGGCTACGCCGGCCGATGCAAAGGGCCTGTTGATGTCGGCCGTTGCGGACGACAACCCTGTGCTCTACATCGAGCACAAGATGCTGCTGGGCCTGAAAGGTGATGTGCCCGAGGGCGAATACTATGTGCCTATCGGGGAGGCAACGGTTGCGCGCGAAGGATCGGACGTGACGATCATCACCTGGTCGGCCATGGTGCAAAAGGCCCTTGCGGCTGCGGAGACACTGGCCAAAGAAGGCGTCAGCGCCGAAGTGCTCGACCTGAGAACGATATCGCCGCTGGACAAGGAGGCCATCCTTAAGTCCGTTGAGAAGACGGGCCGCGCCATCATCCTGCACGAGGCAACGCTCACCGGCGGTGTGGGCGGCGAGATCGCGGCCATCATTGCAGACGAGGGATTCGATTACCTCAACGCGCCTATTAAACGCGTTGCGGCCCCCGACTGCCCCATCCCGTTCAGCCCCGTGCTGGAGCAGGCGTGGGTCCCCAACGAGGAGAAAGTAATCGCCGCCGTGAAGCAGGTCGTTTGAACCAGGAATTGCAGCAAATGAAAGGAACAATATGGCATGAGAGTGGCTGGCATTATCGCGAACCCTGCTTCGGGAAAGGATATCCGCAGGTTGGTCGCCTACGGCACGGTTTTTGACAATCTGGAGAAGGTAAACATCGCCAAGCGCATTTTGCTGGGCCTAGACGCCGTCGGCGTCGAGAAGACGGTATATATGCCCGATTATTACGGCATCGTCCCGCGCGCGCTGGGAGGTTTGCGAAAAGAGATAGGCATGCGCGTGGAACCCGTCGACATCGAACTCACAGGCACGCAGGTCGATTCTCTCCGCGCCGCCGAAGTGATGGCGCGGCAGGGCGTTGGCTGTATTGTCGTCCTGGGAGGGGACGGCACCAACCGTGTGGTGGCAAAAGGCAGCGCGGATGTACCGCTGCTCTCCGTTTCTACCGGTACGAACAACGTGTTCCCCGAAATGGTAGAGGGAACAATTGCCGGCATGGCCGCGGGCGTTATCGCCCGCGGCCGCTATGCAAGCGGGGCCGTGAAGGTGGCAAAGAAGCTCGTGATCCGGAAAAACGGCTTGGACGTAGACATCGGGCTCGTCGACGCCGTGGTCGTCGAAGGCAATTTCGTCGGTTCCCGCGCGATGTGGGAGATCAAACCCCTTCTCCAGGCGGTGGTTACGAGAGGCAAGGCGCATAACATCGGCATAGCGTCCATCGCGGGCAACCTTATGCCGGTGGAGACCTATGAGCCGCGCGGGATGCGAATCGTTTTCGAATCCGGCCGCGAAGATATGCTGGCGCCCATCGCGCCCGGCCTGATCCTGCCCGTGGGCATCAAGGAGTACGGGTACATAGAGCCTGGTGAACCGGTCAGGCTGCCGGACGCGAACTGCATCATCGCGCTCGACGGAGAAAGGGAAGTCGAGGTGCATTGCGGGGACGTGGTGGAGATCGTGCTTTCGGTCCACGGCCCGCACGTTGTTGACATCGGGGCAACGCTTACCGGCGCCGTGGAGCAAAGGCGGGCACAGAAAACAAATGCGTAGGAAGTGATTCGAATTGGCAGTTGAAATAACGATGCCCAAAATGGGCTTGACCATGACGACGGGCATTGTCGGCGAATGGCTCAAAAAAGTAGGGGACCCCGTCGCAAAGGGAGAGACGCTGGTCGAAGTCACGACGGAGAAGATCGTGAACAGCGTCGAATCCCCTGTCGACGGGGTGTTGCTGCAGATCGTCGCCGAGGAGGGCGAAGAGTTGCCCATAGGTGGCCTGATGGGGCTGGTGGGCGACGCTTCCGAAATGGGCGTGAGCGCGCCCGCCGAAGCCAGAGCGGCCGCGCCTGCAGGCATTCAGGCGGCGGCCCCCGCCGAAGCCAAGGCGACAGCGCCTGTTTTGAAAAAGGAAAGGGCTGCGGGAGGAAAAATAAAGATAACGCCTGTCGCGGCGAAGATAGCGCGGGAAAACGGCATCGACGTAGCATCCGTTGAAGGCACTGGCCCGAACGGGCGGATCACGAAAGAGGATATCGAAAGGGTGCTGGCCGCCCCGGCTCAGCAGGCTGCGCCGGCGACGGCGGCCACGGCCGCCAGCGCGGAAGCGGAATACGAGGCGGTTCCCTATGACGGCATGCGCAGGGCGGTTGGCGAGAACATGAAGAAGAGCTGGAATAAAGTAGCCCGCGTGACGCATCATGTACGCGCCGACGCATCGGAACTGCTTGCCCTTCGCAAAAAGATCAACGAGGACATCGACCCGGACGGGAAAGTGACCGTTACGGACATGCTGCTCAAGATCGCGGCGAGCGCGCTGAGGCTCCATCCCGAATTCAACGTTACGAAAGAGGGCGACGAGATCCGCAGGCACAAAGAAATCCGCCTGGGCTTCGCCGTAGCGCTGGACAACGGGCTAATCGTCCCCGTCGTGCGCAATGCGGACAGGTTGAGCGTGCTCCAAATCGCGCGGGAAACAAAGCGCCTCGCGGGGTTGGCAAAAGCGAACAAGCTCGGCGTCAAGGACTTCACCGGCAGCACGTTCACCCTGACCAACATAGGCGGATACCGCTCCGTCGATTTCTTCACGCCTATCGTCAACCTGCCCGAAGCGCTCATACTGGGCGTCGGGCGCACGGTGGAGATGCCGGTGGCTGTGGACGGGAACGTCGTGATACGCCCGATGATGGGGCTGTCGCTGTCCTTCGACCACGTCGTTATCGACGGTGCCCCCGCCGCGGTTTTCCTCGCGACGCTGCTAAAACTGATCGAAAACCCGGTCAAAGGCATCCTCTGACAGGAAGTATATGGAAAGAAGGAAAAGAAAATGGCATTGAAGGCGGCTTTCATTTTTGTCGCGCCGAAGGCGGATGCGATAAAGCACCGCGCCACGGTGGAAACCCCGGAAGTCACGCTCATATCGGTCGGCGTGGAGGACTATGCGGCGGCGGAGGCGGCCGCGAAAGCGCTGGTGGACGAGGGCGTGGCCGCGATCGAGCTTTGCGGCGGTTTCGGCGTGGAAGGGACGGCCCGAATCAAGCGCGCCGTCGGGGACAGGGCGGCCATCGGCGTCGTGCGTTTCGACGGGCACCCGGGCCTCGGCAACCAGAGCGGGGACGCGCTTTTCGGATGACCGGAACGAAATAGTCTAGGGGACGGCCGTCCGTGAGGGCGGCTGCCGAACGGATGAGGCAATCCGACATGCAGGCTGTGGAACCAGCGAGGGGGACGACCGTCCCCCTCGCGTCGTATCAAAGTTGGTCTGGTGCGATCCTTAGCCCATGCTATCGCTTTGCGCGCATCACCACATCGTACGTGTCGCGTGCGATCTCGATTTCCTCGTCCGTTTTGATCACCACGATCTTGACCCTGGAAGCCGGCGTGGATATGATGCCCTCGCCGCTGAACGCGGCATTGGCTTCCTCGTCCAGTTCGATGCCGAAAAACCCCATATCCTTACATATCTCATGCCGCAGCATCGGGCTGTTTTCTCCCGCGCCGCCCGAAAAAATCAGAAGGTCGATGCCTCCGAGCGCTGCCGTATACGCCCCGACATATTTTTTTGCCCTGTACGCGGCGGCCCTGACAGTCAGCCTTGCCCTGTAACTGGTCTTAACCTGTTCCCCTATATCCCGCATGTCGTTGCTGATGCCGGAAATACCGAGCCAGCCGCTTTGATGGTTCAAAATGTTTTCCATATCCTTTGGCGCGATCCCCTCTTTGTCCATCAGGTACGTGACGGCCGCGGCGTCGAGGTCCCCGGACCGCGTGGACTGGATCAGTCCTTCGTGCGGCGTGAACCCCGTGCTCACATCGATGGACTTTCCGTTTAGCATCGCGTTTGCCGTGCAGCCGCTGCCCAGCATGAGCAGGACGATCCTGAGTTCTTCGACGGGCCTGTTCAAAAGCTTGGCCGCTTCCCGGGACATATACTTGAACGTTATCCCGTGGAATCCGTATTTGCGGATGCCGTATGTTTCGCAGTACTCGTAGGGCAGCGCGTACGTATACGCATAGTCGGGGATGTCCCAATGATGCGCGGAATCGAAGACCGCGACCTGCGGCGTGCCCTTCATCTGCGCCCGGCAGGCGCGTATCCCGTGCAGGTTGTGGGGGTTGTGCAGCGGCGCCTTTTCGCAGTATTCTTCCACCACCGCTTCGACCCGTTCGTCGATGAGCGCCGAATCGCGCATCTTGTTGCCGGCATGCACCACGCGGTGGCCCACGGCCTCTATCTGCGAAATATCGCCTACCGCGCCTGTCGTGGGGTCCGCCAGCGTTTCCAGGATGAGCGCGATCGCCTCGGCGTGGTTCTGAACGGGAAGGACCTTTTGCATGCCTTCGCTTCCCGCTTTCCTGTACTTCAAAATCGCGTCGGCCTTCCCTATCCTTTCGACACCCCCCGAAGCTATCAGCGTTTCTTCGGGCATATCCAGCACCTTGAACTTCGCCGAGGACCCTCCGCTGTTCAATACAAGTATTTTCACCGTAACACCTCGCTTGCTCTGTTGTGAATATCGGCACTATGATAATACAAGTATATAAGAATTATCCCAGGTTTGGAAGGCGCGCGGGCCGGATAAACATATTGCTTTCAATAAGGGAACATGGCCTTGATAAGAACCGGGTTGTTCCCGTTGCACAACCGGTTGGCATATCCTTTTATGTGCTTTTACCGTCTTTTGTATTATAATAGTTCCGAATTGTTGTTAAGGCGAGGTTCATTCCGATGACGGCGGCGGTCTTGTTATCAACCGGCTGCCGAAGCCTTCACGCAAGGCAAATCAGCAGAAAAGGTATGGCATACATATGGCAGACGCGCTGAAGAAGGCCTTCCCCGTAACGGTACCCGTTTTGTTGGGGTATCTGTTCGTGGGGATGGCGTTTGGGATGCTGCTTCAGGAAAGGGGCTACAGTTTTGTTTGGGCCTTTTTCATCAGCCTGACGGTCTACGCGGGATCGATGCAGTTCGTGATGCTCAGTTTTCTTTCGTATTATTCAGGGCTGTATAACATCGCGCTGATGACGCTGGCCGTCAATTTCAGGCACGTTTTTTACGGAATATCCATGCTTGAGAAATTCAAAGGCAGCGGAAGAAAAAAACTGTATATGATCTTCTCGCTCACCGACGAAACATATTCCCTGCTCTGTTCGGGCAGCGTTCCGCCGGGGGTGGACCCGCACCTTTACCGCTTTTGTGTCGCTATGCTCAACCAGATATACTGGATTACGGGTTCGGTCGTCGGCGCCCTGGCGGGGGCGGTAATCAGTTTCAACACGCAGGGGATTGACTTTGCCATGACGGCGCTGTTTGCCACTATCTTCATCGACCAGTGGCAGTCTTATCCGACGCATGCGCCCGCGCTCATCGGCCTTGCAGCCGCCTTGCTGGCGCTTTTTGTCCTGGGCCCGGACAGCTTTGTGATACCGGCGTTGCTCGTTATCGTATGCGCCCTTCTCATGTTCAGGGAAAGGATCGTTCCCGCGTTCGAAACGCGGGGGGGGGAAGAACGTGACGGTTGATCTTACGTATTCGATCGTGGTGGTCCTGATCGTGGCCGCCGTCACGTTCCTTACGAGGGCCGCGCCTTTTGCCCTGCAAAACCGTGCCGGCATGCGGAACGGATGGGTTACCTACCTCGGGAAAACGCTGCCGCCGGCGATCATGGCCATGCTTGTCATCTACGGCCTCAAGAACACCGGCATCCTCCGATACCCAAACGGGATCCCGGAATTGATCGCCCTGACCGTGGTGGCCGTTCTGCACGTGTGGAAGAAAAACGCGTTGATCAGCATACTGTCCGGCACGGCGGTTTATATGATACTCGTTCAGCGGGTGTTTACCGGCGGCTAAACGAGGCGTTCATGCATATACGATGCATAAATATTGCCGCGGCGCCCGGAGAGAAGCAGCCGCAACCATCACCGGGACGATAAGGCGTGAACGGCTTTTCCGTCAAGAATATACATCCAAGAATATACATCCTTGACATTGCGCGTCAATCGAAATAGTATATATTCATACATATATGGCTCTGCAAATTTGAGTAGGGGAGTGTGTTTACATGAAAAGGGCACTTATCGTGTTACTTGCAGTCGTGGCACTTGGTCTTGTGTTGACCGGCTGCCAGCAGGGGGGAACAGATACAGTCAAGATCGGGGTCAACATGGAGCTGTCGGGCGCTGTGGCCACCTACGGCCAGAGCACTGTGGACGGGATCGAGCTGGCGATCGATGAGGTCAACGCCGCCGGCGGTATCGACGGAAAACAGGTGGAGCTTGTCAAGTACGACAACAAATCGGACGCGGCCGAAGCGACCACGCTCGCAACGAAGCTGATGACCGAGGACGACGTTGCGTGTGTGCTCGGTCCGGCTACTTCGGGAGCCTTCAAGGCGGAGATTCCCGTGGCCAACGACAACAAGGTCCCCGTAATCTCAGGCTCCGCGACGGCGGACGACGTGACGGTGGATGCATCGGGAGTAAAGGAATATGCGTTCCGCATATGCTTCAACGACTCCTACCAGGGCACCGCGATGGCGAACTTCGCCTACAAGAACCTCAAGGTAAAAAAAGTCGTTATCATCCTCGATAACGCGAGCGACTACAGCAAAGGCCTTGCAAAGAGCTTCAAGGATACGTTTACGGAAGTCGGCGGCACCATCGCTGCCGAGGAAGCCTTTGTGGCCGGCGAAACGGATTTCAACGCCGTAATCACCAAGATCAAGGACAAGGACTTCGACGCGATCTTCATTCCCGGCTATTATCAGGAAGCGGGTCTTATCATCAAGCAGGCGCGCGCGCAGGGCATCGACGTGCCGATAATGGGCGCCGACGGATTCGATTCCCCGACGCTCGTAGAACTCTCGGGCGCGGCGGCGGCGAACGACATCTATTTCTCCAACCATTATTCATCGCTGGATGAAGAATCCGTGGTGGTCGATTTCATCAAGGCGTTCAAGGAAAAGCACGAAAAAGACCCGGACGCCTTCAACGCTCTGGGATACGACCTTGCCAAGTTCGCCTGTGACGGCATCGGGCGCGCCGGCGGAGAAGGCGGCGAAGCGCTGAAGGATGCCCTCGCGGGCACGGAAGAATTCAAGGGTGTGACCGGCACGTTCAGTGTCGACGAGAACCATAACCCCGTCAAGGCGGTCGTCGTGATCGAAATGCAGGAAGGTAAGCAGGTCAGCAGCGTCAGGGCCGGACTTTAATCGAGACGGACGGTGTCTGTGTGCGTGGAGTGAGGGCCAAAAGTCCTCACTCCACGTTTTTGAGGAAGCGCATTTCCAGAAAACAACGATAACGCCCGGTGATGTTTTATGGTATTCTTTATTATGTAATATCTTTTGCGCCGGTACATAGAGAGGGGAATGCATTTGGATCAGTTCATGCAACAGGTCATCAACGGCCTGTCTCTGGGCAGCATTTATGCGTTGATCGCACTCGGATACACGATGGTATACGGAATCATAAACCTCATTAATTTTGCCCACTGTGACATATATATGATCGGCGCCTATGTCGGATATTTCTGCCTGACCGTATTCAAGCTCGATTTTGTGACAACGGTGCTGGTTGCCATGGCGGCGTGTACGGTCCTCGGGGTCACGATCGAGAAAGTCGCCTACAAACCATTGCGCAATTCATCGCGCATCACGGCGCTGATAACGGCGATCGGCGTCTCGCTGTTCCTCGAATACGGCATGATGTTCCTCGTGGGTCCAAATGTACGCACATATCCCGAGATTACCGGGCTTCTCGCCGAAAAATTCAATATCGGCAACGTGATCGTTTCCACGCAGCAGGTCATCATTGTCGGCATATCCCTGCTTTTGATGGTCCTGCTGCAGTTCATCGTGAAGAAAACGAGGATCGGCAAAGGCATGCGTGCGGTCACCCTGGACGCCGACGCCGCGCGGCTGATGGGGATTAACGTGGATTCGACCATATCCTTCACGTTCGTGTTGGGATCGGCGTTTGCGGGCATAGCGGGCGTTCTGGTAGGCGTATACTACAACTCGATAAACCCGCTCATGGGCTACCTGCCCGGTCTCAAGGCGTTTATCGCCGCGGTGTTTGGCGGGATCGGCAGCATCCCCGGCGCGATGATCGGCGGATACACGATAGGCATGGTTGAGGTCATGGTATCGGGGTATGCCAATTCGATGTACAAGGACGCGGTGGTGTTCGCGATCCTGATCCTAATTCTCATCGTCAAACCCACGGGGTTGCTGGGCAGAAACGTCAGGGAGAAGGTGTGAGCGTGAAGGAGCTTGTCAAAAAACCGGTCCTGAGAAAAGGCATTGGCCTTGGGGCCGTATTCATCATCGTGCAGTTGTTGCTGATGACCGGCGTCATGAACGATTATTACTTCGCCACGCTGGTCACGATCTGCATCAACATCATCCTTGCGTCAAGCCTGAACCTCATCACCGGTTTTACGGGGCAGCTTTCGCTGGGACACGCAGGATTCATGTCGATCGGAGCGTATACCTGCGCGATATTCATGATGAACGTGCCGCCCGGATGGGGTGTGGGCGCCTTTTTGGCCGGGGTATTGCTCGGCGCCGTCGCGGCGGGGGTCGTCGGGCTCCTCGTGGGGCTGCCGACGCTCCGGCTGAGAGGGGATTACCTTGCCATCGCGACGCTGGGCCTTTCGGAGATCATCCGCATCATCATGGTCAACCTGGACATCACCAACGGCGCCGCCGGTCTTTCCGGCGTCCCCCGTTTCGTTAACTGGATATGGCTATTCGTTTTCACGGCGGGCGTCGTGCTGCTGATCGCGAACTTCCTCAATTCCAAACACGGGCGGGCGTGCAAGGCCATCCGGGAAGACGAGATAGCGGCCGATACGATGGGCGTGAACACCACGCGATACAAAGTGATTGCGTTCATCGTCGGGGCTTTCAGCGCGGGCATCGCGGGGGCGCTTTACGCATCGTATTTTTATGTAATCAAGCCGGATCTTTTCGGCTTCCTTAAGTCCGTGGACATCCTCGTTATCGTAGTGCTCGGCGGCCTGGGCAGCCTATCGGGCTCGATTCTTGCCGCAATACTGCTCGCCGTCATGTCTTCGCTGCTGCAATCCTTTGCGGAGATAAGGATGGTACTCTACGCGGTGATGCTGGTCGCCATCATGATCTTCAGGCCGCAGGGGCTCATGGGCTCCAAGGAAATTTCCCTCGCGCTCCTTAAAAAATTCGGCAAAAATCTGACATTCAAGAAAAAGAGAGTCTAACGCCATGGCAGAACTGAGCATAAAAAAGTTAACGAAATCTTTCGGCGGCCTCACGGCTGTATCCAACGTGAGCCTGGAGATCAAGACCGGCGAACTCGTCGGCCTGATCGGTCCCAACGGAGCGGGCAAGACCACCGTGTTCAACCTGCTCACCGGCATATACGAGCCGACGTCCGGGGAGATCACGTTCGAACATGACGGCCGCAAAACCAGGCTGAACAAGCTCAAACCCTACAGAATCAGCAAGGCCGGGATCGCCCGGACGTTCCAGAACATCCGGCTTTTTCGCGATCTGACCGTCCTGGACAACGTGCGCATCGCAATGCATCAGAATGCCGGATACGGCCTTCTGGCAGGGTTTTTACACCTGCCGGCCCATGCCCTGGAGGAAAAAAGGATAATCGAGGAAAGCATAAATCTTTTGGACATATTCAACCTGAGCGAAAAAAAGAACGAGATGGCGAGGAACCTCCCCTACGGCGAACAGCGGCGGCTCGAGATCGTGCGGGCGCTCGCGACCGGCCCTTCGCTCCTGCTGCTGGACGAACCGGCGGCCGGCATGAACCTGGGTGAAACGGCGCAGCTTACCGAAACGATAGCGCAGCTTCGGGACCGATTCGACCTGACGGTCCTTTTGATCGAGCACGATATGTCGCTGGTGATGAGAATCTGTGAACGCATCTATGTGATGGATTACGGCAGCATGATCGCGGAAGGCGCGCCCGAGGAGATAAAAGCCAATCCGCGCGTCATCAAAGCCTATTTGGGAGAGGATGTGGCCAATGCTTGAGATCATCGACATCAACGTGCATTTCGGGGTGATCCACGCGCTCAAGGGCATATCGCTGCGGGTAGACGACGGCGAGATCGTAACCCTGATCGGAGCGAACGGCGCCGGCAAAACCACGACGCTGCACACGATATCGGGCATAAAAAAAGCCACCAGCGGGACGATTCTCCTAAACGGCCAGGACATCACCGGCAAATCCGCGCGCGACCGGGTGAAGCTCGGCATTTCCCAGGTGCCGGAAGGCCGCCGCATATTTTCGACGCTGACGGTGCTAGAGAACCTGGAACTGGGCGCGTATCTGCGCCGTGACCGGAACGAAATCGCCAAGGACCTCAAAAAAGTGTATGAACGCTTCCCGATCCTCGCGGACAGGAAGCGGCAAACGGCGGGCACCCTTTCGGGCGGGGAACAGCAGATGCTTGCAATCGGCCGAGCGCTGATGAGCCGCCCGAAGATACTCTTCCTCGACGAGCCTTCCATGGGGCTTGCGCCGCTGCTGGTGCTGGAGATATTCAACATTATCCGGGACATCAACAGTTCCGGAACTACGATACTGCTTGTGGAACAGAACGCGCGAATGGCGTTGCAGATTGCAAACAGGGCATATGTATTGGAGAACGGCTCCATCGTGCTCTCCGGCACGGGAGCGGAACTGATGCAGAGCGATGAAATCAAAAAGGCCTATTTGGGAGGGTAAGAAACATGTTTGTCAGAAACAAAATGACGACGCGCCCGTTTACGGTTTCTCCCGACGCGACGATCATCGAGGCCAACGAGATCATGGAAAAGAACGCCGTTAAACGGCTCCCTGTTGTGAAGGACGGCAGGCTTGTCGGCGTGGTATCAAAGGAGGACGTGGTCCAGGCGTCCCCGTCCAAGGCCACGGCCCTGAGCGTCGCGGAGATCAACTACCTGCTTGCAAAGACGAAGATCAGTCAGATAATGGTCAAAAACCCGGTCACGATATCGCCGGACGCGCTGCTCGAAGAAGCGGCCGTCGCCATGCGCGACAACGAAGTCGGGTTCCTGCCCGTTTTGGATGAGGGGAAGCTGGTGGGCATCATCACGGAAACCAACATCTTCGATGCTTTTACCGAACTCCTTGGCTTCCGTGATACGGGGACCCGCCTTACCATCGAGGCCGAGGATATGCCCGGCATCATGGCAAGCCTTTCGGCCATTTTCGCACAGTTCGGCGCAAATATCATGCATATTGCGGTGTATCGCGGCGCCAGCGGCAAAAGCGCCGTCGTCGTGGGCGTACAGTCGTTCAACACAGAAGAAATCGAAAAGGCCATAGAAAAGCACGGATTCAAGATCCTCTATAAACTGCAGAACCGGTGACCGGTGCCGCCGGTCCCTCGCCGGGGCAAAAAAAATATTGACAAACATGCCCAACTACTATATAACTAATAGTAATAGATGAACAACTGTACCGAACGAAGGAGAGGAACATGAACGTTCAGTTCAAGAAAGGCGTATTCGAGCTCTGCGTACTCGCCCTGCTGAATGAAAAGGACTGCTATGGGTACGACGTCTCCGAGTTCCTGTCCAGGCACATGGATATTTCCGACGGGACGGTATATCCGATTTTACGCAGGCTGAAGGCGGAAGGCCTGGTCACCACCTATCTTTCCGAGGAAAGCGGGGGGCCTCCGCGAAAGTATTACAGGATTACGGAACTGGGGCGGAGGGAGTATACGGCCGCAAGGAGGGAGTGGCTCGATTTTGTGAAAACCGTACGGCGGCTTTTGAAGGGAGAGGATGGTAATGAATAAGGAACAATACCTGGTGGCACTGAAAAAAGCCCTGTGCGCCAACCGGGTCGAAGATATTGACGATATCATTTCCGAGTACGATGAGCACTTTGCCCATAAGCTCTCGGACGGCTATCCCGAGGAAGAGATTGCGGCAAGGCTCGAAAAGCCGGAGATCATCGCCCGGCAGTTCGTGATCGAACCGGGGGCCGATCCGCATAGGCGCAGGGGCGCAAACGTTTTCATAAAGACGGGCGTTATATTCCTCGATATCATTTTGTTCGTATTGGACGCGGTGCTCTTCGCTTTCATAGCCGTATTCGGCGCGGCCGCGGCAGGGCTGACTGCGGCCGGGGCTTGCGTTGCCGCAGGCGGCGGCTTTTTCCCGATGCCCGTCATGCCTGCGGCCGCCAGAATCCTCATCGGCGTGTCCGCGCTGGGCCTTTCCGGGCTCGTCGCGGTGGGCACCATATATTACGCGCTTTTTGTAACGCAGATCAACCGCGCCTATTTCCGCTGGCACAGGGGCGTGCTGACGGAACGTATCAGCCCGCCGCTCTCCACCGCGCCGAGGCTCGGCGGAAAACTGAAGCGCAGGCTCAGAGGCGTCGCCCTCATATCGCTGCTGGTTTTTATCGCGGCGATCGTCGCAGCCTTCGTTTTGATGAATATCTCCGCCGGGGCTTTTGAGTTCTGGCATGTGTGGCACTGGTTCGAATAGAGAAGGGGATATAGAATGGACACCGTCATCGTTACGGGAGCGACGTCCGGGATCGGACTCGCCGTGGCCCGTGTACTCCTGAAGCGGGGGTACAGGGTCCTCGGGGTAGGGCGTTGTGAAAAAAACTGCAAGACCGCAGAGTCGGAACTCGAAAAGGAATACCCGGGCGCAAACGTACGCTATTACTATGGAGACCTGATGCAGCAAAGGGAGGTGAAACGGCTTTCCGAAGCGTTGCGGAGGGACATAAATGAACACTGCGAAGGAAAGCTCTATGCTCTCATCAACAACGCCGGCTGCGCGAGAAGCTGGTACGCCACCACGGAGGAGGGATACGAGCAGCAGTTCGCGCTGAACCATCTTGCGGGATTCCTGCTTGCGCATTACATGCTGCCCTGCCTGAAGAAAGGGCGGGGTCTGATCGCGATGACGGGCAGCGGCTCCCACAGGCATATGAAGGTGCGCTGGGACGACATCATGTTTGAGAAACGCTACCATCCGCTGCTCGCCTACAAGCAATCCAAGCTGTGCAACCTGCTTTTCGCGGTTGCCCTGAACAAACGTTTTTCAAATGACGGCATCCGCGCCTATGTGGTCGACCCGGGCCTTGTTAAAACGGATATCGGGTTCAAGGATACGGGCAGGCTGGTGCGTTTTGTGTGGTCGATGCGAAGAAGGCGGGGCGCTATGCCGCAAGTGCCCGCAAAAACCTATGCTTTTCTTTTAGATGCGGAGCCGCCGGAGGGCGGGCTGTACTATCGCCAATGCAGACGGGCCGGGTACAGCAGCCGCGTGACAGAGAAAGACGCCGACAGGCTCTTTGAGCTCAGCGAGCACCTGACGGGGGTCGTGTTCGGGAAGGAGACATGAACGATGAACGTGTTCATAACGGGCGCGGCGGGCGGCCTGGGGCGGGCCTTTGCGGTGGAATGCGCAAAGCGCGGCCACGACCTGTTTCTGACCGACATCGACAATAAGCGCCTGGATTCCATTAAAAACGGGCTGCTGCGGCGGTGCGACATCAAGGCGGTCGTCTACCCCTGCGATATCACCCAAGACTGCGCGGTGAAGGAAATGATGGCTTTTACAGAAAAACTCGACATGCGTTTCGATATGTTGCTCAATGTGGCGGGGGTGGACTTCGAGGGCGGATTTGCCGCGAGGGAATCGAAACAGATCATCGACATCGTGAAGCTGAACGTGGAAGCGACGCTCCGGATGACCCACAACGTGCTGGCCCACAGGCGCAGGAATCTGCCTTTTTATATCGTGTTCGTTTCCAGCCTCGCGTCCATGTACCCCGTGCCGCTCAAAGCCACATACGCGGCGTCCAAACGCTTCTTGCTGGACTTTTCCATCGCGTTGGGCCAGGAGATGAAAGCGCAGAACGTATCGGTGCTGTCCTTATGCCCGGGCGGGCTTCCGACCACTGAGCAGGCTTTGAACGGCATTGCGGCCCAGGGCTTCTGGGGCAGGGCGACGACCAACCGATTGGAAACCGTAGCGCGCAGAACGATTGCAAGGGTTTTGAAGGGAAAGCGGATATATATCCCCGGCGTACTCAACAGAACGTTCAGCATCGCGGGGCGGCTGGTCCCGCCGTGCGTGCTAGCAAGGATGCTGCACGGAAGATGGAAAAAGGCGCAGGCGAAGTGGCTGTCCGTATGAGGTATGTCTGCCTCGTGACGGCGGCGTTAAAATGAAACTGAACCCGGCATCGCGCAGTTGGACGAAGTGCCGGGCTTTTTTGTGGAGGTAAGGACTGCTTCCGGCTTATGTGACCTGCATCCTCTTCGGTTTGAACCTGAAGCAGAGCACGCCCGCGTCAGTGTTGATTACGGCGCCGTTGAGCGCGGGGGTCTTGCAGGTGACCAGGAAGGCTATCGTTTTCGCGATGTCCTCGGGATACAGCATCCTTGTGTTGAGCTGCGCGTTGAGCTGCTTTTCCTTCCAGCCCGGTTCGTCCAGATGGCGCGCGACAAGCGGAGTGAGGACATAGGCCGGCGCGATCGCGGTGACCTGGATGTTGTCTTTCCAGAAGTCGATGGCCAGTTCACGCGTCATCGAGTGCAGCGCGGCCTTGGCCGCCCCGTACAGGATGTGCTTGCCGTCCCCGATAGTACCCAGCATGGACGAGAAGTGCACGATGCGTCCGCCGCCCGCCTTGACCATATGCGGGGCGCAGGCTTGCGACACGAAGAACTGCGCTTTCAGGTCCAGCGTGAGATAGAGGTCCCAGTTGGCTTCCGTGATGTCCATCACACGGATATGCTTCGTGATGGCCGCTGCGCAAAGGAGCGCGTCGATCCGCCCGAAATGTTCGGCGATCCGGTCTATCGTGGTTTTTATCATGTCCATTTTGGTAAGGTCGCACTGGAAAAACGCGGCATCGGTAATTTCGTTGAGTTCCGCGACCGTCTGGTTCCCGGCTTCCGCGTTCACGTCTATGCAGGCCACGCGGTAGCCCCGGTTCGCCAGTTCGAATCCGGTCGTGCGGCCGATGCCGCTGGCACCGCCGGCGATCACAACGACTTTTCTATTGTTCTGCATGGATATGTCTTCCCTTCTTCATGGTTGTCCTGCCCTAGTTGTAATAATTTTTCCCTTCATCATCGAAATACGAATGCTCCGGCCGGATTCTGAAAGTGGTCATGCCCGCGTCCAGCGGCATATCGAATCCGTTGATGCAGTAGGAGTCGTCCGAAACCAGGAAGGACACCAATTCGCTCACTTCCTCGGGCCGGATGAGCCTGTCCAGGAGCATGCTCGAAAGGACCTGGTCGCGCATTTCGCCTGACTCTTCCGCTGTTTCGGGCGTGTCTACGGCCCATGTCGCCAGCGAATTGCATTTGATGTTATAAGGCGAAAGGTCCACGGCCAGTTCGCGTGTCATGGCGATGACCGCTGCCTTCGAAGCGCTGTAGAGCACTTGTTCGCCAATCGCGATGCGCCCCTGTATGGACGAGATGTTCACGATGCACCCGCCTTTTTCGTTCCGCTTCATGTAGGAAGCGGCGGCGACCGCAGCGAAGAGCGCGCCTTTTACGTTCACGTTCATCACGCGGTCGAACGCTTCGGACGTGACTTCCTCCGCCGGGCATTTTCCCGGGACTTCGGCCGCGTTGACCAGCACGTCGATGCGGCCGAATGCGCGGTATACGGCATCCATCGCCGAAGCCGCATCCTGCCAGCGGACGGCGTCATAGCCGAAATACGCCCCCTTCGTCAGTGCGTCAGCGGCGTCGGCGGTTTCCCTTCCCCGGACCTCGTCGGCGTCCAATACGCAGACGGCAAACCCGTCGGACGCCAGCCGGAGGACTATCTCTTTGCCTATGGTACCCGCGCCTCCGGTTACCACGGCGACTTTTCTTTCATGGTCCATTTTCCTGCTCCTTTCAGCTATGAGATATTTCAAACAAAAGTTGTTTTTTGCATATTCAGTATACCGGGACGACCCCGGCAAAAAAGGAAGGGGCCGCATGCTACAGCGTTGCATACGGCCTGTTAACACCTTCCTTCAAATACTCCCGTACCCCACCTTGGCTGACTACAGCGAAATCCAGCCCTCTACTATTCAAATGCCTCGTCACTGCGCAACAGGTCGTATGGGTGCGATGTCTGATTCCGCTTAACGTTAGGTGCATGGGGTACAGGAAAGCCTCGCTTCCTTATAGCGATTTTCTGGCCTGATCCAGCAGATCCCAGGTATCGAACACGTCATCTCTCAGCTTACGGTAGACTTTGAAGATGCCGTCATATTTCTTCGTGTTGTCCAGGTTGGGTGAGAACCTACGGTTGACATTGAGAGTTTTGGCCACGGCGTCGTTGATATCGGAAAACAGGCCGGCGGCAACGCCGGCGAACATAGCGACGCCCTTGGCGCCGAACTCTGTCCCTTCAGGCACATAGAGTTCCTGGCCGTTGATATCCGAAAGCATCTGGCACCAGACGTCGCTCTTGGCTCCGCCGCCGCACAGCGCTATGGACTTGAGGTCGATCGGGATGCAGTCGAAGCAGTCGCGCATCGAGAGGCCGATGCCTTCGTAAACGGCGCGAAGCATCTGGTCGCGCGTGTTCTCCTCGGTGATCCCGAAGAACTGGGCACGGGCTTCCGTCTTGACGAAAGGCGCTCGCTCGCCGCCCGGGCAGAGGTAGGGGCTGTACACGATTCCGGCGCTCCCCGGCGGCGTGTTCAACAGGACTTCGTCCAGGACCTGAAAGATGTTCACTCCGCGTTTTTCGGCTTCTTCCTTGTAGGGCAGGCCGAACTCGCGCAGGAACCAGTCCAGGTTGGGGGTGCCGTAGTTCACGCCCATTGCCTTGAGCCAGAGCTTGGGTACGCCGTGGCAGATGCTCATGCCGACGTTCGGCGGGTCGAATACAGGCGCGTCGCACATTACTTCGTTGCCACAGGTGGTCCCGAGGATCGTGCACGCTTCGCCCGCGTTCACGCAGCCGACGCCAGTGGCGCTCGCGACCATGTCGAACATGCCCTTTACGACTGGGGTTCCTTCGACCAGGCCGAGCTTGTCCGCGGCTTCCCTGGTTACATAGCCCATGACCTGTGTCGAATCGACGAGATCCGGCAACAGGTGTTTGACTTCGTAGAGCCCGTAGAGCTTGAGCACTTCGTCTGAATAGGTGCGGTTGCGGATGTCCAGACCAAACAACGACGTGTTGGAAGCGTCGGTGCACATTACCCCGGTCATCTTATACTGGATCCAGTCCATGCTCCAGAGGTTCTTGTGCGCTCGCTTGAGCACGTCGGGCTGGTTTTCCACCTGCCAGCGCATGACGGAGTTTGCCGAGCCCGGATACGGCCCGGTCCCGGTCAGCTTGTACGCTTCTTCAACGATCCCGTCACGCATCCAGCGGTTTACGATGTCGCTGGCGCGTCCGTCGGTCCAGAGTATCGCCTTCCCGAGGGGTTCGCCGTCCTTGTCTACCAGCCAGTTGCCGTCGCCCTGTCCGGTCACGCCGATCCCGGCTATGTCGCTGCCGGAAAGGCCTGTTTTTTGGAGCGCTTCGGGGATGATTTCCGTAACGCCGCTCCAGACCAGCCACATGTCTTCTTCAGCCCAGTTCGGGTTGGGGACGTCGATGGGAATCTTACGGCTGCTCGTTCCCAGTTCGTTTCCTTCCATGTCCATGATGCAGCATTTTACGATGGACGTACCAGCGTCAATCCCGAGTATGTACTTGCCCAAATCTGTCTACCTCCCAATGTCCGATTTTATGATCTGTTTCCCGGATAAGACAGGGAAACAAGTATTTCAAAGGGAGACCCGCGAAGTGTTATGTTATTCAGTTTACAGAATTTTGCATGTTGGCTTAAGAAAAAACAGCATGCAGTAATTAGCACACTGTATACTGCATGATAGCATCCCTCAATGGCTTTATGCAAACCGAGATTCTACTATATATCCCTAAATTCGATAATCATAAGGCGATTCGGGGTTTATTCGTTGTATTATAGTGATTAACTGGTGATTTCATATTATATGAGGATCCGACGCTTAACCGTAATACCAGTTTCTGAAAGTGGTAGCGGGGTATACCTGACAAGCAAGTCCCGGACTCCCGAAAACGTAAAGAGATGCATAACGGAACAACGGGGGGATTTAATCCGCCGCTATTTTTGGGCGCGTACCCCGTTGTGACAGGCGGGGATTTACGGCGTGAATCTGCGGCAGGCTTTAATACATAATAAAAACAAAAATTTGAAACCTCCATTACCGGTCTCCCGGATAATGAAGGTTTCAAGGTATTTTCATCGTACGTTACTGTTACTGCTGGAATCCGGCGAAATTGTTTTCCGCGTACTGAATCATCTTCCTTACCATGTTGCCGCCGATCCTGCCGGCTTCGCGGGCGGTGATATCGCCGTTGTAGCCTTCCTTCAGCGTCACGCCGATTTCCCCGGCGGTCTCGTATTTCATTTTGTTAAGCATGTTCTTTGCCTGGGGAACGACCGATTGGTTGTTGTTAGTCGCCATTCTTTTCACCTCCTTCAGTCAATATTTTCTCCGCGTTCTGATGAAATACACATGAAAATAAATACTGATCAGCAAATTATTTCATGACGTTGATGATATTGGTCGTTTTGGGCCTTGTATGAAGTTTCACTCGCCGGGCAGGCGGTTGTCCCGTCCGTATAAAAATGGAAAATTCATAATCTGGGTTAATACCCGCCAAATGTGTTGATTCGATAAACATCCGGAGTATTGCGGGTGAAACGAATGTCAGAAAAGAAAAAAAGGCTTACGATGTCGTTGGCCCTCAAAGCGATCAACCAAGCCAAAAACGAAACGATTCTATCGGAACACTACAACATTTTTATATGTATCTATCTGGCGCACATGCTTATTATTGTTGCGCCCGTCGTTTTTATTCTTGGCCATTTTGTCCTTCGCACGAATCCGTTGATGACCAATATCGACAGCGCGATCCTGCTCGCCTTCGGGTTGTGTTACGCAAGGCTGGCAAGGGGCAGGCTCGATACGAAGGTCGCGACACACGTCATCGCCGCCCTCAGTTCGCTGTTTTTCTGTTTCGTCGCCTATCGTTTTTATAAATTCATCGGCCCCTCGCTTTGGCTGTTCGGGTTTATTCCTATGGTCATGGCCGTGGTGCAGAGTTCCACAATCAGGCTGACATATTCGGGCGGCACGATGCTGTTATTCGCATTATACGCGTTCTTTTTCCACAGGGACTATTCGCCGAACGATCTGTATTATGTATTTCAGTTTGTTTTTTTCGTATGCGTGATCTTTACGCTTATCGTTGTCTCAAGAATCAACGGCGCCATGGTCAAGCGCTTGATGCTGCAGTTGCGGGAAGTTAAAAAACATGTTAAAGAAAGAAAAAAGGTCGAAGCGATCAACGAACGGATGGCCCTGTACGACCAACTGACAGGGCTTCCCAACAGGATGCTCCTGTACGACCGCCTTGGACAGGCCCTGGAAAACGCAAAGCAGTACAGACTGGAAGTATGCCTGATGTTCATAGACATCGACTATTTCAAGACGATCAACGACACGATGGGGCACAGCGCGGGCGACAAGCTGTTGAAACTGATCAGCGAGCGGCTGTCGGAGTCCTGCCGCAAGAGCGACACCATTGCCAGGATAGGCGGCGACGAATTCCTCATTATTATTCAGGACGTCAGCAACGCCCAGATCGTGCTAAAAAGGGCCAACCACATACTGCAACAGATGAGCAAACCCTTTTTTATTAACGATCAAAGCGTGAACATCACCTGCAGCATCGGGATCTCGAGGTTCCCCGACGACGGCGAGGACGCCGAGACGCTGGTCAAAGGCGCCGACATCGCGATGTACAAAGCCAAGGAGGACGGGAAAAACGGGTTCATGTTCTATTCGGAAAAACTCAAAAAGAGCCACCAGAACGAGATGCAGATGATCTTCGATCTCAAAGACGCCCTTGCGCACGACGAATTCGAACTCTTCTACCAGCCGCAGCTCAACGGCGTGACGAAGGAGATCATCGGTTTCGAGGCGCTTCTTCGCTGGAACCATCCCTCGTTGGGCCTTCTGCCGCCGGCTCAGTTCATCCCCCTGGCCGAAAAAACCGGGTACATCAACCCCATAGGCCAATGGGTCCTCAGGACCGCGTGCATGCAGAACAAGGCGTGGCAGGAGGCGGGCGTCGCTTCCGTGCCCATGGCCGTCAACCTTTCGGCCAACCAGATCTGCAGCAACGTGCTGGTCGAACAGGTCGCCTCGATCCTGGAGGAAACGGGCCTCAACCCGGGCTATCTGGAGCTGGAGATCACGGAGCGTACCGTTATCAGTGAAATGAAACGGATAAAGGATGAACTGGAGCGGCTCAAGAAGCTCGGCGTCAGGATCGCGATCGACGATTTCGGAACCGGCTTTTCATCCATGCAGTATCTGAGGGAGCTTCCCGTCGACCTCATTAAAATACCCATCGATTTCGTCCACGGGATCGACAACAACGTGAAGGACGAATCGATCATCTCCGTTATCCTCACGCTGGCGGCAAGCCTTGACCTCGAAGTGATTGCCGAAGGCGTGGAAACGAAAAACCAGCTTAATTTTCTTCTGGACAGGATGTGCAACAACATCCAGGGCTTTTATTTCAGCAGGCCGATGCGCGCGAAGAATATCGCGGATTTTTGCCAAAAAAACCGGGAAAAGACTTTTTTCGCCTCATGAGGCAGGCGCCCCGAGCAGGTAATTCTGTTTAAACTCCGGTCTCTTTCTTCTTTCTTTGCACGGCCCGATAGAGGCACCCTTTCAAATTCTTCGGTTTAGAAATTTATAACATGTATTGGCCGGCCCTGTTATAAGCGGCCTAATCCCAAAGTCAGGAAAGGCTCCGGCTTTGGTCCGGCTGCGCCCCTGCAGGCTTATCTGCCATATCAGCTTCATAACGGTAACGGGAGAACGGGCTATTTTTTTGCTGAAGGGGCAGGGCGAATTTTGGGACAGACGCACAAGTATAATACAACTGCGGTTGTTATCCAACATACGGAAAATAAGGTATAATCATGGAAGGGAGGGGGCTTTTGTATGCGCATCCTGCACACGTCCGACTGGCATCTCGGGAGGAGCCTCGAACATATCAGCCGCATCGGGGAACAGCGCGAAGTTATCGATTGCATCTGTAAAACGGCAGAGGAACAGGAGATTGACCTCGTGCTGGTCGCCGGCGACGTTTTCGACACGTACAACCCATCCGCCGCGGCGGAGGAGCTGTTTTACTATGCGATAGAACGCTTAAACGGCAAAGGCAGGCGGGCCGTCGTCGTAATAGCGGGCAACCACGACAACCCGGACCGCCTGTGCGCGGCCAGCCCGCTCGCCCGGGAAAACGGCATTGTCCTGCTGGGCTATCCCGCAAGCGACGCCGGCGTTGCCGGGGCGGAGCAGGGGGACATCCGCATCGAAGGTTCCGGGCCGGGCTGGCTGGAGTTGAGCGTGCCGGGATGCGCGCATAACGCCGTGATCATCACGCTGCCGTACCCCTCCGAATCCCGGCTCGAGGAGCTCGTCTCCCGCGAGGCCGACGAAGGGGCCCTGCAAAAAGCCTACTCGGAACGAATAGGCGACCTGTTCGCGTCGATCAGCCGGAATTTCCGTGAAGACACCGTGAACCTGGCCGTCGGGCACCTCTTCCTCAGGGGCGGGAAAGAGACGGATTCCGAGCGGACCCTGCAGGTCGGCGGGGCCATGACGGTAGACCCGGCCGTTCTGCCGAAAAACGCGCATTTCGTCGCGCTGGGCCACCTGCACCGGCCCCAGCGGGTAGCCCCGGCGCCCTGTCCGGCAGCCTACGCAGGATCGCCGCTGGCCTACAGCTTCTCCGAAGCGGAGCACAGCAAATCGGTGTTCGTCATAGACGCCCTGCCGGGAAAGGCTGCCGAAATCACACCCGTATACCTCGACTGCGGAAAACCCCTCCGGCGGTGGGTGGCCGAAAGCGGCATCGGGCAGGCCGTCGCGTGGTGTGAGGAAGGCCGCGACATAGGCGCATGGATCGACCTGGAGATCGTGACGGACAGGGTGCTGACGGCGGAAGAACAGCGAACGCTCCGGGCGTTGCACACCGGCATCGTCAATATCCGCCCGAGGCTCAAATCGGAGGCGTCGGCGCAACTGAGCCCGCAGAGCAGGGAAAGCATGCAAATCGACGAACTCTTCAGCGACTATTACCGTTGCAAGATGCAGGCGGAGATCCCCGCCGAACTGATGGAAGTGTTCATGGAAATCGTGAACGACGAGGGAGAGGAGGGCGCGACCGATGAGGCCGATGATACTTGAAATTGAGGGGCTGCACAGCTTTTGCGGCGTGCAGCGGATCGACTTTCAGGCGCTGGGCGAAACCGGGCTTTTCGGCATATTCGGGCCGACCGGAAGCGGGAAGTCCACCGTCCTCGACGCCGTCACGTTTGCCCTCTACGGCAGGGTCCGCCGCGTCGGGGGTACGCAGGGTATCATAAACACCGGCCTCGACTTTACGCGGGTCAAGTTCGTCTTCGAGCTTATGAAGGACGGCCGGAGGAAGACGTACTGGGTCGAGCGAAGGTACAAGCGCAGGAAGGACTCCCCGTACGCCTGCGAACCCAAAATCGCCCGCCTCGTTGAGACTGTGGGGGAAAGCGAGGTCCCGCTCTGCGACAAGGCGGCCAAAGTCACCGAGCGCGTGCAGGAGCTGATCGGGCTGAGCTTCGAAGACTATACGCGGGCAGTCGTGCTCCCGCAGAACAGTTTCCAGGAGTTTCTGATGCTCAAAGGCAAGGACAGGCGGGCGATGCTGGAGAGGGTTTTCTACCTCGAGGAATACGGCAAGCGCCTGCAGGAGAAGCTCGCGCGCAAGGCGGGGGCGCTCAAAAGCAGCCTCGACGCGCTGAACGGGGAACTGAAAGGGTATGAAGACGCCACCGGCGAGGCCGTTGACGAAGCGCGAAAAGCCTGCGCAGCCGCCGCGGCCGGGCGGGAGCGGCTGGAAAAGGAACTGGGACGGGCGACGAAGCTGTATAACGAGGCGAAAACGGTATGGGAGCTCGTCTGCGAGCTTTCGCGCACCGAGGACGATGTGCGGGCGCACCGGGCGGAAGAGGAAGCGACAGCCGAAAAAAGGCTATGGCTGGACAGGGCGGTGAAAGCGGAAGCGCTGGCCGGGCCGATCCGAAAGAACAGGGACCTTATTATTAGCCTGCAGGAAGCAGGAATGGGACTACATAAGGCCGAAGGCGACCTTTCTCAGGCGGAGGCCGAGTTAAAAAATGCGCGCGAGAAATACGATGCGCTCCATAAAGAGGCCGAGGCCGAACGCCCGAAGCTGGCCGAAAAGCGGGCGCGGCTGAAGAATGCGCTCGAAATCAGGCGGCAGGTCCTCCCGCTGCAGGAGGAGGCCGACAGGCAGACGGCTTCGCTCGGGGCGTGCGAACGGGTCATCCGGGAAAAAAAGGCGGCGCTCGAAAAGGGCGAGGCAGAGCTTGAAGCTCTTGAAGACAGCTTTTTAAACCTCAAACGCGATATGGAGCCGCTGAAGGCCGACCCGCAGTACAGGCAGCGGATCAGGGCGGGCGCGGAACTCGAGCGGGAAGTATCGGCGGCAAAGGACGCCGTCTCGGAACAGGACAGGAAGAAGGCAGGCCTGGAACAGACGATCGCTGGTCTGAAACGGGACCTTAGCGCGGTCCGGGACGACATCGAGAAAGCCAGGCTGGCCTATGAAGCCCTTCAAGCACAGAAGCGGACGCACGAGGCCCAAAAGCCCGAGGATCGGGAAGCCGTCGAGCAAAGGCTAATTAAGCTCCACACCATCGGGGCGGTTTACGATACGCTTATACGGGAGAAAAGCGAGATAGACGACCTCGAAGCTCAGATCGAAAAACTGCGGGCCAAATACCGCGAACTGGAGGCGCAGTCGTCAAACAGGGCCCAAAAAAGGGACGAGGCGGAAGCGTCGCTCGCCCGGCGCAGGGAGGAGGTTCAGGCAGCGCGCGAGGCGCTGGAGCGCAACACTGCGGTGCTGCTCTCACAAAAACTGGTAGAGGGGCAGCCCTGCCCCGTCTGCGGTTCAAAGTATCACCCGGAGCCCGCGGCCCTCGGGGAAGGGCCAGGCGCGGCGGCGCTCGAGGAACGGCTGAGGGCCGCACAAAAGAATGCAAACGATGCCGAGAGGGCGTATCAGGACGCCGTGAGGATGGCCGTGGCCGCAGCCGAAACGCTGAAGGCCCGGCAGGAGCGGATCGACCATTCGAAAGAGGAACTCGGGCGGAAACGGGCCGGGTACGACGTGCAGAAACAGAAGCTCCCAGCGGGCCTGAGGGAGCTCGAACCCGACGGCATCGCCGCGGAACTTTCAAGGATGCAAAAGGCCGGCGCGAAATTGCGCAAGGCCGCCGCATCCTGGGAGAAGACGCTCGAAGGAATCCAAATTGAACTGAAGAACGCAAATGACGTCCTCGCGGCGCGCCGGAAGGACGAGGCCGCAATCGAGGCCGGGCTCAAGGTGAACGAGGCGTATTTGTCTGCGCAGGAAACGGAACTGGACGCGGCCAAACGTGCCCTTAACGAAAAACAAAAAGCGTACGCGGGATTTTTGCTTAGGCACGGCGTTAAGAGCGCGGCGCAGGAGAGCGGCAGGCTGGACGAAAACGAGCGCCGGCTTACTGAGATGCAGCGGCGGGCGGGGGAGATAGAGGACTCGGCCGGCCAAATGCGGGAGGCGCTCAAAAAGCTGCGGGAGGAACTGCAGGAAAAGAAGGTCGCTCGCGCTTTGATCGAGGCCGACGTTAAGCGCCTCGGGGAACAGAAGGAAGAACGCCTTCAAAGGATCAGGGAACTTGCAGGGGACGCGGACATCGAAGCGCAGCTCGGTGAGACCGACGAGAAGCTGGCCGGGTACGACGCCGATCTGGAACAGCTCCGCGAAGGGATACGGGAGCTTGAAGGACGGTGCTCCGCCCTCGAAAAGGAAAGATCGCTCTTATTGCAGAAAAAAGAAATCTATTCGCAGGAACTGGAGTGCGAATCAAAGCGCCTGAAAGCCGCCCTCCTGGAAAACGGGTTCGATGACGCGAACGAGGCCGAAGCCGCCGTGATAGACCCACAGCGCCTGGAAGGACTCCGGCAGGAGATCGAAGCGTACGATAGTAAGGAAGCGGACCTTCGGGCGAGCCTTGAAATGATCCGAAAAAAGCTCGGCGGGCGCAGCATCACCGAAGAGGAATGGGCCCTCGCAGACGGCGAATACAGTCGGATAACCGACGAAAAAGAGGAAGCCTTCGCCCGTCACGAGGTGGCAAAGGACGCGCTCGAAAAGACGGAAGCCAGGCACGAAAAATGGCTGAAACTGCGCGCGGAAAAAGAAGGGCTCGACCACAGGCAGGACCTTTTCGACCAGTTGAAAAGCCTCTTTCGGGGGAACGGGTTCATCGACTACATCGCGGAGGAGCGGCTCCGTTACATCGCTTTGAAGGCCACGGAAACGCTGGGGGTGATGACGAAGCACAGATACGCGCTGGAACTGGGCGACGAAGCCGGGTTCGTCATCAGGGACAACGCCAACGGCGGCGTCCAGCGGCCGGTCACGACGCTCTCGGGCGGAGAGGTCTTTCTGGCGTCGCTCTCCCTCGCCCTCGCGCTGTCCGAGCATATCCAGCTCAAAGGGCAGAGCCCGCTCGAACTGTTCTTCCTCGACGAAGGCTTCGGCTCGCTGGACCCCGGGCTGCTGGACAACGTGATTGACGCCCTTGAAAGGCTGGTGAGCAAGGACCGGGTCATCGGGCTCATCAGCCACGTGCCCGAACTCAGGCAGCGGATCGGCCGCAGGCTGATCGTCGATCCCCCGACGCTGCAGGGGGAAGGCAGCACCGTGCGGCTCGAGCGTTCGTGAGAGCGTGCCGCGGCGCCGCCACCGCCCGTGCCGGACCGTAATGAAGACAGGGGGCTGCGGCCCCCAAACCTGCCCACGCAAACCTCGTGTTTGCGTGGGTTTTTCGGAGGCAGGTTGAAATGCCGCTTTTTAAGCGGCATTTCTTTGCCGAACCGACGCGCATGTCGCCGGTTCGGATTTAAGCGGCGCTTTCATCAATTATAGGACTTTCACTATGTTATACATGTCGTTGAGTACGATCCAGTTCTGGGGGAAGGGGATGCCGAGCACCCAGTAGCTCACGCCCCTCAGGTCGTATTCGTTGACCAGCATCAGCTTCGCCTCGACGCTCCTGGCGTCTTCGAACCACACCTCGTGTTCTACCCCGTTCGAATCGTAGTAACGGTATGTCGGGGATTTCGTCTGTTCGTCGAACATGATATGCGCGCCATGCTCCGCAGCGAGGCGTATGGCTTCCTGCGGGCTGATCCGCCTTGCCCATCTGCCGGGCGTGTAGGGCAGCGGCCAGTCGTACCCGTACAGGGGCATGCCCATCAGTATCTTGCGGCTGGGTATGACGGAAACGGCGAATCTTATGACGTCCTCGACGAGGTCGACGGGGGCGACGGCGTACGGCGGGCCTCCGGACCAGCCCCACTCGTATGTCATGATGATGACGAAGTCGACGATCTCGCCGTGCGCCCTGTAATCGTGCGCACCGTGCCATGCGCCGCCTGTGTAATCGGCGGGCTTCGGCGCGAGCGCGGTGGAGACGACGTAATTGAGCGGGTGGAGCGCGTTTACCACCTTCCGGAGGAAGGCGTTGTAATTGTCCCTGTTTTCAGGGGAAATCCGCTCAAAGTCGATGTTCACGCCGTAATACCCCTTGTTTCCGAGGACTTCGATCATGTTGTCTATCAGGGTATCCTGCAACTGCTCGTTTTCCAGGATCGTGTCGACCAGCTCCGTGCTGAACGTGCCCTCCGCGAAGTTGGTGACGACCATCAACGGCGCGATGTCGTACCTTTGTGCCGCGTTGCGGACCGCCGCGTCGTCGATGTCGATGAGCGCCCCCGTGTTGGTGACGCGGTAGCTGAAGGGGCTGATGTACGTCAGGTACTGTCCAACGCCGTCCACGATCGCGGTTTCTCTCTCCGGCGTGGACGGCTCGATATAGCCGTTGGTCTCGATGAACCCGTAATTGCGCATCCTCTGGGGTATCCTTATCACCATCCCTATCTGCAGGCGCTGCGGGTCCACATCGGGGTTCAGGTTGATGATGTCGTTGACGGTCGTGCTGAATCTTCGGGCGAGTTCGAAGAACGTATCGCCCTGACGTACCGTGTACGCGACCTCCGTCGCGGGGATCACGAGTGCCTGGCCGACTACGAGGTACGGAAAATCGTCGAGCTGGTTGGCCCTGCGTATCTCGTCGGGGCTTACGCCGAACCGCCGTGCGATCCTGTAAAGCGAGTCGTTTTGTTGTACTACGTGTATTACCAAATCAAACACTTCCTCACATGCCAATATTGGGGGCCGGCAGGTTTCTATTATATGAAACGGAGAAACCCTAAGTTCATCGTCCGGGGATATAAATGCCCGCCCGGTGTCTGACCTTTACCGCAAACCTGCCCCGTCAAGGAGCCGGCAAGGGGAAAAAGCCGGTATCCGTGCCGGCGGCCGGCAGGGCACAGACGGGCAGTCACCTATTGTTTTGGGCTGAATACTATAATGGAAAACAAAGAGAAAGGGTTTTTGCGTTGAGAGTTTTACGGTTGGGCATGTCGGGCACGGACGTGATGGAGATACAGGCTCTCCTTCGAAGGCTGGGATACGATGTCGGCCCCATAGACGGCCGCTTCAACCTGCGGACCGGACGGGCCGTGCGGGCGTTCCAGTCCTATTTCTCCCTGGCGCCGGACGGCGTTATCGGGGAGAGGACCTACGCGATACTCAACCGCCTGCTGCTGGGGTACGACCTTTATACGATCATGAGCGGGGACACCTTCTACGAAATCGCGAGGAAATACCACACGAACCCCGCGCTCATCGCTATCGCCAATCCAAACGCCGACCCCGAGCGCCTGGCAATCGGACAGACAATAAAGGTGCCTTACGATATCGAAGTGGTCCGCACGAACATCGACTACACCTATGACATAATGGAACGAAACATCATGGGCCTGAAGGCCCGCTACCCGTTCATCGGGACGGACGTGGCGGGGCAGAGCGTGCTCGGCAGGAACCTCTATACCCTGCGCCTCGGCAGGGGCCCCAACCGGGTTTTTTACAGCGGGGCCATCCACGGGCTGGAATGGATCACCGCGCCGCTTCTGATGAAATTCGCCGAGGATTTTTCGAGGGCGTACGCGCTGGGGATGACCCTCAACGGCTACGACCCGAGGGCCGTCTGGGAGACGAGCAGCATCCATATCCTTCCCATGACCAATCCCGACGGCGTGGACCTCGTGCTCAACGGCCCCCAACCGAACAACCCGTATTATTACGACCTGATACGCTGGAACGGCGGCAGCACCGATTTTTCCACCGACTGGACGGCCAACGTGCGCGGCGTGGACCTGAACCACAATTTCGACGCGGGCTGGGAAGAATACAGGGAAATCGCGCGACAGAGCGGGATCACCGGGCCGGGCCCGCGCAGGTGGCCGGGCCCCTATCCGGAATCGGAGCCGGAGACGGCGGCCATGGTCGCATACACGCGCAGCCACGACTTTAATCTGGTCGTCGCATTCCACTCGCAGGGCGAGGTTATCTACTGGGATTACAAGGATCTGGCGCCGCCGGAAGCGCTGGACATAGCCGAGCGGTTTTCCGAAGCGAGCGGCTACGCGATTTCCGACCCCATTCTCCTGGCGTCCTTATCGGGATACAAGGACTGGTTTATCCTCGAATACGGGCGGCCGGGCTATACCGTCGAAGTAGGACGGGGCGTGAACCCGTTGCCCATATCGGATTTCGACGGGATTTACGCCCGTGTCCTGCCTCTGATGCTGCTCGGTTCCGTCGTTACCACAGGGTAAACGGACGAAACGCCCGTTTTATCTTCTGCAAAACCGCAGTCAACGCTGGAGTGAGCGTATTTATTCCTTAAGAGCCGGCGAAAAAACTGGTACGGTTTCTCCTTCTTAATCATATTCTGAACCATAATGTCCGACGAGGAGAGAGACCGATGCCCATGTCAACCAGAGAGATGTTTGCAAGGCTCATCAACTGCGAAGCAGGCGGCGAGGGACTGACTGGGATGCAGGCCGTGGCCACGGCGATCATGAACAGGGTCCACGTGGCGTACGGCGAATACCTGCGCGTCTGCCAGGGCAACCTTCGCTTTGTCATGGAACAGCCGTACCAGTACACCTGCATGATGGAAATGGTGGGTGGAGAATACAACCCCCAGAACATATGGAACACTCCGGCTGAAGCGATCCATTTCGAGGTCGCGGACTGGGCGCTGGCGGGCAACAAACTTTCGGACGTTGACGACGCGCTATGGTATATGAACCCGTTCAGACCCGATTGCCCGCCTTTTTTCCCCTATAACAGGTCGGGGGTGATCTTCAATCGGATCGGGGAGCACTGCTTCTACATCCCGACGTCTCTCTACGCCCAAACGTGACCGTTTAAAGGAGGAATGCACAGAAAATGGCTATTTACAACAACTATTTCGGCAGCGGTTACAATAGACAGCCAAACACACAGGCCGGCATGGCCGCGCGCCAGCAGGCGAGGCCGCAGGCCCCGGCACAGCCCATGCCGGCAGTCCGGCCGCCTGCCGCCGCCCCCGTGCCGCCCGCCACACAGATAACTGTGCCGTCGCCGCCAGCAGCGGAGGTTCCCTGCCCCGGGGTTACACCGGCGCCCGGCCAGCTGCCCCCGGCCGCGTACGAGCCGGGGCCTGAAGAGGCGCCGCCCATAGTTCGTAGAACAGTGCAGGCGGGGCAGACCGTGATCCCGCCCGTGCCGGGGGCGGCAACGCCCGCTGCTTTCGAAGTGCTGCCGCCCGCCGAACAGGTGTCCGTGCCGCCCCCGCCCGCGCCAAGACAAGCTGCTCCGGCCCCCCGGGCTATGCCGGGTGCGGGCGCAGTGCCAAGACAGGCTGCTCCGGCCCCCTGGGCTGCGGCGAATGCGGGCGCGGCGCAGTCCGCAGCGGCGGTCCCCTGTCCCAGGCCGAACGCGAGCGCAGCGCCAAGGCAGGCGGAACCGACACCCACCTTCGCGCCGGTCTCGGCCGGGGTTTCGGCGGAGATGGTGCCCTATACCCTCACCAGCACGTATTACCTGGCCGGAAGATTGAAAGAATACTGCGACATGCTGGTAAAGGTAGAGTTCGTACTGGGGACCTCAGGCACACTCATAGACAGGATAGGCATCCTGAAAGATGTCGGGGCGGCATATATAATCCTGGAGCAGCCCATTTCGGCGAACGAACTGACGATCTGCGACATGTATTCGATCAAGTTCGTTACCGTTTACCTCGAGTCCGGGCCATTGATGTTCAAACATCAGGCCTGATGCGAAAAAACGGCGGGACGGAAGCCTTATTTTCCGTCCCGCCGTTTGCCTGCCCGAGAATTGCATAATTGGCCGTGTCTCCGAAGCAAAACGGGCAACGTCCCCGATATGGACAGGACCGCGAAGTTTTGCTACACTTGAAGCAAAGACGCGGGGCGGAAACAAGGCGCCCGTACCGAAGGAGAATGCAAGTGGCCTATACCGCGCTCTACCGCCGGTTCCGGCCCCGGCGCTTCGGGGAAGTCGTGGGGCAGGAGCACATCGTTGACATACTCAAAAACCAGGTACGCGAAAGGCGCGCCTCGCACGCGTACCTTTTCTGCGGCACCCGCGGCACGGGCAAGACGAGCACGGCGCAGATCCTCGCCCGCGCGATACGCTGCGAGGACCCCCAGGGCGGCGAGCCCTGCGGCGCTTGCAAAGTGTGCAGGGCCGGGGACGCAAACGGGACGATGGACATCATCGAGATCGACGCCGCTTCCAACAACTCGGTGGACGAGGTGCGCGACCTGCGCGAAAAGGTGCGGCTCTCGCCCGTCACCGGGCGGTACAAGGTGTATATCGTCGACGAAGTGCACATGCTTTCGCCGGGGGCCTTCAACGCCCTTTTAAAGACGCTGGAGGAACCGCCCGCGCACGTCGTGTTCATCCTCGCTACGACGGAGGCGCATAAGCTCCCCGCCACCATCGTGTCGCGCTGCCAGCGCTTCGATTTTCGGCGTGTGAGCGTGCGGTGCACGGTCGAAAGGCTGGAGCACGTGCTGGGCGAACTGGGGGTTTCGGCCGAACGGGACGCGCTCGTCACCCTCGCGCGGATGGCGCAGGGGAGCGTGCGCGACGCGCTCGGGCTGCTGGACCAGTGCCTCGCGGCCGGGGAAGGGGAGCTGACGAGGGCGGGCGTCCTCGATGTGCTTGGGGCAGCGGACGACATGCAGTTGAAGCGCCTGGCCGACGCCGTGATCTCGCGCGATCCGGCGGCGGCGCTGCGGGCGCTGCAGGAAACGCTGGATGCGGGGCGCGATCTTAACGTGCTCTTGCGCGATCTCATGGAGCATTTCCGGCGGCTGATGCTGCTCTTGGTCTGCGGCGATGCGCTCGACCTGCCGGAACTCGCATCCGAGATGCAGGACGTCATGCGGCGGCAGGCAAAGGAGGCGGGCATGCCTTTCATCCTCAGGGCGCTGGACATACTTGCGGGGCTAGAAGGCGACATGCGCGCCAGCGTGTCCGCGCGCGTGCTCGCCGAAGCGGCGCTGGTCCGGCTTTCTGCCGACAGCCTGGACGACACGCCCGCGGCCCTGCTCGCGCGCATCGAGGCGCTGGAGAAGCGGGCGGCGGGAAAGGACGCGCCGCAGGAGAAAAAGGCGGACGAACACCCCGCGCGCGGCGGGGGTGCTGCGGCCCCTGATACTGCTGCCAGCGGGACAAACGCGGAGAAGGAGCGGCCGAAACCCGCGGACCGGGTAGCCGCGAAGCCTGCTCCCCAGGCCCCGGACGGCCTTTTCAAACGCCTGCTCGCCGCGCTGAGAACCGGGAACATGCCGGTCTACATCATGCTGAAGAAAGGCATCCCGCTGTCGCTATCGGGCGGCGTGCTGACGGTGCGGTTTTCAAAAGAGGACGCGTTTTTTACCGAGGCGCTGGACCAGCAGGAAACGAGGGCGCAGATCGAGGAAGCGCTGTGCGCCGCGGCGGGAAGGGACGTCGTGTTCAAAACGGTGGTCGGCGATATGGAGCCCGTCAAGGCCCCGGAACCGGCAGGCGATGAAGACGGAAACTTGATAAACGAGGCCGCGGCGCTTTTCGGCGAAGAGAACGTGCAGGTCATGGAATGAATGATTATCAGACGCAATTCAGTATAGGAGGAAGCGTTATGGCCAAGGGAAAGAGGGGGCAGATGGGCAACATGCAGCAGATGATGAAGCAGGCCCAGCGCATGCAGCAGGACATGCAGCGGCTGCAGGCCGAACTGGAGCTGCGGGAGGTTGAGGCCTCGGCCGGCGGCGGGATGGTGCAGGTGGTCGCGACGGGGAAGAAGGAGATAAAGAGCATCGTGATCGACCCGCAGGTCGTAGACCCTGACGACGTCGACATGCTGCAGGACCTCGTGATCGCCGCCGTGAACGAAGCGATGCGCAAGGCCGAGGAAATGGTGCAGGGCGAGATGGCCAAAGTCACCGGCGGGCTGAACCTGGGTGGGCTGGTGTGACGATGGGCGATCCGATCGAACCGATCTCGACGCTGATCAACCAATTGTCCCGCCTGCCGGGCATCGGCACGAGGACGGCCCAGCGCCTGGCCTACCACATCATAAACATGGGCGAGGCGCAGGTGCGCGAACTGGCGGAGGCTATCTTCTACGCCAAGAAGAAGATCCGGTTCTGCGCGGTATGCGGCAACATCTCCGTCGCGGAAAAATGCGCGATATGCGCCGACCCCTCGCGCACGGACGAGGTCATCTGCGTCGTGCGGGACGCGAAGGACGTGCTGGCCATGGAACGGACGCGGGAGTTTTCCGGGAAATACCATGTGCTCGGCGGCACGATCTCCCCGATGGAAGGGATCGGTCCGGACCAGATCAGGATCAGGGAACTGCTCGGGCGCATCCGGGAAGGCGGCGTGAAGGAGATCATCCTCGCCACCAACCCGGACGTGGAGGGCGAAGCCACCGCCGTATACATATCCCGCCTGGTCAAGCCGCTGGGCGTACGCGCGACGCGCATCGCGCACGGCGTGCCGGTCGGCGCGGACCTCGAATACACGGACGAGGTCACGCTCAGCAAGGCGCTCGAAGGACGGCGGGACATGTAAACCGGCGGCGCCGAAACCGAAACGACCCGGCAAGTCCCGGGATAAACTTGTCGACCCCCTGACCCGGCGCAGAGCCGGGCTTTTACGTTTTTGGGCATTGTACCGCAACTCCGCCTGCGCCGGTTTATTCCGGCAGCAAAAAAAAAGTCGCCAAATAAGGCGGCGTTTTCTTTTCCGCGCGCTCCGGGGAGAGGTTTGCCGGCCTTAAAAGAATAACGCATCTTTGAATGCGCATAATAATTAACAGAATATGTACGCGGAGGAAAACATAACCATGAAATGGCTCAAGGCGATACGAAAGACCCCGAAAAACAAGGTTACGGGCCGGGGGCCGAAAAGGATCCTCGACGCGATCCGCAGGACGCCGAAGGACCCGCTTGACGAGATCGCGCTGATCAACGACGCGCTGATGGAGTGGAGGGCGGCCGTGGACTATTTTCAGCAGGTTACGGACCCGATGATGATAGACCACGCGATATTCAGGATAAACGCCGCCAAATGCAGGTACGAGTATCTGGTGCGATGCCGCAAGAACGCGGCGGGGGAAACAGGGCAGGCCTGACGTTACGTTCGCGTTGGGAGGGGGCCGTAAAACGTGGGGATCGGCTTTGACGTTATCATTGCGTATGTGGTTGGCTTGCTGCTGCTCTTCCTCATCGGATGGCTGTTGATAACGCCGATAAAGGTGCTTTTAAAATTCATACTCAACGGCGTGATCGGGGGACTTATGCTGTGGGCGCTGAACCTGCTGGGTGGCGCCCTGGGGATAAGCGTGGCGATAAATCCAGTTACGGCACTGATCGCGGGTTTTTTGGGCGTGCCCGGCGTTATCCTCATACTGCTGCTTCAGGTCCTTCTCGCCTGAACCGTTTCCTTTCTTTTCCAAACGGGATTGAAGCACACCCGCCTATCGCCTTATAATAGGGACGGGGGGATTTTAAATGCAGGTCTCGTGGGAAAACCTCATCGCGCACATCCGCTGTTGTACGGTCTGTCCGCTGCACGAAGGGCGGACCTGCGCGGTGCCGGGCGAAGGGAACCTCAATGCCCGGCTCATGTTTATCGGCGAGGGCCCCGGCAAACAGGAGGACCTGCAGGGGCGCCCGTTCGTAGGCCCGGCGGGGCAACTGCTCACGCAGATGATCCGCGCCATCGGGCTGGAGCGAAAGGACGTATACATCGCCAATATCGTCAAATGCAGGCCCCCGTTCAACCGGGCGCCCACCAGGGAAGAGGCCGAGGCCTGCCTGCCGTACCTGCGCGCGCAGGTAGCTTTACTGCGCCCGCGCATCCTCGTGGCCCTGGGCGCGACAGCGGCACGGCACATCATCGACGCGTCCGTGCGCATCACACTCGGCCACGGCGTATGGACCAGAAAAGGCGCGTTCTGGCTCATCCCCACGTTTCACCCCGCCGCGCTTTTACGCGACCCTGAAAAAAAGAAGGCTGCCTGGGAAGACTTTAAAACTATCAGGGACAAGCTCAACGACCTTGACGCGCACCCGGAGCGGGAAACGAAGGAGGACGGGCGTGAAAAAAAAGAAGTACGACAGGCTCAAGAAAGAATGTTTTGAATATTTAAAGGAAGTCTTCGCGCCCGAGGAGCGCATCTTCGTGTTCGGGGAAGGGAACCTCAACGCGCGCATCATGCTGGTCGGCGAGGCGCCCGGCGAGGAGGAGACTGTACAGCAGCGCCCGTTCGTGGGGAAAGCCGGGAAGATCCTGAACATGTTCATCGAGACGCTCGGCGTCGGCCGCGACGAGATGTACGTCACCAACATCGTCAAGTTCAGGACCGTGAAGAAGAACGAGAACACGGGGCGCCTGTCCAACCGCCCGCCCAGGCGGCAGGAAGTCAGCCTCTGCATGCCTTTTTTGCTTCGCGAGATCCAGCTCGTGCTGCCGCGCGTGGTCGTGAGCCTGGGAAATACCGCCCTGCAGGCGCTTTCATCCAACGTGCGCGCGGCCATCGGCAAGGAACACGCGAAGACAGCGAACATGACCCTGCCCGGAGGGGAAACCGTCTGCCTGTTCCCGCTCTACCACCCCGCCAGCGTCATATACAACCGGTCGCTCGCGGGGGTCTACGAGGACGATCTGAAAAAACTGGGGCGTCTCATGCGGGAACGCTTGGACAGAGGCACGCCGTAGAAAGAATGCCCACGCAAACGCATAGCATTAAAGGCCCGGTCCGACGGCCGGATTGCCGTCGGGTGCCCGGCAAAGAGGCCCGGGAAAGAGCCCGCCGCCGGTTTTTTTGCATGCGCTGCCGGCGCCGTGTGCGTTTTTCTGCCGCGAACCGATTCCTTATCGGGGTTTTTCGTACCGATCCGCATATGGCGTAATCCGGAACATATGGTTTATAATGGAAAAAAAGCGCCGGCAATGGTCGCGGCAAATCTGTATCTGGCCGCGGCCAGCGCTGCAGGAAAACCCTGAATAGCCTGCATTTCGGCTTGTTTGACGCTTCAATGTTTATTTGCTATGATAGTGCATACTATTGTGTAATAAATTGGCAATACTTGTTCTATAGATGATAGGAGGCGCTGCATGATAGACAGGAAGCGAGCCCTCACATACGCCGCAATCCTCGTCATAACCGTTGCGTTCATCACAACCGTGTTCACGATGGCCATAACGGGGGGGTTGTCGGGCGTACGGGACGGATTTGTGCTCAACAGCGAACAATACCAGCAGTGGACATATTACAAAGAGTTCGAGCAGTTAAAGGATATCATCGACGACCAGTACTATAAACCGGTGAACAGTGAATCGCTCTACGACGGCGCTTTGAAGGGGCTTGTCTCGGCGCTCGGCGATCCGTATTCGAGCTATTACACCGCCGACGAATACCAGGCGAAGCTCGAGGAACTGAGCGGCACGTATTCGGGCGCCGGCATGTCGGTCACGGCCGATACCCAACAGGACCGCATCGTGATCACCAAGGTCTTCAAAAACTCCCCGGCCGCCAAGTCGGGCATCCTGGCGGGCGATATCATCCTGCAGATCGACGGAAAGGCGGTCGGCGGGATGCAGCTCGAACAGACCACGGACCTCATCAAGGGCAATCCGGGGACGCGAGTGACGCTGACCCTCATGCGCGGCGAAAAGGTGTTCGACGTCGATCTTACGCGCGCCAACATCGAAGTGGAGCGCGTACAATGGCGCATGCTCCCGGAGAAAGTGGGGTACATCCGCATCACCGAATTCAACGGGGACTGTATCCAGGCGTTCGACGACGCGGTGAAAGCGATCAGGAAGGACGGCGGCGTGGCGCTGATCCTCGACTTGCGCGACAACCCGGGCGGGTATTTCGACGCGGCGGTGAAGATCGCGGACCGCCTGCTCCCCGAGGGCCGCATCGTATCCACGAGGAACCGTGCCGGGAAAGAGGAGACGTGGGATTCCGACGAGGAGCATATCGGCCTGCCGCTGGCGCTGCTCATCAACGAATACAGCGCGAGCGCGGCCGAGATCGTAGCGGCCGCAGTGAAGGACGCGGGCGCGGGCAAGCTGGTCGGCGAGAACACGTACGGAAAGGGGATCGTCCAGTCACTCGTCACGCTCAAGGACGGCAGCGGCCTCAAGCTCACGACGTCGGAGTATTTTTCGCCCAGAGGCCAAAAGATCAACGGCGTCGGCGTGAAGCCGGATATCGCATCAGACCTGCCCGGGGAACTGAAGAAGGACCCTTCGAAACTGACCGATGAGAACGACGCGCAACTCAAAGCGGCGCTGGAATTGTTCAGGGACCTGATGCCCACGCCTTCGCCCACCGCAACGCCGGCCCCGGCCGCCGCAACGCCGGCCCCGGCCGCCGCAACGAAGGCCCCGTCAACCACGGCCTCGCCAAAGACCGCCGCGCCGGCGAACTGAGGACGGGAAACGCTCTTCATTGAGGCGTTCGTTTCTCGGCAACCCTACGGGTGTCTTGCGTTTCAAATGCGAAAGCCCTCCTAAAAACGGGAGGGCTTTTCCGATACAAAACGGCCTTCGGGCGTCAGATGCGCCCGGTGCTTCTAAGCAGCCTGCCGAGTTCGTTGACCAGGCCGTTGTAGTAGTTCACGAGGTCGCCGGTTATATTGCCTTCCACGGGCGCGCCGGCCTGTCTGAGGATTTCCAGCGGGGCTTTCGTGTTTCCGGCCCTGAGCAGGGCCATGATCGCGTCCGCTATTTCCCCGTCTCCGGACCTGAGCCGGGTGAAAAGGCTGCAGGCCGCGCTCTGCGCCCCGGCGTACGCGTATACGTAGAAGCCCTGGTAGAAATGCGGGATAGCCGCCCAGGTGCCGGCGGCGTAATCGCCGAAATCCATTTTGGGGCCGTGATATTCTTTTAGCAGGGAAAGCCAGGCCGCATCCAGCGTATCCGCTGAGAGGCCGCCCCCGTCCAGGACGTGTTCGTGTATCTTTTGCTGGAACTGGGCAAAATACATCTGCGTGAAAAACGTATTGTTCACGTTCCCGATCTGCTGTTCGAGCAGGGCGATGCGCTCATTGTCCGAAGCCGCGTTTCGGTAGAGGTAATCGAAGAGCAGCATCTCGTTAAGCGCGGCGGCGGTCTCGGTGACGAGGGTCACCGGCGTGTCCTGGTCGTAGTAGGAATGGCCGCTGGAAAGGTACATGTGCACGGCGTGGGCGCTCTCATGCGCCAGCGTGTTAAGCGAGGACGTGTCGCCCAGATAGTATAGGAAGATATAGGGGTGCAGTCCCGGGACGGGCAGGGTATAGCTGCTCGTGTCCCGCGCGGTCCCGACGGAAGCGTCGATCCAGCCGCCGTAAAGGACCGTTTCAAGGGCGTCCGCGTAGTCCCTGCCGAGGGGCGCGAGCGCCGAAACAACGGTTTGTTTGGCTTTGCCGATGTCGGTGTATGAAAACGAGGGCTGCGTGATCGAGGCGTACGTATCCGCGTAGCTCAGCCTGTCCTGCCCGAGCGCGAGGCGCTTGAGCTCCCAATACCTGCAAAAGGACGGTATGGCTTTTCGGGTCTGGTCGACAAGGGCGTCGTAGTATGCGCGCGGGATCTCGTCGAAGGTCAGGTCGTAGTCCAGCGCGCTGTCGAAGCCCCTCGACCTTGCGCAGTAGATGTTGTAGTTCACTTCGCTGGAAAGGAGGCTCGCATACGTGTTCCGTTTCTCGGTGAAAGGCGAGAGGAGCGCCCCGACCACCTGTTCGCGCACTTTCGCGTCGTTGCCGTAGATCGCGCGATAGTAGCTTTCGGCGTCGAGCTTGGCGTCGGTTTCGGCGTCGAGAACGATATCCTCCTGTGGATTGTCCGAATAGGTCAGCTTGCTGAAGATCTCCTCGTTACCAAGGCTCCACTGGTTGGCGCCCGCGAGCAGGCTCTCGTTTTCGGGCTCCAGGACGTATTCCCTGAAGCGTGCGATGTCTTCGAGGGTATCGTGTAAAAAGGCGAGGCCGCCGTCTTTCAGATAGGCGTCGAACTGCTTCTTGCCGAGAGCGACGAGTTCGGGCTGTATGTACGCGGTTTCTTCGTAAAAGGCCAGGCTCAGGCGGCTGGCGCGGTCGGCCATCTCGGTGTAATGCGCGTCGGAGGTGTCCGTGTCGCTTAGCAGATAGGCGTAGGCATAGACGGCCTGTACCTGTTCGTACACACCTTGCAGTTCGCTCATGCAGGCGATGAGTTCGTCCTTTTCGTGGAGCTTGCCCTCGTATCTGCCGAGTCCCGGGATGCCCTCGCGATAAAGCCGCTGCATCGTCTCTTCCCAGGCGGCCTCGGACACGAAGAGGTGGGTCAGGTCCCAGGTGTCCTGTTTGCCGCCGAGATAGAGCGTGACGTCCGTGATGTCCTTGCCGGACTCGGCCCATATGTCGGCTATGTTCAGGAGCAACACGGCGGCCTGCGCGCGGGTGAGCGAAGCGTTGTGGGCCGGCGTTTCGGGGAAGCCTTTCAACAGGCCCCATTCTTCGGCGTAGTCGACGATCTGTTCGGGCGATCCCTCGATCTGGTCGGGACGGACCCCTGCCGGAGTCCGGGCCACGCGGGCGCTGACGAGCGCGGCGAGGTAAAACGGCACGGGCCTGCCGTAGGAAATGCGTTCAAAGAGCGTAAGGTAACCGGTGCCGCTCAGGAACGCCGACGAAGGCTCGCCGATCAGGCGCGCCACCGCGTCGTAGAACGAGGCGCCGGTCATCACGCCGAAGGGGTCGAAAACGGGTCCGGGGTACACCGGAAGGACGCCGTTATTGTTCATTCGCCGCATTGCCGGGTAATACCAGTCCGACGTGGAGAACCGCTCGTCCTCCTTGGCGGGGAAGGGCGACGTGTATACGGCCGGTGACGGCGTAGGGGTTGCGACGGACGTTTTCGTGGCACAGGCGGTGAGGAGGAGCATGGATAATAATGTCGACAGGGCTATTTTGAATGGTTTAAACAAGGGGAACCTCCGAGCTTTAGCGACCATTATAGACAAATACGGCTGTAATTGCGGATGATCGTCAACTGACGATAAATACGAAAAATAATGGAAGAATATTAAACGGCGCCCTGACGCGAGCCGCCTGTTTGGGGCTTGTACAATGCCCCCAGTTATGTTACGATTACCGATGGGTTCCAAGGGCATACCGGCAGATTTTATATATTGACAGGCATCGGCGCTTCTTTGTATATTATACATGGATGTACCGAGCTGTGCATGTTTTGTCCTTCAAATACTTAGAAAAATTTTTCTAAGAACTTTTCAAGCATAAGGAGAGAAGAGTAAATGCTTAATTTTGATCAGGTAACCTGCAGTTTAAAGTCGGTTCTTGGCAAAGAGACAGGAATCGCAGTGGCACGCGGCGATGAGGACTATTTCAACAGAGTTGCCGACTACGAGATCTCCCTGGACATGTACGATCAGATCATCAACTACGCACAGTTCATCGGCATCGGTGAAACCTTCAAGGACGTTATTAAGACGTTTGACGTTCCTGAAGGGGAGACGCCTGCTGGCTTCAAACTCGTTTTCAATCTGGAAGCGGACGCCGTGCTGAAAGTCGATCTCAAACGCGACATCGCATATGACAAAAACGGGAAGAGGCGTCCCACCGAGACACTATTTTCGGTCGACAGCGCGAACCCCTACGAAATTGAGCCCTGCGCGCCTCTCGTGGCCAACCTTACCTGTAACCCGGGCATCATCTACGACCTGTTCATCAACAACCCCAAGGCGAACGTCGGCGGCAAGTTCAAGACCCGCGACGAGGTCATGGCCGAACTCGGCCGCATACTGGGCCCCGGCTGCGACATCTCCGTCGAACTCAACGACCCCTTCGGCGCGTCCGAATCTCAGATTCTCGAAGAAGCCGAGAAGTTCCGGGAGATGCTCACGAAATACCGCGTCGTAATCAAGGTTCCCCACACCGGCCCGGTCAACAAGGACAACGTGGGCGAACTGCTCGATGGCGACAAGCGCCTCTCCGTCAGCTACAAGGGCGGCGCGACCAAGGACTACTTCAGGGCCCACCAGCTTGCGTTGCTGATGCACGACAACGACTTCCGCGTCAACTACACGCTGATGTTCGAACCCTATCAGACGAACATGGCCCTGCAGGCGAAGCCCTACTTTATCAACAGCTTTGTACGCCACCGCCTGATCCAGAGCAACAGGATGGCAACGCTGGTCGAGGCGTACAAGACCAGCAAGAACAGGGACTTCCTCAAGCAGTTGCGCGACTTCATGGTCGCCAACGATTACTTCAGCTCGAAGGAAACGGATGTCGATCTGCTCACGGTGATCGAAACGGCCGAACATTTTGTCAAGTATCGCAACTACCAGAACCCCGAAGGCGCGGACGGCCTGGACAGCATGCGCCACAACCTCCGCATGCTGCGCCAGTGCAACCTCGAGGACACCAGGCTGATCGTCTGCTCGATGGAAGGCGAAAGCATGTATCCCGACATCGACAAGCTGCTGATGGAAGACGAGTTTGCCGATATGCTCGACAAAGTCGTCATCACGGCGGAGCCCGGATACCTCGCGCGCTTCACGGCCAACAACCAGGTGGTTTCCTACCAGAGGCGTTTCATGAACGCCGCGAAGGGACAGAAATAAGCCAAACCGAATAAATTGTCACATATCACAACAGATATAGGAACGATGCGGCCGGGCAAGCACCGGCCGCACGCGTTTCGCTTTGCGTATGGCGACACTATTAACTGGCGAAGGAGGAATCACATTATGGCAAAATACGATACGATCGTGTTCGATTTTGACGGGGTCGTCGCGGACACGGCGCCGGACATTGTCAATTGCATGCGAATGGTGATCGAAACGGTGGGCAGCACTTTTAGGACGGACGAGCACATCGCAAAGAGCATCGGCGGCGGAGCGAAAAAACTGCTCGAGCGCTGCCTGGACCCGGAATTCCACGGCAGGATCGACGGCGAACTCCTGCCCATGTACAACGAGTATTACGACGAAAACTGCGATGTGTATACGACGCTTTACCCCGGCGTGAAGGAAACGCTGCAGCAGGCCAAGGAGAAAGGCATCAAGACCGGCCTGGCTACGATGAAGGTCCGCAGGGCGACCCTGAAGATCTGCGACACGCTGGGCATCACGCAATACTTCGATACGATTGTGACGCCGGAAGACGTAACAAGGCCCAAACCCGACCCGGAGAGCGTATTCAAGATCCTCCGCGCGGTTGGTTCCACGCCCGATAAGGCGATCATCATCGGGGATACGAAAACGGACATCCTTACGGCTAAGAACTCGGGCATGGACTGCGCGGTAGTACCCTACGGCTACGGGAATTTCGACGATATGAAAAGCGCGGATCCGACATATGTGATTAACAACGTCCGGGAAATACTGGATATCGTTCAAGAGTGAAAAAATAATTTTTAATTTTATGGGTTGTCATTTCCGATGAGAAAGTGTTAAAATGATATAGCAATATCAGGAAATATTATGCATATCTTATAGTGGCTCCAGGCGTGGAGACATTACCTTGGTTTGTTTTTTGGTTTGGCTGTGGACTTTATTTCTTAATATTCTGCGGCCAAATAAAAAAATAGGAGGTATTATTGTATGGAACTCATCGGAATCATCATGGCGTTCGCAACTGGTATGGTCGGCGCATCGATCGGCGGCCTGGAAGCCTTCATCTGGTGCGGCTTCCTGGGGATGGCCGCACTTGGCATCGACGCGGCTACAGGCCTTGGCCTGGTTGGTTCGGCGGCGTTCGGCTACTGGTTCGCGCCGCTGTACGGCTTCCTTGGCGGCGCGGTAGCGGCTCATTATGCCTACAAGGTGGGCTACATGGAGTCCGGCAAAGACATCGGCGTGGCTCTGGCGGGGCTCAAGAAACCAGACACCCTGCTCGTCGGCGGTGTCGCCGCGGCGATCGGCTACGTGTGCCTGCAGTTGCTGTCGCATCCTGACTTCCTCGGCTTCGGCGGCATCGACGGAATGGCGTTCCTGATCTTCGTTCTGTCCGTCATCAGCAAGGCGATCTTCGACGGGAACCCCTTAGGCACCGTCTCGGATGAGGCGAAGGCTGCGGGCGGCCGCTTCGGCGGGCACACCGTGGCTTGCTGGCTCCCGTGGCAGCGCACCGGCTGGGAGAAGGTCACAATCGGACTCGGCTGGGGGCTCGTAGGCGGCTTCGGAACCTGGACCCTGTTGCAGAACCCCGCTACCGCGGATTCGGCTCCGTTCCTCGGCTTCTTCATCTCGGCTTCTTCGCTGATTCTGCTCAACTTTGGCACCAACATCCCGGTAACACACCACATCACCCTGCCTGCCGGCTATGCCGTGCTCATGTATGCGACGGCCGGCGGCGCAGATCTGTCAACGGCGCTCATATGGGCGGCCGCCATCGGCATAGCGGGCGCGTTTGTGGCAGACTTCTGGTCGGATATCTTCCACGCCTACGGCAACACCCACGTTGACCCGCCTGCAATGGCAATCGCAACGTTGTCCCTCTTCACGATGACGATCATGCCGCTGTTCGGCACAGCAATGCTGACCGGCGTTGTTGTGCCTCTCGTGATCCTCGCCATCTGCCTGGTGGTTGCAGTTCTCGGGAGATCCCCCAAGGCGGAAGCCGCCTGACCGCGTTAAAAGTCATTGAAGCCAAGATTCGGCTTTAGGCAATGAAGAGTACGCGCACTTGTGAAGGCACAGGTGCGCGTACTTTTTTGCAGCGTCTCGGCACACCTCCGATGGGTGTGTTTGCGATATTATCCTCGTTTGACTACGAGCCTGTCACGGCGTCGTGCTCACGGTGTTCCCGTCGGTCGCTCCTGAACAGCGGCGCAAGGCAGACGAGGCCGGCGAGGCCGACCAGCGCATAGACGATGCGCGCGCCCGCAGTGAAAGAGCCGCCGAATATGGCGGCCACCAGATCGTAATTAAAAAAGCCGACCAGGCCCCAATTCAGGGCGCCGATAATGACGAGCGCCAGGGCGATCTTTTCAAAGGTATACAAAAACCACCACTCCTTTTAAAAAGTAAATATGCGTGCAATGGTAGTATCCCTTTGTTCTTTTCTTTTTATTCCGAATGAAACATGCGCCTTTGACAGCGATAAGGGAGAAGGTACCAAGATGGCTATGCGTTTCAACCGACCACCATAAAGCGGATGACAATACCGTAAGCGCCAAAACGATTACGGTTCGCGTTTTTCGGCGATGTATTCGAGTTCGAGCGTGTCGAAAACAATGGGTTCCATAAAATCGTCTCCGAAAAAGACGGTCCGTCCGAAAGCGTCCATTTCACGGGAGTGCTTGCCCAGCCAGACCGGGTGCGCGATGTCCAGCGACCGGCAAAGGACGTCCATGACGGCCGAAAGGTCGCCCGGCTGTTTCCAAAAAAGCGCCGAGCAGTCCGTGGTGCAGCTGCCCGTAATCTTCTGGTCCGACCTGGTCACGGCCCAGACCCTCTCCATAGCGACACGCTCCTTTACCGCTTGAATTCATCCGTGGAACTATCTATACTTTAACTAACCAGTGATTTACCTATTATAATGCCTGATAAAAAAAAAGAGCAACCATTTTTTGTGATCAGGGGAGGTGCCGGCCGTGAAGATCGAGCGAATCGCGTGCTGTGGGGAGGTAAACCCGGCCTGCGGTGCGGCGCCCGAGGCCGAGGTGATTCTGGCCGAATCGTCGCGCGCGGCGCGGCGCCTCGCAGAAGAAAGGCCTATGTCCGTGCAGCTTGTGTATATCGACCCGCCGTTCAATACGGGGCAGGATTTCCTGTACAGGCAGCGCGTCGGCGCGGAAGGCTACGGGGGTGACGCGAAACGCCAGATCGCGCACGTGGCCTATACAGACCGGCTCGAGGGCGGGCGCGGGGAGTACCTTGAAATGATGCGCGACGTGCTCTCATCCGCGCACGCGCTGCTGGACGCGAAGGGCAGCATATACGTGCACGTGGACTACAGGACCTCGGCGCACGTCCGCTTGTTGCTCGACGACGTGTTCGGCGAGGACAACTTCGTCAACGAGATTATCTGGCATTACAGGAGCGGCGGCCGCGCCACGCGCCACTTCAGCCGCAAACACGACACCATTTTTTTTTACAGGAAAGGGCCGCGCTACCGGTTCAACGCCATGGCCGCTTCGAAGCCCAGGGGCAGGGAACGCCGCAACCATCTCAGGCGCCAGACGGACGAGCAGGGGCGCACGTTTTTTTCCATACGCACCAAAGGAAAACTGTACCGCTACTACGAAGACGCGCCGGTGTTCGTGAGCGATGTCTGGGACGACATCTCGCACCTGCACCAGCGAGACCCAGAGCGGACGCATTACGACACGCAGAAACCCTGCGCGCTGCTCGAGCGCATCATAGGCGTCTCCTCGGACCCGGGCGACGCCGTCGCCGACCTCTTCTGCGGATCGGGGACCACGCTGGTGACGGCGGCGCGGCTGGGGCGCAGGTCTATAGGGATCGATTCCTCTGTCCATGCGCTCAACGTCTGCCGCAAGCGCCTGCACGGCATTGACGCGCCTTTTCGCTGCACCTGCGAGAACCTGCCGTCCAGCGCGCCCGTATACCTGCGCGTGTCCGCCGGCCGGGGCGAAAGAGGTGCCCTGAAAGTGTGTTTGAGGGACTTTTCGACCGCATCGCAAAGTATGGTTTCGCAGCGCGAGAACCGTGCGCAGCAGCAGATTTCCTGGCTGCAGCACGACGACGTGCCGGAGGAGCACGTGTTCATCGAACCGGGCGCCGTGAAAGGCGCGGCCGGCATCGGGGCGCTGGACTACGCCGCGCTCGGCTTCGTGATTGACGGCGTGTTCCACACGGCTAACGCGCATACGCGCAGCCGGAAATCGCCGGAGCTCAGAAGCTGCTACCAGGCGGCTCTTCCCCCCGGCACCCGTCCGGCGCTGCACCTGGTCGACATACTCGGGCAGAACCACTATTTCGGCATCAGGATGTAAGGGGGCATTGACACTTACATGCATTCACGGATACAATGTGCTCTAATAAGGCAATACTGACATATGAAGCGGAGGACAGGGAATGGGAAAAAACCTGGCTGAAAAGATCATCGGCGAACACCTCGTCGAAGGGGAGATGACCGCGGGGAGCGAGATAGCGATACGCATCGACCAGACGCTCACGCAGGACTCCACGGGAACGATGGCGTATCTGCAGTTCGAGGCGATGGGGGTGCCCCGCGTTAAAACGAAACGCAGCGTCGCCTATATCGACCACAACACCCTGCAGACGGGGTTTGAGAACGCGGACGACCACTTCTACATCGGTTCGGTGGCGTCAAGGCACGGCATATATTTTTCGAAGCCCGGCAACGGCATCTGCCACCAGGTCCATCTGGAGCGGTTCGGTGTCCCGGGAATGACGCTTCTGGGGTCGGACAGCCATACGCCCACGGGCGGCGGGCTGGGCATGCTGGCCATCGGCGCGGGCGGGCTGGATGTCGCCGTGGCCATGGGCGGCGGGCCGTATTACCTGAACATGCCCTCGGTGGTGAAGGTCGAACTGACGGGGAAGCTGGCGCCCTTCGTCACGGCAAAGGACGTGATCCTGGAAGTGCTCAGGATCATGAGCGTGAAGGGCGGCGTCGGCCGCGTGATCGAATACGGCGGCGAAGGGGTGAAAACGCTCAGCGTCCCCGAACGCGCTACGATCACCAACATGGGCGCCGAACTCGGGGCGACGACGTCGGTATTCCCCAGCGACGGGGTCACGCGCGCTTTCCTCAAGGCGCAGGGCCGGGGCGGCGACTGGCGCGAGCTGTCGCCCGACGCAGACGCGCGGTACGAACGCGTCGTCACGATCGCCCTTGACGCACTCGTGCCGCTGGTCGCGTGCCCGCACAGCCCGGACAACGTACGGACGGTCGAAGAGGTAAGCGACGTAAAGGTGGACCAGGTGGCTATCGGGAGCTGCACGAACTCCTCCTATGCGGATCTGATGAAAGTAGCCGCCATCCTCAAAGGGAAGACCGTCCACAGGGACGTCAGCCTGGTGATTTCTCCCGGCTCGAAGCAGGTCTACACGATGCTTGCCAAAAACGGCGCGCTCGCCGACCTGATCGCGGCGGGCGCGCGCATCCTCGAATCCGCCTGCGGACCTTGTATCGGCATGGGCCAGGCCCCGCGGACCAACGGCGTTTCGGTGCGCACGTTTAACAGGAACTTCATGGGGAGGAGCGGCACGAGAAGCGCCGAGGTCTACCTCGCAAGCCCGGAGACGGCCGCGGCGACCGCCCTGACCGGGCACATCACCGACCCGCGCACGCTCGGCGGGGCCATCGAGGTGGAACAGCCCGAAGCTTTCTTCGTCAACGACAACCTGATCGTCCCGCCGGCCGAAGAAGGGTGCGACGTGGAAGTTGTGCGCGGGCCGAACATCAAGCCCTTCCCGCTGGGCCGGCCGCTCGGCGACCGCCTGGAGGGCGAAGTGCTGCTGAAGATGGAGGACAACGTGACGACCGACCACATCATGCCTTCGGGCGCGAAGCTCCTGCCCTACCGCTCGAACATCCCGCATTTGTCGGGATTCTGCCTGACCCCGGTGGACGAGACGTTCCCGGCCCGCGCCGAAGCGGCGGGCGGAGGCATCCTCGTAGCGGGGCATAACTACGGCCAGGGGTCCTCCCGCGAGCACGCGGCGCTGGTTCCGCTGTATCTGGGCATCAGGGCCGTAATCGCCAAGTCGTTTGCGCGCATACACATGGCCAACCTCATCAACTCGGGCATCCTGCCGCTGGTGTTTGAGGACGAAAAGGACTACGAAGGGATCGACCTAGGCGACAGCCTCGTCATCGAGGACGCGCGCGCCCAGGTAGCCGCCGGCGGGCGGGTCGTCGTGCGCAACGCGGCCAAGGGGACGGAAGTCCCGGCGCGGCTGGAACTGTCGCGAAGGCTGACCGATGTCGTGCTTGCGGGCGGCCTGCTCAACTACGCGCGCGGCCGGTCGGGCTGAAGGATGGACGGGCCAAAAAAGCCCGACTGGCGGCTTATAGGAGAACTGTTCCTCTCAACGCTCAAGATCGGGCTGATTACGTTCGGGGGCGGGCTCGCGATGGTCGCCGTGATCGAGCGCGAGTTTTCCGGTAAGAAAAAATGGATCGACCCGGACGAGATGATCGACATCATCGCAGTTTCCCAGTCGCTTCCCGGCGTGATTGCCATCAACGGCTCGGTGATGACGGGCTACCGTATTGCGGGAGTCGCGGGCGCGGCGGTCGCGGCCTTGGGCGTGACGATACCGTCGCTCGCCGTGCTGATGATCGTCACGCTGTTCTACCGGCAGTTTCGGGACAACCCCTGGGTGAACGCCGCGTTCAAGGGTCTCAGCGCCGGCGTGGCTGCTTTGTTGGCGTCCGTCGTCGTTCGCATGGGCAAAAGGGTGCTAAAAGACATCTGGACGGTCCTGTTCTTCGGCGCGGCGCTGGTAATCAGCCTGTACTCGGGCCTCCACGCGATATGGCTCATACTCGCCGGCGGGGTTTTGGGCTACGCCTTCAAACGGGGAGGTGTGGCCTGAGATGCTGCGGCTGTTCTTCATCTTCTTTCGGATAGGCCTGTTCAGTATCGGCGGGGGATACGCGATGATCCCCCTTATCCAGCAGGACCTGGTTGGCGCCGGATACATGACCATCACCCAGGTAACGGATATGGTCGCCATATCCCAGATGACGCCGGGCCCGATCGCCGTCAACGCGGCCACTTTCGCCGGGATGCACACGATGGGCGTGGCAGGCGCCGTCGTCGCTACGCTGGGAGTGGTGCTGCCCTGCGCGCTGATCTCGGTGGTGGTGGCGAGGTTCTTTTTTTCGAGAATGGACTCCGTGCTGGTGCAGGGCGCGCTTTACGGCATGCGTCCTGTGGTGGTGAGCCTCATCGCCGGGGCCATGCTGACCTTTGCCGCTTCGTCCCTTCTGATGCCGGGAGGCGGGTTGGAGGCGGGCGCGGCGGTCATTTTCGCCGGGGTCTTCACGCTAGCGCTCGTAAAGGAGACCTCGCCGGCGGTCCTGTTTTTGCTTTCCGCCCTTGCGGGGCTGGCATTCTATGCGCCGTGAGGCGCTGAATAACGGGGGTAATCCCATGGAAAAACTTGGCGAATACGGCACCGAGGGCTCCCTGACCTGGCGGGTATATCACGCGATCCGCCTCGCCATCATCAACGGCGAGTACAAACCGGGAGACAACCTGATCGAAACGCGGCTCGCCGGGGAACTCGGCGTTTCGCGCACGCCGGTGCGCGAGGCGCTGCGCCAGCTCGAACTGGAGGAGCTGGTGCTTTCCGTCCCCAACAAGGGCGCCGTGGTGGTGGGCGTGTCCGAAAAGGACATCGACGACATCTACGAGATACGGTCCCTCCTCGAAGGCCTGTGCGCCCGCTGGGCCGCCGAGCGCATCACGCCCGCCGAAATGGGCAGGCTGCAGGAGATCGTGGAACTGATGGGGATGTACGCCCATAAAAACGACCACGAAAAGCTCACCAGGCTGGACACCGATTTCCACGACGCGGTGTACAGGGCGTGTGATTCGCGCGTGCTGCGGCATACGCTGATGGCGCTGACGCACAACTCCTTCAGGGCGCGGATGGTCTCGTTAAGGGACAGTGAACGCGCTAAGGAGACGGTGCGCGAGCACCGGGAGATCCTCAACGCGATCGAGGAAAAGGCGGGTGAGCGCGCGAAACGGCTGATGATCGCGCATGTCCGAAAGGCGCGCAGGCATGTGGTCACCAGACAATGAGATCGGCAAAGGACCCCGTTGGCCATGATATTTATCGAAAATATATTCAAAGAACGGTAACCGCATGATATACTTGTAACGCTAAAACCCGGGAAGGAGGCGCTTGATGAAAAAGGACAAGGTATCCGAAGCGGTCATCCGAAGGCTGCCCAAATACTACCGTTACCTCATGGAACTCGAACGCATTGGCGTCGAGAGGATCTCTTCACAGGAACTTAGCAAGAAGATGGGCATCAAGGCCACCCAGATTCGGCAGGACCTGAACTGTTTCGGCGGCTTCGGGCAGCAGGGTTACGGCTATCAAGTGAAAATGCTCAAAAAAGAGATAAAGGACATCATCGGCCTGAACCGCGAGTACAGGGTGATTCTGGTCGGGGCGGGCAACATCGGTCAGGCCCTTGCCAATTATATCGGCTTCGAAAAAGAGGGTTTCAACATCATCGGCATCTTCGATGTTAACCCGAAACTCATCGGGAACACGATCCGCAGCAAGACCATCATGGATATCGACACGCTGCACACGTTCGCGAAAAAGAACCGCATTGATCTTTGCATCATCACGACGCCCAAGGAAAACGCGCAGCAGATAGCGGACATGGTCATCGGCGTCGGGATCAAGTCCATATGGAATTTCGCGCCGGTGGACGTCGAGGCGCGCAAGGGCGTCTTCGTCGAGAACGTTCACCTCAACGACAGCCTGTACACCCTCGTCTACCGGATAAACGAACAGGAGGGCATGAAAAAGCGGGAATGCCTATCGACGAAGGGGGGAGAATGATGCGCGTACTGGACGTCATGACGCGCGAACGTTGCCAGATGATGAACGTTACGGGCGAGGTTTCACAGGCCGTGAAAACTTCCGGCGTCGAAAAAGGCGTTTGCCTGCTTTTCGTCCCCCATACGACGGCGGGCATCGTCATCAACGAAAACGCGGACCCGGACGTGACGCGCGACATCCTCTCCGGGCTTGACGCGATGGTCCCCAGGCTGAAATACCGGCATATGGAAGGCAACTCGGACGCGCATATAAAGGCCGCGCTGGCCGGGCAGTCGCTGACGCTCATCATCGAAGACGGGGATATTCAGTTGGGTACCTGGCAGGGCATCTATTTCTGCGAATTCGACGGGCCGCGCGAGCGGAAGCTCTTTGTCTGCACCATCAAAGCGGAAGAATAAGACTTTGACCAAACGACGGGAACGGACGCGGGGGAGTTTGAAACCCAAATGATACGTTGACGTATTCATATGTGCGGTTTCGGTCTTTTGACCGGAAGAATAAAGAGATAGAGGGGAGTATTATGAAGAGAATATGGGTCATCCTGCTCGCGGTGACGCTGGTGCTCGTGTTGGCGGCATGCGGCGCCCCCCAGCCGGAGGCTACGTCTGGGGCGACGCAGCAGGAGTCAGAGCCGGCAACTACGCAGGATACGGAATCTACTGCCACTACACAGGATGTGGAGCCGACCGCCGCTGTACAGGATAATTCGGGCGGCGGCACGGTCATCAATTCGGTAAGCAACGCCGTGTTCACTTTTGCCGTGACGGGCATAAACCGCTATGACCTCTCGGACGGCAGTGAGGCTATCATCATCGACTGCGCCGTAACCAACAATTCTGACAAGGAACAAGTGGTCAGCTCCCTGCTGTGCTTCTCCGCCACGGATACATCCAATAACAAACTGTCCTCCAGTCTGGACGCCGTGATGGAAGTCGCTACGAGGGGAGTCAACATTGTCACACTGGACGGCGACGTTGCGCCGGGCGCGACGCTCAAAGGCTCTTTGTATTTCTCGGCTGCCAAAGGGACGCGGGTCAATTCGATCACCTTCTCGCCCGTCCTCTCGGAAAGCCTTACGTTGCAACTCGGCGGAATCTAAAAAATTGCACGAAAGGGACGGGGGTCCAGGCAAAAAAACGGCGCGTTGCGCCGTTTTTTTTGCTGCGGGGCCATGATTTCCCGACGGTGGGGGTGCAGGGGCCGGAGCCTTTTAGCCCCCGGGAGGGATTACGCTCAAGTAAACGCCCGCAAAGGACGGAGGGACGCGGGAAATCTGTTGGAAAACGATTACTTTTCCCGTTCATGTCCTCATGAAACCTGTTATAAGCTGTTTACAAGGTATTTGAATTCATATATCATAATAAGAGGCAAATACGAGCTTTCCGGTACCGTGGTGCCGCGTGGCTTTGGCAGGGAGATAGAATGGCAAATAACCGTACGTTCAGGCGGCGCAGGCCGAAAAGATACGGTAAGAAGCGCTTGTTTTCCATAAAGGACAAAAAGAAACTCATTATTGCCGGCGTGGCGCTCCTTCTCATTGCCGGGATCGCGCTTTTTCTTTTTGTCGACAGGCCGCTTTCCGACGAGGACAAAACCCTGCTGAAACAGACGCTGGTTTACCGCGACGGCGTGAGCGTGGCGGGCGTCGATCTTTCGGGGATGACCTACGACCAGGCCCTGGAGGCGGTAAGGCCCGCGAGGGAGCAGATGCACGACGCCGCGACGATCGAACTGGTATACGAAGACGAGAAATGGGAACTGACTGCGGAGGACATGAGGTTCCGTTACAACTGGGAGGAGCAGCTGGAAAACGCGCTTTTTGTCGGCCATCAGGGCAGCCTGGTTACCAGGTGGAGCCAGCTCGGCGCGAAAACGCTCGATTTCGAGGTGACTTACACCTACGAAGAGGCCCTTGTCCGAAAAGCGGTGGAAGCGTTGGTGGACGAGATCAACAGTCCTCCCAAGGAACCCTACGCCGAGATCAACAAGACCGGTTCGGGCGGGCGGTTCCTGTATCACGAGGGAAGCCCGGGGCTTGAAACGAAACAGAGCGATGTCTTTGCCGCGGTGATGGCGGAGCTCGAAAAAGAGGAACATTCGCCGATCACCCTCAAAATCGTGCTTACCAAACCGAAAAAGACCATCGAGGATATACAGGCAGCCACCAAATACGTATCCGGTTTTACGACCAATGTCGGCGGCAGCCAGAACCGCAAGGACAACGTCAAAAAGCTTGCGGGAATCATCAACGGCACCGTTGTGCAGCCCGGTGAGGAATTTTCCATCAACGCCATCGCCGGCATCAGGACCGAGGAGGCGGGCTGGAAACTGGCGCCCGGGATCGAAAACGGCACGTATACGGACCAGCCCGGAGGAGGCGTGTGCCAGGTTTCTTCGACGCTCTACAACGCCATTTTGCTGGGGGACTTTAAGGTCACAGCCCGCCAGCACCATTCATGGCCGTCCTCGTACGTGAAGATCGGGCGCGACGCGACGATTTCGTCCTACGGCCCCGATTTAAAGTTCGCAAACAACCAGGATAACCCGATTTATATATTCGCCTATGCAAATAACTCGCAGTGTTCGGTGGAGATTTACGGCAAACCGCTCGATTATACGGTCGTGCTCGAATCGGTGGTAACCGAGAAGATCACCCCTCCGAAACCCAAATATTCGGAGGACCCTGAGTTGGAGATGGGAGAAGAGGACGAAATCGCGCCGTCAAAGTACGGCTACAGGGTAGAGGTCTACAAGTATTACTACAAAGACGGGAAGTTGATCGAAAAGGTTCTCGACCACCGTGATTATTACAGGCCGTTCCAGGGCGAGATCGCAGTCGGGACGAAGCCGACGCCGACCCCTTCGCCGACACCTTCGCCGACCCCTACCGCCAAGCCGACCCCGGCGGCAACGGATTCGCCGCGTCCATCGCCGACGCTATCCCCGACGAACGGAAGCTGACTATATGACATGCAATTGACCGGCATTCCAGCTTAATCATACGCAGGAGATACGGGAGAAGTGGTATGGAACAGAACAACGGGCAGGTAGACAATTCCACGAAGGGAACGCAGGAGCCGGAGTTACCTCAGGAGCAGAAGAAAGCGCAGGAGCCGGGGGAACCTCGGGGACTAGAGGAAGCGCAGGAGCCGGGGGAACCTCAGGGACCAGAGGAAGCGCAGCAGCCGGAGGAAACGCAGGAGCCGGAGGAAACGCGGGAGACGGAGGGAACGCAGCAGCCGGAGGAAACGCAGGAGCCGGAGGAAGCGCAGGAGCCGGAGAAAGCGCAGGAGCCGGAGAAAGCGCAGGAGCCGGAGGGAACGCAGGAGTCGGAGGAAACGCGGGAGACGGAGGGAACGCAGGAGCCGGAGGGAAAAAAGCCGTTCTTCTCGAAGAAAAGGAATATCCTGATCGTGGTGCTGGCCGTTCTTCTGCTGCTTCTCGGAGGGGGCGCCGTCTATGCGTTTGTTGACAGGCCGCTCAGCGATGAGGAGGCCGCGCGGATATTCGATACCGGCGTCATCCACGATAACATACGCGTGAACGGGACGGATGTCGGCGGGCTGACGCTCGCCCAGGCCAAAGCGAAGGTGGAGAAGTCAAAAAACGGTTCGCCGGCGACCTTCGGACTCGAGTTTGAACTGGACGGCAGGAAATGGAAGCTGACGGGGACGGAAATCAAGCTCGCCTCGGATATCGACGATGTGTTGAAAGAAGCCATACTGGTCGAGAAATCCGGGAGTTACTGGAGCCGTTTCACAGCGGGCAACACGCTCGACGGCGAGGGCTACGACTACTCCCTCACGTTCACACCCGACCCGGAAATACTGAAGATGCAGGTCGAACGCGTTGCCAAAGAAGCGACCACGGAACCGGTCGAGCCTGCCATAGAGGTCGGTGACAAGGCCGGCGAATTTACCGTCAAGGACGGAAAGGCCGGTTATGTCGTTAACGCCGCCTCGCTCCTGAAAAAGGTGAAGCAGCGTTTCGACGAGCAGGATTTTTCGGTCGTGCCGATAACCGCGAAGAAGACCGAGCCGAAGATGTCGGCGGAGGAACTGCGCAAGAATACCGTGCTGATGGGGTCGTTCACGACCAACTACAGCAGCAGTTGGAACCGCATGTACAACGTCGAAAAGGGCGCGAAGATGATCAGCGGAACCATGGTGGAGCCGGGCGAAATCTTCGATACCAACGCTGTGCTCGGGCCACGGACGTACGCGCTCGGGTGGAAGGGCGCAAACGGCATCGTCGGGGGGACCCATTACGAAGTCCAGCCTGGCGGCGGCGTATGCCAGCTCTCCACCACGCTTTTCGGCGCCGTGTTGCGCGCCGATCTCGAAGTTGTCGAGCGCAAGCACCACTCCTTCCCGTCGAGTTACTGTCAGATCGGGCAGGACGCGACGATTTCCACGGGCGGCCCCAACTTCAGGTTCAAGAACACGCGCGACAAACTGATCTATGTCGTCATGCGCGTCGACGGTCGCAGGAACATCACCACCGAACTCTACGGCCCGCCGCACCCCAAGGGATATACCGTCAAGATCACGTCCAAACTCGTGAGCGTGTTCTATCCCGGCCCGGCGGTCACGACCGTCGACAAGTCCAAGCCGCCCGGATATAAGAAGGCCGTGTCGCTCTACCACGTCGGCAAGCGGTCGAGGACATATAAGACGTACTATGACGAAGACGGCAAGCAGGTCGGAGAACCGATCCTGATCTACGCCGACACCTATCCCGCCGTACGCGCCAAGTACGTCATCGGGCCGCCGAAAAAAACGCCGGCGCCCACGACCAAACCGACGACGCCCAAGACTACGCCCAAGCCTACACCCAAGCCTACACCCAAGCCGCCCGGCGAAGAATAACGGACAACGTTTCCGTGCGACCTAAAAGCGGGGAGCGATCCCCGCTTTTTCTTCGCGCGGAGGTGCTGAGCAGCGGTCCCTATGTCCCGTTTCATGCAGAATGCTGCACGGATTCCTTGCCGGACGCTGTGGGGCGCGTCTCGAGTTCGTTTACCGGTTGCGTCATCATATGCGGCATGCTACAATGTTCACAGCATCGCCATAAAATGCGGCTGTGAGCGTTATACTACATTGGGAGAAGGATTGAATGGCAAAAAAGGGAAACAGCGAAAAAAAGGGATTCTTCTCGAAAAAACGCAATATCCTCATCCTGATCCTGGCCGTGGCGCTGCTCGCCCTCGGCGGTGCGGCGGCCTGGGCGTTCATCGACCAGCCTCTGAGCGACGAAGAGATAGCCCACATCCTGCAAACGGGCGTATTTCATGACAACATACGCATAAACGGCCTGGAAGTCGGCGGCCTGACCTTCGACCAGGCCAGGGATAAGGTCGAGGCCGGCAAGAACGGCTCCGCAGCGACCTTTGCGCTGACATTCCGGCTGGATTCCCAGGAATGGTCCCGAAAAGGGGCCGACCTGAAGGCCACGACGGACATCGAAGACGTGCTCGAAGAAGCGATGCTCGTCGAAAAATCGGGGAGCAACTGGGACAAGATGACGGCGCGAAACCAGCTCGACGATGAAGGCTACGATTACACCGTCACGGTAACCGCCGACCCGGCGGCGCTGAAAACGCAGGTGGACGCACTGGCCGACGAAGCGACCACCCAGCCCGAAGAACCGGTTTTCCAGGGTGTAGACGCAAACGGGAAGGCGATGTTCTCGGACGAGAAGACGGGGTACGTGGTGGACGCAACCGCGCTTTTAAAAACGGTGCAGGAGCGTTTCGAAAACCAGGACTTTTCACCAATACAGATGTCGGCCAAGGCAATCGCGCCCAAGGCCACCGCCGAAGAACTGCGGGAAAACACGGTGCTGATCGGCGAATTCACGACCACATATTCGGGCTCTTCGAACCGGAGGTATAACGTCGAAAAAGCGGCGGGGATCATCAACAACCAGATCGTTCAGCCCGGCGAGGTCTTCGACATGAACGAAGTCCTCGGCCCCAGGACGCGGGCGGGCGGCTGGCTGGACGCATACGGAATCATCGGCGGCAACCGCTACCAACTCGAACCGGGCGGCGGCGTATGCCAGGTTTCCTCCACGCTTTTCAACGCCGTGATGTATGCCGACCTGAAGATCGAAGAACGCTGGAACCATTCGCTTAAATCGAGCTATGTGCCGCCCGGGAGGGACGCTACGATCTCGACGGGCGGGAAAAACTTCAAATTCCGGAATACGCGTTCCGGCCCCGTGTACATCGTGGCCATCGCGAACAAGTCCAGGAGCAAGCACACCGTCAGGATTTACGGCCCCCCGCATCCGGAGGGGTACACCGTGCAGGTCACGGCGGTGACGACGAGCATCATCAAGGCAAAGACCATAACGAAGGCGGACCCGACCAAGCCCGAGGGATACAAGGAACTCGACAAGAGCATAGAGTCGCAGAATGGCGCTACGGCCAACACGTACGTCACCTATTACAAGGACGGCAAACAGGTCGGGGAACGCAAACTGCTCTTTACGTCCAAATACAACGCGGTGCCGTACGTGTACATCGTGGGCACCAAACCGGTCCCGTCGCCCACCCCGGAACCGACGGCCAAACCTACGCCAAAGCCCACGAAGGAGCCCAAGCCTACGGTACCAACGGAGGAGCCCGATTCGGAGGAGCCCGATTCGTAGGACTCGTAACCGATGGCGGCAGAGAATGCGTGAAGGGGAAACGTAACCTTGAATACTCAGAGGGGAGCGATGGCTCCCCTCTGAATTATAAATACTTGGAATATCAGCGATTTGCGGTATTCTGGCGTTGCGCCCGGGGCGATTGGATGATACAATATACAGAATTCCGATGCGCTTGTATTTAGGAGGGGGAGTATGACCAAGGAACTCAGTAAGGAAATCCTGGAGATTCTCAGGCAGGACTGCCGCGTTGACGCGGAACAGATCGCTGTGATGATCGACGCCGATCCCGCGGAAGTGGCAGAGGAGATCAAGCGGCTGGAACGCGACCGCGTCATCGTGAAATACAACGCCGTGGTCAACATGGAAAAGTTTGACAAGGACATGGTCCAGGCGCTCATAGAAGTCAGGGTGACGCCGCAGCGCGAGCAGGGTTTCGATGCGCTGGCAAAACGGATCTACCGTTTTACCGAGGTGCGCTCCGTGTACCTCGTGTCCGGTTCCTACGACCTGATGGTGCTCGTCGAGGGCCTGGACATGCGCCAGGTCGCGCTATTCGTGGCCGAAAAGCTATCGGTGATCGACGGCGTGCTGTCCACGGCGACGAGTTTCGTGTTGCGAAAATACAAGGAGGACGGCGTAATCATTCTCGATGACGAAAAGGATGACAGATTGGTGGTGACGGCATAACATGGTGGACTACAACAAAATCGTATCCAGGCGCGTGGCAGAAGTGCCGCCTTCGGGAATACGCAAGTTTTTCGACCTCGCGAGCGAAATGGAGGACGCCATATCCCTGGGCGTCGGGGAGCCGGACTTCGTCACGCCCTGGAACATCCGCGAGGCTGCGATCTATTCCATCGAGCGCGGGCATACCCATTACACGTCCAACCACGGCGTGATCGAACTGAGGGAATATATCGCGGAGTACATGGACTATCGTTTCGGGCTCACCTATTCGCCAGGACAGATCATGGTCACCGTAGGCGCGAGCGAGGCGATCGACCTCGCCCTTCGTGCGATCGTCGAACCGGGCGACGAGGTGCTCGTGCCCGAGCCGTGTTACGTATCCTACATGCCCAAGGTCATGTTCAACGGCGGGGTGCCCGTCCCCATCCGGATGTCGGACGATGAAGAGTTCAAATTCACGGTGGACAACGTCAAGCCGCTGATAAACGAGCGTACGAAGGCCATCATCGTGGCGTTTCCCAACAACCCGACCGGTGCGATCATGACCGAAAGCGAGCTTAAGCCCGTTGCGGAGCTGCTCGAGGGGACGGACATCATCGCCGTATCCGATGAGATCTACTCCGAGCTCACCTACCAGGGGAAGCACGCGAGCATCGCGTCGCTCGACGGGATGTGGGAACGCACCATCGTCATCAACGGTTTCTCCAAAGCGTTCGCGATGACGGGCTGGCGGCTGGGCTATGTCTGCGCGCCCACCGAACTTCTCGACACGATGCTCAAAATCCACCAGTTCACGATGCTCTGCGCCCCGGTGATGAGCCAGGCTGCGGCGCTTGAGGCCTTAAGGTCCGGCTTCGAGAATAATTTTGCGGATGTGGAGAAGATGCGCAGGGAATACAACCGCCGGCGCAGGGTGATCGTAGACGGATTCAGGGAAATGGGCCTGTCCTGCTTCGAACCGATGGGCGCTTTCTATGCCTTCCCCTGCCTGGACAGCACGGGCATGGGCGCCGAACGTTTTTGCGAAGGCCTGCTCAGGTCGCAGAAAGTCGCCTGCGTCCCTTCCACGGCCTTCGGCACGTCCAACAGCTTCATGCGCTGCTCCTATGCGACGTCCCTCGACAACATCAACGAGGCGCTCAGACGGATTAAGTGCTATCTTCAGGAGATATGAAATGTCGATGCATCGTAACGTTGACCTCATTGCCCTCGACCTCGACTACACGTTGTTCGATGAACGCCGGCTTGTCTCGCCTAATAACTTCGCGGCGATAGCCCGCGCGAAGGAAGCCGGCATCGTGGTGACGGTGTGCACGGCACGGATGCACCCCGCCGCGGAATTCGAAGCGAAGAAAGCCGGCATCGACGCCCCGCTGGTGGTCTGTAACGGCAGCTACATCTACCACCGGGGGGAGGTTATCTACAGTAACCCCATGACCAACGCGCAGATCGACCGGCTCTGCAATTTGCTCGATCCCATGGGCGCGTCCTATTACGTTTCGACCGTAAACGAAGCGGTCACGAACGATTACGAGGTATGCGGCGCGTACTACCGTTTCTGGCACGTCGGCGAAACCGGCTTCGACCCGTTGCCTCTCGTCACATACTCCACGGCAAAAGGCATCGTCCCTGCGGTCGGCGACGGCGGCCTGCGCCTGAGTGTGGTTTCGGAAGACCAGGGAGTCCTCAAACGCGTCCGAACGGCGCTCGAAACCGTGGAGGACGTCGAGGTGTATGATTCGTGGTACAATAACGTCGAAGTGATGGCGCCGGGCGGAAAGGGCCTGGGGATCACGAAACTGTGTGCTGTCCTCGGCATCGATCCGCAGAAGGCGATGGCCATCGGCGATTCGTCCAGTGACATCAGCATGCTCGAGGCGGTCGGCTACCCGGTTGCCGTGGGCAATGCTTCGAAAGCCTTGAAGGCGGTCGCGCGCTTCGAGACCCGCGCCTGCTCGGACGACGGGGTGGCGCACGCCATCGACGCCATCGCATTCGGGCGTTAATCCGGCCGGCAAACGCTCCGCCCGGTCCGATTTTTAGCCGGGGGATAAGGATGAAGGGTCTTTACTATGCTCTGCCCCCGATGCAATACGCGCTCGCCTGAGGACGCGCGCTCCTGTACACGCTGCGGCCATGCGCTAAAGCACGGTTTAAGGCCTTTGCCCGGCGAAAAGATCCCCAATTATCTCTGGTTATCGCTGCTCATGCTCGTCATTTGCCTGCCGATGGGCGCGGCGGCGCTCGTGTATTCCGTCCGCGTCGAGAAATACGTTTTGCTGCAGGATTTTTCCGCGGCCTGGGAGGCGTCGTTTCGCGCACGGAAGATCAATCTGCTGGCCGCGGCGATCATGGGGATCGCGGCGGCCGCATATCTTCTGTCCATGGCTGTGCTCATGCTGGTTGTAAAATAGCGCTTTAACAGATAGAATAAACCAAAGGCCCAGGAGGAACCGAGCCGATTGGTCGGGAGGCGATACGGTGTACTGTTCAAAATGCGGTCATGAGAACCCGGACGATTACAATTTCTGCAAAAACTGCGGGCACGACCTCGGCCATGCGAAGGCGCCGCACGCGAAGTCCGTGCCCAATTATCTGGCGTTTTCCATCATCATGATCTTCCTCTGCCTGCCGTTCGGGATCGCGGGGCTCGTCTACTCGCTCAAGGTGGACGAATTCCTGATGCAGGGGGATACCGAGGCCGCAATAGCCGCTTCCGACAAGGCGCGGAAACTGGACATCATCGGGCTGATCGTACTGGGCGCGCTGATCTGCATTCCGTTCGTCATCGCCTTGATCAGCCTTATATTCATCGTTCCGGCCATTCCTTTTAACATCATAGTCCATTAGGCGCGAAGGCGCCTTGAGATCGAACAGCGGTAACACGCTTTGGAGGGTTTGACGCATGTATTGTCCACAATGCGGCCGGCAGATGCCGGACGACGCCAACAACTGCCCGAACTGCGGCCGGGATTTCAGAGAGGAAGGGCAGGGATCGGCGGAACCGCCCCGGCCCGGCCGGTCGGAGATCGCGAAGGCATACGGTACGATCCCGAACCACCTGGCGCTTTCCATCATCGCGATCTTCCTCTGCCTGCCTTTCGGCATCGCGGGGTTGATACAGTCCCTGAAAGTTGACCAGTTCATCCGCTCGGGAGACTTCGAGGCCGCGAAGATGTTTTCCGAAAAAGCCAAAACCTACGGTATGATCGGGGTGATCGTCGGTGGCGTCCTCATCGTCCTTTCCGTGATCCTCTCCGTCGTCTTCGGCTTCTGGGTCTTCAGTTGGATGGGGCGTTTTCGCTATTGACGGGAAGCGGGCTGAGAAAGCGGGTTAATCCGGTGCCAAAGCGGGAAAAAACCTTACGGTACGCCTCGTACGTTGTTTTGGCGGCGGTCCTGGCCGCCGCCTTCCTGGGCATCGCGTTTGCAAACGGCCAACGGCCGGGGCCTTTCGTCCCCTGCGTCTTTCACTCGCTCACCGGCCTGTACTGTCCCGGATGCGGGATGTTCCGCATGGCTTATCATCTTGCGCATCTGCGGATAGGCGCGGCGTTTGCCTGCAATCCCCTGGGATTCATCGTGTTGCCCTGCTTGGCGGCGGTGCTGGTGCTGCGGCGCTTCCCGCGCGGCCGTGCCCTGGTCGCGAAAGCGGACCGGTATGCCGTGACGCGCGTTTTGCTCGCCGCCGTCGTAGCGTTCTGGGTGTTGAGGAACATCCCCGTTTTCCCGTTTACGCTTCTCGCCCCGATGTGAGATGGCATCCGCTGACGGATACAGCGTGAAGCACAGCGCGGTGCGTATTACCCGCCTCCGAATATATACGCCAAAAACGGGCTTTTTGCAGCAAGCCGCAGGCGTTGGCGGTCTTACCGCCAGAAACGCCGAATTTGCATGCGCAGGGCCCGTTTCGGCAAGCATAAAGGAGAATAGGATGCATTAAATATTATTATTGCTGTTGATAACGCTTTGGCCCTGTAATAGAATTGTGACGGTAGCCACAAAGCCCCGGAGGTACGTTGCATGCCCATGAACATCGTCCTGTGTAATCCCCAGATACCGCAGAACACGGGCAATATCGCACGCACCTGCGCGGCGACGGGATCGAGGCTGCATATCGTGCTCCCGATGGGGTTTTGCATCGAGGACAAGCACCTGAAGCGTGCCGGGCTGGATTACTGGCATATGACGCCTGTTTTTTACTACGACGATTTCGACTCCGTACTGGCTGAAGGAGCCGGCCACGATTTTTATTTCGCGAGCACGCGTGCGGAAAGGCGCTACGATGATCTGCGGTACCGTGACGGCGATTATCTCGTGTTCGGAAGCGAAACGAAGGGGCTGGATGAAGCGCTCATCCGGCGCTTTCGTGATGCGTGTATGCGGATCCCCATGAAGGGCGGCGCGCGCAGCCTGAACCTTGCCAACTCGGCTGCGATCGTCGTCTACGAAGCCCTGCGACAGAATGGCTTTGCCGGATTGGCGTGAAGGAATCTGACAACTGAGGAGACCTGCCCGAGATGACGATATTTCACATATTCCAGTTATGCGGAGGACTGGGCCTGTTCCTTTACGGCATGAAGATCATGAGCGAAGGGATGGAGCGCGCGGCCGGCGACAGGATGCGCGAGATGCTCTGGAAGCTCACCAACAACAGGGTCAAGGGCGTTTTTTTCGGGATGGGGACGACTGCGCTGATCCAGAGTTCTTCGGCGACGACGGTGATGGTTATCGGGTTCATCAATGCGGGCCTGCTGACCCTGACACAGGCGGTAGGGGTCATCATGGGCGCGGAGATCGGGACCACGATCACCGCCCAGATCATAGCGATCAAGCTCACGGACATCGCGCCGGTTTTCATCTTCGTCGGCGCCATATGCTTCATCCTCTTCAAGAACCGGTCGGTAAAGCGCTTCGGCGAGATACTGGCCGGTTTCGGCATACTCTTCCTGGGGATGAAGCTCCTTTCTTCGGGGGTGGAGCCGCTGAGGGAGATGGAATCCTTCAGGCAGTTCATGGTGAATTTCCAGAGCCCCGTGGTCGGCATACTGACGGGACTGGTGGTAACCAGCGTCGTTCAGAGTTCCTCCGTCGCGATCGGTATCCTGCAGGCGCTGGCCTTCCAGGGCCTCATCCCTTTGGGCAGCGCCGTGTACGTGGTGCTGGGCTGCAACATCGGCACCTGCATCACCGCGGTGCTCGCGAGCCTGGGCGCTAGTAAGGATTCCAAGCGCGCCGCGGTTATCCACGCGAGCTTCAACACGATCGGCACCGTAGTATTCTTCATGCTGCTCACCTTCTTCCCGATCGTGACCTGGCTGGAGACCCTCACGCCCGACAACGTGGCCAGGCAGATCGCGAACTTCCATACGGTGTTCAACGTGACCAACGTCATACTGATGCTGCCGTTTGCGGCGCACCTGGTCAGACTCGCGAAAAAGCTGCTGCCCGGCCGCAGGGACGACGAATGCCCCGACGACGAAAAAGCGCTGCTCCACATCAGCGAAGCGATGCTCGAAGCCCCGGCGGCGGCCGTCAGCCTCGTGCACGAGGAACTCAACCGCATGGGAAGGCTGGCCAGACGCAATTTTGCTGCCTCGGTGAAAGCTTTTTTCGATAAGGATTACGTGCAGGTGGAAAAGGTGCTCCGGCGCGAAAAGACCATCAACTACATTAACCGCGAGATCATCCGGTACCTTGTAAAATGTTCCTCGCTGGAGCTTTCCGAAAAAGACAACGTGATCATCGGCTCCTATTTCAACGTCGTGGGGGATATCGAACGCATCGGCGACCACGCGGAAAACTTCGCCGGGTACACCCTGACCCGCATCGACGAAAAGCTCAAATTCAGCATGGAGGCGCTGACGGAGCTGCGGATCATGACGAAGAAGGTCGAAGAGATCATCGACCTGAGCCTGGACGTGTTCGCCAAACGCGACGAAACGCGGCTAGACGCCGTGGCGGAACTGGAACGCACGATAGACGATATGCAGGTGGATTTCAAGCAAAGCCATATCAACAGGCTGAGCATCGAGGTTTGTTCCCCCAAAAGCGGCGTGATATTCACGGACATGATCGGCGAACTGGAACGCGTGGCCGATCATGCGGTGAACATCGCGTTTTCCCTCCGCCCGATGACGAAGAAACCAACGTAGCGTACGACCGCGACATGCTCTACGATTTTAATCGATGCGATGCCGCTGTTGCGGCATTCATTTCATTACTCAACACGCTTCGCATCCTGAAAGACCTCATAATCGGGCGATTGCCGCTTAGGCGTTCTTTTTTATACGAACGGCTATTTTATGAAATCGTATTGGAAATAGCCCACGCCTCCCAAGGCGTATTTGTAGGACATCCCTCCCGCGGTCCCTTCAGAAAGGTCCATCTCCGCAACGTTAAGGCCGCCTTTTTGATTCTGTTCTATGATGTGTCTCATCGTGGAACTGATGAGGACCACGCCCGGTCCGTACCCAGCAAAGCCGGTGTTCATCGCCAATCGGCAAAAAGAGATTTTCCCGTCACTGCACACGAGGCCGCTGGTGAAAGCGGCAATCCTGTCGTTTATATACAGGACGCCGTGGAAGCTTTCCTTGCAGGAGTTTAAGAATATACTCACTTTGTCTTTCATGAGGATCGTTGTCAGGATCTTCATGACCGGTTTCGTGAGCGGCCAGAAACGGAAATTATTTTTAACGAGGAAACGGTGAGCGTACACCGCCATCATGTTTCTGTACGTTTGTGCGTCTATGGCTTCGCCCCGGTAGAAATCGACGCGCCATTTCACGTTTTCGCGTTCCAGGCGGTTGATATGCCTGGTGATATTGCGCCGGCACGACTTCTTAAGACCTCTGAACCAATCGTCGTAGCTCGGGGGGACGGGTATAAAAACGCATTCATGCTGTTCTATTTGGCACGGCGCCAAATACTCCTTCAAATAGCGATACGTTACGGACTTCTCGTTCACCCGGTAGAACGAGAAAACAACGTCGCCCAGCAGTTCCTTGACGCCGTCCATGAGGAACTTGAAATCTTCGTAGCTCCAGCCGGGCATGTAAAGGAAATCGAGGGTGCTGGCGGTCGTAAAATGGCCGCGGAAATGAACGATGGTTTTACGGTTCTTCTTTTTTATGAGCAAAGGAGCGATGGCTATGGGCTCGTCGTCCCTATAAAGCACCAGATTCAGTTCTTTTACTCCGACGAGCCGTAACAGGTCTTTTCGCTGGGGTTTGCCTTTTCCGGTCTGCGTCAGGAATTCGTAGGACTGATAAGGCGTGGCATCGGCGTTGCCTTCCAAAATGCCGGGCCAGAGCGGCGACAGTTCATGCCAGGCCTTCACGACAAGTTTCCTCATATCTTCCCTCCAATGGTGCGCGGGGCGTGCCCTCAGCATATATATCGGATTTATTCAAGTATATGTTTGGTTATTTCCATATGCAACAGGTAAAAGTTTTAACGGGCGATTTGGCCTCTGGCCTTCCGCTAAAAACCATGTGCCGGAACCATATGGCGGGGTTCGGAATATGATAGCCATTATAGATCAAGGAGGAAAACCTTTATGGATGTTTACCGGCAATCGGAATGTGAAGCATCATGCAGAAGGTGCGATCCGGTTCAGCAGGTCAAGGACGTGAAACTCGCGCACGCCTATGTACCTTTCCAAAGGTTTTGCGGCGTGATGGCTCCTTTGATGTCTTTGTGCAGGGGGACTGCATTCCCCGAGCTATATAGCCCCTATTCGAAAAGAGAGTATGTGAACCTGGAGCCGGAGAAGTGCCAGAGACCCTATACAGACAGGAGAGTATGTTATGAATAGAGACGATCTGCTCAGAGAGCTGACAGCTCTGGATTTCGTGGCTGTCGACCTGAATCTGTACCTCAACACCCACCCGATGGATTGCGAGGCCATTCAGGAGTTCAACAGGGTAATCCATAAAGCCGGTCAGCTCAGAGACATGTATGAAAAAGCATACGGGCCCTTGACCGCGAACCGTTCGAGCGAATGCCCGTGGCAGTGGTTTGAGGACCCCTGGCCGTGGCAGTCTTGTTTCAACTTCTATCTCCCGAGAGAGGAGTGCAGATAAAAGATGTGGATGTATGAGAAGAAGCTGGAATACCCGATAAAGATCAAGCACCCGAATCCCAAAATGGCCAAGGCGATCATCACGCAGTACGGCGGGCCGGACGGCGAACTGGCCGCGTCTTTGCGTTATTTGAGCCAGAGGTTTTCCATGGTCACACCCCAGGCGCGGGCGACGCTCAACGACATCGGCACGGAGGAACTCGCGCATCTCGAGATGGTGGGGACGATGGTGCGTCAGCTGACGGAGAAAGCGAGCATCGACCAGATCAAGGCAGCCGGGATGGACGCCTATTACGCGGACCACGACAAGGCGGTGTACCCGGTAAACGCGGCCGGCGTCCCGTTTACGGCGGCTTATATCCAATCCAAAGGCGATCCCGTAACGGACCTTACCGAAGATATGGCTGCGGAACAGAAGGCGAGGTCCACCTATGAGTGGCTCATCAACCTCGCGGACGACCCGGACGTCATCGAGCCGCTCAAGTTCCTGAGGGAACGCGAAGTCGTACATTTCCAGAGGTTCGGCGAGGCCCTGGTGATCGTGCAGGACTTCCTGAACCGGAAGCACGCCTGGGCGGTAAAACTCCCGTGCGACTGAAACGTGTACATGAAAAATAAGGCTGTGAAGAAACAGCCTTATTTTTTTGGTTGCGGGCCGCCGCCCTGGGTTCAGGCGATGCGCAGGACGACAGGGACTTGAATCCCGAAAACCATTTGACGCTTCAGTATATGACGGAGTAACCGTGAGCTACGCGCGAGGGTTTTTTGCAGCCTGCCTGTAATTGCCACTCATAAACCGAAGGGATGCGATGGAACAATAAGACAAAAGCGAAAGGAGCGGGTCATGAAATGAAGCACAATCCCGACGACCGCAGCGACAATGTCGAAAGGATCCAGGAAAACATCGACAATACCATACGCAATATGGAACTGGCGGAAGAAATGATCGAAAAAACGTCCGACCGCAAAATGAAAAAAGAACTGTCTAAAAAAAACGAGCGCAGACGGGATGCGTTGAACGGCCTGAGGAGCGAGATCAGGGACGAGGCGGCTGAGAGCGAGAGCAGAAAGGGACGCTGAACGCATCAACCGCCCGGGAGATGCGCCCGCGGTTTTTCGGGCGGTTGATTTTTTGCCGGCGACGTTGTGGTTCCATAAAAAAAAGAAGAGCGTTTTTCAGCCCTTCTTTTACGGGGGATTCCCGTTAGAAATTCGTGGTTCCTGACTGCTGACCCGAAAAGTTGTTTTCCGCATACATGATCATTTTCCGAACCATGTTGCCGCCGATTTTGCCCGCGTTACTGGCCGTTATATCGCCGTTGTAGCCTTTGTTCAGCGTTACGCCGATCTCGCTGGCGACCTCGTACTTCATCTTGTTGAGCATGTCCTTCGCCTGAGGAACGACTGACTGATTCGTGTTGGCCACTTTTTTCACCTCCTTCTGTCTGTATTTTCCCCAGGCTTCGTTTTAATACACATGAAAGTATATGCTTGTTATGGCAAAACATAGTTAGGGTTGCAATATATTCTTTAATTTTCAGAAATTTTTCCGGCAAATCACGGCGCCGATACCGGATAGCTTTTTCAGGCTTATAAAGAGACAAGAAAAGCAGGTTTTCGCATCCGAATATGATATACAACCCCGCCGGCATCATGTCTGCCTGCGTTTTTTCGTTTGTGTTGAAGCGTTGTACGCCGCGCAGCCCCTGTGATAGAATGGTTCAACAATATGCCGCGAAGAAAGGCGCGCATACGGGGGCCAAACGTGCCCCCGCCTCTACTGTTTCGGTTTCCGGGGAAAGCTCGTCGGACGAGCGGAGGCTGGGACGCCCGGGGATGACGGATTATTCGATACGGAGATGAGAATATGAAGCATTGGATAGACCTGAGGAGCGATACGGTCACGCAGCCCACTTATAAGATGCGTCAGCGCATGTTCGAAGCCGAGGTGGGGGACGACGTGTATTGCGACGACCCGACCGTGAACGAACTGGAACGGCTGGCCGCGGACATCCTGGGGAAGGAGGACGCGCTGTTCGGGCCGTCGGGTACGATGGGGAACCAGGTCGCGTTGATGACCCACACCAGGCGGGGGGACGAGGTGATCGCCGGCGAAACAAGCCACGTCATCGTGCATGAAGTGGGCGCGGCGGCCGTGCTCTCCGGCGTCACCGTGCGCACCGTCGAATTCAAAGACGGCGTATACGACGCCCGGCTGATCGCCGCCGCCATACGTTCCGACGATATACACGAGCCGCCCACGTCCCTGATCGTCATGGAAAACGCGCTGGCCAACGGGCGGGTGGTCCCGGAAGCAACGATGGCGCAGGTCTGTGCGCTCGCCCGGTCCCGGGGGATCAAAGTGCATCTGGACGGCGCCCGGCTCTTCAACGCCGCACTGGCCCTCGGCGTTTCCGTAAAGGACCTGGCAAAGCACTGCGATTCGGCGATGTGCTGCCTCTCCAAGGGCCTGTGCGCGCCCGTGGGCTCCGTGCTGGCCGGGAGCGGCGAGTTCATCTCGCGCGCGAGAAAAAACCGCAAGATGCTCGGCGGCGGCATGCGCCAGGCCGGTTTCCTCGCGGCGGCCGGGATCGTCGCCCTTCGCGACATGCCTGCGCGCCTTAAGGAGGACCACGACAACGCGAAGTATCTGGCTAAGCGACTGGCGGCCATACCGGGGCTTACGGTCGATATGGACGCGGTCGAAATCAACATGGTTTTCTTTACGCTAAACCGTCCGGCGGCGCTCCTTGCTGAATTGCCGGGACTGCTTAGGGAAAAGGGGATAAAGACCAACGGATTCGAGGGCACGGAAGGCCGCTTCGTGACCCATTACGGCATAGACCGGGCGGACATCGATTTCGCAGTGGACGCGCTCGCGGGGCTCGTCGGTTAGGGCGCTAAAAAGAGGGCAGCAATACGAACGCTGCCAGGACGAGCAGAGGGATCCCGACCGCAACGCCGTACAGTATCCGGCGGTTGCGCGCCTGCGTGACCCGGGCTTGCTTCCCCGCCACGACGATGGGGGCGTGCGCCCGGTCGAAGACCCGGCAGACATGCACGCTGCCGTCGATGAGATAGACCTCTCCCTGGATGAACAGGTCTAAGCCGGCCGGTATGGCTTTTTCCACGGCGCGATACGCTTTGGCGTACCCGTCCGGCAGCCTGCTGCGGATGCCCGGGGGCAGGTCTTTAGTCGCCACGACTGTGTCGCAGACGGTTTCGAGCATGAGCTTGCTCCCGAAGCTTTCGGCGTCGACGAAGACCGTGTCGCCGGTTTTAGGGTCCTTTATGCAGAGGGCGTCGAGTTCTTTTTCGTGCAGGACGGGGGACCTTGATCGGCCGTTATCGACTGGATACAGGCAAAAATCGTAACAGGCCGTCTCGACGCCCGTCAACGGCGTGCGTATCGGGCGGGTGGAAGCGGATCGCCCGTGCAGTTCTTCGTACCGGCGGAACGACGCTTCGCTGCCCGCAGGAACGCGCTTCGCCGAGCGCACGAGCCTGCGGATGGGCACGGACCGGCGGGCCGCGTGTTCGGCCGTCCTGTAGTCGTCCAGGCATTCGGACATGGAAAAAATCATGTTGGCGAGGCGCCCGGAATCGGCATCGTCCGCATCCGGGGAGGGCGGTTCGGGGTCGCCACCGATCTCCCTCAGCTTGTCCCTGATGTAATCAAGATGTTCCCTGAGCGCGTTTTCTTCCCTGCAAAGCTCAATATAACGCTTTTCCAGTGCGCCGAGCCTTCTTTTCAGGTCGCGGACCTGTTTCGTGTTTGCGTCCGTGCGCAGGAGTTCGAGTTGTTCCGAGATCGCTTCGGACTCCTGTGCGAGGCGCGCCTTGCTTTCCCGGATGCGCTCGAAGGCGTCCTTTTCCCTGAAAGCCCTGGCATCAAGGTCCTGGATCGTCTTTAGGAACGTTTCCTCTCCGTTGGGCACCGTCTTTCCCTCCTTCGATGCAACGGCATCGGGCGAAAATGCGTCCTGTCCGTTCGCCGCCCGTGTTTTTCCGGGCCAGTGTTATAATTATTTATCGTATACATTTCCTCAAAGGTTAAGGACGGGCGCTATAATTGTAGCAATGGGGGCGTTTGGTTCGCGTCCGCCGCGCCCTGAATTAACGAATCGGAAACTATTCTTTGTTAACGGACGGGACGCTTCGTTGATGATATTATAGAAGGGCCGTACATGGCAGTGTGGTCAGGACAGCCGGTACAAAACAGCCTTGACAGCGACGTTACCGGGGCGTTCGCTTTTGCGTAGGGTGAGCGCGCCGTGGCGCGCAGCGGGGAAGGACGGGAAATCGGGAGGGGAACGATGCTCAGGGACAAAAGATGGCTGGCGCTTTGCCTGGCGTTCGTGCTGCTGTTTACGATCGGTGTGCAGACCGCCGGGGCCTCTGCCGACGCGCAGGAGCGGCCAAAGGGCGTTGCGAACGGTGAAAGGCCAAAGAGCGGCGTCCTAACGGGGAATAAGGCCGGGCTGAGCAAGGCGAAGAAGAAGCTCGGGTCCGACCTTCTGGCGCTGCTCGATGAAAACGGGTCGTCCAAGGATACATTAAAGGCCGTCCTTGCCGGGGAGATGCAGGAACAGGGCCGGCTGTCACAGGGAAAGATTACGGACGACAGGGGCCTTATGCAGACGAAGGCCTACGTCTATATCCAGCTTGAGCCGGGGGCGGACCCCGGCGCGGTCGAAGGGGCCGTAAGCAAGGTCGTCAGCAGGGACGAGGAACACGGCCTCATCGCGGCATGGGTGAAACTCAGCGCGCTGGAGGCCCTTGCCGCGAACGCGGGCGTGAAAACAGTGCAGACGGTGTTGCCGCCGGTGGTCAACGCGGGGTCCGTGACGTCCGAGGGGGATTCCGTCCTCAAGGCGGAGCTCGCCAGGCTCCATGCAAAGACGGACGGCACGGGGGTCAAGGTCGGCGTCATATCCGACGGCGTCGACAACCTCGCCTCGGCGGTGGCGTCCAAAGACCTTCCTACAGACGTCACCGTGCTGAGCAACGCGCAGGGCGGCGACGAAGGGACGGCCATGCTCGAGATCGTCCACGACCTCGCGCCCGGGGCAAAGCTGTATTTCCACGACTGCGGGAGCAACGTGGTAGAATTCAACCAGGCGATCGACGCCCTCGTCGCGGCGGGGTGCACCGTCGTGTGCGACGACATTTCCTGGATCACGCAGCCCTTTTTCGAAGACGGCGCCGTGGCAGCCCATGTGCAAGAACTCGTGGAGGAGGACCGGGTCGTTTACGTGACGTCGGCCGGGAATGCCGCCATGAGGCATTACCAGGGCCGGTTTCACGACGACGGCATAGGTTTCCACGATTTCAGCGGCGGCACGAGCGGTTATATGGACCTTTACGTAAGAATCCCGGCCGGGGGTCGGGTCATCGTCGTCCTTGGGTGGAACGAGCCGTTCGGCGCCTCCGGGAACGATTACGACCTGTACCTGACGAGCCTGGACTACGGTACCACATTCGCCTCGAGCGGCGGCGTGCAGTCCGGCTCGGGAGACCCCCTCGAAGCGTTTTCCTATACGAATCCGGGCCCGTCCGCCATAACGGCCGCGATCCTGGTTCAGGCCTACGACGCCCCGAGCCCCAGGACGCTGGAAGTATATATCTACGGCTTTGGCGGGGCGTACAACTATACCGATAACACCGTTGCCGCAGACTCCGTCATGGGGCAGGCGGCGGCGCCCGGGGTCCTCGCCTGCGGGGCGGTGGACGCCGATACGCCCGACGAGATTGAGGGGTTTTCTTCGCGAGGCCCCGTGACCATGCTCAACGGAACGCGGCAGAAACCGGACCTGTGCGCGACGGACGGGGTGTCCGTGACCGGGGCGGGCGGGTTCTCCAACCCGTTTTACGGCACGAGCGCCTCGGCGCCCCACGTCGCCGCCGTCGCCGCGCTGGTGCAGTCGAAACGGCCCGCGCTGACCGCGTCCCAGGTGAGAGAATGCATCGTGGATTCCGCGGCGGACCTCGGGGCTTCGGGCTTCGACACGGTCTACGGCAACGGCCTTGTCGACGCGCTCGCGGCCACGGGCGCGTTCTATACCGTCAGGTTCGATTCCCGGGGCGGAAGCGCGGTGAAGAACCTCAGCGCGCTCGAAGGAACGAAGATACGGGCGCCGAAGCCTCCCACCCGCTCGGGCTATATATTCGGCGGGTGGTATAAAAACGCGCAGTGTACGTCCCCGTGGAATTTCGACAGGGACAGGGTGGCTTCGAACATCACGCTCTATGCCAAATGGCTCGTGCGATACACGGTGAGCGCGGCGCCCAACAGCGCGGCTTACGGCACGGTGACGGGGGCCGGCCCCTATGCCGCCGGTTCGAAGGCTACGCTGCGCGCGAAGCCCAAGGCCGGTTACCGGTTCGTCTGCTGGCGGGAAGGTTCCTCCAGGGTATCCTCGAGCGCCGCCTACACCTTCACGGTGACCAAAAACAGGACGCTCAAAGCCGAGTTTGCCCGGATCGGCAGGCCCGCGGCAAAAGCCGCCTCCGCGTCCTATAACGGCGTGCGCGTGTCCTGGGGCGCAGTCAAGGGGGCGAGCGGATACGAGGTGTGCCGTACCTCGTCCACCGGCAGCGTATACTCGCGCGTGACGACGACGTCGACGGGCTACACGCGGACCGGCCTTTCTACCGGGTCGACCTATTACTACAAGGTGCGTGCCTTCTGTCTCGCCGGCGGTACGAAGACCTACGGGGGCTACTCGGCCCTCGTGAAAGCGAAGCCCGTGCCGGCCAGGCCCGTTGCGAAAGCCGCGTCGGTCTCCTATAACGGCATCCGGGTTTCGTGGAACGCGGTGAAGGGGGCGAGCGGGTACGAGGTGTGCCGCACGTCAAAAAGCGGGAGCACGGTCTACGCGCGCGCCCGCACGGCGTCGAGGAGCTATACGAGCACCGGGCGCAGGACGGGGCTGACGTATACCTTCAAGGTGCGGGCGTACAGGATGGTGAACGGGAAGAGGGTTTACGGGCGCTACTCGGCCCTCGTGAAAGCGAAGCCCGTGCCGGCCAGGCCCGTTGCGAAGGCGGCGTCGGTTTCCTACAACGGCATCCGGATTTCGTGGAACGCGGTGAGGGGGGCGAGCGGGTACGAGGTGTGCCGCACGTCAAAAAGCGGAGCCACGGTCTACGCGCGCGCCCGCACGACGTCGAGGAGCTATACGAGCACCGGGCGCAGGACGGGGCTGACGTATACCTTCAAGGTGCGGGCGTACAGGATGGTGAACGGGAAGAGGGTCTACGGGCGCTATTCATCCCTCGTGAAAGCGAAGCCCCTGCCGGCCAGGCCTGTTGCCAAGGCGGCGCCAATTTCAAAAAAAAGCATCCGGGTTTCGTGGAACGCGGTGAGGGGGGCGAGCGGGTACGAGGTGTGCCGCACGTCAAAAAGCGGGAGCACAGTGTACGGGCGAATCTTCACGAGGTCAAGAAGCTATGTGAACTCCGGCCGCAGGACGGGGACGACATACCACTATAAAGTCAGGGCGTACCGGAAGGTGGACGGGAAGCGAGTCTGCGGAAGATTCTCGGCCGTCGTAAAAGCAAAGACATAAAAACGGCATTGTTCGGGAAACCGTCCGCTTCGCACCAGAATAAGGCTGAATCTCCGAAAAATTTAATCGGCAAAAAAAACGGCGCAGGCGCCGTTTTTTGGGTGAACGCACCACGATTTTTCGCTTTCTTAAGTAATAATGCAACAAATTTTATGGCATTTCGAAAAATCGGGGACCCTTTTTCACAAACGGCAACGGCAAAGCGTTGACACGAAAAATTACCTATGAATATAATGGGGCTGTTCCCAATGAAACGGCAAACCGTCTGAAAAGGCGGGACGCAAAGCTACAGGGCCTAAAGGAGAAGCTTCTAAGGCAGCCAGTTGCCAACGGAATCGTTACGTCATAGCTATATTTGTTGAAGGCTATTCCAGGCAGCTGACCCTCATGCGGTTGGGTGCCTTTTCCTTTGCTTACAACCGTTTGGGTTAACTCCTAAGGGGGCACGCGAACCGTTTGTGTACGCCGGGCAAAAGCAGAGGCGCAAATCGCTCTTTCGGCTTGGTTGCGTTCGATTAACGACAGGGTTTGAAAGGAGGGGCCAAAAAATGGTCCTGCCGGTTTCGATTCTGATGGGGGGTGCGCTGGGGGAAGCGGCGCGCCGGGTGAGCCGGCGGTTGATCGCGAACCGTATCGGTCAGCTGATGGAGCCGCCGCCCCTAAACGGCCAGTGGGGTTCGCTCCAGTGGATCCTCTCTGGCGCCCTCGGCTGCGGGGCGATCGCGTTTTGGTGCGCAGACCCTGTGAAGGGGGTCGAGACGGCGATGATCTTCCTGGTGCTCGTGAGCATCTCGGCGGTCGACGACAGCATCCGGAAGATTCCCAACGAACTCCTCCTCATGCTGTTGATCCTCAAACTGGGTGCCGTGGCCGCAAGCGGCAGCCTGGCGCCCCTTTTGCCCGCGCTGGCGGGGATGGTCGTGGGGGCCGTCGTGTTCATCATCCCGTCCAAGCTGGGGATATTCATCGGCTGGGGAGATATAAAGATGGCGGCTGCGGCTGGGTTCTGCCTGGGAGTCGTAGGGATCCTGCAGGCCGTCCTCGTCATGGGGGCCATCATCGCCTTGTATTCACTGTATCTCATCATCACGAAGAGGGGGGGAATGAAGACCAAGGTTGCCATCGGGCCGCCTTTGTCACTCGGTATGATGGTATCGCTCTTGTTGCCGCTGAGCATTGCCGTTTGAGCACGGTTGAAGGGGGGAGGTAAACCGTAACGGTCATAAAAGACTGCTTGCGGATGAGACGGGCAGGCATGACGGAATACGGCCTGATGCCGGGGCGGTGGCGCGCTCGCCATCCCCGACACCGAGATATCGGGCCGAATCCGCCAACGAGAAGATTCCGGCAGTGAACTGGACGGAGCGTCCTCTTCTCATGCGGGAAGGGAGGGACGGTTGTAGCTTGGCTTAACAGTGAAAAGGCAAAGGGCCATTGAAAGGAGGAAGATCCGTGAAAAAAATCAAAAGGATTCTCGCGGACGAGAACGGGCAGGGCATGGTGGAATACGGCCTGATCCTGGGGCTGATCGCGGTGGCGGCAATCGCTGCGCTCATCATCCTCGGGCCCAAAATTTCGGGCATATTCGAATCTGCCAACGAAAAGATTCCTGAAAGCGGCTGATTCGCACGAAGGACGGCGGGTACCGGTGCCCCCGGGTTTGGCGGAGGCACCGGAGTCCCGGCCGGGCGCGAGGCGCAGTACAGGCCGGGAAGGAGGGTGTCGGGCGATGAAACGCAGGATCAGCCGCCGGTATCGCAGGGAAACGGGCCAGTCGATCGTGGAAGCGGCCTACGTCATCCCTCTGCTCATCCTGCTGTTATGCGGCATCCTCGATTTCGGATGGATCTTTGCTAACCAGCTGGAGGTCAACAACTGCAGCAGGGAAGGGGCAAGGTTTGCCGTGGTCAACGCGGAGGATCCCGACCTTACGAGTCTTGTTACCGGCCGCGTTGCGTCGGTTGCGGGGCTTGGTGATGCCGATGACATCACGGTGGACGTCGATTTCGTGGGATCGCAGGACGTAAGGGTCAGCGTAATGAAAAGCGTACAGGTGCTTACCCCGCTCGCGGGGATATTCGTGCCGGACCAGGAAATCGACCTGGAATCGACCACCGTCATGCGCATTGGGTAGGGGGCGGTCAATATCGGGATATGGAAAAACCGGAAGCGGGAAGAAGGCGCTGCCGCGGTTATCGCGGCAATCGCTTTTACCATGCTGGTGGCTATCGCCGGGCTGGTGATCGACCTTGGCTCTGCGTACGTGCAGGGGAGCGACAACCAGAACGCTGCGGATGCCGCGGCGTTGGCAGCCGGCGCCCTGCTGCCGGCGTCTATCGGGGACGAGGCGCAAATCCAGGAGATACGCGACACCGTCGCGGACTATTCCGCCAGAAACGGGATCCCGGCGGACTGTGTCGAGGCGGTGGAAATGGAGGACGTCGCGGCGGAGAAGTATTATGGCGTCCGCGTCCGCCTCAGGACCGAAGTAACCTACGGGTTCGGACGGATCGTCGGCATCGAAGGCACGACCGTGACCAAGACGGCGAAGGTCCGGGTCCAGCCGGCTACGGATTCCACGGACGTCGTTCCCCTGGGGGTCGAGGAAGGCCGCCTTCTGGAAGCGATAGCCGCGGGCGATTGCCAGCACGTGGTCATCAAGTACGGCGGAGGCGGCGGGGAGCAGGGCTTTTTCGGCGCGCTCGACCTGGACGGCGTTCAGGGGGGAGGCGCCAAGGACTTCGCGAGCTGGCTGGCTTTCGGGTACGACGGGGTTCTTTCCGTAGGAGACGAACTGCCGGTGGAGCCGGGCAACATGTCCGATCCCACGACGGCGGCCTTTACCACACGGTTCAGCCAGTGCACGCATTACACGGGGGAGGGCGGCTGCAATACGGCGCATTTCGATCCGGACTGCCCCCGCGTCGTGACGCTGATCGTGTATACCATGACGGATGCGCATACCGTTCGCGTAAAGGGCTTCGTCCCGTTTATCCTCGAAGGCACCGACGGGAACGGGGAGATCGTCGCCTCGAAGATCTCCGTTAAAACGCAGGAAGGCGAATCGGGAGGCGTTATCGGCGGCGAGGGCGACTACGGGGTCTACCGCATACGTCTGGTCGAATGAACAGGAGGAGAGCCCTTGAAAAAGGTCTATATACTCGCAGCGATCATGGCTGTCGTCGTAGGGATTGCGGTCTATCTGTTCGCGTCCTCGCTCGAGCATGAAGCGCGGGCCGGGGCCGATGAAAAGGGACAGGCCGTGGTGGCTGCAAAAGAAATTCCTGCGAATACGCAGATCGCCGAGGACATGGTGAAAACAGTCCAGCTTCCCGCCGGCAGCATAAACGCCGTTGCCGCGACCGAGCTTTCGCAGGTGGTCGGCAAGATCGCACGCTACCCCCTGCTCCCCGGCGAACAGATCCTTTTGCCGCGCCTGGCAGAGAAGGGGAACGAGGGCGGCGCGCTTTCCTATGCGCTCGAAGAAGGGTACAGGGCGATTTCGGTCGCGGTGAACGACGTGACGGGCGTTTCGGGCTATATCAACAGGGGGGACCGTGTGGACGTGGTCGCTACCCTGGTCGCCTACGACGCCACGAAAAAGAATCAGCCCGTGTCCACCCTGATCGCGCAGAACCTGCTGGTATTGGAGACCGGCACCAAATGGAAGAAACCGACCGATTCCGCGAGCGACGGCTATGCCACCGTGACCCTTGCCGCTACGCCGCAGGAAGCGCTGAAGATTAACTACGCCGCGACGAACGGGAAACTCGGGCTGGTGCTGCGGCCTGTACTGGACAACGCGAAGGTGACCACCAAAAACTACCCGTGACATGCGCGGTGTAATCCGGGAAAAAGGAGGGTCTTGAGTATAATGCCAAAGTTCAAGGTGCTGGCGGTGGTGGGCAGCGAGGAGATGCGCCTCGCCCTCCGCAAGCAGTTTTCAAGCGATGACGAAATAGCCCTGGTGGGGTTTGCCGCCATGGATACCGCCGTGCTCGGAAAAATCGCGGGCTATGCGCCGCACGTCGTCCTGCTCGCGCAGGAAGAGGGGGAAGCGGGCGTGATGGAGATCGCCCAGAGGATTTACCAGGGGTTCCCGGGCTGCGCCCTGGTGCTTCTCGCGCACCTCCTGGACATGCGGCTGATGAGAGCCGCAATGGAGGCGGGTATACGGCAGGTGGTTGCGACGGACGACGCGGATTCCCTCAGGGACGCGGTGATACGGGCGGCCGTCTTCGAAAAGGGCCGCAACGGGGAAACGGGCAGGGAGCCGCGCGTCATAGCCGTGTACGGAGGCAAGGGCGGCGCGGGCAAGACCACCGTTGCGGTCAACCTGGCCGTCGCGCTGGCCCAGACCGGTCGCAGGACGGCGCTCGTTGACCTGTGCCTGAATTACGGGGACGCGGCTTTGCTTTTAAACATCACGGCCAGGGACACGATAGCGGAACTCGTGCAGGACAAGTCGATCTTTTCGATCGACGACGTAAAGAGCTTCAGCATCCAGCACTCGAGCGGGGTGAGCATCCTCTGTTCGCCTGCCTCGCCGGAGCATGCCGAGTACATCACGCCCCGGCACGTGGAAACCCTCATCGGCACGATACGCCCCTATTACGATTTCGTCGTGATCGACCTGCCGAGTAACCTTTCCGAATGCACGCTCACCGCGCTGGAGAATTCCGACGACATCCTGATGGTGTCGCGTATGGACATCTCCAACCTGCACGCGGCCAAGCAGGCGCTCGGGATATTCCGCACGTTGCAGCAGGAGGAGAAGCTGGTGCTGCTGCTCAATGCGGAGCACAAGGGCGTGCTCAAGCGCAGGGATTTCGAACAGGTGCTCGAACAATCCGTATCGCAGATCATCCCCGAGGACGCGAAAACGGCCCGGCTCAGCCAGGAGCGGGGGGTACCCTTCGTGACCGGTATGCCCCGCACGCCGATCGCCCAGGGCGTGCGCCGCCTGGCGGACCGCTGGCTCTCGGAAAGGCTGCGGGAGGGAGCGTAAAATGAGCCTGCTCAAACGGATGGAACAGTTGCGCGGCGAAACGTCCGGGCAGGAAGGGGCAGCGGCGCCCGCCGCTACGGCAAAGGCCGACGAAGCCCACGCCCGGCTGAGGGAACGCATACGCGCCAGCACGATAGAAGCCCTTCACGAGGCAGAGGAGCCCGACGCGCAGACGGTCCGGGAAAAACTCGACGAAGTCCTTGTGCTCGAAGCCGCCGAACTCCCCAATACCGAGCGCGCCCGCATCGCGAACGAACTCTATAACGACATCATGGGTTTCGGTCCGCTGGAGAGCCTGCTGGCCGACCCGACGATCACGGAGATCATGATAAACGGGTGCCGCCAGGTCTACATCGAGCGGCAGGGCAAGCTGCAAAGCGCCGATCTCGCTTTCAGGGACCAGGCGCATCTGCTCAACATCATCGACCGCATCGTTTCCAGCGTGGGCCGGCACGTCGACGAGGCCAGCCCCATGGTGGACGCGCGTCTCAAAGACGGTTCCCGCGTGAACGTCATCCTCCCGCCCCTCTCGCTCGTCGGGCCGGTGGTGACGATCCGCAAGTTTTCAAAGACGCCCTACACCGCCCGGGACCTCATGGATTTCGGCTCCCTTTCGCCCAAAATGATCAGCTTTTTGGAAGCCTGCGTGAAGGGCCGGCTCAACATCGTCGTCTCCGGCGGGACGGGGAGCGGCAAGACAACGCTGCTCAACGTCCTCTCGGGTTTCATCCCGGACGACGAACGCATCGTCACCATCGAGGACGCCGCCGAGATACAGCTTAATCAGGCCCACGTGGTCACGCTCGAAAGCCGGCCGTCCAACACGGAGGGTCGGGGCGAGGTGACGATCCGCGACCTGGTCCGCAACGCGCTGCGGATGCGTCCCGACCGCATCATCGTCGGAGAGGTCCGTTCCAGCGAGGCGCTGGACATGCTGCAGGCCATGAACACGGGGCACGACGGGTCCCTTACCACGGCGCACGCCAACTCGCCCAGGGACGCCATCGCGAGGATCGAGACGATGGTCATGATGGCGGGCATGGAACTGCCCCTGATCGCCATACGCACCCAGATCGCTTCCGCGGTGGACATCATCGTGCAGCAGGCGCGGCTTCGGGACGGTACACGGCGCGTGGTCAACGTGACAGAGGTCACGGGGATGGAAGGGGACATCGTGAGCATGCAGGACCTGTTCGTGTTCGAGACCCAGGGGCAGACGGACAGCCAGGGGAAGTTCAAGGGCCGGTTCAGGGGGACGGGGATCTATCCCCAGTGCCTGGGGAAGATCAAGAGCAACGGCGTGGCGACCTTCGAAGAGTGGTTCAGCTAGCGCGTTCGGGAGGGATACATGATGCCAAGCGTCATACTGGCCGCATCGGCCGCGATATTCGTTTTTTCCGGCGCGGTCATCCTGCTTAACAGGTTCGTGGCGCAAAGGACGCTGGTGAAACAGCGCCTGCGCGCGCTCGCGGGCCGGCGGGAGCAGCAGGTGCGGCCCGTGAAGCAGAAAAAACCGAAGCGCGGGCGGATACCGGTGTCGAAGGTGTTCGCGGAGGAACTGGCGTCCGCCGGCGTGCGCATGCGGCCCGAGGAATTCCTGACCCTTTGGCTGGCCGCCGCGCTGGTGCCTGCGGGGGTCCTGATGCTGTTTCGCGCCCATCCCATCACGCTGATCGCCGCCGCCGCGCTGGGGGTGCTGCTGCCTCCGCTGCTGGTTCGCAGGGCTAAGGGCAAGCGCCTCAGGCTCTTTGAAAGGCAGCTCGGAGACGCCCTGCTGCTGATGGGGAACTCCCTGCGTTCGGGACTGACGTTCCAGCAGGCGATGGGCAACATCGCCAGGGAGATGCCCGACCCGATCGCGAGGGAGTTCGCGCGGACCGTCCGGGAGATACAGCTGGGCTGCGACATCGACGCCGCCCTGGACGGCATGGTGAAGCGGGTGCGAAGCACCGACCTGATGCTGACCGTCTCGGCCGTGCAGATCCAGCGCCAGGTCGGCGGGAACCTTTTGGAGATACTGGAGAATACGTCCAAGACCATCAAGGAACGCATCAAGCTCAAGGATGACATCCGCGTGATGACCGCCTCCGGCCGTATCAGCAGCATCGTGGTCGGGCTGTTGCCGGTGGCGATCGGCGGCCTTTTGATGCTCATCAATCCGTCGTACATCCAGACGTTTTTCGATACTTCCATGGGCGTTATCATGCTGGTGGTCGCCGCGGGGATGGAGATCACCGGATTTTTGATCATCAAGAAGATCGCGACGATCAAGTATTAAGGAGGGGCGCAACATGGAACTGCTGGTGGCGAGCTCTTCCGCGTTCGCGCTGCTGGTTACGCTGGCGTGCTGCCGGGAGACCATCATAAGGGAGACCGTCAAGAAACAGCGCCTCAGGCGGCTTAGCGGCCAGCCGGTCTATCTGGACGAAGAACTGGAGAAAAGCTTTTACCAGCGCTTCATCCACACGGCGCTGAAAAGGGCGGCCGGCTTCTTCTCCAAGCTGTCCCGGCGTGGCTTCAAGGACTCGGCTAAGAAGACGGAACGCAACCTGAGGCTGGCCAACGAACTCCGGCTCGGGGGGGTGCGTATGCCGGTGCAGGAGTTCATGTTCCTGAGGCTCCTCGTGACCGCGGCGGTGTTGGTGGCCGGGGGCGCAGCGGCCCTGCTGCTCAATGCCGAACTGCGTATCCAGCTGCTTATTTTGCTTTTCGCCCTCATCCTGGCGGTGCTGCTCCCGAGGTTCGTCCTCAGGTCCCGTATCAAATCGAGGCAACGGGCCATACAGCACCAGCTGCCAAGCGTCATGGACGTGCTCAGCGTGAGCATGGAAGCAGGCCTGAGCTTCGACGCGGCCCTGCTGAAGGTGACGGAGCGGTTCAAAGGCCCGCTTGTCGACGAACTCAGCCAGGTGTACCGGGAGGTACAGATGGGCAAGCCGCGGCGGGAAGCGCTCGCTTCCCTCAACCGCCGGACAAACGTGGCGGAACTGCAGACCTTCGCCTCCGCGGTGGTGCAGTCCGAACAGTTCGGGACGCCGATGAAGAACGTGCTGCGGTCCCAGGCCCAGCAGCTGCGGATCAACCGGAGGCAACAGGCACAGGAAAAGGGCATGAAGGCCCCGGTTCGGATGATGCCGCCGATGGTCCTGTTCATTTTTCCGGTGATCTTCATCATCCTGCTCGGGCCGACGATCATCAATGTACTGCAATGAGGGGAGAATGCCCATGGAAACGGTCTATCATTGCGGCCGGCTCCTCTGGCACAGGGTCGATAGGGCGTCCGGGTTTTTCGGCCGCTTCAGGGGGCTGATGGGCAGGCACCGTCTGACCCCGGGGGAAGGGCTGATCTTGTCGCCCTGCAACCAGGTGCACACCTTCTGCATGCGTTGGCCCATAGACGTGCTCTACCTCACAAAAGACCTGCGTGTGCTGCGCGTAGAGACCCTCAGCCCGGGAAGGATCGGGCCGCGTGTGAAGGGGGCGCGCCTCGTGCTGGAGGTGGAAGCGGGGAGCGCCGGTGATATAGGGGCGGGGGACCGTCTCACGATCGTGAAAGATAACAGGCAGAGGAGGTCAAATGGATGACTACCGAGAACATCCTGGAACAGATACGCGACGGACAGGCGCAGGAAGAAGGCCTGAAAAAGCGTTTCGGCGGTTACCGCACCAAAGAGGTGGACCAGTACGTGGAGAAGCTCCTTAACCGGCTGCACACCATGGAAACGGTCTACCAGGAACGCTGCGAGGAGATGCGCACCCACCTGCGCGGGGTCACGCGCGAGAGGGAAGAACTGGCGGAACGGACGCGCGAACTGGAAAAACAGCTCGCGGACCTCCCGAAGCGCGTCGATGCGTACCTCGCCGAACAGGGGCTCGTCGCATTGCCCAAGAAAGAATACGAACAGCTCCGGAGCGCCGGGGCGGAGTTGCAAACGGAAGTGGCTCACCTTAGGGAGGAGAAAGAGCGCCTTATAGCGGAGCAGAAAAGAATCTTAAAGGAACTAGAAGAGGCGCAGGCGTCGCAACGGATAGACGAGCAGACGCTCGATGAGCTGGAACGGCATAAGGCAGAGGCAAGCGAGCTCTCAGAAAAATGCCAGCGCCTGGGGACGGAACTCGCGGAGCAGGCGGAAGCGCTCAGCGGGTTGCAGGCGCGGCTCGAGGAATCCGAGGCGCTTGGCAGGGAACAGGCGGAGGAGATCGGGCAGGAACGCGCGCGCTACAGGATGCTCGAACTCCAGTATCAGCTTGCCCAGAAGATGACCAACGAGTTGATCGAAGATAAGGAGCGACAGGAAAAGGAGGCGCTGAGGCGCCAGGAGCGGGCCGAAACGGAGCGCAAGTCGCTGATCAACCGCTACCGGTGCATCCTCAAAAGCCAGCAGCACTGCATGGAACGCCTCCACGAAAGCTTCGTCGCGTCGGTCCGGTGCATGGAGAGCCTGTCTGAGGCCGGGATAATGGCCGACCCGACGGAGGAAACGGCACGGAGCGCGGGATGACCGGCTTCGTTGAAGTAAAAGCTGAAAGAAAAGCCGGGAGCGGCAGGCTGACGGGAGGCATACGATCTACGACGTGACCAAGGCCGGTATGCTGGCCATGACCCGCAGCTTCGCCGTGGCGTTTGCGAAAGACGGCATCAAAGTGAATGCCGTCTGCCCTGGGTACGTACTCACCCCGATGACGGAGCATAACCTGAACCGGAAAGACTGGTACGCGTGGATCTGCGAAAGGATTCCCGTCGGAAGACTTACGGAAATGCAGGAAGTGGCTGACGCGGTCCTTTTCCTGGCTTCGGACGAGGCGAAAGGCATCACCGGCCAGCAGATCGTCGTGGACGGCGGATGGACGGTGCACGACTGATATAATGGGCGACGAGCGCTCTACGGGCGCCGTTCCGCCTAACGGCAAGCCGCCCCCAGCAAGGGCGGCGCACGAATGCGAACGGGATGTCCGGGCAGAACAAGCCGATTGCCGGGCATTCTGTTCGTTTCTCAATTGAACATCTTCAGGCAGATGTGGGTCCCAAGGAGGGCTGCGGTTAATGCCTGGGGGAAGATTTGACTTTCAGAAGGGCCTGCAGCACGCACACGGTAAGCTCCGTCTGGGTCCCGACGTGCTGGGCGGACAACAGGGACAACAACGAACCTTTTTCGGTGGTGACGTAACACGGCTTCAAGGCGTTGAGCGCGATGGCGCAGGCATCGCAATAGCATTTTTCACAGCGGCACATGTCCTGGGACGCCATAAGTTCCCTGACCTTGTCCTTTACCAGTCCCTCGGTTATGTTGACCAGCATATATGCGCCGTTCGGTTTTTTCGCCGTGCTTTCCATCCTTGGGGTCCTCTTTTCGCTCGCGTTGTCCGAGGTCCTATATACTTATAATAAACGAAAACGTTTTCCCCGGCTCCTTCCCCTCGTTTGTGCAGATACAGGAACGTCCCGCAGCAGATTGCCGCCCAGACGAACAGGAGGGGCAGGAGAAGCGCTGCGATCCGGCTGCCGAGGTTCTGCGCCGTGATCCCTGACATCAGCAGCGAAACCGCGCCCGCCACGGCTCCCGCACAGGCTGCGGCGGCCGAGATGCGCACGGAAACCTTCGTTTTAACCGCCGCGAGGACGATTCCCGCGGCGGCCAGCGCGAAAAGGAGGACGCCCGTCCACAGCCCGCCCCTGTCCGGCTGCATCAAATCCAGCAGCGAAGCCTGTGCGCCGCCCGCCCCGGTGAGCGAGGGCAGGAACAGGACAATGCCGGCCGCGGCGGCGTAACAAACGATGGCGCATGCTATCATGCCGTGCCTCCTTTTTTGGCCGGTGCTCAGACCTCGTCGTGGCGGATCAGCCTGATCCCGCGCGTTTGCATGTACTCCCGGATCTCTTTTGATGTGAGGACGGCGTGCTCCCTTGCGCGGGGCAGCGCGTAGGTGCTCCCCGAAAGGAGCGCCTGGTCGACGAAGCCGGGGTGCGTCATGAGCTCTACGGTTTCCTCGGTGCAGGCGTCGAGGTATGAGATTAGCCAGGCTGCCTGCGCGTTCTGTGCATGAAAGCCCGTGCAGAGGGCGACCTCCGAATTGGCGGCGGCGCGGACGGGGAGCCCTAGAGTCCGCGCGAAATCGGAGAACGTGTCGGCCACGGCGGGCGCCGTGTGCACATGGTGGTGGCTGTCGATATGGGTCGGCCTGCATCCGCTTTTCAGGAAGGCCTGCATCTGGGCGTGGAGTTCCAGCCGGATGTGGTAAGGGTCTATATCGTTTTGCGGGTCGAAGACGGTACCCGGGCCCATGAAGTAACCGTTCGCGTCGGTGAGGGTGGACACGCCGTCTGCGAGCGGCCGCCCGCATGTGATGTTGAAATGCAGGCCCACGCCCAGCGTGGCCAGCGCGCGGACCGTGTCTGCCGCATGCCTGAAGGCCGGCATGTTGGCCATCGCCGAAGCCGACGTCACGATGCCGTGGACGTGCGCGTCCGCGATGCCGCAGTTCACCCCCCTGCTGTACCCCAGGTCGTCCGCATTCACTATCAGTCGCACGTTGCCACCCCCGCTAAAAGCATTATACTCTCTTTTGGTTTTTTTGGAAACCATGCACCAAACCGGAACATTTTTGATATTATTTCATCATACCGTTGCACTTTTCATGCGTTTGTTATAGAAGTCAGGCCGGTTAATGTGTTAGAATATGCAAGGCATCGTAGTTTGGAGGAGAGTAGAAATGTCCATCGGGTGCAAAGCGGAACACTCGCGTGTCTGTAAGAAAGTATGTGCGAATATCCTCGAAGCCGTGGGGAATACGCCCATTGTCGAACTAAAGCGGATGAGCGACCCGAACGCGGCGCGCGTCCTGGTCAAAGTCGAGTTTCTCAACGTCGGGGGCAGCATCAAGACGCGTACAGCCCTGGCGATGATCGAAGCCGCCGAAAAGGAAGGCATCCTGAAAAAGGGTTCCATCATCGTCGAACCGTCCAGCGGGAACCAGGGTATCGGGCTCGCGCTGGTGGGGGCGATCAAGAATTATCGGGTCATCATCGTCATGCCCGACTCGGTCAGCGAGGAACGGCGCAAGCTCATGGAACACTATGGAGCCGAAGTCGTGCTCGTGCCCGATAACGGCGACATCGGAGAATGTATACAGGGTTGCCTTGCCGCCGCGATGAAGATGGCCGAAGGCGATCCGCGCATATTCATACCGCAGCAGTTCAACAACCCGAACAACCCGAAGGTACAGCGTGAGCGGACCGCGGTGGAGATACTGGAACAGGTGAACACGCCCATAGACGGGTTCTGTTCGGGCATAGGGACCGGCGGGACGATCAGCGGCGTCGGGGAGGTCCTCAAAAAGCAGTTCCCGCATGTTCGCATCATGGCCGTCGAGCCGGAGAACGCGGCGATCCTGGCCGGCGGCGGCATAACGACGCACCTGCAGATGGGCATCGGCGACGGACTGATCCCCGAAAACCTCAACACCGACATCATCGATGGCGTGTATGTCATTTCGGACGACGAGGCGTTGCAGACCGCGCGCGACCTCTCTCGTTTTGAAGGCCTGCTCTGCGGCATCTCCAGCGGCTCGAACGTGGCGGGCGCCCTGCGGCTCGCAAAGGAACTCGGCCCGGGGAAGACCGTGCTCACCTTCCTGCCCGATACCGGGGAGAGGTATTTCAGCACGCAGCTTTTCGAAAAACCCGCAAACGAGGATTGATTTTCATTTAAGCATAGATAAGCCCGGCTGCGCCACGGCATCCGGGCTTTCTTTTGGTGTGATCCGACAGTGCAAACACGGACAGCGGAAATGCCTGCAGGCTTGCCTGTGGCTGGCGGAGGCGCAGTAGGGCATATTTGCGGCAAAGAAGAACATGCTAAAAGCGTGAACTGTCCGGATTTTGGGGCTATTTCCCGCTTGAAGCCTGTTTTGCGAAGGACGGGGCTTAGCTCGTCAAATTATAAGCCGGGATGCAGGGGGCGTGGGGTTTGTCGGCGGCCGGGGCCCTGTTCCGCGAGGGACGGGGCTTTCGTTTTGCCATAGCGGATGGTAGAATAAGGATTGTGAACGAGGTGTTGCGTATTGAAGGACATCGACGTATCCGTACGGGGGATGCACTGCGCGGCCTGTGTCGCGGGAATAGAGAAAGGGCTAAAGAGGCTCGACGGCGTGGCTGAGGCCGCGGTCAACCTGCTTGCGGAGCAGGCGCACGTGGTTTACGACGAAACGCAGACGGACGAAGAGGCGATTTTGGGCGCGATCCGTTCGCTGGGGTATGACGCGTCGCTTAAGACGCAGACCGTTTCCGTCGGGATCGGGGGCATGCACTGCGCGGCCTGCACAGCGGCCGTGGAAAAAGCGCTGCGGGCTTTAAAGGGCGTTGTTTCCGCCGAGGTGAACCTGGCCACCGAAACGGCGACGATCGAATACGACGCGGCCCTCGTGCACCCGTCCGCGTTCGGGCCGGTCGTAGAGCACCTCGGGTTCACGGTGCGGGACCTGAAGGCGCGGGACTATGCCGAAAAAGCGGAGGAAGAAAAACAGCTTGAACTCGCGCGCGCCCGCAGGCGTCTTTGGGTGAGCGGCGTTTTTTCGGCCATCCTCCTCTATATCGCCATGGGCCCGATGATCGGGCTGCCGGTCCCGGCGGCGCTGGACCACATGCGCGCCCCCCTCGCGGCGTCGGTCGTCCAGCTCGTGCTATGCATCCCCGTCATCGCGGCGGGGTTCGGGTTTTACACGCGCGGGTTCGGGGCGCTTTGGCGCCTCAGCCCGAACATGGATTCGCTGGTGGCCCTGGGGACGCTCGCGGCCTTTTGCTACAGCGCCGTAACCATCGTCGAACTCAGCATGGGCATACATGCGAGCGCGGAGGTGTACTTCGAAAGCGTAGGCGTGATCATCACGCTTATTATGCTGGGCAAGTACCTGGAAGCCAGGGCGAAGGGCAGGACCGGCAGGGCGGTGCGCAAGCTGATGGAGCTTACGCCCAAAACGGCGTCCCTGCTGCGCAACGGCGAAGAGATCAAGGTCCCCGTCGAGACGGTGCAGGCCGGGGACCGCCTGCTCGTGCGCCGCGGCGAACGCGTCCCGGTGGACGGCGTGATCGTGCGCGGCAGCACATGGACGGACGAATCCCTGGTCACGGGCGAGAGCATGCCGGTGGAAAAAGGCGAGGGCGACGAAGTGATCGGCGCGACCATCAACACCAGCGGCGTGATCGAGATCCAGGCCAAAAAAGTCGGCCGCGAAACGCTCATCGCGCAGATCATCGACATGGTGGAGAAGGCGCAGGGCTCCAAGGCGCCCATCGCCAAGCTGGCCGACATCGTGGCGGGCAGGTTCGTCCCGGCGGTGCTGGGGGTCGCCTTCGCGGCCGCGGCGGCGTGGCTCATAGGAGGCGCAGAAGTCGGATTCGCGCTGGAAAAATTCGTGGCCGTGCTGGTGATCGCGTGCCCGTGCGCGCTGGGGCTGGCCACGCCCACCGCCATCATGGTGGGGATGGGCAAGGGCGCGCAGCTGGGCGTGCTGTTCAAGGACAGCACGGCGCTCGAGCGCATGCACCATATCCAAAGCATCCTCTTTGACAAGACGGGGACCGTTACGATGGGCCGCATGTCGGTCGTGGACGTCGTCCCCGCCGATGGGTGGGACGAGGCCGGTCTTTTGAAGGTGGCGGCGTCGGCGGAAAAAGCGTCCGAACACCCGCTTTCCGCAGCCGTCGCCGAGCGCGCGAAACAGGCCGGGATCGCGCCCGATGAGGTGCGGGACTTCACGGCGGTGGCCGGGCAGGGCGTTCGCGCCCTCTGGCAAGAGCGCGAGGTGCTGGTGGGCAACCGCCGCATGATGGACGCGCACGGGATCGCCTTCGGAGAAGCCCTCGAAACGAAGGCGCTATCCTTGCAGGAACAGGGCTGCACCGTGCTCTTCGTCGCGGTGGACAAGGCGCAGGCCGGTTTCGTCGCGATCGAGGACCAAATCAAGGAAAACAGCCCGCAGGCGATAGCCGTGATACGGGAGGCGGGCGTCACGCCGATGCTGGTCACCGGCGACAACCGCCTGGCCGCGCGCGCGGCGGCGGGGCGCGTGGGCATCGAAGAAGTCCGAAGCGAAGTGCTGCCCGGCGACAAGGCGCGCATCGTCGAGGAACTGCAGCAGCAGGGGCGGGTGGTGGCCATGGTGGGCGACGGCGTGAACGACGCGCCCGCGCTGGCGCAGGCGGACATCGGCATCGCGGTCGGCTCGGGCACGGACATCGCGATGGAAGCGGCGGACGTCGTCCTCGTGAAGGGGGACATCCTGCATGCGGCCAGGGCGCTCCGGCTGAGCAAACGGACGCTGCGCATTATCAAGCAGAACCTGTTCTGGGCGTTCGGATACAACGTCGTGTGCATCCCGGTCGCGGCGGGCCTGCTCCAGCTTTTCGGCGGGATCGGGCTGAACCCGATGATCGCGGCCGCGGCGATGTCGCTCAGTTCCGTTTCGGTAGTCACAAACGCGCTCCGCCTCTCGAGGTTCGACCCCGGCATATGAGGCTTGACATGGAGAGTATGCATGAAGATAACGGTCGTGGTCCCCAACTACAACGGCGAAAGGTTTCTTGCCGAATGCTTCGACGCGCTTAAAAGGCAGACTTTCGACGGGTTTGAGTCCATACTGGTCGACAACGCTTCCGCCGACGGGAGCATGGAGCTGATGCGGGAGAGATACCCCGAAGTGCGCTGCATACGGATGCGCGAAAACACCGGGTTTGCAGCGGCCGTGAACGCGGGCGTCGCCGCGTCGGAAGCGCCGTTCGTGGCGCTATTGAACAACGACGCAATCCCTGAGCCCGGCTGGCTCGAGGCGCTTTACCGTTGCTTCGCTAAAAAAAAGCGCGTCTTCTCGGTTTCGAGCAAGATGATACAGTATAACGACCGCACCGCGATCGACGACGCGGGCGACGGTCTCACCGTCGGCGGCAACGCGTTCCAGCGAGGGCACGGGAGCCACGTACGCAGGTACCGCCGGGACGCGCGCGTGTTCAGCAGCTGCGGCGGCGCCGCGCTGTACCGGAGGGAAACGCTGCTCGCGCTGGGCGGGTTCGACGAGAGGTTCTTCGCCTACCTCGAGGACGTCGACATAGGGTTCAGGGCGCGGCTCCACGGTTATATCAACGTTTACTGCGCAAACGCCGTCGTCCACCACATCGGCAGCGCGACGAGTTCGAGCATGTCCGGCGCCTTCAAGCTGCGGCTGAGCGCCCGCAACAACATCGTGCTCATCCACAAGAACATGCCGCCCTGGATGCGCAGGCTGAACGCTCCGTTCCTGGCCGGCGCCCGCAAGAGGAAGGAAAAGAGCTACCGGGCGAACGGGTTCGGCGCCGCCTGGGACGAAGGCGTTTTCCAGGCGCGGGCCATGCTGGGGGATATCAAGCCGGAATACGAGGGAACGCGCCGCATCCACCAAACAGGGACGTGGCTGAGCATGTGGGCGAGCACGTTCAGGATCGGGTATTACAAGGGCCTGCGCAGGCTCCTGGGCTACGCGCGCAGGCTGGCGCCGAAAAGGCGCGGGCGGAGTGTGTGAAATGGAAACGATCATGCTTTTTGTCCTGTGCGGCCTGACCGCACTGCTCCTCGTCCTCGTCATCCTGCTTCTTAGGCGGCCGGCGGGGGCCGCGGGCCAGGCGGAAGACCGCGTCGTCCGTATGGAGAAGGCGCTGTCGATGCAGCTGCAGCGGTCCATGCAGGACAACCTTGCGCAGTTTTCCATGCAGCGCGACGAGATCGGCGCGCAGATGACGCGCATGGCGCAGATGCTCTCCGGCGACGTCGGTAGGATGAGCGAGGCGCAGCAGAACAGCCTCAGGGGCATGGGGATGCAACTCGTCGAAATGGTGCGGTTAAACCAGCAAAAGCTGGACGAGATGCGCCTCACGCTCGAAAAGAGCCTGAAATCCATGTCCGAGGACAACGCCGGGCGCCTCGAGGAGATGCGGCGCACCGTCGACGAAAAGCTCCAGTCCACGCTCGAGAGCCGCCTCAACCAATCGTTCGAAATGGTGAGCAAGCGCCTGGAACAGGTCTACCGCTCGCTGGGCGAGATGCAGGCGCTCGCCGAGGGCGTGGGCGACCTCAAGCGCGTGCTCTCCAACGTGAAGGTGCGGGGGACGTGGGGCGAGGTCCAGCTGGGCGCACTGCTCGAGCAGATGCTCGCGCCTTCGCAGTACGCGTGCAACGTCGCGGTAAGGCCGGGCTCGGCCGAGCGGGTGGAGTACGCGATATGCCTGCCGGGGAAGGACGACGAAGGGAGTGCGGTCTACCTACCGATCGACGCGAAATTCCCGCAGGAGGCCTACCTGCGCCTGACCGACGCCGCCAGCGAAGGCGACGCGGCCGCCGTGGAGGCCCAGGCCAAGCAGCTCGAGAACATATTGAAAGCCCAGGCCCGCCAGATCATGGAAAAATACATAAATCCCCCGCACACGACCGACTTCGCGATCATGTACCTGCCGACGGAAGGGCTTTACGCCGAAGCGGTGCGAAGGAGCGGTTTTATCGAATCGCTGCAGCGGGATTACCGCGTGTCCGTCGCGGGCCCGTCCACGCTGACGGCGCTGCTCAACAGCCTGCAGATGGGTTTCAGGACGCTCGCGATCGAGAAGCATTCCAGCGAGGTGTGGCGGCTGCTGGGCGAGTGCAAACGGGAGTTCAACGAGTTCGCAGGGATGCTGGACAAGACCAGGAAGAAGCTGCAGGAAGCGGTGAACACGATGGACACCGCCGCTAAAAAGTCGAGAAGGATCGACCGGAAGCTCAAGGCCGTCCAGATCGGGGAGGCCCTTATGGAAGAAGACATCGAAGGAGACGCGCCCGCATGAAAAAACACGTGAGAAAGGCTGTGGCAGTGGCCGCCGCGCTCGCCTGCGCCGTTGCGGCGGCGGGCTGCGGCCCGCAGGCGGGGGAGGAACGGACCACCCGGACCAGGTTTCTGCTGGGCACGGTCGTCACGCTCACGGCTTACCAGAGCGACGCGGGGGAGACGCTGGACAGGGCTTTTGAGCGCATTGGGCAGATCGAAGACGAGATGAGCGCCCATAAACCGGACAGCCAGATCGGCAGGCTGAACGCAGAAGGGACCGCCAGGCTCACGGCGGACGTTTTCTTTGTGCTTGAAAGGGCGCTGAATATGGCCGCGCTCTCCGGCGGCGCGTTCGACCCGACGGTGCTCCCGCTGAGCAGGCTTTGGAGGATCGGCGGCGAAACGAAGCAGATAAAAGTGCCGCCCGCCGATGAGGTCGAAAAGGCGCGCGCCCTGGTGGACTACAAGAAAGTCGCGCTGGACGGCGAAACGGGCACGGCCACTCTCGAAAAAGGCATGGGCGTCGACATGGGCGGCATCGCCAAGGGCTACGCCGCCGACGAAGCCTGGCGCATCTTCAGGGAGGACGGGGTGAAAAGCGCGGTCCTGGACCTCGGCGGGAACGTCGTGGCCATAGGCACTCGCCCGGACGGCCGGCCGTGGCGCATCGGCATCCGCGACCCGCGCGCGCAGCCGGAGGGCGCGCACTACGCGGTGCTCGCCCTCAGCGACGAGGCGGCGGTTACGTCGGGGGACTACCAGCGCTACTTCGAGGCGGACGGCCTGCGCTACCACCACATCTTCGACACTTCGACCGGGTACCCGGCCAGAAACGGCGTCGTCAGCGCCACGATCGTATCGAAGGACTCCACGACGGCGGACGCGCTCTCCACCGCGGTGTTCGTGTTGGGCGTCGACAAGGGGCTGGCCCTTGTTGAGTCCGTGGAGGGTACCGAGGCGCTGGTCGTGACCGAGGATAAAAAAGTCTACGCCACGCCCGGCATCAGAGACAGGGTGGAGATGGCCTCCACGGAGTATACGCTGCAATGAAAAAAGGCGATTTGTTGATAATAGCCATCCTCCTGGCCACCGCCGCACTGCTCTTTCTGGCGTTTTCCCCGCGCGATGCAGGCGGCGTTGCCTATGTCGTGGTCATAAAGGACGGGCGGCAGGTGTTCAGGGAACCGCTTCACGGCACCGACACGCACTGGGCGGACGCGCACAACCGCGTCGTCGTCAGGGACGGCAGAGTGTGGATGGAATGGTCCGACTGCGCGAACCAGGTCTGCGTGCACTCGGGGGAGATCGGCGAGGCCGGGCAGCAGATCGTCTGTCTGCCCAACCGGGTGATGGTCCGGATCGAGGCCGCGAACGCCGCGCTCGACGGCATCACGTACTGAGGGGGGCGGGAGAATGAACAGGGTCCGTCGCCTGGTGTTCCTTTCGCTGCTGGTGGCGATGGCCACGGCGGTAAACTACCTCGAGGGCCTGATGCCCCTTCTGGTGCCCGCGTTCCCCGGGGCGAAGCTGGGGCTCGCCAACGTGTTTTCGCTTTTCGCGCTCGTTTCGCTGGGCGCTGCTGACGCGTTCACGGTAGTGGTCGTGCGCTGTCTCCTGGTGGCCGCCGTCTGGGGGCAGCCGGTGAGCCTCGCCTACAGCCTGGCGGGGGGCCTCCTGAGCATGCTGGCGATGTGGGCACTGATAAGGCTTTTCAAAGAACGCCTGAGCCTGTACGGCGTCAGCGCGGCCGGGGCATTTTTCCATAACCTGGGGCAGCTTTGTGTTGCGGCAATTATCCTGCAGAGCGGGTATGTCTTCGGGTATCTGCCGGTGCTGACCGCGGTCGCCGTGCCCACCGGCCTGTTCGTGGGGGCCGCGACCTTCCTCGTCAAAAAAGCGGTGGACAAGACGGACCTGTTGAAAGGCGCGAAAAAGGAGGCGGATTGATGGCCGGCACCCCTGACGAGACTTATATGAAAGAAGCGCTGGACGAGGCGAAAAAGGCCATGGATAAGGGCGAGATACCGGTCGGCGCCGTCGTGGTCCTCGGCGGCGAGGTCATCGGCCGGGGCCACAACCTCAGGGAGGCGACCGGCGACCCCACGGCGCACGCCGAGATGCTGGCCCTCAGGGAGGCGGCGCGGGCGATAGGGCACTGGCGTCTGATCGGCTGCACGCTCTACGTCACGCTCGAGCCCTGCCCGATGTGCGCCGGGGCCGTCATCAACGCCCGCGTGGACCGCGTCTGTTTCGGCGCGTTCGACCCGAAGGCGGGCTGCTGCGGCACGCTCTACGACCTGACCGGCGAGAGGAAGTTCAACCACCACCCGGACGTCGCCGGCGGGGTACTCAATGACGAATGCGCCGCGCTAATAAAAGAATTTTTCTCAAAAAGACGCGCCGCGCAGAAAGAGGAGAAGTGAGGGTGTTTAGCGTTTGGTGCGTGCTCTCTTGCTATATAGCATATTTCATTCTTCGCAAACGGAGGACGGGGACGCCCCCAGGCGGGCGAGCACGGAACCGGTGAAAACAGGGTCGCGGCGCTTGTGGTCGGGGATGTTGATCGTGTCCGTTATCCTGACGGGCGGGCCGGAGATCACGCGGATCGTATCGGCCAGGCGCAGGGCTTCCTCGGGATAATGCGTGACCAGCACAATAAGCCGGTCTTTTTTTTCGCCCTCGAGCAGGTCGAAGACCCTTTCCTTCATCCGGGCGTCGATGCCGCGGAACGGTTCGTCGAGCAGGAGCACGTCCCCGCCGTAGGCGAGGGCGCGCGCGAGCGCCACCCGCTGGCGCATGCCGCCGCTGAGTTCGCCGGGCAGCTTGTCCGCGGCTTCCGCCATCCCGACGCGCCCGAGCCAGTGCAGCGCCTGACTGCGCGCGCCCTCGCAAAAAAGCACCTGCTCGACGTTTTCGGCCGCGCTGACCCAGGGGAGAAGGCGGTCTTCCTGGAAGGCGAACGACACCTTCGTACCGGCCGTGAACGCGACCGTGCCCGAATCGGGCGCGACGATGCCCGCGAGGATGTTGAACAGCGTCGTCTTCCCGCTGCCCGACGGCCCGAAGAAGCAGACGCAGCCCCTGTCGGGGAGTTGGGCGGAGAAGTCTTCAAACACCGTTTCTTCGCCGAAGGATTTCGTGATGGAATCGATCAGGATGGACATATTCCCTCCGATAACGGGCGTCAGTCGCCTGCGTTGTATTTCTGCCCCGCTTTTCTGAGAAGCTGCAAAAACCCCTTTTCCAGGGCGAAGCTGAGGAGGATGACGACGGCCGTCCACGCGAACACGTCGGGCGTCTCCAGATAGATCTTCGCGCTGTAGAGCTCCTTGCCTATGGAATTCTTGGGGATGCCGAGCACCTCGGCCGCGATGCCCGCCTTCCACGCAAGGCCGATGCCGATGTTGCAAGCCGCGACGAAGTAGGGCATCACCGAGGGGATATAGATGCGCTTGAGCTTTTGGACCCTTGTGAAGCGAAACACTTTGGCCATGTCCAGAAGCTTGCGGCTGGTGTTCTGTATCCCCTTGAAAACGTTTTCCCAGACGATGGGGAAGACCATCAAAAAGGCCGTGAACACAGGCACGGTGCCCTCGCTGAGCCAGATCAGCGCAAGGATGATGAACGACGCGACCGGCGTGGCGCGGATGACGCGTATCACCGGATAGAAAAGGTCGTGCACGAAGGCGGACACGGTGGCCAGCACGGCGACAGCCACGCCCAAAGCCACGGCCAGCAAAAAGCCCAGCACGATCCTGAACAGGGAGGCGAGCGTAGAGACCCAGAAAGCGCCCTGCCCGGCCAGCTCGAACAGGCGCGTGAACATTCGGACAGGAGATACGAAGAGTATCTCCTGTCCCACGACGGCGTAAAGGGCGTACCACAGCAACAGCCATATCGCTGCGATCAGGGCCTTCCTTAAAACATTCCGGAAACGGTCGTCACGGGATGTAATAGAACGCATCATCGGGGAGTTTGCCTCCTACGGATTTCGGGTTCGCCCCATAGAGCACGTTAAGGAACGGTTCGACCTGGTCCTTCATGTCCCGGCCGCCCGCGAAAACGATGTTGCAGTTGGGGATCGCCTTTTCGGCCACCGCCGCCGAAGGGAGGATCTCGTATTCTTCGATGAGCGCGGCGGCTTCTTGTACGTTTGCGTTCACGTATTCGGTCGACGCCTTGTACTCGGTGAGGAAATCGTTAAGGGCCTTAGCGTTTTGTTCCACAAAGTCCGTGCGCGCGATCATCACGCCCATCACGAGTTCGCTCTTGTCGTCGCCTGCTGCGGCGCTCCACGCTTCCGTGAGGTCGAGTGCGACGCGCACGTCCTTGTTTTTGAGCGTGACGTTGGTGACGAACGGCTCGGGCAGCAGCGCGAGCTTGACCCGCCCCGAGGTCACCAGCGCGGCGAGTTCCGAATGCTCCGACTTGTACTCTACCGTTACGTCCTTGTCCGGGTCGATCCCGCTTTTCGCGAGAATCTCGTCGAGCGCGTATTCGGGGGTCGCGCCCTGCCCCGTCGCGTAGACCGTCTTGCCGCGAAGGTCCGCGAGAGACCGCACCGTTTCGCCGTTTTCCACGATGTAGAGCACGCCCAGCGTGTTTACGGCGATGAGCCTGACGTTCCCGTTTGTCTTGTTGTACAGGGAAGCGGCGAGGTTGGTGGGAACGGCGGCGATGTCCACTTCACCCGAAGTGATTTTGGCGACGATGTCGTCGGGCGCCCCCGAGAGGGTGAAGGAATAATCGTTTTTCGTCGCGCCCTTTTCCTGGTCGTCCATCAGCTTCGCAAGGCCCATGCCAGTGGGGCCGTTGAGCGCCGCGACGTGCACTTTCGTTTTTTCCGGTGCGGTGCCAGTCTGGTTTGGCGCGCAGCCTGCGGCGAGCGCCACCAGCAGCACGAGCGCCGTGATGAGAGCGAGGGTTCTTTTTTTCATGTTGACCACCTTCCATATTATAAACTGTTTTTGGTAAAAACTACCGGCATAAGGAGCGGAGTCCGGCTTTGTCGAGTATGCGTATCCGTTTCCCGTCCCGCTCGATGAGCCCCGCTTCCGTCAGCGCCTCCAGGGCGCGGTAGAGCGAGGCGCGCCCGAGGTTGAGCACGTTCGCCAGGTTTTTCAGGCTTACCGGGAGGCGGAACGCCTCGTTCTGGCCGGAGATGTCCAGCAGGTACCACGCCAGCCTGCTTTCGGCGCTCGCCTGCGTGAAGTTGTCGATCTTCCCGTTGAGGAACCTTATGCGTTCGGACAGGAAGCAAAGATAGTTTTCCACCAGCGCGAAGTCGCGGCGCATGCAGGCGGTGAGAAGGTCCTGGGGGACGAACAGGATCGTGCAGGGCTCGAGCGCGGTGATCTCGGAAACATATTCCCCGCCGTCGACAAAAAGGCTCGCGGCCCCGAAAAGCCCGGGCGCCGTGAGGCGGTTGAGTATGACGGCGTGCCCGGCGCTGCGCTTGAGTACTTCGGCTATCCCGGCGAGCAATATGCCCAGGCTCCTGCGGAAGCGGGTCCTGTCGTATATCGTCTGCCCCTGTTCGAACCGCACCAGTTCAGCCCGCTCGTTAGAAACCATGTCCTCGAGCACAGCCCTGTCGGCGCCGTCGAAAAGGCCGATCGAGTCCAGCACTTTTAGCACATCCTGTTCGGTCGCGTTCATGGCATCATCACCTATATGTCTCATATGATACATATATTATAGGTGCTGCCCGTGCCAGGGTCAATACCAAGATTGCAAAAAAGCGGCGGCGTTTGTATAATTGACGAGGATGCAACAGCGGCAGGCCTACATCATGGACGTCGTGTAATGACGGAGCCGGGGTTCCGGCCGGCCGCGCGGGCAGCTTACATAATCGCAGCGAAGGAAGGAATGCATATGCCCCATGTGACGATTAGGATGGGCCGGGGAAGGACCGAGGCGGAGCGGATGGCCTGCGCAAGGGCGGTGGCCGCGGCGATCGCCGCTACAGTGGACGTTGAAAACGAACCGATGATCGTAACCGTCGTCGAAGTGCCCGAAGGAAAATGGAAACAGCGGGACCGGCGTTGGAAAGCGCCCGGCCCGGCGCCGAATACGGCCAAACGCCGCAGGGCGTCTCAACGGTTTTTATAAAGGCAAGCCCGGCGCAATCCAACAGGGTCCGCGCCGGGCCTTTTGTTTTCAAATATATATGGTAAACCGGCAAAAACCATATTATCATTATAGGAAAGCGCTTAAGAGGGGATGCCGATGGCCTTCATCGAACTGGACGAAGTGCAGAAGACCTACCGCATGGGAGAGATCCTGATCCGCGCGCTGGACAGGATCAGCTTCACGGTCGAAAAAGGCGAGTTCGTCGTCATTGCGGGCCCCAGCGGCGCCGGGAAGACCACCGTGCTCAACATCATCGGGGGGATGGACACATGCGACGGGGGGCGCATGGTCGTGGACGGCGACCTCGTGAGCGCGTACGCCCCGCGGAGGCTCACCAAATACCGCAGGCACGACATCGGCTTCGTGTTCCAGTTCTACAACCTCGTCCACAACCTGACCGCGCTGGAAAACGTGGAGCTCGCCTCGCAGATCTGCGACAATCCGCTGGACCCCGCGACGATACTCGGCGAGATGGGCCTTTCCGACAGGAAGAACAACTTCCCCGCACAGCTTTCCGGCGGCGAACAGCAGCGCGTCGCCATCGCCCGGGCCCTCGCGAAGAACCCGAAACTGATGCTCTGTGACGAGCCGACGGGCGCCCTCGACTATGTGACCGGTAAGCAGATCCTCAAGCTTTTGCAGCAGACCTGCACGAACAGGGGCATGACCGTCATCGTCATTACGCACAACCTGGCCATCGCGCCCGTCGCAGACCGCCTGATACGCATCAAGAGCGGCAAGGCGACCGAGATAAAGACCAACCCTCACCCGGCTAAAGTCGAAAGCATCGAGTGGTAGCGTGAACACTATGCTGACAAAAAACCTCATCCGGGAGATATGGCGCACCAAGGCCCGGTTCCTTTCCATACTCATCATATCCATGGTGGGCGTCTCCTTTTTCGTGGGGGTGCGCGGCTCGGGCCCGTCGATGAAGTATTCGGCGGACAAATACTTTGACAGCCACGACATGGCCGACATCATCATCACCTCGCACACCGGGTTCTCGGAGGACGACATCGCCGGCGTGCGCGAAATAGGGGGCGTCGAGGCGGTACAGCCGGACCTGTCCGGCGACGCGATGATGCGCTATTGGCAGGACGGGTCGCATCACGAGGTACCCGTCACGCTCATGACGATGCCCATCAAACGGGAAGAGCCGGAATGGGACGGGAAACCCGCCGTGATCGGGCTGCCGGACGCCGACATCGACCCTCACCCCGAAGTCTGGATGAATAGGCCGGAGATCGTCGAAGGCAGGCTCCCCCGAAACGATTACGAGTGCGCACTCGACTACCGGATGGCGTTCTCGGCGGAGATCGCCGTGGGGGACGTGTTATCCTATTCCAACAACGGGGCCGTGCGCAGGGCCCGCGTGGTCGGGAAAGTGGATTCGCCGCTGTACATTTCGTTCAGCCGGGGGAACAGCACGCTCGGCAACGGCAAGAGCAACGGCTTCGTCTATGTGTCGGGCAACGTCATCAGGGCGCTCGGCTACAAACTGCCGATACAGGCCAGGCTCCGGCCGGGCTACTCCGCGCTCAACGTCAGGGTGGCCGGGGCGGAGGCGCTCGACTGCTTTTCCGAGGCGTACGCCGACCTCACGGACGCCGTAATAGGGCGGATCGAAGTGTTTCACGAGGGCGTTAAGGACGAGTGGCAGGTCAAGACCAGGCAGGAAAACAACGAGAGCTACGCGAACTACAGGGACGCGGCCAACAGCCTCGGCAAGATCGGCGAGATCTTTCCCCTGATCTTCTTCGTCGTGGCCGCGCTGGTGAGCCTGACCACGATGACGCGCATGATCGAGGAAAAGCGCGTCCAGATCGGCACGCTTAAGGCCTTGGGCTTCAGTACGGCCGCGATCGTCTCTGAATACCTCCTGTACGCAATCTGCGCGAGTCTCATAGGCAGCGCGGTCGGAGTCCTGCTCGGGTACCGCTTCTTCCCGCCGCTGATCCTTTCATCCTACGGCGTGGTGTATTCGATCAAGCCCTACGAGTCGGTGTTCAACGGGGCGCAGGCGGCGGTGGCGGCGATGGCGGTGGTGGGAAGCACCGCAATCGCAACGCTCATAGCGTGCCAGAAGGAGCTGCAGTCCATGCCCGCGGCCCTCATGCGCCCGCGGTCGCCCCGGCCGGGGAAGCGCATCTTCCTCGAACACGTCACTATCTTATGGAAGAGGTTCTCGTTTTCCCGGAAAGTCACGCTCAGGAACCTTTTCAGGTATAAGTCGAGGTTTTTGATGAGCGTCATCGGCATCGCGGGGAGCTGCGCGCTCCTGGTGACGGGGTTCGGCCTGCAGGACTCTGTATTGGGGATAAACGACAAGCAGTTCGGGGAACTCTGGCATTACGACATGGCCTGCTACCTGGCAAAGGACCAGGACCCGGCTCAAAACAGGGCGCTCCAGGAGAGCCTGCTAATAAGCCCCCATATAAAAGGCGTGCTCTTTTCCTGTGAACAGGGCATCGAGATTATGAACCCTGAAAACGGCAAGCTCTATGCCGCGTACCTGGTCGGCGCGCGCGACAAAGACGAATTGTCCAGGATGATAACACTGAGATCGGACGGCGGGGCCCTGCCGCTGACCGACGACGGCGCCGTCGTCACGCAGAAGGTGGCCGACGACATGAACCTCGCACCCGGCGACACCCTTGCTTTCACGCTCGATTCGAAGGAGTACAAGGTGAAGGTCTCAGGCGTGAGTGAGAACTATATCCTGCACTACGTCTACCTCAGCGACGCTTATTACCAGAAGGTTTTCGGCGAGCCCATGCCGTACAACCAGTTCCGGCTTCGCCTCGACGACCCCGCTGAGGAAGACGCCCTCGCGCGGGCCCTGCTTTCGGACGAGCGCGTGGCCATGGTCGTGCATATCTCGAAGTTCATGGACATGCTAAGGGACATGGTCACGACCATCAATTCGGTTGTAATGGTGCTGATCGTATCCTCCGCGGTCCTGCTGTTCGTCGTGATGTTCAACCTGACCAACATCAACATTGCCGAACGGGAGAGGGAGCTGGCAACGCTCAAGCTGCTGGGTTTTTACGACAGGGAGACATACCAGTACATCTACCGGGAGAACAGGCTGCTCACCGCGATCGGGACCGCGGGGGGCCTCGCGCTGGGCGTGTGGATGCATTACGTCGTGATGCACTCGATCGAAGTGGGCAACGCGATGTTCGTCAGGGGCGTGGAGTTTTCGAGTTTCGTATTCGCCGCGGCGCTGACGGTGGCGTTCTCCGAGACGGTGAACGTGGTCATGCGCAGGAGGATCAGGAACATCAACATGGTGGAGTCGCTAAAGAGCGTCGAATAGATGTATAGGGCCCCGGCAGGGAAAAAATGTGTTATTTCCGCTTTCCTGCGGTGTATTGTTAACATAAAGAAACCGTCAGAAGCGAGGCTCATTAAATGTCTACCCGGGAAGGAAAAGGCGGAAAAAGGACCGGTACCGCGTTTGCGGCTGCGGCACTGTTTATCGTTTACTGCAGCAGCTTCTTGCTGATACCCGCTGTTGTTTGAGGGGACCCGCCAGGCGGTGAAATGTGCACCGGTTTCAGCCACCTGTGCCCAGGCAGGGTATGGGCGGCTGTTTTGTTACCGTTCCCTTGCGTGGCTTTTGTTCATGAGCCCGCCGGCAATGTACAGGGCGGGGAGCACAAAGCCTATTAGCCCGATCATCTGGAAGCCGAGGATCAGGCTCAGCAGCATGAGCGTGCAGAGGATGCCGCCGTTGACGATGAAGAAATTCGCACGGGAAGGGTCGTTGCTTCTCTTCAGGCCGAGGACCGCCGAGATGAGTCCGAGGATGCCGGAGACGAGGATGATGACGCTCGCGACGAAGAAGACGCCTCCCGCGGTTATCGCGATGACCCCGCCCAGCGACGAGACCAGCGTGGAAAAAAGGAGCACGATCAGGGAAAGCAGGATCGTGGCGATCCCGTAGATGATCAACAGGACGCTCGTGACTTTCAGCAGCACGTTTCCCGGAGCTTCCATGGACGAGGACCTCCCGGCATGGCGGTTCGGATGGATTCAATGTAACACCTGTCCTTCCCGGTTGTCAATCCGAAACACCGCGGCCTGAAGCAGCGGAATCGGCAACAAAGCGCCGCCGAAAATCATGGGCGATAAGAATATCTGGTGGATTATGCTGGAAAAACTACCGGTTTACTGGTATTTTAGGATTATACTATAAATCAGAACCGTGTATGTTTCAAAAGCGGTCGACTTCGTTGAATATACACAAACGGGGACGTGATAGCTTGAAGGCTCTATCTCACAGGATTACCGGCCCGTCCAGCCTCAAAAAATTCCTTTCATCGAGCAGGGTCCGGTACTTGGCAAAAAAGGCGAAATCCGTTTTGATACAGGCCTTTGTTTCGGCGAGCGACCAGGGGTGGGCGGCAGCCATCGACGAGGCGGTCGAACAAGACCTCCCGGGTGCGGTGCTCGTTGGCGCATCCACGTCGGGAGAGATCATGAAAGGCGGCCTTCAGACGGGCACAACGGCCCTGTCGGCCATGTTCTTCGAAGCGACAGCCCTGAAGACTTTTGCTATGCCCTGCCTGCCGGGCAGCGAATACAACACGGGGCGTTATCTGGGCAAAGCCGTCAGGGAGGCAGGCCCGGATATCGCGGGCATCCTGCTGTTCACGACGCCGCTTAGCATAGACGCCGCCGAGCTGATGGCCGGTATGTCCGCGGGGGGCAACGAATTCCCGGTATTCGGCGGCGGAGCGGGCGAGTACGAATCCGGGTGCGGGTCCATGGTCTTTTGCGGTAAGGACCAGTTTTCGCAGGGCGTCATCGCGGTGGCTTTGGCCGGAAAAGACGTCCGGATCGACGCGCATATGTATCTGGGATGGCAGCCGATCAGCAAGGAAATGAGCGTTACGGATGCTGACGGCGTGCTGCTCAAGACGGTCGACAACGTGCCGGCGCTGCAAGTTTACGAACGGTATCTGGAAATAAAGAACGACCGCGATTTCTTCCCCAACGTCCTCAAGTTCCCCCTGGTGCTGGAGCGGAACGGGCATACGTATGCCCACGTCCCGGTCCTGGCCTACCCCGACGGCGCCCTCCGCCTTTCGCACGCCGTCAAAACGGGCGAGAAGTTCCGCCTCGGATACGGCAACCCGGAGCTTATCATCCGCAACGCGGCGGTGCTCCATAAGAAGATGGCGGAGTTCGGCCCCGAAGCTATCCTCCTGTTTTCCTGCGCCTGCCGGCGGCATCTGCTGCAGGACGATGTCGACCTGGAAACGAAGCCGTTTCAGGCGATCGCGCCCACCGTGGGGTTTTACGCCCAGGGCGAAGTGTTCGGCACCGGGGAAAGCGTGCAGACGATGAACTCGACCATCCTGGCCGTGGGGATACGGGAAGGCGAAAAGGCCGAAAGACGCAGCTTTGGGAGGACCGACTGGAAACCGCCCGAAAACGATCCCTGCGCCAGCAGCCACAGCCAGATCATTTCGCAGCTTGTCCATTTCATCAAGATCGTGACGACGGAACTGGAACAGGCCAACCGGGAGCTCACCAGGCTTGCCGAAACCGATAAGCTCACGCAGATATTCAACCGCCTGAAGCTGGACGAAATCCTCCAGCGTGAGATCAACATATGCCGGAGATACCATACGGACCTTTCCATCATCCTCCTGGATCTCGATCATTTCAAACAGGTGAACGACAAGTACGGGCATATCGCGGGCGATAACGTGCTGGTCCATCTGGCGGACACGCTGAAAAAGAATACCCGGATCAACGACGCGATCGGGAGATGGGGCGGAGAAGAGTTTTTGGTGATCCTTCCGCACACCAACATCGAAGAAGCCTGCAAGGCGGCCGAGAAGCTGCGGGTGGTCATAGAAAAAGAGGTGTTTCCTGTTATCGGGCACCAGACCTGCAGTTTCGGCGTAACCAACTATTTTTCCGGCGACAACAACGACAAACTGCTGTTAAGGGCGGACATGGCCCTGTATAAGGCGAAGAAGAGCGGCCGGAACAGGGTGATGCGATACTCCCTGGACCTGAATGTCTTTTCAGAATAGCGTCCCAGATGTTCCCGGATTTACCATAAACAATGCATAAAGAAAGGCTAACGAACGCGATGCGCTACGTGTCCATAAACTGCCTACGGCCCGGCCAGAAGCTTGCTTCGGACCTCAGAATGAACGACAAGCGAATATTTGTCAAAAGGAACGTGCCCCTGACGGAACAACTGATCGAGCGCGTAAGGTCTCTCGGCTTCCAGGGCGTCTATATCGAAGACGATATTTCCAAGGACCTGTATATCGCCGGCATAATAAGCGAAGGCCTGCAGATAAAAGCGAGAGGCGAGGTGCGGTCCCTTTTCATCGACGCGGACAGCCAGAAAAAGCCATCGTCCTATATCAGGAAGATAGACGGCGTCGTCAGTGACATGGTGGAGGAGATACTCTCCAACCAGAATATGATGGTGAACATCGTCGATATCCGGACGTTCGACGATTACACGTTCTGCCATTGCCTGAACGTTGCCATGCTTTCGGTGGTCATCGGGGTCGTGTTGAGGCTTACGCGCAAACAGCTCCATGACCTGGCCCTGGGCGCGCTCATACACGATATCGGGAAGGTGTTTATCGACAAAAGCATCCTGAACAAACCCGGGAAACTCGACCGTGATGAAATGAACGAGATCAAAAACCATTCTCGCAAAGGATACGAATATTTAAAGGAATGCTGCCAGATACCCGAAGACGCGATGCTGGCCGTGCTGACGCATCATGAGCGCTATGACGGAAAAGGCTATCCCCAGGGGCTAAAAAAGGAGGAGATCGGCCTTTTCGGCCGGATCATCAGCGTGGCCGACGTCTACGACGCGCTGGTGTCTGACAGGCCCTACCGCAGGGCGTTTCTGCCCTCGGAGGCCATGGAATATATCATGAGCGGCTACGCAAACGCGTTCGACCCGAAGGTGGTCTCGGCATTCATCAGGAGAGTCGCGCCGTTCCCCATAGGGACCTGCGTGGAACTGAGCAACGGAGTGCAGGGCATCGTCGTGGAAAACTACGAATCGTTGTGTTCGAGGCCCAGGGTCCGCGTCATCGCCAATGGCGGCGTGACCGACGAGTATATCGACCTCGCCCACGACAGCGCGATGCTCAACGTGACGGTCCGAAAAGTGTTGGAAATGTAGCGGAATCCTGTGGGGGAGGGCACGGCGAAAACTGAAAAGGCAAGCTTATATGGGATTCTGCGTTCGATGCCCGCCGGTGTGCGGGCATTCTTTTTTAACCGAAGCGAATTTATGAGAAATATTGCGCGAGAGTGAGCAATAGTCAGTATTATGCTGTTTTCATAGCGATTAATGGGCAACAGGAGGGATCCGGGAAATTAACAGCATTGAAAACGGCAGGATTTTCAGGTATTATATAAAGGTCAAAGAAAGTCAATAGGAGAGGAGGGATCCGCCGTGAAATACAAGGATTACTACGCCACGCTGGGCGTTTCCAAAGACGCGTCGCAGGAGGAGATCAAGAAGGCGTATCGCAGGCTCGCGAAGCAATACCACCCGGACGCGAACCGGGGCGACGAGCGTTCAGAGGAGAAATTCAAGGATATCGGCGAGGCATACGAGCTGCTGAGCGATCCTGAAAAACGCTCGGAATACGACAATCTCGGCCGCAATTTCGATTACAGGAACGGGTACGATTTCGATCCGGCACGTTACGGGTATGACGGCAATGTACGATACACATACGCGAGTGCGGATGCGAGCGATTACAGCGACTTCTTCAACATGTTCTTCGGTCGCGGGTTTGATTCCGGCGATATTTTCGGCGCGCAGGGCAGACGCGGGATGCATATCGTCTACGACGGCGAAAACATCGAAGCCGAGATCGAGATAACCCCCGAAGAGGGTTTTAACGGCGTGAAAAAACAAGTATCGCTGCAAACCGAAAAAGGCGTGCGGAACCTCTCTTTCAAGATACCTGCGGGCGTGCAGGATGGCGAGAGAATACGGCTCAGAGGCCAGGGCCATCCCGGATCAAACGGCGGCAAACACGGCGACCTGCACCTGATAGTGCGCTTCCGGCAGGACGGGCGGTTCGTTTTTGAAGGTCAGGACCTCGTGACGACGGTCGATCTCTATCCCTGGGACGCGGCCCTGGGCGGCAAGGTGCCGGTCAGCACCCTAGACGGCAGAATTATCGTGAACGTGCCCGAGGGCATACAGACGGACAGCAGGATACGCGTGGCCAAGAAGGGCTACGTCGACCGCAAAGGCAGGCGGGGAGACCTCTACCTCAAGGTGCGCATCGTGAACCCGGCGCAGCTCAGCAGCGAGACCAGGGCACTCTATACGCAACTGAAAAAGGCGGCGAATCAGTGAAGAAGGAGGAGTGAGGGATGAACTTTGAAAGATTCACCGAAAAAGCGCAGGCGGCTGTCGCGGCTGCACAGGAGACCGCGGTCCGCTTGGAGCACCAGCAGATCGACGGCGAACATATCCACCTCGCGCTCTGCACCCAGCAGGACGGGCTCATTCCCAGGCTCCTGGGCTATATGGGGCACGACGTACATCGATACGCAAAAGACGTCGAAACGGAGCTCGACAGGCTGCCCAGGATACACGGCAGCGCCGCCTCGGCGGTGTACGCCTCGCGCAGGTTCAACGAACTGCTCATACAGGCGCAGGACGAGGCGAAACGGTTCAAGGACGAGTATACGGGCGTCGAGCACATATATTTAGCGCTGCTCAGGGAGCGCAACACGCCGTCGCAGATGGTGTTCAGCCGCTTTAACATCACGCTGGACAGCTTCATGGAGGCGCTTGGCAAAGTGCGTAGCAACCAGCGCATCACGTCCCAGAACCCCGAGGAAACGTACGACTCCCTCAAACGATTCGGGCGCGACCTCGTGGAACTGGCCAGGCAGGGCAAGCTAGACCCCGTCATCGGCCGGGACGCGGAGATCCGCCGCGCGATCCGCATCCTCTCGCGCCGCACGAAGAACAATCCGGTGCTTATAGGCGAACCGGGCGTGGGGAAAACAGCGGTGGTGGAAGGGCTCGCGCAGCGCATATTGCAGGGCGACGTGCCCGAGGGCCTCAGGGACAAGACCGTTTTCGCGCTGGACATGGGCGCGCTCATAGCGGGCGCGAAATACCGCGGCGAATTCGAGGAGCGCCTCAAGGCGGTGCTTCAAGACGTGCACAAGTCGGATGGGAGGATTATCCTGTTCATCGACGAGTTGCACAACATCGTGGGCGCGGGCAGGGCCGAGGGCGCGATGGACGCGGGCAACATATTAAAACCCATGCTCGCGCGCGGAGAACTGCACTGCATCGGCGCGACCACGCTGGACGAATACAGGAAGCATATCGAGAAGGACGCGGCGCTGGAGCGGCGTTTCCAGCCGATCCTCGTCGACCAGCCCACGGTGGAGGACACGATCTCCATACTGCGCGGGCTGAAGGAACGCTTCGAGATACACCACGGCGTGAAGATCACCGACAACGCTATCATCGCGTGCGCGGTGTTGTCCAACCGGTACATATCCGACCGCTTCCTGCCCGACAAGGCCATCGACCTGATGGACGAGGCGGCGGCGATGATCCGTACCGAGATCGACAGCATGCCCAGCGAACTCGACGAGATCGAACGGCGTGTCATGCAGCTCGAGATCGAGCGCCAGGCGCTGAAAAAAGAGGACGACGCCGCCTCGGACGCGCGGCTCAATGTCCTCGAGAAAGAGCTCATGGGCCTGAAGGAAAAGGCAGACAAGATGAAGGCGCAGTGGGAGCTCGAAAAGGTCGGGCTCAAACGCGAAAAGGAGATCAAGCAACAGATCGAGGAGGCGAAGCGGCAGATCGAGGAAGCGAAGCGCGAATACGATCTCGAGAAGCTCGCCGCGCTCGAATACGGCAGGCTCCCCGAACTGACCAAACGGCTCGAGGCCGAGAAACAGCGCAACAAACAAGGGGATGGCGCGCTTTTGAAAGAGGAGGTCACCGAGGAAGAAATCGCCGAGATCGTCTCGAGATGGACGGGGATCCCCGTTTCCAAGCTGGTCGAGAAGGAGAAAGACAAGCTTTTGCACCTCGAAGACATACTGCATCGGCGCGTGATCGGGCAGGACGAGGCGGTCGCCGCGGTGAGCGACGCCGTGATCCGCGCGAGGTCCGGGCTGAAGGACCCGAAACGGCCGATCGGTTCGTTCATCTTCCTGGGGCCTACCGGCGTGGGCAAGACAGAGTTGGCGCGCGCGATCTCCGAGGCGCTGTTCGACAGCGAGGAGAACATGGTGCGCATCGACATGTCCGAGTACATGGAGAAACACGCTGTGGCTAGGCTGATCGGCGCGCCGCCGGGGTACGTGGGGCACGAGGAAGGCGGGCAGCTCACCGAGGCTGTGCGCAGGAAACCGTACTGCGTCATCCTCTTCGACGAGATCGAGAAGGCGCACCGCGACGTGTTCAACGTGCTGCTGCAGATACTAGACGACGGGCGCCTGACCGACAGCCAGGGCCGGACGGTCGATTTCAAGAACACCGTGGTCATCATGACCTCGAACATCGGCAGCGGGTACCTGCTGGGCGGCATCGACGAGCGCGGGGAGATACCCGACCGGGTGCGGGAGACGGTCCAGTCGGAACTGCACCGGCATTTCAGGCCCGAGTTTTTGAACCGCGTGGACGAGATGGTGCTGTTCAGGCCGCTCAAGAAGGATGACATCATAAGAATCATAGACCTTGCGCTTTCGGACATCCAGAAGCGCCTGGACGAGCGGCGCGTCGGGCTCAATGTTACGCAGGAGGCAAAAAGCCTGATAGCGGACAATTCGTACTCGCCCGTATACGGCGCGCGGCCGGTGAAGCGCTATCTGCAAAGGATCATCGAGACGCAGATCGGCAGGCTCATCATCGGCGGCGAGTTAAAGGACGGCCAGTACGCCCGCGTAGGCGTACAGGGCGAAGAACTGAAGATATCGGTGGAATAAATCGAAAAAACAACGCGGCAAGCGGATGCGAATGGCACCCGCTTGCCGATTCTTTTACCTGAAAGACATGGATAATTTGACCGCTCCGGAGGGACATAGCGTATGATAACTGTGGCTTAGCAGCACCCAGATAATGGCCTTTCTAAAAACGGCGGCATCGCTCTGTTTCCGGGTGGCCGATTGTCGATTTTATATCGCCCGCGCCGCGCCGAGTTCGGCCGCGCAGGGCGTGCGGACGAAACCGCGCGCGAACGTTTCGTCGTCGAGCCAGGCGGAAAGCCGGTCTTTCTGCAAAACGAGAGGCATCCTGTCGTGATACTGGGCGACAGAGGGGTTGGCCGGACCGGTCAGCACGACGTAGCCCGGGCAGGGCGCCTTGCCCTTGGGCGTGTGCGTGTTGAAAAGGCCCGCAAGGTAGAGCATCTTGGTCCCGGGGAGGCGGAAAAGGTATTTCCCCTTTGCCTTGCCTTCCTCCCTGCGCCATTCGTAGAATCCGGTCGTCGGCACGGCGCACCTGTACCGTGCGAGCGGGACGCCGAACATCCCCTTTTGCGCAGCGGTCTCCGCGCGCGCGTTGATGACCACCCCGCTCCCCTTCCACCGCGGGAACCCCCAGCGCATCAGCACGGCGCGAGGCCCCTTGGGCCCGCCCACCAGCACCGGCGCGTAGTCGGTGGGGAAGATCTCGCCGGTTTTGATCTTATCCTGCAAAGGGGTGCCGAAATACCGGCGGTTGATCTCGGCGAGTATCTCGCGCATCTCCAGGATGTCTTCTTCCATTGAAATCTGGTACCTGCCGCACATCGCGGGCCATCCTTTCCGGCGCTGTATCCTCAGCAGACCCTGCCGAGAACGGCGAAAACGATCAGGCCGCAGGCGAGGATCAGCCATACCGCGCAGCCTGCGTTCCCGCCGCCTTTTTTGTGCGCCTCGTCGTAGACGAGTTTGTCGAGCGTCCTGTCCCGGGGCGTCCGGCTGCCCCAGCCGCCGGGGTCATTGAATCCCATGGTTTACCCCCTCAGCACCCCGCCGCGGAACGCGGCGCTTTTCGGTCCTCACTAAGAGGCTGCCGGGCCTCCCGTACGCGGACCCCTTTTATCATATTTTATCAGCCAGACGAGGATTCCGGCAAGGAAAACGATGGAGACGCCGAAAAGCACGGGGCCCCGGAAGAGAAGCGAAAGCGCCGTCTCGCCCGGGAACGCGCGGAAGAAGAAGATGACGAGGCGCAGCGTCGACAGCGTAAGCCCGAACGCCGCGGCGGGCACGCCGTTTGTCGCGCGCTTTTTTATCAGGACCACGGCGACGGCTGCCGCGAGCAGCGCGGCGATGAGTTCGTAGGCCTGGGTCGGGTGGACGGGCAGCGGCGGTTCGGGAAGGCCGAAGACTGTTTTCCCGATCTGCTCAGTTTCCAGTTGGAACGAATGCGCCGCGCTTCCGTAAGACGGCGTGACCGCCCAGGGAAGCCTCGTCGGGACGCCGAAGCAGCAACCGGTAAGGATGCAGCCGACGCGCGCGACGGCAATGCTGAGGCCGCAGACCGGGGCGAGCGCGTCGAAATAGCGCCGCACGGGCAGGCGCAGCGCCTTCATAAGAAGAAAGGCTGCGCCCGCGCCGAGCATGATGCCACCGTAGAGGGTAAAGGAACCAAAGCTTGCATCGAGGAGCCTTTCAGCCGGCGACCCGTACAACACGACGTTTAACAGACGCGCGCCGAACAGCGCGAACGGGACTGCGCAGTAGGCGGGCCACAGCCCTTTTGGCAGCGGCAGGCGCAAAAGGCGCAGGGCGGCAGGCACGACGGCGAGCCAGACGAACAGCGCGGACCAGATAAACAGGGTGTACATTCTCAGATGCGCTACTCCTCCTTGACCCGGGTCAGCTTGACCGTCATAAATATCCCCTGGGACGGGTCTTTTATACTGGTTATGCTGAACTTCCCTTTGATCTTATCCGTCGTTTTGCCGTCTGGTTCCAGCGTGATGGCAGTCACGCTCTCCTCGTCCGAAAGTTTTCCCTTCGCTGTGTTCACCGAGGCGATGATCTCCATTTCCTCGTTTTCCGATTCGGAGGAATCGGGGTCGTCCTCGTCGATTCCTGACAGTATAAACTTGTTTTTCTCCCCTGTTGGGGCGATGAGGATGCGGGTTGGCTGTTCCGTCCCTTCCATGGCCTTGAGCTCCGCGTAGATTTCGGCGGTAAGCTCGTCGCAGGCGGCATCGGCCTCATCGCCGGACGAAGTGGTTTCCGGCGGGGGGAGGTTCATCTTGTCAAAGCGTACGGTGCCCGCCCACTCGCCCGCGTACGGGAAGGGCAGGAGCACTTTAACCCATTTGAAATCGTACCACTCATTGTTTTTGCCCAGGCAGACGCCGATATAGTTATCCCCGAGCGTGAGTGGCACCGTATACCTGTTGTCGGCTCCCTTGGATATCTTCGTCACCTGCCCCTTGCCGTCGGTTACGTAGATTTTAATCCCCATGGGGGTGCTGGTGTTCACGCCTTTGATTATCAGCTTTTCGGTCTGCGACTCGTACCCGTCGACCACTTCTTCTTCCTTTTCGCCTTCGTCCGTCTGAACGATAGCGATGAACTTCGGATTGACGTCCGGGAAATACGTATCGCCCACGGTCCGGCTTTCCAGTGCGGACCAGAGCTGCGCGAGCTTGGGGTGATCGTACAACGCCGAGATGCCGACGAAATTGATGCGCGTGTATTGCTTTCCCTTGCCGGCTGCTGCGTCCGCCGCGGTCGCGGCGGAGGAATAGGGTTTGAACTTTCCGTCCACGAGTTCGAGATACCGGTCGGTCTTGCCCGGGTAGTTCGGGTCGGCGACGTAGATGCGGTTGCCTTCGTAGCGATACGCGATGATCGCGTGCCCGCCCGCAACGTTCCCCGAGGCGTCCAGGCGTTGGATGGAGACGTACTGCGGGGATTTATGCAGCTTCATCCCGTAGGTGAGGCCGTAGAACGTCGCCTTGTCGGAGAGCTTCGATGCTTCCATGAACCGGTTGCGCAGGTTGGACGACCAGGTTGCTTCCCTCTGGGCCACAGACGCGATTCTCAGCGCCATTACGTCGTCTTCCTGCATGTCAGGCGTCTTGAACTCGACGTTCGCGTCCTTGCCGTAGTTGTCATACTGGTCCCACAGCTTCGGCCCGCCCCTGAGTTTCTTGTTCGCATAGTACCACATGGTGGCGAGGGACTGGCCTGCACAGTGCCCGCCGGGCTCGATGTACGAGCCGTTGTTTTCCATGTGGAAATCGTCCACGCCCGGCTTGAAGCCCGTGTCGTAGCTGTCGACGGCCGCGGCGTCCGCTTCGGACACGGCCCCGACGCCCAATCCCGAAAAATGCCGGACGCCCAGGGTCACGTATCCGTCTCCCTCCTCGAGCACCGGCACGCTTTCGAGGGACTTTGTCGAATCGTCGTAGTAGAAGCCGAGCGGGATATAGCCGTCCGGGATGTTGCAGGGGACCTTGACCGTCATCAGGTCCGACGAATAGGCGCCGCCGTTTTCGATTTTGATGATCGGTGAGACCATCATCAGGTTCTTGGGGAAACCGCTGGACTGTATCGCCGCCTCGGCGACGTTGAAGTCCTGGTCGGAGGAATAGCTATCCGGCGGCACTTCGATAGTCAGGCCGTTGACCGCGCTTTCGGCATTGTCGACCGTGAGAGTGCCGCCTCCCTTGGGCACGGTGCCCTGGGCGACTGTCACGGCCTCGGAAAGGGTCAGGCCGTTGCCGCTCTCGTCCCCCTGGACCGCGGAGGCAGGGACCGCGCCGAACCGGACGACGCCGGTGAGCAGAAGGACAAGAAACGCGGCGCATAAGGCAAGGACCGGTATTCCGATGAAAAGGAGCTTATTCCGCTTTTTTCCGGCAAGCTGTTTGGAAGGGGCCTTGGCGGGGGGCAAAACGGCCTGGTCTCCCTCGACGTCCTTATCCGCTGTGGCGCCGCAAAATATACAAAAGCTAGCGTTGTCGTCGATTTGCTTTCCGCATTGGTTACAATACATTGCTGATCCCCCCCGTAGATAAAAAATGGCGAGAAAAGAAGAAATCTGTTGGCAATATTCCCCGGAAGGAGGACGAAATCCTTTATAATCATAAGCGTTTTTTAAAAGCGGGCTTGTCCGCATGAAACGCTGGCGGAACCGACATTCAGGGGGTGTGGGATGGCTAGCCGGAGGAAACTGCGTTTAGTTATCGGTCCGGGCTTCTAAAAAAAACCGGAACCTGTCCGTGAACTCCGGGTTTTCGGCGAGGAACGCGTTCAACAGGTCCAGCCTGTGCAGGGAATTCACGGAGATGGAATGCTCGATAAGCTCGGTCTCGGTCAGCAGGTTTTCCGTCACGCCCAGGTTTTTGAGGAACGCTTCGATCACGTTGTGCCGGTGCAGGAGGTATTCGCCGATTTCCCTGCCGGTTTCCGTGAGGCTGATGATACCGTATTTGCGGTAATGAATAAGTCCGAGCCGGGCGAGCTTCTGCATCATTTTGGTAGCGGAGGGCGGGCTGACGTTCAACAGCCCCGAAAGCGTGTTGATGCGGATATAGTTTTCTACCAGGCTGTTTCGGTAGATCATTTCAAGATAGTCTTCCATCGCGGACGTAATAAGCCTCTTGTTCCGGCTGAGCAACTGGTAGCCTCGCACCGTGTAGAATTTGTTTTCTTCCTCCATTCTTCTCACAACCTCCTGCAGGCACCTTTTCCATTTTATTCATGGGAAGACGGGATTAGTCGCCTGAAACATATATATGCTAATAAGATACAAATATCTGTGCGCATTTGCCGTTTTGCTGTATGATAATGGAAAGAGCTGGAAAGGGGGGGCGTGCGGTGAAGCTCGAAAGGATGCTTTCCATCATCACATATCTGATGAACCACGAAAAGGCCCGGGCAAAGGACCTGGCCCAGAAGCTCGAAGTATCTGTCAGGACGATCTACCGCGACGTCGATTCGATCGCGCAGGCGGGTATCCCCGTGACCACTTTCCAGGGTGCCGGCGGGGGCATCGGCATCGTAGAGGGGTACAGGCTGGACACGAACGTGCTTACGGGCGGCGAGGTGCGCAGCATCGTTACGGCGCTGAAGGGCCTGCACAGCATCGGGGGCGACGAAAAACTCAGGCTGCTGATCGAAAAGGTCTCCAATATCGCCCGGGCGTCCGAGTTCACGGCGGCGGGGGACGAGATCATCATAGACCTGTCTCCCTGGGACCAAAGCGACCGGCTCGGCCGGCTGATCATGGACCTTAAAAAGGCCATACGGGAACGCAGGCGCGTTTCGTTCGCGTACCACAGCTTTGACAAGCGCACCCAACGCACGGTGGAGCCCTGCGTGGTCGCATTCAAGGATTCGAACTGGTATCTGTACGCCTACTGCCTGCTCAGGGAGGATTTCCGCCTGTTCAAGCTCCGGCGGATGCGTAACGTGAATACGGGCGGCGAAACGTTTGAAAAACGTGATTTCTCCCTGGACAGAATAGAGTGGGACAGCGAAAAAGACGCAGGGGCGCTGGTCCCCGTGGTGGTATTGCTCGATGGTTGTATGGAATCCTCGCTTGTCGACATGATCGGCCTGGGCGAACACGAGGTCATGGAGGACGGCCGGCTGAAGGTGACGTTCCTTATGCCGGAAGGCGCCTGGCTCTACGGTTTTCTGCTCAGCTTCGGCGACAAGGCTGAGGTCATAGAACCCGAACACCTGCGCAAAACGATACGGAACATGGTCGAGCGCGTCCTCACGATCTACGACAGCGTCTGACAGGGCGTTATGCTCCATTAGTGTACTAGTAAACTAGAATAATGGGGGTGTGTATGATGAACAGATGCGGATGCGCCTGCGAGGAATGCGCGTCATGGCCGGCCGAATGCCCAGGCTGCGAGCAGACCCGGGGGAGGCCTTACTGGACGCAGTATATCGGCCAGGAAGCGTGCCCGATCTACGTCTGCTGCACCGGCAGGGCGCATGCGGACTGCGGGGAATGCGAGGAGATTCCCTGCCAAACGTGGATCGGCCTGAAGGACCCGTCTCTTTCCGACGAGGAGCACCGAAAGTCGATTGAAGAGCGCGTGAACAGCCTGACGCGCAAATGAGCACGGCCGCGGGGATGAAGGGAGAAGGAACTGTGGGTGAAATACTGTCGAAATGCGGGTTCAGGTGCGATATCTGCCCGGCGTATACGGAAAACATCGAAAGCGACGAAGACAGGGCCGCGGTCAGCCGGGGATGGAAGCGGCTGTTCGGATTTGAGGTCCCGCCGGACAGGGTGGAGTGCGCGGGCTGCAACAACGAAGGACAGCACGCCGACACCGGGTGCCCCGTCCGGCCCTGCGCGATCGAAAAGGGCGTCGAGAACTGTGCGTACTGCACCGAATTCGAATGCGGCGCGCTCAGGACGCGCACCGGATTCCTTAAAGACTACCTCAAAAACGGCCAGGACCTTATAAAAGGGGATTACGAACGCTACATACGCCCCTACGAGAGCCGAAAGAGGCTGATTAGGCTGCGGAAAGGGCAAGAAGACGCGGACTGATAAGGCATCACGTCCCATCCAAATGAGGCTGCCGGCATATGGCGCCTCTTTTTTTGCGTTCCTTTCCGCAATGCCGCCGAATAATTCGGGAGGCATCACGGGATGCTATGGACGAATCGCCGGACTGCATGAGCGGCGGCGGACACGGGGGGATGCGTTAATGAAAAGCAAAACGATACTGTACTGGCTCTGCGGCGCGCTCGTGAGCATATTCTGCCTCATATTCTTCTGGCAGAAAGCGGTGTTCAGCCCGGCCGGGGGCGATGGCTTCACGGAGTCGATCGAACGGACGATGCGGCACGCGACGGCGGGGGACTGGGAGAGCGCCGGGAAGGAGGCCGACAGGGTCAGGCGGATGTGGTCTGATGGAAATGCCCTGGTCGCGCTGAAATACGCCGAGTCGGACTACACCTTTTTAAACGTATACCTCATCCGGTTCGACAGGGCCGTGAAGCAGCGCGACGTCGAAGAGGTTGTGCGCGAAGGCGGGGCGTCCATCTATATGTTTGAAAACATGACTTCCATCGTACCCAAACCGTGAGGAGCCGGATATGGAGGCATTGCTGGTATACGCCGCGCGCTGCGTCGTGATGGTGCTGGTGATTTGGGCCGTGTCCATGGTGCTGGGCAAGAAGTCCCTTTTGCAGTTTTCCGCCTTCGATATCGGCATCCTGATGATCGTATCGACCGTGATCGCCCAGCCCCTGGTGACAAAGGACGTCGTAAAGACGGCCGTTGGCGTCGTCATACTGCTGGCGGGCATCATCGTCATAGGCAAGCTTTCGCTGAGAAGCAGGTTTTACATGGCGGACTACAGACCGTCCGTACTCATCGCCGGCGGCGTCATCAAAAAAGAGGAACTCAGGAAAAACCACATGAGCATCCACGCCATGCTCGCCCTCCTCAGGGCGCAGGGATATACGAGGGTTTCCGACGTGAATTTCGCAATTTTAGAACTCGGGGGCAACATATCGGTGGTTCCCAGGAACAGCGCGAGGCCCGTGACCGTACGGGACATGGGCATCCCGGTCCCGGACGGGGGCCTGACCCTCCCGGTCATCATGGACGGCGTCGCCTACCCCGACATGCTCGAAGCGGCCGGCGTGACCTTGCAATGGCTCGAAGACGAGCTAAAAAAACGTTACCGCTGCGTTGTGGCCGACGTGTTCTACGCCGAGACGGATGACCGCCTTGGGCTGTACGTGAACCTCTACAGCCAGAGCGGCGAAGGGACCGGGCGGCGCCGCGGCCCGTGAAAAATATTCGTATTAACCGAAACCGCGGCGTTTCGTCACCCACGAAAAAACGATCCCCACAAAGAGCAGCATCCCGCCGTAGCCCACGGCGGGATATATGTACCTGACCATGTTGGAGAACCCGAACTGCCCCGCGGCGAAGGCGGCCGCCGCGGTGACGGCCGTGACCCAAGGCCGCGCCGCCGCGCTCCGGCAGGCGGCGGTGGTCCTTCGCATGAAGCCGAACAGGTTCCCCACCGCAGTGGTATAGATGGCCCCGAGCAGCACGAAGGCGAAGACCAGCCTGAACACCGGCGAGATGCCGGAACTGATGGCACCCATCGGCACCTCGACCCCTGAAAGGGAGCCGATGTTGGTGAATATGCAGAAGTAGATGCCGAGTATCCCCGCGCCCAGCCCCAGGCTCCCCAGCAATGCGCCCTGCATCAGCGTCCGTTTCTTTGCCGTCCCCGCGCCCAGCGGGCCGAGCACGCCTATTGCGACGATGAGATTGTAGGAAGCATAGTTGATTGCCGCCGTGATCCAGTTGGGCGCCGCGCCCGACAGCCCGGCCGACAGCTCGATGTCCCGCACGGAAACGGGGTTGGCGATCAGGCAAAAAAGCGTGATCGCAAAGACGGCCAGGAGGAGGAAGGGGACGATCAGGCCGTTTGCATTCAATACGCCCTTTGTCCCGGCAAGCACCGTCAGCAGCGCGGCAAGGGCCATGAAAGCCGTGCCCCAGAGCGGGGAGACATGGAACTGTTCCGCGAACACGGCGCCGGAGCCCGCGACCATCGTCGCGAGGCCGCCAAACAGGAAGACGGTGATGACGAGGTCCAAAAAAGCGCCCAGCACCCTGCCGTTGGTGAAACGTACGATATCCACGTGGGAGCGCGCCTCGAGATTCCTGCCTAGGATGAGGACCGCGTAGCCGAACAGGAAGAACAGCGCCGTGGCGAGGACGACGCCGAGGACCCCCTCCCGGCCGAAGGCGTTGAAGAACTGGAGCACTTCCTGCCCGGACGCGAATCCCGCTCCCACGATCGTGCCAACGTACACGGCCGCGATCCGAAGGGGCCCCGCAGAGGACGGCGCGCCGGTTTTCCCGGCGGCATGGTCGCGCATAAATATACACCCCACCCTGGGTATGGCCCGGCGCCGCGCACTGGTTCTTTGCCGTTCCCCCTGGTTTACGGCTTCATGCAGGGGACGGCGCAAACAGAGTCCGGCGGCGGGGCCGTTTTTGTTTCCAGGGCGCGCCTGATCGAAGGCATCTGCAGCATGCAGGCTTCGTACCCGCGGCGGACGGTTTCGGGTATTTTGTCCACCTCGAGCAGGCTGACGTCGAATATGCCGGGCAGCAGCACGTAGTCCGCATCTGCGGCGGTCGTTTCCGAGATCCGGAACGACATGACGTCGATGCTCTGGAACATGATCTCCAGGATATTGTCCACCTCTTTTTTCTGCTGTCCGGCGTACCCGAGGTTGACGGCCAGCACTTTTTTTGCGCCCATGCGCCGGAGGATGGCGGCCGGGACGTTGTCGCGCACGCCCCCGTCCACGAGCCGCATGCCGGCGACCGTCTCGGGCTTGAAAACGGCCGGTACCGCGGTGCTCGCCCGGACTGCCCGCCACAGCTCGGCATCGTCTATGTACACCGTTTTGTCGCCGGGGAGGGCCTGCGGCAGGCGGGAGACGAACATCACGAGCCTGCCGCTGTTGATGTCCACCGCCGTGACGGCCAGCGGTACGCGCACGTCCCGTATGCTGACCACGCCTTTTTCTTTTAGAAGGCCTTTGAAGATGCGGCCCAGCCGTTCGCCCCGGATGAGCCCGTCGAACGTGACCCTGGTCTTCGTAGCGAGGCCCCAAATCATCGAGCAGAAGTCGCGGAAGTTGTAATCGAGCACCCTCTGCGCGTTTTCTATGAAAATGCCTTCGATTTCTTCCGGGGCGTAGCCGGCGGCAAACAGCGCGCCGACCATCGCGCCGGCGCTGGTCCCCGCAACGAAGGAAGGCGTGAGACCTTCTTCTTTCAGGGCCCTGAGCACGCCGGCGTGCGCCGCCCCTCGAGCGCCGCCGCCCGAGAGCGCCAATCCGAATTCCATGTTTGAAACACTCCTTGGGAAACATTTCTACATCATATTCGGACGCTTATGTAATTACGTCATGGGATTCATACGAAGGCGGTGGATGGTTATTACGGAAAGACCAAAATGGCCTTTTTCTATTAAGCGGCTAATACGAGAATTTCTTCCTCACATGGACTAATGCGCTTTTATGCATAATAAACTGACAACAAAAAGTTACCGAGGTTAAAAGAGCATGTTTCTCGTGATAAGGCTGCGCAAAGCCGTGCTGTTCGTATCGCTGTTCCTCTGCGCGGCGGTACCCGTTTGTCTTCTCGTTTTTCTCCTGAAGCCGGATCTGGTTCCGGCATCGTCCGTACCGGATAAGACGGACCAGGCGGTCATGGCGTGCATTGACAAGCTTGTCGCCGTGCGAAACGATTCGCTGCTCAGAGGGGATCTTGAAACCATCGAAAGATTCTACAACATAAAAGTGCGAAACGGGCTGTACGCCTACGACCACGAGGTGAAAAAGACAAAATACCTGAAAAACTGGGCCCAAAAACAGGGCGTGCAATTCATCTCCATCAAATCCAGGACCCAAAAGAAGTGGATCAAAGCCGATACGGACAAAATCACCGTCAACTTCCTCGCGTCTACGGAATACAGGTACGTCTACAGGGACAGGCCCGAAGTGGAGAACGTGATGCGCATCGGGACTTATCACGAGATCGTTCTGCACCAGTATGAAAATGTATGGCTCATTTCCAGGGAATGGTACACCGACCCGTTCGCGGACGCGCTCAACCTTGAAAACATCGACATGGAAGAGGAAAGGAACTTCATACTGTCGCAGGAAGCCGCACGATCCTTGGACATCAACGATAGGAGGCTCAGGGCGGTGGAGTACGCCGATACCTACTGCGGCGCGGCGTCGTCGGGCGAAAACGGCTACGACTACAACAAGGAGTACAAGAATTACAACAACGTCGGCGGGGACTGCGCGAACTTCGTTTCCCAGGTGCTCTACGCAAGCGGCTTCAAGAAGACGGGCACATGGAACTACCACAAGGACGGAAGCCGCGCCTGGCTCAAGTCGCAGGCCCTCAAGGACTTCATGCTCTACAGCGGCAGGGCTTCCCTTTTGGCGTACGGGTCCTACGGCGAGGTGCTCAAAGCGTCCTATAAGCTGCTCCCCGGCGACATCGTCGCCTACTGGAAAAAAGGCAAGGTGGTCCATGTCGCCGTCGTGACCGGCGCCGACTCGCGCGGCTATACCCTGGTGAACTGCCACAATACGGACAGGTACAGGGTGCCCTGGGACCTCGGCTGGAGCGACAGCAGGATCAGGTTCTACCTGCTGCGGGTGCACTACTGAAATCCCGCCGAAATCCCCGTGACACATCCCAGTTATTACCGGCAAAATAGAGGAAATATGCGTGAGGGTGCAGAATTATTCACAAAACGCAATATTGGGGGTGTTGGGGGGGATGAAAGGGACGAAATATCTGGCGTGCATCGTCGCGGCGCTGTTGTTGCTTGCGGGTTGCAGGACCGCCATACCGGCTTCACAGCCGACGGCTTCCCCGGCTCCGGCGGCCGTGCCGGGCTGGGGCAGCCAGCTTGCGCAGATCTGCGGCGATATACCGGTCCCGGGAGGGGAACAGGGCGAGGCCGGCCTGATTACGGAAGGCAGCGTCACCACCGGCACGACGTCGTTCGGTTCGGTAAAGCTCTACGATTACGTCCAATGGATCGGCGCGCTCGTGCAGGACGGATGGTACGTGTTCGGCAACGAAGCGAACAAGGACGCCACGCATATCGCGATGACCTACAGCACGCGGGACGAAACGCTGCGCCTTGCGGTCGCCGAGGACAGCGCCCGGGGAGTCTGGCCGGAGCCTGTGACCGCGGAACTCGATTAAATGGTCCCGTTCTATGCTTATTCAAAACTGTTATCCACGGAAGAACTGGACCTAAATAACTACGACCTCGCGGTGCAGTGCACGTTTGAAAACGCGCCGGAGCAGGACGTCCTGAAATACCTCAAGGAACTCGAGGAAGCAGGGTACAGGAACCTTGGCCATGCGAGCGGCCTGTACGTGTTGGAAAACGGCATCTATGAAGTAAACGTTTTCCTGGACCCCGGCGGCGTTAAGCCGCTGGAAATCAAGCTGCTCAGGCACACGGTCGCCCTCGTGCCTCTGCCGCCGTGGCCCGACGAACTGCCGGAAGACTACGCGCGCGTGCTTCCGCGCATGGGCTCGCCGGTTTCGTCGGTGGAGCAGGCGGTGAACGGATACACCGTCGACGTCAACGACGTGAGCAGTTTCGAAGTGTACACATGGTATGGAGCGCTCCCCGGCATGGGCTGGGGCGCGATCGGCGCGGACGGGAGCGCGGTGAACGCAGAGGCGGGGTTTGCGCTTGGCGACGTGAATTTCGATTCTCCCGGCATGACGTTCGGTTTCACAATCGAAGCGCAGGGATCAGAGGGGACCGCTACCGCGACGGCTGCGGCGACGCCGCAAAAAACGGCCGGGGATGGGTCCATAAAGGCGACGGCCACGCCCGGCACGCATACGTCGGGGCACAACACCGGGGACGTGACCTACACCTTCAGGCTCACCTCGAAAAAGTATGAGGCAAACGAAGTGGAAAACGCCGTAAAGCAGGAATTTGGGCAGCACGCCTCCGTGGCCGACTGGGCCGTGCTCAAGCGGGAGTACGCCGGGAAGGCGGACAGTTTCCTATCGGGCATCGGCGTAAAGCATAACGAGGACGTCTGGGTGAACCGCAACGGCACAGGGTACTACCAGGGCCCGCGGCGGTATTTCCTCGCGAAGATCGACGGGGTCGGGCGCGAAGATTTCCTGATCCACGACACATGGGACGGGAACACGGTCTGGCTCGGTTCCTGGTCCGGCATCGAGCTAAGGGCCATTGCCCTCGTTCCGTCGCAGTGAAAACAGACCCGGGATAAAGGACGGTTTTTAAGCGAATAACCAGTAAGGGCCTCCCGCCGATTCATTGGCGGGAGGCCCTTATCAAACGATAAGTGGCAGGCCGCAGGTTCAACGCGGGTACTGTTACCAGCCGCCGCCTCCGCCGCCGCCGAATCCGCCGCCGGAAAAGCCTCCGCCGCCGGAAAAGCCTCCGCCGCCGAACCCGTCGGTGCCGCCTTTGGGCGAGGGCCTCGCCGCCATCGCAGAGCCCATGGAATACAGGGAACGGTTGAGCGAATGCATCAGCCACAGCGTGGTGAAAGTGCTCATGCCGTAGCCGTGGTACCAGACGGGCGGAGGAGGCTGGATGCCGATATTCTCGAAACGCTTGGCCCAGGCCTCGGATACGCCCAGCACGTAGGCATAGGGCAGTATCTTATAAAAATACTGCGGGTTCTCGTTCACCAGCATCTCGAGGCGGGATTTCTCCGCCGTGGCGATGAAGTTCTTGAGCCCCAGTATCCGCCCCAGCCACCGAACGCCGATGTCCGTCCGCTTGCGCATGAATACGGAGAGCAGCCCCAGCGCAAGCGTCGCCGCCACGCCCGCGATACCGAGCACCGGCATGTTATAGAGCAGGAACATCAGCGCGAGGTACGCGGCCATCGCGGCCCCCAGGAATATGAGGGAGCCGGCGAGCTGGAACGCGCGCTTGCGCCGTGTCAGCCCGCGCCATCCCCGCATCAGCCGTCCCAGTATATAGACGGAAGGCAGCAGGACGACGAGCGGGATAAGGGATATGAAGGCCGCGCCCATGAAGCTGTCCATGTATATGTAGTTGGCATAGAGCAGCGAGAGCACGAACGGCAACGCCGTGAAGAAGCTCAACAGCGCCTGGAACCTGAGCGAGCGCTTGGTGAACACGCGCCTCTGCTTGCTTTCAAAGGCTGCGGAAATGCCGGACTTGACGCCGGTCATCGTATCATAGAACGTGTATTTGAGCTCGTCGACCGAGACCTCTTCCCGGTTGGCGAACAGTCCGTCGAAGAACGTGCGCTCGAAAGGCTTGGCGGTATCCGGAAGGTCTTTTAATTTTCGAAGGATCAGGGCGTCCTTTTCCTTTTCCTCGATCTCCAGATAACCCTTCTCGGCCCAGTAGATGATGAGCGATACGGCGTCCCTGTTGTCTACGCTCCCGTCGATCACGTACCCGACTTCCGCGCTGGTCAGGCCGTCCGGCGGTTCGAACTCGACCGTGCGCACGGGCTTGCGGTCGACGCCGAAGAGGAGGAACAGAACCAGGCCGAGGAGCACGAGCCCGCCCATCACGACGATGATAAGCAGTTCGAGGGGGGCCATCGTGCGCTCGCCCACGAAATACCCCTCCGGCAGCTCGGTATAGACCGTGATGCCCTCGAAAGCGGAAAGGGGCCGCGTGCTCGAGCCGGTGATCACGTTGCCGTCCGCCTGGAGGCGCACGTCTTGTTGCGTAGAGCCGTACTTGCCCGAATAGGCCTGAAGCCCGCTGGCGTCGAAGGCCTTGGGCATGCGGATGGTGAAGGAGACGTTGTCGATGGGCACCTCCCATTGCGTGCCGATGACGTTGTAATATAAGAAGTCGTATTCGTCGATCCGGTCGTCGCCCACATCGAGGCTGTATTTGACGGTGTAGACCTTTTTCCCGGTTACGAGCCGATCCGGGTCGCCTATCCTGATGTGGTAGACGCCGTCTTCCGTATACGTTTCAAAAGGGGCGCCGGAGACGTCCGCGTTGTATATGAAGGCCCTGTACTCCTTTTTGCCTTCCGGAGTATCCCACTTATAGGTGAGGGGGACACTGCAATAGATGCCGTGCAGCGGAGCGTTGAAATCGACCGTGATGACCTGCGTGACGTCGTAGACGTTGTTTTCCTGGAGGGTGATATCGACGTTGAAATCCGTGATGTGGAAACCGCCCGCTGCACCGGCGGCGGACGGTGCGAGAACTGCACAAAGCGCGAGCGCCAGCAGCACGAGGAGGAGAAAACGAATCTTTTTCATGGGCGAAGCCTCCTTACGGCCACGATAGCAGGGCCGGGCCCGGAGGCGTCTGCCGCCGCGCCCCGCCGCACCGTTTTCTTTAAAACTGGACCTTGACGTTTTCGCGTTCCTCGGTTCCTATCTCGAACATGGGCTTCCTTTCGAAGTGGAACAGGCCCGCGATGATGGAACTCGGGAAGGCCTGGGTCTTGATGTTGTACTGCCGGACCGTTCCGTTGTAGTATCTCCTGGAAGTCGCGATGTCTTCCTCGATCTGGCGAAGTTGTGCCTGCAGGTCCAGGAAGTTTACGTTGGCCTTGAGGTCGGGATACGCTTCGGCTATCGCGAACAGGGATTTGAGCGTGTCGGTAAGTGCGTTTTCGGCCTGCAGCCGCTCTTCCGTGGTGCCCGCGGAGGCGGTTTTGGCGCGCATCGCGATGACGTTTTCCAGCGTCTCCTTCTCATGCGCGGCGTAGCCTTTCACGGTCTCGACGAGGTTGGGGATAAGGTCGTACCTCTTCTTCATGTAGACGTCCATCGTGGAGAACGCTTCCTCCACCGTGATGCGCATGCGAATGAGCGCGTTGTAGGATAGGACTGCCCAGAGCACGAGGATGAGCAGCACGCCTCCGGCAATAATCCAGCCCATATGGAATACCTCCTGTTTCTGACTTGGTATCAGTATAATATGGAAACCCGCGGGATACAACGAAAGATCGGAAACGGTCAGCAGAAGCGCATAAACAAATTCATGCCGCGGCGGTTTTTCGCTAAAACCGGGGCCACCCCTGACGCCTTTCACCTCACGACGGCTTTTTGCTGAACCCGCAGCGGATGATGTAGGTCACGTCGTCCCCCTTGATCTCGTCGAGGTGGTTTTTGTGGTCCCTGAAAAATTCATCGGATAACTCGGAAAACGTGCCGGCCTTGGAAAAGCGGATGCAGCCCAAAACCGTGTCGCCCGAGGCGGGGATCGTGCCCTTGTCGTTGGGCGACCAGCATGCCGAAGTGTCCCTCACCGTCTGGTCGATGTCGCGCACGGCGTTGAGCTGGGAGTACTTATTGGTGCCGCTTTGCACGAAGAAGTTGAGCATCTGCGGATGCGCCGCTGCGTTGTCGGTCTGGTTCATGTAGACGACGATCGTGCCGTACCTCTGCGCGCCGCAGGAGATTTTCGCAGCGGGATTTGCCACTTTTTTCCCGAAGATATACTGTTCGACCCATACGGAAAGCCAGGTATAGGTTTCGTCCACGTTGAAATCGAACACGAAGGACCCATCGGTGGTCGCGGAAACGAGCAGTTTCTCCCTCTCCTCAAGCCGCACCGCCGTTATCGTGTTTTGCGGCGTCTGGCAGCCTGCGAGCGCGATGCACAGCAACACTGACGAAATAAAGGCCGGAATTTTTTTCATACGGGCGGCGCTCCTTAAATGATGGTGAAGGGACACGATCACTGCCTACAGTATACTATAGAACGTTGCGCCATTTCTATTATTTGGAAAAATGACCGCCATGAGCATGGCGGTTTTTGTGGTTGATGAACGTGCATACAAATGGGCTGTCACATCCGTGAGCGTTACTGCAGGCTATGGGACCTGTAACCGTCCCGTCGTGTCAGTCGATGTGTTGTGATTCTGCAATAGGCTGTCGAACCTTATATCCTGCGCGGCCCTGACACCAGGCCGCGGCCTCAGGACCTACAGGCGCCGGTTACCGCCCTTATCAACCGAGGCCACCCGTAAACGGAGCCTTCGGTTACCGGGACGCCAAAGCGGCGCAGGAAACTTTTCCCTTCATGAGAGCCGAACATTGCGATCATCTCCCATTCGCCATCAAAACCTTTCAGCGTCCTTTTTCGTTTAACCCTTGCTTGTATCTGTTTCTGCCTGCCTTATGCGCTCACGGATGTGGCAGCCCAACTATGTTTGGCAGCGGCCTTACGGCGCCGTCGTCCTGATCTCTTCTTTACGGGCTTTCTCCTTCTTCTTGCCGGCCTTTTTGCTGTTACGGTTCTTGGCCACGGCGGCTCTCTCCTTCATCCTTTTTCTTTCCCCGGACCTCGGGTACGGGTCGCACGTCGTTTTCCGGCCGGTGCCGGTCGGGTCCGGGCCTTCGCATTCCGGCTTTTGCCATAGCTAATGCTTTCCCATCCGTTTTTCTTATTTTGCCCAAAAAATAATAAACATGCGCCGGGTTTGCAGCGGATGCATTGGCAAATTTTTGGTTTTATCCTTAAAACAGGGGCGCCGAAAGAGCGGCATTATGGTTTGCCTGAAAAACGGCGCAAGCGGAAGGCTTTAGCTGCCCTGATTCAGAAGATGTCCCTGAGCTCCACGACGTTAGTGATAATCCGGTCCGCTCCCTCGAGCTCCCCCGGCCGGGCAAAGCCGTAGGCGCAGCCGATCGTGAGGATGCCGTTTTTCCTTCCCGCTTCCATGTCGTGGCGCCTGTCGCCCACGATCGCCATTTCCTTGGGATACCGGCTTTTGATGTGCCTGAGCATCTCGGATTTCGGCGCGTTGCCATAGTCCTCCGAGCAGGCGAGTTCTTCGAAATACCGGTCCAGGCCGAACGCCGCCGCGTGGCCGTCGCGGTAGTATTTCCTGCAGTTGCTGATGAACACGAGGCGGTAGCCTTTTTCCCTGAGGTAGGCGAGCGTTTCCAGGGTGCCGGGATACAGCGCCGCCCCGCCCGCCTTGATCAGGTCCTTCTGCGCTTGTTTTATGATGCGCATGCACTCGTCGCGGGTGGACTGCTCCAGCCCGGGCTGGAAGGTCTCCCACATTTCGTGGCAGTTCAGGCCGAGCCAGCGGGTGACCTCTTTTTCCTCCCATTCGCGGGGCTCGGCAAGCCCGCGTTCCACGAGGTAGGCGTAGGCTTTTTTAAAGGCGGGCAGATACAGCCGTACGCTGTCGTGCAGGCATCCGTCGTAATCGAAGAATATGGTCTTAACTCCGCCGAACCTATCGTCCATCGCTAGATCTGCCTGAGCAGGTTCGCCAACTCGATCGCGGTGGCCGCTGCGTCGTAGCCCTTGTTGCCCGCTTTGGTCCCGGCCCTCTCGATCGCCTGTTCGATCGTGTCGGTGGTCAGGACCCCGAATACGACCGGCATCTTCGCGTCCAGCCCGACCTTCGCGATCCCCTTGGACATCTCGTTGGCGACGTAGTCGTAGTGGGACGTCGAACCGCGTATCACGGCGCCGAGGCAGATCACGGCGTCGTACCTGCCGCTTTGCGCCATGCTCTGCGCCACGATCGGGATTTCGAAGGCGCCCGGGACCCACGCGACCTCGATGTCGGCCTCCTGCGCGCCGTGGCGCAGGAGCCCGTCGATGGCCCCATTTAGCAGCTTGCTTCCGATGAACTCGTTGAAACGGCCCACGACGATCCCGAATTTCAGTCCCTTTGCGAGCAGGTTTCCCTCATAGGTTTTGATTGACATACTTTTCACCGTCCTGATGCGTAATAGTGTTGAGCTCCTTGTCGAACTCGCTGAGCAGGTGGCCCATCTTCTCTTTTTTGGTTTTCATGTAAAACGCGTTGGCCTCGGTGGGGGGCATCTGTATGGGCACGCGCTCCACGACCTCGAGGCCGTAGCCGCTCAGGCCCACCACCTTTTTCGGGTTGTTGGTCATAAGCCGCATCTTGCGCACGCCCAAATCGTAGAGGATCTGCGCGCCGGCGCCGTATTCGCGCAGGTCGGGTGCGAATCCCAGCTCCACGTTCGCTTCCACGGTGTCCAGCCCCCGGTCCTGCAGCGCGTAGGCCCTGATCTTGTTTACCAGCCCGATCCCGCGGCCTTCCTGCCGCATGTACAGCAGCACGCCCTTTCCCGCGGCGCTGATTTGCTGCATGGCCGCGTGGAGCTGTTCGCCGCAGTCGCAGCGCAGGGAATGGAAAGTGTCTCCGGTGAGGCACTCCGAATGCACGCGCACCAGGACCGGCTCGTCGGGGTCGCCGAGTTCGCCCATCACCAGCGCCACGTGGTGTTCCCCGGTCAGATCGTCCACGTAGGCGACGATCTCGAAGTCCCCGTAATCGGTGGGCAGCGGGGAGCGGGCCACCGCCGTGACCAGCATGTCGTATTTGCGCCGGTACTGGATGAGGTCGGCCACGGAGACGATCTTCATCCCCTTCTCCCGCGCGAACTCCATAAGCTCCGGCACCCTGGCCATCGTCCCGTCCTTATTGAGTATCTCGCAGATGACGCCCGCGGGGTACAGCCCCGCCAGCCTGGTAAGGTCCACGGCAGCTTCCGTGTGCCCCGCGCGCTTGAGGACGCCGCCGTTTTTCGCGATGAGCGGGAAGATGTGCCCGGGGCTCACGAAATCGTCTTTCTTTGCGTCCGGGTTCGCGAGCTCCCGAAGGGTTCTCGCCCTCTCGGACGCCGAGACGCCCGATGTCGAGTCCCTGTGATCCACCGTGACGGTGAAGGCGGGCATCTTCGTGTTCGAAGACGTCTCGACCATCAGGTCCAGTCCCAGCGCGGCTGCCCGCTCGGCCGACAGGGGAGCGCAGATGATCCCCCTGCCGAACGCGGCCATGAAGTTCACGCTTTCGGGCGTTGCCTTTTCGGCCGCGATCATGAGGTCTCCTTCGTTTTCACGGTCCTCGTCGTCCACGATTACGATCATGTTTCCCTGCCGGATCTCTTCCAGCGCTTTTTCGATAGGGTCGAATTTCACTTTTTACGTCTCCTTTTTGATGCGGTGGACAGTCGTTGTGGTTATCACTGCCATACGGTCATATTGATTAACACGGTCATACGAAACCGTTGTTTTCAAGCATCTCCATCGTGACGCCGCCTTTTGTTCCATCGCGATGCCTGTCAAGGAGCTTTTCTACGTATTTGCCGATCACGTCGCACTCGATATTGACCGTGTCGCCTGTTCGCCGTTCGCCCAGCGTCGTTTTCCCGGTCGTCGTCGGAACGAGGGACACGGCGAAACCCCGGACGTCAACCCGGGCGACCGTGAGGCTCGTACCGTCCAGCGCGACGGAACCCTTATGAACGATGTACCTTAGCACCTCGTCCGGGGCCGTGATCGTGAGCCAGACGGCGTCGTCCTCCCTGGTCCTTCCGGTTACGGAGCCCGTGCCGTCGATATGGCCGGACACGATATGCCCGCCCAGCCTGTCCGACGGGCGAAGGGCGCGTTCCAGGTTTACCCTGTCGTTGCCGGCGAGCGCGGCAAGGCCCGTCCTGCGCACGGTCTCGGGCATCACATCGGCCGCGAACCAGCCTCGGCCCATGTCGGAAACCGTGAAGCATATCCCGTTCACGCAGATGCTGTCCCCGGGCTTCGTGCCGTCGAGGACCTTCGAGCACGCGACCGACAGGCGCACGGACACGCCGCTTCGCGCTATTTCCCGTATGGTGCCAATCTCTTCAACGATCCCTGTAAACATCCCTGACGTACCCTTCCACAAGAATGTCGTCGCCAAACCTTCTCACGGCGACGTCCCGTAGCCGCAGGGCGTCGTCCATGCGCGTAACGCCCGGTCCTTCCACGGGTGTTTTCGCGCCGGCGCCGCCGACGAGTTTGGGGGCGACGAACACCATCGCTTTGTCGACGATGCCGGCCTGAAGGGCGCTTGCGTTCAAAGCGCCGCCGCCTTCCAGAAGGACGCTGTCGATCTCGAGCGCGTGCAGCGCGTCCATGAGGGCGACAAGGTCCACGCGCCCGTCCGCTCCCTCCGCCCTGACGACATTCACGCCCTTTTCGACAAGGCGCGCCTCCTTACCGGGGTCGATCGCCGGCGTGGTGGCCAGGATCAGGCCCGCCTCCGAACCGGAAGCTATCGCCCTGGACCCCAGGGGTATTCTGCCCCTGCTGTCCACGACGATGCGCACGGGATCGCGCCCCTTTTTCGGCCCGAGCCTGGTGGTGAGCGACGGGTCGTCGGCTAGCACCGTGCCGATCCCGACCATGACCGCCGAGACCCTGTCGCGTATCCGGTGCACGTGCCGGCGCGCCCGCTCTCCCGTGATCCACTTCGAATCCCCTGCAGCCGTGGCAATCTTGCCGCACAGCGTCATGGCCGCCTTCATGATGACGAACGGGCGCTTCTTCGTGATGTGCTTGACGAATATCTCGTTGAGCTTCTTAGCTTCGTCCCCGAGCAGGCCCACCGTCACGTCGATCCCGGCTTCCCTGATCATCCGTATGCCGCTGCCCGCGACCAGCGGGTTCGGGTCCTCCATCGCGACGACGACCCTGCGGATGCCTCTTTTGATCACGGCCTGGGCGCAAGGGGGCGTCCTGCCGTGGTGCGAACACGGTTCGAGGTTGACATAGAGCGTGCCGCCGCCAACGTCCTCCTTCGCGTTTTGAAACGCCGCCGCTTCCGCGTGGGGGGCGCCGAGCCGTGCGTGGTACCCTTCCGCGACGATGCGGCCGTCCCTGACCACGACCGCGCCGACCAGAGGATTGGGATTCGTTTTGCCCCAGCCCCGCTTGGCGAGGGCGAGCGCCCTTTTCATGTAACCGCGTTCGTCCATGCACCGTGCTCCTGTTTTGCGCCCATACAAAAAGCCCCGAAGTGTACCTTCAGGGCGCGCCGATATGCTCTCAATACACTTCTTCTCCCATCCAGACTGTGACTGTCGGCTCCGGAATCTGACCGGATCTGCCATTGAAGGCTCGCGGGCTGTACCGCCGGTAAGGAATTTCACCTGTCCCTGAAGAACGATATATGATTTTTCCCTGAATCATTCTAGCGCCCTTTCGCCGGAAAGTCAAGGGCAGGCGCCAGACAGGGGCGGCTGAGGGTCGAACCATCAGTTCCCGGCCGCATATCATGAGGGTGAAGGAGGGATTTTCGTGTCGCCGTCACCCGCCGTGTACGAATACGATCCGGAGAACGGCTCGCGCTACGCGCAGGCCTACGCGCTCTATTTCCGCGTCCCCGCGGACAGGCGAATCTTCTTCTACGACGCAGCGGGCAGCGACTGCGCCAATTTCGCGAGCCAGTGCATCTGGGCGGCGTACGGCGGCTGGCTACCCGGCACGGACCATCCAACCGTCGCGCTGAACAGGCAGCGCGTGAAGCAAAACGTGCGCCAGACGTCACTCTGGTACGGCTCCGCCTCTTTTTCGGGCACGACCCGCTGGTGCAGGGTAGAGGAACTGTTCTCCTACCTTACGGCGGCCAAGGCCTCGGGCCCGCAGGGAGACCTGGTCGCCGAGGGGACCTGGGACAGCGTTCGCCCGTCCCTCATCCGCAGAGGGGACCTCATCCAGATGGTCGTGACCGGCTACGCGCCCCACCGCTACGGCCACAGCCTCTACGTCACCAGACAGGGGCCGACCTTTGGCGACATCCTGATCTGCTGCCACAGCTACGACCGGCTCAACGCGCCGCTGACGTCGTTCTCAAGCCTGCCGGGCGCATATCCGAAGCTTCGGGTCGTTCGCCTCCGGCGCGCGGGTTTCCCGAAATAGGCGCGTCGTGCGCCGGAGGGGGAAACCTCTTCGCGGAGCTAACGCAGCGCCCTTCCGGCGTCGGCCATCATCTTCCCGGCCATTTCCGCCATGTACTCGGGGGACTCGGGCATGCCCAGCGAAAACCAGCGCCGAAGCAGCGCGACGCACCCGTTGGTGATGAAGGCGTAATAGTACTCGAAGAATTCCTCGCTCCCGGCGCCGAAAACCAATTCCCAGTCCTTCCTGTCCCGCGGGCGGCTCATTTCGATGACCTTGGTGAGGAAGGTGGTTTCCCGGGTGCGCAGCAGCGCCATGAAGACGTCCGCGTTGGCCGCGATGAACTTGAACGCGTCGAGCAGCACGGGCATCAGGATCACTCCCCTTTGCTGCTGCTTATGCCGCGCGATGATGCCGCAAAAATCCTCGAGTATCTCCTTTTCGATTTGCTCGAACAGGTCGTAGATGTCTTTGTAATGCAGATAGAACGTTCCCCGGTTGACGTCGGCGCGGGCGGTGAGCTCGCTCACGGTAATGTCTTTCAGGTCTTTTTCCATCAGCAAACGCGTCAGCGTGCGCCTGAGCAGTTCCCTCGTCCTGCGCACGCGCCGGTCGGTATCGGCTTTTTTCATTTTTTTTTGATCCTTTCTGTTCAAAACCGGATCGCTATGTCGAAAACTCAACAAGTACGGTCGAAATGAGCATTGAACCCTCCCGCGCCCCTTATTATAATAGACAAGTGATTATAAATCAACATCATGTTCAGTTCGGGAGGACGGATTTTGAAGCGCATAGCGGACACGATCCTCAGGCACCGCAGGATCGTACTCATCGTGTTCCTGGGGGCCGCGTTGGCCGGGCTCGTGCTGATGCCTCTGGTCGGAATCAATTACAGGCTATCGGACTACCTTCCGGAAGACGCGCCTTCCACCGCCGCGCTAAACGAGCTTGAAGGCAGCTTCAACGAAAACATACCCAACGCCGACGTCTATTTAAGGAACGTGACGATCCCGGAGGCACTCGAATACAAGGAGCGAATCGCGGCCGTGCCGGGCGTGGAGCGGGTGATCTGGCTCGACGACGTCGTCGACGTCTACCGCCCGCTGGCCATGGCGGATACGGAGACGGTCGAGGCCTGGTACAAAGACGGCGGGGCGCTTTTTTCGGTCAGCATCGACACCGGAGAGGGCGTTAAGACCGCCGTTTCGGAAATCAGGCAAATCGTGGGGGACGGGGGCGTGCTGTCGGGACAGGCCGTGAACCTGGCCGCCGCGCAGGATACGGTGGCGGGCGAAATACCCAAAATCATGATGTTCGTGGTGCCGCTGGTGCTCATAATACTGGTCTTTTCCACCAGCTCCTGGTTCGAGCCGGTCCTCTTCCTCATCACGATCGGCATCGCGATCCTGGTTAACGAGGGAACGAACATCATCCTGGGGCAGATTTCCTTCGTGACGCGCGCGACGAGCGCCGTTTTGCAACTCGCCGTATCGATGGACTACGCCGTGTTCCTGCTGCACGCCTTCGCCCGGTTCCGCAACGGAGGGCTCGACATTCGCGAGGCGATGTCCAAGGCCATGGCGCAGTCCTTTTCGGCCATCGCCGCCAGCGCCGCGACCACGGTCCTGGGGTTCCTCGTGCTGGTGCTGATGCGGTTTAAGATCGGGCCGGACATGGGCTTCGTGCTCGCCAAGGGCGTTTTGATCAGCTTTGTCAGCGTGGTCGTTTTCCTGCCCGTGCTCGCTATGAGCACCGCCCGCCTGATGGACAGGACCCGACACCGGCCGCTGCTGCCGTCCTTCGAACGGTTCGGCCGTTTCGTCGTCCGCGTCTGCGTGCCGCTGGGCGTCTTGGTTGCGCTGCTGATCGTCCCGTCTTTCCTCGCGCAGAAGAGCAACCATTTTATCTACGGGTCCTCGGGCATGCAGAGCGAGAACTCGCAGATCAAAAAGGACGCGGAGGAGATAGACGCGGCGTTCGGCGAGTCGGTGCAGATGGTGCTGCTCGTGCCCGAGGGGGACGAGGCAAAGGAAGCGGCCCTCGGCGACGCGCTCACTGAGCGGGAGGGCGTGAGATCGGTCGTTTCCTACGCGAACACGGTCGGCGTACAGATACCGTCGGGCTTCCTCCCCGAGGAGCAGGCCGAGCAGTTCCGTTCGGGCGGGTACAGCCGGCTGATCCTCTACGTGGGCACGCCGGACGAGGGGCACAGGGCTTTTGCGGCGGTGGAGGCGGTGCGCGATACCGCCCGCGAATACTACGGGGACGGGTACTACCTCACCGGGGAGAGCGTCGTCAACTACGACCTGAAACAGACCATAACGGGCGACAACCAGGTCGTTTCGGTCGCGGCCGTGATCGCGATCGGCGTCGTGCTGATGCTCACCTTCCGGTCGCTTTCCATCCCGCTGATCCTGTTGCTGACCATCGAGGGCGCGATCTGGCTCAACCTGGGGCTGCCCTATTTCACCGGCGACAGCCTCAACTACATCGGCTACCAGATCATCAGTGCGGTGCAACTGGGCGCGACCGTGGACTACGGCATCCTGTTCGCGCAGAATTATTTGCGAAACCGCGAGCTTTACGGCAGGCGGGAAGCCGCGCAGAAGACCGTGTCCGGCACCGCCGCCTCGATCCTCACGCCCGCGGGCATACTCACCATCGCCGGCCTCACGCTGGGCTTCGTCTCCAGCAACGGCATCATCAGCCAGCTCGGCCTCATACTCGGGCGCGGCGCGGCGATCTCGGCGGCCATGGTGCTGCTGTTCCTCCCGTCGCTGCTCACGGTCTTCGACGGGGTCATATGGAAGACGACGCTGAAAACTTTCAGAAAACCCAAGGAGTTGAAACCATGAAACACCGGGCTAAAAGGATTGCCGCCGCCATACTGGCCTGCCTTGCGGCAGGGCTGCTGCCTTCGAATACGCTGGCGGAGCAAAGCCGGAACACCCCCAAGGAAGAGGTCGTGTACGTCAGCCTGGAAGCCGACGGGAGCTTCGGCCGCGCCTACGTCGTAAACGCCTTCGACCTGTCAAAGCCGGGGACCATCGTGGACTACGGCGATTATACGACCGTGGCCAACCTCTCGACGACGGCCCCGCTGGACTTTGAGGACGGGAGGGTGCGCGCGGATGCGCTGGCGGGGAGGTTCTATTACCAGGGCGACCTTACGTCGGCCCGGTTGCCGTGGCTGATATCGGTCACGTACCTGCTAAACGGGAAGCCCGTGGAGGCCGCCAGCTTCGCGGGGGCGAAGGGCCGCCTGGAGATACGCCTCGGCATACGGGACAACCCCAAGGCCGAAAAAACGTTCGCCACGCATTACGCGCTGCAGGTGTCGGTCGCGCTGGATACGCAGCGCTGCGAAGGTATCCGGGCCGAGGGCGCGACCATCGCGAACTCCGGCAAGCACAAGGTCGTCTCCTTCATAAAGATGCCGGACACGGACGCGGACTACAGCATCACGGCTGACGTCGAGGCTTTTGAAATGGAAGGCATACAAATTGCCGGCATCCCCCTCACGGTGGACATGTCCCTGCCGGACACAGGGCAGCTCACCGGCGGGTTCGCGCAGTTCCAAAACGGCATACGCGACCTGGACGGGGGCGCAGGGGAACTGAACGAGGGGGCGGCCGGGCTCGCGGACGGGGCAGGGCAGCTTTGCGACGGCCTGCGGCGGATGCAGTCCGGCCTGGGCGACGTCGAGGGCGGTTTGTCCGAGCTGGTCGGGGGAAACGGCGGCCTTCTGGACGGGTCGAAGCAGATAAAAGACGCCCTTAACGAGATACGGACGCAGCTAAACGGCTTTTCCGTCACGACATCGGACCTTAGCCGTCTGGCCGAGGGGTCCGCGCAGATCGCGCGGGGGATAGGCGAACTCAGCGGGGGAATCGACGCGCTCGGGGCCGGTTTTTCCCGGGCGGACGGCGGCGTGAGCGCGCTTACGGGCGGCGCCTTTTCCGGCCTTCATGAGGCCAACGAGGCGACTGTCGCGGCGCTGAACGATCGGATTGCGGTGCTGATGGCCGACGAGCACGCCGACCCCGCCGAGGTCGCGCTGCTCACGCAGGCCGCGGGCTTGCTCACGGCCAACGACGAACTGGTATCGGGCCTGAAAACGGGGATCGCGGGCGACGGGACGGGGGAAAACCCCGGTCTTGCGGCCGGAGCGGCCGCCCTCAACGCGCAGTATGCGCAGTTCAACGCCGGGATACAGGAGCTGCCCTCGAGACTCGGCGATATGGCCGCGGGCATCACGCGGCTCAAGGAAGGCATCGACGCGCTGGCCGGCAACTACGGGGAGTTCCATTCGGGGCTGACGGACTACGCCCGGGGCGCCGCCTCGATACACGGCGGGCTGAAGGAACTCTGCAAGGGGTTTAATGAACTCGTAAAAGGCGGTACGGACCTTAGCGCGGGGCTTAAGGCGCTGCAGGAGGGGACGCTCAGGCTCAAGGACGGGACCGGCGAACTCAGGAGCCGCACACAAAACATGGACGCCGAGATGCAGGCCCGGATCGAAGAGATGCTCGAAACGTATACCGAAACGGATTTCGACGTGGTCTCCTTCGTCTCGCCCCGCAACACGAACGTGGAGTCCGTACAGTTCGTGATGGTGACCGACGGCATCGCGGCGGCGCAGGACGAGGAGGAGCCGGCCCAAAAGGAAAGCGACGGTCCCGGGGATTTCTGGGGCCGCCTGCTGGCCCTCTTCGGCCTGTAGGCCCGGCTGAACGGAGCCGCCTGTTCCGGGTTATTGGCAAGGTGATCCGGAGGCATCCGGCCGGGATCGGCGAGAATAATGCATGACCCGTCGGAAAAATCCATGCTATAATGCACAGTAACGGGAGGACATGCCTATAGGTTCATGCGCCCGCTGCTGGAGGAATGGATTTGGATTTCACGAGGATATCGCTGGCTGCCAGAGAACAGATCAAGCCTTTTACGGAAGCGTGGCAGCTCGAACTTTCGGACATGTCTTTCGCGAACATGTTCATCTGGCGCTACAGCCACAACATCGAGTACTGCATCGAGGACGACGTACTCTACGTAAAGCTTTGCCACAGGAGGTTCCCTTGTTTTTTCTTTGTCCCGCTGCCGCTAAGCAAGGAGCGGTCGTTAAGGGGGCCGCTGATGCGGCTCAGGGAATACAGCGCGTCTTTGGGCGAGCCGCTGCGCGTCAAATCCGCTACCGAGGAGCAGAAGGCGAAGATCGAACGCGACTGTCCTGACATGTTCGATTTCACTTACGACGAAGGGCGTTTCGACTATGTCTACAACACCCGCGACCTCATCGAACTCAGGGGGAAAAAGTACCACGGGAAGCGCAACCACATCAACCGCTTCCTCTCGCTCTACGACCATACGTACGCCACGCTCGCGCCGGAACACGTGGAGGGGTGCATCAAGGTCTTTACGGACTGGGTGGAGAAAAAGGGCATCGTGGGGCCGGACGTCGAGGACGAATGGCGCTCGGTCACCGAGGCGCTGTTCCATCTCGAGGAACTGGGCCTCAAAGGCGGCGTCATAGAGGTGGACGGGGCGGTGCAGGCCTTTACGCTGGGCGAACAGCTCACCGCCGACACCGCCCTGATCCATATCGAGAAGGGGAACACCGCCTACGACGGCATCTTTGTGGTGATAAACCAGAAGTTCATCGAGACGGAGTTTGCCCATACGCGCTTCGTCAACCGCGAGGAGGACCTCGGGATCGAAGGCCTGCGCAAGGCCAAGCGCTCCTACCGCCCGGTGAGGATGGTCAAAAAATTCGACCTGAAGCTGAGGGGGGAGACCCGCGAATGAGGGAATACGAAACGACCGAAAAGGACGCAGGGCGCATCCGGGAAATCTGGGAGGCCTGCTTCGACGATACGAAGGCCTTCGGCGACTGGTTTTTCACGCATCGCTATACCCCGGCGCAGACGTTGGCGTTTCGTGAAAACGGCGAGATCCTCTCCAATCTTCAGATGATCCCCTACCGCGTGCGCCTGAGGGGCCGCGAACTGGCCTCCTGGTTCATCGTCGGGGCCGCCACGCTCCCCGTAGCGCGCAACAGGGGCCATATGGCGGCGCTGTTGAAGGCGTCCTTTGCGCGGATGCGGGAAGCGGGCGTGACCCTGTCCCACCTCTACCCGTTCCAGTACGATTTCTACCGCAGATTCGGGTACGAAGTATGCTACGAGCGGCTGCTCGCGCGACTGTCCCCGTCCGACATCCTCGGGAGCAGGGTTATGCGGGAAGCGGCAGGCTGGCCCGTGCATGTGACCGAAATCGAAGCACAGGCGGACCTTGATGCCCTGAAAGGCTGTTACGACGCTTTCGCTAAGGATCTGGACGGCTGGGTCGTACGCGACGGGCTAAGCTTCGAACTCAGGCTCATGGAACACGCGCTCGAAAACGGCGGAGGGCTTGCGGCGCGGCGAAACGGCGAGATACGCGCGTACGCGCTCTACGCCCTGCAGGATAAGAAGGTGGTCTGCCCCGAGACCGTTTATGTGCACCCTCTGGACCTGTACGCGCTGATCTGGCACCTCGCGCGCCGTTTTTCACAGATGGAAACGATAGAGTTCGCTACGCCGGTGTCCGATACGCTGCGCCACCGGTTAAAGGACGGCCGGGCGCGTTTCTTCATCGAACCGTTTGACATGATGCGCATCGTCGATCTTAAAGCTTTGCTCGAGGCGCTGTGTTTTCCCCAAGGCGTGAAGGGGGCGTGGGTCTTGGAGATACGGGACCCGCACGCGCCCTGGAACGACGGCCGGTTCCTGGTCCGGGTGGAAGAAGGGCGCGCCCGCGTGGAACGCACCGATTCCCCGGCCTGCTTTACCCTCAGTATCGACGCGATGGCGCAGATCGTCTGCGGGCTGGTTCCGCCTCTGTCGATGGCGCGGTGCCGGAGGCTGCGTTACGGGGAGTATTCCCGATTGCTGCAATTTGAAGAAGCTTTTCCTGCATCGGTTCCTTATATATACGAGATGTACTGAGCAGAATGCAAGCTTTGACCGGAAGGCATGCCCAGATTGCCAATTATGGCATATTAGGAGCATTATTGGGATTATTTTATGTATAACACGTTTGCATTTGCTTCCGTGCCCGTGTAAAGTAAAAAAATAGGGAAAAACTAAGCGGCAAAGACGCCGTTTGGGTCGTGTGGTTTATGGGATTGTTCATAGGCGTCGCGACAGCGGTTTTGCAGTATGGTTTATTGCACAAACTCGTCGGCCGGATAACTAATAATCGGAGTAACGGACACAAGTCCGCAAGACTTCTGTTGTACGGGAAGTTGGTAATATGGGCTGCTGTCCTCGCGGGAGTGGCCCTTATTTCTTTGGAGCAATTGCTGTGGGCGGCCGGGGCCATGATGGCGACGATGTTCGGGTTGTCGTTATGGAAGCATATGCGGACAAAGAAAGCGTAGGCGGGTGAGGGTATGGAGTCGCTGAATAAGGTTATAGCCCCGGGGACTGTCTCTATCCCCGTCCTCAATATCGAGGTCGGAGAATCGATGCTGGTCGCCTGGGCCGCGATGGTGTTTCTGATACTGGGCGCTGCCGCGCTTCGCATCTTCGTGATCCCGAAGTTCAGGGACGTGCCCGGCCGGTTCCAGATGCTCATCGAAACGATGGTCGACGGCGTGAGCAGGTACACGCACGCGAACCTGCATAAAGGGGCCGAAGGGCTCGTGCCCTACGTGCTCACCGTGGCGATGTACATCATCCTGATGGGCCTGTTCCAGCTCTTCGGCGTCAGGGCGCCGATGGCCGACCTGTCCATGACGGCCGGCCTGGCGCTGATATCCTTCTTCCTCATACTGGCGTATGCGGTCCGCTACAAGGGGGTCTGGGGCACGATCAAGGGCTTCGGCCACCCCAAGCCGTTCATGGCGCCGGTCACGATCATCACCGACCTGGCCAAGCCGCTTTCGCTCGCATGCCGGCTCTTTGGCAACATGCTCGGCGGTCTCATCGTGATGGAGCTGCTCTATGCAGTGTGCGCCCCTATTATCCCGGCGTTTTTTGCGATTTATTTCGACCTGTTCCACATGCTGATACAATCGTATATTTTCCTGACGCTGACCATGGTTTTCATCCAGGAAAGCGTGGAACGGTAAATAGATATTGATACTTTTTTGAAGGAGGAACATACATGGATGCAAGCGGATTGATCGCGATTGCCGCGGGTATCGCGGTCCTCACTGGCCTGGGTGCCGCGCTGGGTATGGGCATAGCGGCCGGGAAGGCGGTTGAAGCTATCGGCAGGCAGCCGGAGGCTTCGGGAAAGATTAGCTCCACACTGCTGCTTGCCCTTGCGATCATAGAATCGACGGCGATCTATGGCTTCGTTATCGCGCTAATCCTGATTTTCACGAAGGTATGACGTCTTACAAGAATGGTTTCCGTGTAAAGGGGTGACGGTATGGAGATTTTTTTAAGACCGCTCGATCTGTTGTTTCACATCGTCAACGTGCTCATATTGTTTTTCTTCCTGCGCTGGCTGCTGTACAAACCAGTTAAGAAGTTTCTCAGGCAGCGGGACGAACGCGCGGAGGCGGCGCGCGAGGAGATTCGCCGGGGGCAGGAGGAAGTCGAAAGCCGGTTGCGGCATTACAACGAGCTGATCGAAAACGCCCGCGAAGAATCCGCGCGCATCGTGAAGCAGAGCAACGACCTTGCGCGCGATCACGCAAAGGAGATCGTAGAAAGCGCCAAGGCCGAGGCGAACGAGATCGTTGCGCGCGCGGAACGCGAAGCGCAGTATACGCGCGCACACGCAAAAGACGTCCTTCGCGACGAAATAGCGGGGATGGCGGTGGACATCGCATCCAAGATCGTCAAACGCGAGATCAGTGCGGAGGACAACCGGGCGATCATCGAGGATTTCTTCAAGAAGGTGGGTTAGGCAGATGATCGAAGGCGAACTGGTGACATCCATGCCGCTCGACGAAGACACGATGAAGTTCATAGAGGCAGAATTTGGGAAGATGCTCGGCGGGAAGGTGCGCTTTAACACCAGTATCGACGAATCGATCATCGGCGGATTCGTTGCGAGGATCAACGGACGGGTGTACGACGGGAGCCTGCTTTCAAGGCTTAGCACGATGAGGGAATACATCACGGACTTTTAACATATACAGCTGTTTATGGCTGAAGGTGATAGAAGAATGAACGACAACGAGTTTAACGTGATCCAGGGAGAAAAACCGGCCCAGTTCTTTTCGACGCTCAAAGGCCGGATCAACGCGTTCGAGCCCACGGCCGACGTATATCAGCAGGGGGAAGTCGCGATGTCGGGGGACGGCATCGTGGAAGTGAAGGGGCTCAAATGCTGTAAATACGACGAGTTGCTCGAGTTCGAGAGCGGCGCTTTCGGCATCGCGCTCAACCTCGTGGGTTCGGATACCGTGGGTGCCGTTGTCCTTGCCGACGCAGACTCGGTGTCGGAGGGCATGAAGGTGCGCAGCACCGAACAGGTGGTGACCGTGCCGGTCGGAGAAGGGCTTTTGGGTCGGGTCGTCAACCCGCTCGGCCAGGCGCTCGACGGCAAGGGCAAGGTCCACACCGACAGATCGCGGCCCATCGAATCGCCCGCGCCGACGATCATGATGCGCCAGCCGGTCAACACGCCGCTGCAGACGGGGCTGATGGCCATCGACTCTATGGTCCCGATCGGCCGCGGCCAGCGCGAGCTGATCATCGGCGACCGTCAAACCGGCAAGACGGCCATCGCGATCGACACGATCATCAACCAGAAAGGCATGGGGGTGCATTGCATCTACGTTGCGATCGGGCAGAAGGCGTCCACGGTCTCGCAGATCATAGCGAAACTGCAGGAGAAGGGGGCGATGGAGTATTCCGTCGTCGTGAGTGCCACGGCCAGCGACTCGGCGCCCATGCAGTACATCGCGCCCTACGCGGGCTGCGCGATCGCCGAAGAGTTCATGCGCGGCGGGAAAGACGTGCTCATCGTCTACGACGACCTCTCCAAACACGCGGTCGCGTACCGGGCGATGTCGCTTCTGCTGCGGCGTCCGCCCGGGCGAGAAGCCTACCCCGGCGACGTGTTCTACCTGCATTCCCGCCTGCTCGAACGCGCCGCCAAGCTCGACGACCGGCACGGCGGCGGTTCGATGACGGCCCTGCCCATCATCGAGACGATGGAAGGCGACATCTCGGCCTACATCCCCACCAACGTCATCTCCATAACGGACGGGCAGATATACCTCGAAAGCGAGCTGTTCCATTCCGGCGTCCGCCCGGCTGTTAACGTGGGGCTTTCGGTCTCCCGCGTCGGCGGCAGCGCGCAAAGCAAGGCGATGCGCAAGGTCGCGGGCAAGCTCAGGCTGGACCTGGCGCAGTACCGCGAGCTTGCGGTCTTCTCCCGTTTCGGGTCGGACCTGGACGCTGCCACGCAGCAACTGCTCGCCCAGGGCGAGCGCATCACGCAGACCCTCAAGCAGGAACAGTACCATACCATGCCCATGGCCCACCAGGTCGTCGTCCTGTACGCGGCGATCCGCAGGCACCTGATAGACATCCCCGTTTCCAGGGTGACGGCCTTCAACAGGGGGCTCGTGGATTTCGTGGACACGCGGTATCCTGAGGTGACGCGCGTCATCGAGCAGACGGGTGGTTTCGACGAAGCCCTGCAGTCCACGCTCGAACAGGCTATCGTCGCCTACAAACAGACGTTCCACGGTCCAAAGGAGTAGCGCATGCAGAGCATCAGCGAGATAAAGCATCACATCCGGACGATCAAAGAGACCGAGCAGCTCACGCGCGCGATGCACCTGATCTCGATCGCCAAAATGCGAAAGGCGCAGCTTTTGTATCAGAAGAACCATCTGTACGAGCGCCGGGTCCGCTCCGCGCTCAAGGACATCCTTCTCCACTCGAAGGACATCAGGCACCCCTTCCTGCAGCACGCAAGGCGCGATCGCGTCGCGTACGTCGTGATCGCGGGGGACAAGGGGATGTGCGGGTCGTACAACAACAACGTGCTCAACCTCGCGGTGGAGGATATGCAGGACAAGAAGGAGAAATACATCCTCACCGTGGGGCAGATGGCGCGCACGTTCTTCCAGGCGAAGGGGTACCAGCCCGACATCGACTTTTTGCACACGGCGCAGAACCCCTCGCTCTACAACGCCCGCCGCATCGCCGGCGACATCATCGGGTTGTACAACGACGGGATAATGGACGAAGTCCGCGTGGCCTTCACGAAATTTCATTCGCCGACGCGCCACCACCCGCAGGTATACAAGCTCCTGCCGGTGGAGATTTCGGACTTCGACGACGTCGAGGCGCCGCCGGACTACCAGGCCGGAGGGATGCTCTACATGCCTTCGCCCGAGACCGTTTTCAACACGATGGTCACGCATTACGTCATCGGCATGATCTATTCGACGCTGGTGCAGTCCTCGGCCAGCGAGCACAGCGCGCGCATGCTTGCGATGGAGACGGCGACACGCAACGCGCAGAAGATGACGCAGCGGCTGCGGCTGGAATTTAATCGGGCGAGGCAGGAGAGGATAACGAGCGAAATCATCGAGATCGTATCGGCCGCGGACGTGCTCAAGGATGCCAAATGACAGGAGTGAATCAGACGATATGCCTGACAGTTCAAGCAAAAGGCCTGAAACGGCGCCAAATATCGGAACGGTCGTGACCGTGCTGGGGCCCGTGATAGACGTCCGGTTCGACGAGGGGAGCATCCCCCCCATACACAACGCGCTGAGGGTCGAGACGGAGAACGAACTCTGGCTGGAAGTGTTCCGGCATATGGGCGGGCACGTCGTGCGCTGCATCGCGCTGCACGCGACAGAGGGCCTGAGCTGCGGGACGAAGGTGAGGGATACGGGAGCGCCGATCAGGGTGCCGGTGGGCAGGGGGACGCTCGGCCGCGTCATGGACGTGATGGGGCACCCCATCGACGACGGCGGGCCGATCCGCGCGGAAAAAACGATGTCGATCCACAGCCTGCCCCCCACGCTGGAGCAGCAGGTCCCCGTCCGGCAGATCTACGAGACGGGGATCAAGGTCATCGACCTGCTCGCGCCCTACGCCAAAGGCGGCAAGATCGGCCTGTTCGGCGGCGCGGGCGTCGGAAAGACGGTGCTGATCCTCGAGCTCATCCACAACATCGCCTCGCACCACGGCGGCCTGTCGGTGTTTGCCGGCGTGGGCGAACGTTCCCGCGAGGGCTCCGACCTCATCACGGAGATGCGCGAGTCCGGCGTCATCGAAAAGACCGTGCTGGCGTTCGGGCAGATGAACGAACCGCCCGGGTCGCGCATGCGCGTCGCGCTCACGGGGCTGACGATGGCCGAGTACTTCCGGGACGAGGAAGGGCAGGACGTCCTGCTGTTCATCGACAACATCTTCCGCTTCGTGCAGGCAGGCAGCGAGATCTCGGCGATGCTGGGGCGCATGCCATCGGCGGTGGGGTACCAGCCGACGCTGGCCACGGAGATGGGCCTGCTGCAGGAGCGGATCACGTCCACGGCGACCGGCTCGATCACCTCGATCCAGGCGATCTACGTCCCGGCTGACGACCTTTCGGACCCGGCGCCCGCCACGACGTTCTCCCACCTCGACGCGACGACGGTGCTCTCCAGGGAGATCATGGAGATGGGCATCTATCCGGCGGTCAACCCGATCGAGTCCACCTCGCGCATCCTGGAACCGGACATCGTGGGCGAGGACCATTACCGCGTCGCGCGCAGGGTGGTCGAAACGCTTTCGCGGTACAGAGAACTGCAGGACATCATCGCGATCCTCGGCATGGACGAACTCTCCGAAGAAGACAAGACCATCGTCTACCGCGCGCGCAAGCTCCAGAAATTCCTTTCCCAGCCGCTTTTCGTGGCCCAGGCGTTCACGGGGCAGCCGGGACGGTTCGTCCCCCTCGACGCGTCGATCGAGAGCTTCCGGGCGGTGGTCAACGGCGAGGCGGACGACCTGCCCGAGGCCGCGTTCTACATGGTGGGCGACCTCGACGAGGTAAGGCAGAGGGCAAAAAGCCTGAAGGAGGCCTGATACCATGGCGTATGCGCCGTATCATCTGGAGATCCACACGCCCCAGCGCACGTTTTTCAACGGGGACGTGGAAGCGCTGGTATTCACAAGCGACGACGGCGAGGCCTGCATCCTCAAGGGGCACACGCCGATGGTCGCGTCGCTGGCGGCTGGCACGCTGCGCTTTATGATCGACGGCGAATGGACGGAGGCGGTGAACTCGGACGGGATGGTCGAAGCCCGGCCGGACGGTGCCTACGTGTTCGCGCAGACGGTGGAACTGCCCGAGGAGATCGACGAATACCGCGCGCTCGCCAAAAAAGAAGCGCTCGAGGAGGAGTTGCGCCAGGCGCACAGCATGACGGAATACCGGCTCTTCCAGCTCGAGCTCGCCAAGCAGCTCGCAAGGCTCAGGGTCACGACCAGGACGTCCAAGACCAAATAATTTGGACGGCGGGCGCTCTGGATGGTTTGGCACCGGTCGCGGGGGACGATGATCCCCCGCATCCTGTTTACAGGCAACAACTACGCGCAGGGGCGGCGCGGCCGTCTCCTGCCGGCAGGAATCAGGGAGGAGAAATGGGAAAGGTCGTACTGGTCACGGGGGGCGTGCGCAGCGGCAAAAGCGGTTTCGTGCAGCGGCGTCTCGCAAAAGTCTCCCCGGCGACGCTGATCGCAACGGGCAGGGCTATCGACGAGGAGATGGCGCTGCGCATCAAAAGGCATAAGGAGGACCGCCCCGACCGCGTGACGACGCTGGAGGCCGACGCCGGCATCGCAGAAAGCGTAAAAGGGCTGCGGGGCATCGTCGCCGTCGACTGCCTGGGCACCTGGGTAACCAACCGCATGTGGGACCTGGGGCTCGATTTCGACGCCCCCGACGCGCAACAGGCCGTCCGCGTCGCCGAGACGATCGAGGCGGAGGCGCAGGGCATCCTCGATGCCGCGGCCGCATCCGCGGCGGAGGTGTGGCTCGTAACCAATGAGGTGGGCTGGGGCATGATCCCCGCTAACCCGGTGGGCAGGCTTTTTGCGGACACGCTCGGCCGGGTCAACCAGTTGATGGCGCGCGGGGCGGACGAGGTCTTCCTCGTATGCTGTTCGATACCGGTGAAGATCAAATGAAGGGCGGCTGGGTCGTGCGCTTTTTCTATAGGGTGCTGCTCGCTTTCAGCATGCTCACGCGGATTCCGCTGCGCCTCAGCGCCGAGCCGCAGCACGAGGACTGCGGTTTCGCCGTCTATTTCTTTCCCCTGGCCGCGGCGGCGGTAGGCGCCGTTACGGCGCTCGCCTATGTGCTGTGCTGGTTTGCGGGGCTCACCCTGCTCGCCTATGCCGTTGCGGTGCTCGTGCCGGTGCTCGTCACGGGGGCGCTGCACCTCGATGGCCTCGCCGACACTTGCGACGGGATATTCAGCGGAAAAGACAGGGAACGCATGCTCGAAATCATGCGCGATTCCCGGCTGGGCACGATGGGGGCCGCCGCGCTTTTTTTCGACCTGCTGCTTCGCGTCGCGCTCCTTTTCGAGCTTTCCGCGATACTCACCACCTACAGCATGGCGGTCATCGTCGGGGTGCTGCCCGTGATGGGCAAGCTCTCCCTCGTCGCGGGCGGCGCGCTGTACCCGTACGCCCGGAGCGAAGGCACGGGGAAGCACTGGATCGACCAAATGAACGCAACGCACATGTTCATGTCCGCCTTGATCGGCGGCGCCCTCCTCCAGGTGTTTTTCAATGAAGGCTGGATCTTCCTCGCGGTGGTGCCGCTCGCCGCAGGCGCCTTCGCCGCGTGGCGCTTTTCAAGGAGGCTGGGCGGGCTCACGGGGGACACGCTGGGGGCGCTCAACGAACTCGGGGAACTGTTATTCCTGACGGGCGTGCTGGTGTGGGCAAGGCTCTGAGGCGGGGAAGGCTTATGGAACTGTTTTTGATCCGGCACGGGCAGACGGACGACAACCTGAAGGGGTATTATACCGGGCGCCGTCCGACGGGGCTAAACGCCGAAGGGAACGGGCAGATACGGAGGACGGCGCGGGAACTCGCGCGCTTCAGCATCCCGGACGTCGTGTGCAGCCCGCTAAAAAGGGCACGACAGAGCGCGCGCCTGCTCTGCGACGCGTGGGGCGTTCTGCGGCCCGTGCCCGATCCGGACTGGACCGAGATGGACTTCGGGGACGTGTCCGGGCTGACGTACGACGAGCTCGCGAAGCGGCTGCCGGAGGCGCTGCAGGGCTGGGCGGACGACTGGTTCGGGTATACGCTGCCGGGCGGGGAGAACGGCGAAGCGATGTACGCCCGCGTCGAACGCGCCATCCACAGGCTGCTCACACGCCCGGGGAACGGGCGCGTCGCCGTCGTGACCCACCTGGGGTGCATCCGTTTCGCTTTGAGCCGCTTGCTCTCGGGCGGTCCCGGGCGGTTCTGGGATTTCTCCGTCGGGAACGGCGGCTACGCGCACCTCAGGACAGAGGGGCGGGGAGCGGAACTCGTGCGGCTGGTGGAGGAAATATAGCATCGGCCGGCGGCTTTCTGCTTTGCCCCGGCTAACCGAGGGTTTTGCACAGGGGAACTGCAAGGCTTTTTTTCCGTTTTGAAAAATGGTATAATCAATGGCGGCACCCGGACGGTCATACGATTCTTATGTCGACGCGGGTCTGGGGAAAAACCGGGGAAGCTAGAGGTGTGTAGCAATAATGATCTGGAACCAGGAGATGGAATGCAGCTCCCGTGCGCGCATGGAAGACCTTCAGTTGGAGAGGCTGAGGGAAACCGTAAAAACAGCGTATGCACGGGTGCCTTTTTATAAAAGGCGGCTGGACGAAGCGAACGTCGCGCCCGAAGACATACGGACGCTCGACGACCTTAAGCGTATCCCGTTCACGTACAAAGACGACCTTCGGGACAACTACCCCTACGGGATGATCGCGGTGCCGATGGACGAGATCGTGGAACTGCACGGCTCGTCCGGGACGACGGGCAAGGCCACCATGGTCGGCTACACGAAAAAGGACATGGAAACCTGGGCCGAGGTGGTCGCGCGCATCGCCACCGCGGCCGGCGCGCGCAGGAACGACATCGCGCAGATCACGTTCGGGTACGGCCTGTTCACCGGGGCGTTCGGCCTGCATTTCGGACTGCAGAAGATCGGCGCGGCCGTCATCCCGCTCTCCAGCGGCAACACCGAGCGGCAGGTCAGGCTCATGCGGGAACTGGGGACCACGTTGCTGGTGGGCACGCCTTCGTACGGCCTCTACCTGGCCGAGGTGGCCGAGCGCATAGGCATTGGCGGCGATCTCAGCCTGCGCGTGGGCCTGTTCGGCGGCGAGGGCCACAGCGAACCGATGCGCGAGGAACTCGAGGAGCGGCTGGGCATCATTGCTACCGAAAACTACGGGATGAGCGAGATCATCGGCCCCGGCGTGGCGGGCGAGTGTTGTTTCAAAGCGGGCATGCACCTGTGCGAGGACCATTTCATCCCCGAGATCATCGACCCGCAGACGGGCGGAGTGCTGCCCGTAGGCCAGAAGGGGGAGCTCGTGCTCACCGCGATCACGAAGGAAGGGCTGCCGATGCTGCGCTACCGTACGCGCGACATCACGCACCTGATCCCCGGCCGCTGCGAGTGCGGGCGCACGAGCGTGCGCGTGGCCAAGATGCAGGGCCGCAGCGACGACATGCTTGTCATACGCGGCGTGAACGTGTTCCCCTCCCAGATCGAGGAGATCGTGCTGGGGACCGAGGGGATCGGTTCCCATTACGAGATCATCGTCAGCCGAAAGGACTACCTCGACGTGCTCGAAGTGCTGGTGGAGCCGCGCGACACCCGGTTCCTGGAGAAGTTCAGCGAACTCGAGCGGCTGGAAAACACGCTAAGGAACCGGCTCAGGGCCGCGCTGGGCATCGAGGCGAGGGTGCGCCTGGTCGAAGCCGCTTCCCTCAAACGCTTCGAGGGCAAGGCGAAGCGGGTCACGGACCTGAGGAACGATACGGAAAAATAAACTTTTTAACATAAGGTGATGAGATGCAAAAGGAACTGCTGCTGGGGAACGAGGCGATAGCGCTGGGCGCGAGGGATGCGGGCTGCCGCGTGGCCGTCGCGTATCCGGGGACGCCCAGCACCGAGATCACGGAGACCATCGCCCGCTTCCCCGGGGTGGACAGCGCGTGGGCGCCCAACGAGAAGGTGGCGATGGAAGTCGCCGCCGGGGCGAGCGTGGCCGGCGCGCGGGCGCTGTGCTGCATGAAGCACGTCGGGCTGAACGTGGCGGCCGACCCGCTCTTTACTTCGGCGTATACGGGCGTGAACGGGGGGCTCGTGGTCGTCGTGGCCGACGATCCGGGGATGCACAGCTCGCAGAACGAGCAGGACAGCCGCTGTTATGCGCTGGCCGCCCACGTACCCATGCTCGAGCCGGCGGACAGCCAGGAGGCCTACGACTTCACGCGGCTGGCCTTTACAATGAGCGAGCGCTTCGATACGCCGGTGTTCGTGCGCATCACGACGCGCATCGCGCACGCGAGGAGCCCGGTAATCCTTCGCGAAGCGGAAACGGCCAAGATGCGCGGCTACGCGAAGGACGCCGCGAAATACGTGATGATGCCGGCGATGGCCCGCGCGCGCCGCGTGGCCGTCGGGGAGCGCATGAAAAAGCTTTCGGAGTACGCTAACGATCTGCCGGCGAACGAGGAGTTTCAGGGAGACGGGACGGGGATCGTCGCGAGCGGGGTCGCGTACCGGTATGTGCGCGAGGCGCTGCCCAACGCCTCGGTCTTCAAGCCGGGCATGGTGCATCCGCTCCCGCTGGAGCGCATCCGCGCGTTTGCGCAAAAGACGGACAGGCTCTTCGTCGTCGAGGAACTCGGGCCTTTCATCGAGAACGCGCTCAAGGCGGCGGGCATCCCGGCTCAAGGCAAATCGCTTTTACCCGAATACGGCGAGCTGAGCGCGAACCTCGTCGCCGAAAAACTCGCTGGCGTATCCGTGAAGCATTCTGAGGCGCCGGAGCTGCCGGCCCGCCCGCCGGTGATGTGCCCCGGCTGCCCGCACCGCGCGGTATATTACCTTCTCAATAAGCTCGGGCTCACGGCGACCGGCGACATCGGCTGCTACACGCTCGGGGCGCTGCCCCCGCTTCAGGGCATCGACACCTGCCTGTGCATGGGGGCGAGCATCCCGATGGCGCTGGGCATGGAAAAGGCGCGGGGGAAGGACTTTGCTCGGCGCCTCGTCGCGGTGATCGGGGACTCGACCTTCGTGCACTCCGGCATCACGGGCCTTATCGAAGCCGCGTACGCGGGCGGGACGTTCACCGTGCTGATACTGGACAACGCGACGACGGGGATGACGGGCCACCAGAACCACCCGGCGACGGGTTACGACATACGGGGGGAAGCCGCCCCGCGGCTCGACCTCGAAGCGGTGGCGCGCGCGGCCGGCGTCAGGCACGTCCTGGTCGTGGACCCGTTCGACCTTCCGGCGCTGGAAGCGGCGCTGAAGGCCGAGACAGCGCGGGCCGAGCTTTCGGTCGTCATCGTAAGGAGGCCCTGCGCGCTCCTCGACAAAAAGGCGGCGCGCGCGCCGCTTGCGGTGCAGGAAGACGCCTGCCGGTACTGCAGGGCCTGCCTCAGGCTCGGGTGCCCGGCGATCGAGGACGCGGGCGGTTCGGTGAGGATCAACGCACAGCTGTGCAACGGCTGCGGGCTCTGCGCCGGTGTCTGTGCGTTCTCGGCCATCACGGGGGGAGGCGAACCGGCATGCGGATGACGAATATACTGATCGTGGGCGTCGGCGGCCAGGGCACTTTGCTGGCCAGCAAGGTGCTCGGCAACCTCGCGCTGCAGAAGGGGTGCGACGTGAAGGTCTCCGAAGTGCACGGCATGGCGCAGCGGGGAGGCAGCGTGGTGACCCACGTGCGTTTCGGCGAACGCGTGCACGCGCCCATCATCGGCGAAGGCGGGGCGGACTTTATACTGGCGTTTGAAAAACTCGAGGCGTTACGCTACCTGAACTACCTCCGCCCGGGCGGGACGGTGATCGTGAACGACAGGGAGATACCGCCCATGCCGGTCGTCATGGGCGCTGCCCGGTACCCGGACGATGTTCTTACCACGCTGGGGAAGAGCGCGGGGGGCCTCGTATGCGTCGACGCGACCGGTATCGCGCTGGAATGCGGGAACGCCCGGGCCATGAACGTCGTGCTGCTGGGCGTGCTCGCGCGGCGGCTGGGCGGGTCCGGGATGGACTGGACAGCCGCGCTGAAGAAAACGGTCAACCAGCGGTTCCTCGAAACGAACCTCGCGGCGTTTAAGCGGGGATATGCGTTCAGCCTGAAGCCTCCCGGGAACGACAGCCTTCAAAAAGAGGAGGAAGCGCGATGATCTGGAACCGCGCGCGCGAGTGCATGGACAGGCCGCAGCTCGGGCAGCTGCAAACGGAGCGCCTCAGGAACATGCTGGGCAGCGTCTACAAGAACGTGCCTTTTTACCGCGAAAAATTCCAGCAAAGGGACATCGAGATCTGCGACATCCGAACGACGGAAGACATAGGGCACCTGCCGTTCACCGTCAAGCAGGACCTTCGCGACAACTACCCGTTCGACATGTTCGCCGTGCCGATGTCGGAGATCGTGCGCATCCACGCGTCGTCGGGGACGACCGGCAAGCCCAGCGTGGTGGGCTACACGCAGAAGGACATCGCGACGTGGTCCGAGCTGATGGCGCGTACGCTGGTGTCGGCGGGCGCGCACCGGAACATGGTCGTGCAGGTCGCGTTCGGCTACGGCCTGTTCACGGGCGGCCTGGGCGTGCATTACGGGGCGGAGCGCATCGGCGCGTCCGTCGTGCCGGTCTCGGGCGGGAACTCGAAACGCCAGATCATGCTCATGCAGGATTTCGGCACGGAATTGCTGTGCTGCACCCCGTCCTACGCGCTGTACCTGGCCGAGACGATGGCCGAGGTGGGCGTCGATCCCGGGGACCTGAACCTGAAATACGGGGTGTTCGGCGCCGAGCCCTGGACCAACGCGATGCGCCGGGAGATCGAAGCCAAGCTCGGGATCCGCGCGACGGACATCTACGGCCTGAGCGAGATCATGGGGCCGGGCGTCGCGTACGAATGCGAGTTTAAAAACGGCCTGCACATCGCGGAGGACCATTTCATCGCCGAGGTCATCGATCCGGAAACGTTGGAGGTGCTCCCCGCCGGGGAAAAGGGCGAACTCGTCATCACGACGATCACGAAGGAAGGCATCCCGCTGGTGCGCTACCGCACGCGCGACATCACGGCGCTCGATCCGTCGCCCTGCCCATGCGGGCGTACGCACGCGCGGATCGGGAAAGTGCTGGGGCGCACGGACGACATGCTCATAATTCGCGGAGTGAACGTGTTCCCGTCCCAGATCGAGACCCTCCTCGTGGAGTTCGGCGAACTCGAGCCGCATTACCAGATCATAGTGGATCGCGTGGGCAACCTGGATTCCCTGGAAATCCGGGTCGAGGTGTCTGACGCCCTGTTTTCGGATGAGGTCCGGCGCCTCGAGGACCTGCAGAAGCTGATCGCGCGCGAGATACACTCGAGGCTGGGACTGAGCGCGCGCGTCAAGCTCGTGGAGCCCAGGACGATCGAGCGCAGCGAAGGCAAGGCGAAACGGGTGATAGATAAACGTGTGCTTTGACTTTGGCGAAAATACGTTTGGAGGGTATGCGCATGGTTAAACAGATATCGGTATTCATCGAGAACCGGAAAGGCCGGCTGGCCGAGCTGACGGGCTTGCTCCGCCAACACGGCATCGACCTGAAGGCGCTTTCCATTGCGGACACCACCAACTTCGGCATCCTGCGCTGCATCGTCGACGACCCGGATCAGGCGATCGGCGTCATCCGCGAGGCGGGGTTCACGGCCAACCTCACGGAGGTGCTTGCCATAGAGGTCCCGGACGTACCGGGCGGCCTGGCAGGCATACTCGATCTGCTCGCCGAAGCGGACATCAGTGTGGAGTATTTGTACTCGTTCGTGCGCACGCACGGCAAGAGCGCGCTGATCCTCTTCAGGGTCGAAGCGACCGAAAAGGCGAGGCAACTGCTTTTATCAAGGGACGTGAACGTCCTTACGGCCCAACAGGTATACGAACTGTAGGGATATCTCGGGGGTGGGACATGTGGCGGAGATCCGTCGAACGCATGTGATAATCGATTTAAACTGCTTTGCCAGGAACGTGGCGAACCTGAAGAATTCGCTCAGGCCGGGGACGATGCTCATGGCCGTAATCAAGGCCGACGGATACGGCCACGGCGCGGTGGAAACGGCGCGCACGGCGCTGCAAAACGGCGCCGAATGGCTGGGCGTCGCAACCCCGGACGAGGGGAGGGAGCTTCGCGAGGCGGGCATCACCGCGCCCGTGCTGGTGCTCAGCGGGGCGATGGAACAGGGGATGCGCACGGTCGTCAAGTACGACCTCAGGCTCACGGTATTCAACCTCGGCGGGCTCTGGCGCCTGGACGACGAAGCGAAACGCCAGGGCAAGCGCGTGAAGGTGCATTTGAAGGTGGACACGGGGATGAACCGCGTGGGCGTGCACAAGCCCAAGCGCCTCGACGACGTGCTCGAACGCATCAGGGCGTGCACGAACCTCGAACTCGAAGGGGTGTTCACGCATTTCGCGGCGTCGGACGAGGCGGACAAGGCCTATACGCTGCTCCAGGACCGGCGGTTCAGGGAGACGGTGAAGGCCATAGAAGAAAAAGGGCATTCGTCCCTGCTGTTGCACGCGGCTAACAGCGCGGCCATCCTGGACCTGCCCGAGACGCATCACGACATGGTCCGGGCAGGGATCGCGATGTACGGCTACTACCCGTCCGACGCGGTACAGAAGAAAGTCCCGCTTTCGCCCGTGATGAAATGGAAGACCGTGGTGCTGCACGTGAAGAAGATTCCTGCGGGGGAGCCGGTGAGCTACGGGCGCACGTTTACGACCAGCCGGGACACGTTCGTCGCTACGATACCCGTCGGCTACGGCGACGGGTACAAACGCCTCCTGAGCAACCGCGCCTACGTGCTGGTGCGCGGGAAAAGAGCCCCGGTGATCGGGCGCGTGTGCATGGACCAGACGATGATCGACGTAACGGACATTACGGACATCCTGCCCGGCGACGAGGTCGTGTTGCTTGGCCGTCAGGGCGACAAGAGCGTGACCGCCGACCAGATGGCCGAATGGGCCGAGACGATCAGCTACGAGATACTGCTTTCGGTCAGTCAGAGGGTGCCGAGAGTATACAAGGGCGGAGTGAACCCATGATGCGGCAGGACAAAGCGAGCATACGAATGAAATGCCGGGAGCGGCGCAAGGCCCTCCTGGCGCGCGAAAAGCGTTTCAATTCCCAGAAAATAGTGCAGCGGATACTTCAAAAAGACCAATTCGTCCACGCCGCGGTCATCATGATGTTCCTGCCCACGGAATACGAGCCGGACATCCATCCGCTGATCGAAAAGGCGATCGGCATGGGGAAGACCGTATGCGTGCCTTACTGCCTGCCCGAGAGGCAGATGGCGGCCGCGGTGCCCGACGACTGGACCGACCTTGGCGTGAACTGCTACGGGATCGCCGAGCCCGCCAAGGACCGGTACACCGTCATGGACCCTTCGGACATCGACCTGATCCTCGTGCCCGGCCTGGCGTTCGACAGCCAGTGTAACAGGCTCGGGCACGGCACGGGCTATTACGACCGCTTCCTCACCAGGTGCCGGCCGGACACAGTGAAGCTCGGCGTATGTTTCGAAACGCAGGTGTACAAGGAGATCCCGGCCGAGGACACGGACGTTCCGATGGACCTGGTCGTGACCGACATCACGACCTATATTCGCGTGCCTTGAAAGTATAAGGACGAATCGCCGCCCCAACCTTGTTTGGAAAGGCAGTTTATGGTAGACTTAGCCTAACAACCTGGAGGCGTTAAAAGCGTGAGGATCATTGCCGGAAGCGCGCGGGGACAGACCATAGAAACCCTGAAAGGGACGGGGACGCGGCCTACGACGGACAGGGTGAGGGAATCCGTCTTTTCGATACTGCAGCCGCGCCTGCAGGAGGCAAGGGTCCTGGACCTGTTCGCCGGTTCGGGCGTGATGGGGCTGGAAGCGCTCAGCCGCGGCGCCGCGCGCGCCGTTTTGGCGGACCGCAGCCCGGCCTGCGTCCGGTTGATCCGAAAAAACGCGGACAGGCTCGGGTTTGCCGGGCGGTGTACGGTGGTCCGGGGCGATTACAGGACCGTCATCAGGAAGCTGCAGGGCGGCGCGCGTTTCGACGTCGTGTTTTTAGACCCGCCCTACGGTTCCGGTGCCCTGCCGGAAGCCCTGGACGGTCTGTTTTCACGGGGGATTTTGGCCGAAGGCGCCGTAGTGGCCTGCGAACACGGCGTAGACACCGTAATAGAAGACGACGCGCAGACGCGTTATGCGGCGTGCGACCGGAGGCGCTATGGGAGCACGGGCTATACGTTCGTCACGGCGCGCTAAAGAGGGAAAAGGTTGAGAATCTGTGTATATCCGGGGAGTTTCGACCCCATCACTTGCGGGCATATGGACATCATCGAAAGGATCGTCGATATGTTCGACAGAGTCGTAATAGGCGTGCTTCAAAACAGAGAAAAACAGCCTCTGTTTTCATTGGACGAGCGTCTCGGGTACATTCGCCGCTGTACGCCAGGGTACGAAAACGTCGAGGTGGAGGCCTTCGACGGGCTTTTGGTGGATTTTGCGAGGGCGAAGAACGCGCTCTACATCGTCCGCGGGCTGCGGGCGGTATCCGATTTCGAATTCGAGTTTCAAATGGCGTCCATGAACAAAAAACTCTATCCCGAGGCGGAAACCGTTTTTTTGATGACCAACACGAAGTATTCGTTCCTCAGTTCCAGCATGGTGCGCGAGGTCGGCAGGTGGGGCGGGTGCCTTCGGGGGCTGGTCCCCGGCGAGATCCTCCCCGATCTTATGAAGCGGCTGAAGAATTCCCTGTGAGTCACAGATAATAGTAGGGGGTATTGCGTTTGAAAGTTCTTGAATTATTGGATTTGCTCGAGGAGGAAATCGAGAACGGAAGTTCCCTTCCCTTGACCGGCAAAAAAATACTGGACCCCGACAAGCTCCTGGACATCGTAGACGATATCCGCGAAGTCCTGCCGTCCGAGTTCAGGCAGGCCGAGATCCTAAAGCAGGAACGCGAACGCATCCTCGAAGACGCCCAGAAGGAGGCCGCGACCCTCGTTTCGGAAACGCAGGCGCGCCTGAGCAAGATGGTGACCGAGCACGAGGTCACGAAGCAGGCGTACCAGCAGTCGCAGGAGATCATCAATTCCAGCGAGGCCAACGCCCAGGAGATTCGCGACGGCGCGGTGGCGTACGCGGACGACATCCTCAGCGAACTGGAAAACTATATGCACCAGTACCAGACGGTGATCGCGGACTACCTGCAGCTCATTGGAAACAACCGCGAGCAGCTGAAACAGGGCACCTGATTCGCCGAAGAAAATTGTATTCCTTTCGCCTTAAGCGCAAGCGCAAAGCCCCGCTCGCGACGTTGCTGATCCTCTTTCCCGCAAAGCATAGCTTTGCGGGAATTTGTTCGGGCGGGGCTTTATCGGGGTTGCGCGTGTAAGGCTTCACGGGGGGATGCCCCGGCAGGCTGCCCGGCGGAGATGTCAGCGCAGGCCGTCGAAGCGGACCGCGGATCGCCTTGTTTGCTCCGATGCGTTATGCCGGGAAAGGATGTCGAGCGCCCGTGCAAAGACCTGTGCGCTGCCCGTGAACTGCATCCGCACGCCTTCCGCAAGGTACTTTTTCCCGCGCACCTGCGCATGGCGGTGGATATGGTGCTCCACGTCGGCCCTGCCGTAAGGCACGGTCAGTTCGTAGTGGCGCTCGCTGGCGAACAGCACGTCTTCCATGCGCTGCAACAGCTGGTCGAGGCCTTTTTTATGCAACGCGGAGATCATCACGCTGCGTCCGTTCTCGCCGGGGAGCTTCTCGTCCAGCACCGCGTCCATCTTGTTGTACACCGTGACGACCGGCGTGTCCCTGGCGTCCAGGGACCTTAGCACTTCCTCCGCGACGCGGCGCTGCGCATGGCAGGACGGCGAGGACGCGTCCACGACGTGCAGAATCAGCTGCGCGCGCACCGCTTCTTCGAGCGTGGACCTGAACGCCTCGACCAGGTCGTGGGGCAGCTTGTCGATGAACCCGACCGTGTCGGTGATGAGTGCGGGCCGGCCGGATGGGAGCGCGATGCGCCGGGTGGTCGGGTCGAGCGTGGCGAAGAGCTTATCCTCCGCCGTGGCGCCGCCGCCGCTGAGGGCGTTGAAGAGCGTGCTCTTCCCGGCGTTGGTGTATCCGACCACGGCCACGGTCGGCACGCCGGTCTTTTCCCGTTTCCCGCGGCGCAGATGCCTCTGCTCCTTCACCAGCGCGATCTGTGCCTCCAACTCGTGGATGCGGCGCCTGATCCGCCGCCTGTCTATCTCCAGCTTCTTTTCGCCCGGCCCGCGCGTGCCGATCCCGCCGGTCTGCCTCGAGAACCGCAGCCCCATCCCCTGCAGCCGGGGGAGGCGGTACTTGAGCTGCGCGAGTTCGACCTGGGCGCGGCCTTCGTGGGATCGGGCGCGCGCGGCGAAGATGTCCAGTATCAGCGCGGTGCGGTCGACGACCTTCACGCCCAGCGTTTCCTCCAGGTTGCGTATCTGTGTGCCCGAGAGTTCGTCGTCCGCTATGCACACCGTCGCGCCGAGGTCGCTGCAGATATGGGCGAGCTCGTTCACCTTGCCCTTGCCGAAGTAAAAGGCGGGGTCCACCTGCGCCCGCGCCTGCGTATGCGCGCACAGCACCGCGGCGCCCGCCGTGCGCGCAAGCTCCGCGAGCTCCGCGAGCGAATCGGGGGCGTCGCCGTTTTGTTTCAAACCGATGAGCACGGCGCGTTCTTCCCCCGGCGCCTTAAAAAGAGGCGTATTCGCCTTCATGAGCGCGGCGTCCGTCTCCCTGATCCGGCGCATGAGGCCGGAAAGCGGAAGCGCAAAAAGCGAATCCGCGCTGTGAATCTCTATGTTGGTGCCGTCGGGCGTAATCAGCGCGGCCTGCAGGCCCGTAAAAGCCCCGTTTTCGGCGATGCCCAGCGCGCACATGGCGTCGAGCCGGCTCGTTTTGAGCGTGTTGACGTCGATCCCCGAGAGGTCGGGCGTCCCCATCGGGTGGGTGTGGATGCACCTTACGCCCGACAGCCGCGTTTCCCTGCGCAGGAGCTGCAGCTGCGGGAACCTGACGGCGGCGGCGTCCCCCACCGAAACGTCCAGCACCGTGCCGTCCCGGCCGAGGGAGACGGCGACCTCCTTCTTTATCGAATGACTCAGTTCGATGAGTTCCCCGGCGAGCGCGGCGGGCAGGAATTCGTCGCGCCCCGCGCGCATGCCGTATACCGCGTCCAGTCTTTTGAGCAGGCTCTCGCGTATGTTCGCGGTGTTTCCGTTGACCAAACCGTATCCTCCTACAATCTGTTAAGCGTGTTTCCTACCCCTATGGTAAACCTTTTGCCGCGCGATGGCAAGACCGTGGCGTCCCGGGGCCGCAGCCCCATTTGGGAGGCTTTTGATCACGGTGCGGCGGGGCGCGCTTGAGCCTGCCAAAAAAAACGGTTCATGGTACGGCGGGGCGCGCTGACACGGTTTGTTCCTTGAACAATCATGGTCTTTGCATTATGATGAATGCATACATGCAGGGGCTGCGTACGGGCAAGCACAAACGGAGGCTTGGGCCTTATTGCGCGCCCTTTCAAGGAGATTTGCCATGTCCTGTCTTGTCTTTCCCAGCGTTTCCGTCATCGGCCTCGGCCTCATCGGCGGTTCGATCGCCCGGGCGATCCGGCACCGTTTCCCCGAGACCAGGATCACCGGCGTCAACACGAGCCCGGGCGCGCTGCGCGCTGCGGTCGCCGAGGGCGTCGTCGACCGGGCCGTCCTCGCCGGGGGCGCCGGGTTTTGCCTGGCCGCCGACGCGGACCTCGTCGTCGTGAGTACGCCCATCGACGCCGCCGTGCCCTGTCTGGACGCGCTCGCGCCGCTTCTCAGAAAAGGCGCCGTCGTCACCGACGCGTGCAGCACGAAGTCCGCTATCATGGCGCGGGCGCGCCGCCTTAACGCCCGATATCCGGATTTCTGCTTCGTTGGCGGGCACCCGATGGCAGGCAGCGAAAAGGCCGGATTTTCTGTATCCGGCAGACACCTGCTGGAAAACGCCGTGTATCTGCTGTGCCCGCCGAAGGACGACGCGATGCACCTTTCGGCCCTGAAAAAACTGGAAGGGTACCTAAGGGACCTCGGCGCCCTCCCGCTTGCCGTACCGGCCGACGAGCACGACCTGTACATGGCCGCGATCAGCCATCTTCCGCACGTGGCGGCGGCCGCGCTGGTTAACACTGCCCGCGAAAAGGAAAACGATGCGGGCGTGTTGCGTACGCTGGCCGCGGGCGGATTCAGGGACATCACGCGCATCGCTTCGAGTTCGCCGCGGCTGTGGCGCAGCATTTCCTTGAGCAACAGGGAGCGCCTGCTGCAACTTCTCCGCGATTACGTAGGCGGCCTCGAAACGTTTTGCGGCGCGCTGGAAAAAGGGGACGCGCGGGCGGTCGAGGAATTCTTCGCCGGCGCAAAGGCCTACCGCGAATCGTTTGCAGCGTGGGACAGGGCAGTCCACGCGACGCTGTATGAACTGTCGCTGGACGTGGAAGACAGGCCGGGCGTGGTGGCAGGGGTCGCCGGCCTGCTGGAAAACCGGGGCATCAACATCAAAAACCTGTATATTGCGGAAAGCCGCGAGATGGAGGGCGGATGCCTGCGCCTCGCCTTTTCGAGCCGGAGCAACCGCGACCGCGCCGCCGAAACGCTGTCCACGGCGGGATACCGCGTATACCGTGAGCCGGACTGACGTTTTAAACGCATCCGCGATATCTCTTGTACGGCCCGCAGGCAACCGACCCGGGCCGTTCGGCGTTTTTGGACGCGGCCTGCGCGTGCCCGTTACACATTTTTCCGCCCGATGGCGGTGTGGACGACGCCTGCGCGTAAAAGCGTTTTTGTTACCAAAATTTACCTAGAAAATATAGTTCCCAAATCTAAAAATTTTTCCTACTTGTAGTTTGTTTCACCGCTGGGCAGATTAATAGTGAACGGACACAAAAGGAGGTGAATCGGATTGTCCAGTGACAACAATAAAAACCGATACAGTGGCAGAGACGGCAGCAAGTACAGCGGGAAAAACGGCGCCCAACGCCGCAGCGGTGAAGGCAGTGGATACGAAGACAGCGGCAATAAGGGCAGCAAATACAGCGGCAGCTACTGGGACGACAGGGACCGAAGCGAATTCGCGCACGAAATCGGCTTCGAAGCGGAGAGCTTCAGAAACTCGTATGCGCAGCAGGACCGTTCGGTCACGCATGATTACGTCGACGCCCAGCAGCAGCTTGTGAATCAGCAGAAGAGAAACAAAAACAGAACCCGATGAACCGGCCCTGTCACACAGCATCTCTGGCGGTTAAGCCTCCGGTTTGTCGCTCCGGTCGGTTGAAACGGCGCGATTCGCGCCGTTTCTTCCTGATCCTTGCATGCGCGCGTTTGCCTGTATGCGGCCCAAAAGTCCCATAATACGGGCGACTATTCCACGTGGATGACCTCGACCGGGCAGTTGTCCGCGGCCTCCTGTGCCATATCGGCCGCCTCCTCGGGCACTTCGTCCACGTATACCTCGGCCAGCCCGTCGTCAGCCATCCGGAAAACTTCGGGGCAGGTCGACGCGCAGAGGCCGCAGGAGATACATCCGTCTCTGTCGATTGAAGCTTTCATTTCGACACCTCAAAAAAATATTTTTTTTGCGAACGCGGGGGTGCGGGTTTTGCCAATTCTGCCCGATCCGGCGGAAAACGACGAATGAAGCGAAAAACGGGTAAGCGCCGTTTATGACCCGATCGGCCATCAAGCGTATTTTTCGTAAAAACGCGTCCTCTTATTCAGGATAACATGAGTCAGGCCGGTTATTCCAAGTTATAAAAAAAATCCCTCGTGTTTTTTCCATCTGGGCGGACAAATTATTACAGACATGAGATCCCATTACATTTTAGTAAGCAGGTGATGAACATGGCAAGAAGAAAAAGCAAAGAGAATCGCGAGACCCGGGAAGCGCTGAACAGGATGAAATTCGAGGTGGCTGGCGAAGGAGGCGCACGCAGCGGCCGACGCGAGGAAGCGCCGTCGAACGGCCCCGTAAACGGCGAAATCGTGCGCCGAATGATTTTCGAACAGCTAAGGAAGCTGCAGGACGACCGGTCCGGCGGCCGGCCGTGATACTGGAACGACGCGAAAAAAACCGCCGCTTTATGTGCGGCGCATAGGATGAAAAACGGCGCGGGCCGCGCCGTTTTTCGCCGTTCTCGGCCCTGAAAGAATTTTTGCGCGGGGCCTTTATTTTGGATTACGGGAGCCGTCGAAATGCGCGTAATACAGGCCAAATCGCAGGAACGAGTGGCAGAAGGGCCGGTGAAACTATATAATGGTTTCAACTAAGCCGCCTGAAAGGATGGGACAGGATGAAAACGTTTTATGAGCTCGACCCTGCCACCGCCGCCGGAGTCCGGTATATCCTCTTCGACATAGACGGGACCATCACTACTGGGGGGAAGGTCACAGCCACGGCGTACGGCGCGCTCTGGCGGCTCCACGACGCGGGGTACCGCCCGATACCGGTCACCGGCCGGCCCGCCGGCTGGTGCGACCTGATCGTCAGGCAGTGGCCGGTCGTCGCGGTCGTGGGGGAGAACGGGGCCTTCGTGTTCCATATTTCCGGCGGCCGGCTGTGCCGTTATACGCATCCCAACGCCGCTCCCGAAGGGTTCCGCGAAAAGCTGGACGGCATATTAAGCGCCGCAACGCAAAAGGTGCCCGGGTGCCGCGCCGCGAAAGATCAGCCCTACAGGCTCTACGACCTGGCCATCGACTTCAACGAAGACGCGCCGCTCCTTGGCCTCGAAGCCGCGGAGAAGATACGGGCCTTATGCGCCGAGATGGGCGCGGAGGCCAAAATCAGCTCGATCCACGTCAACGCCTGGTTCGGAAGGTACGACAAGCTCTCCACGGCGCTCTCTTTCCTTCGCGAAACGGGCGAAACGCGCCCGAAGGAGCGCGTCCTTTTTCTGGGCGATTCGCCCAACGACGAACCCATGTTCGAATATTTCCCGATTAGCTGCGGCGTGGCCAACATCAGGCGCTTCGCCCCGAAAATGAAGCACCTTCCCGCCTACGTCGCCCCGCGCGAAGGCGCGGATGGGTTTGCGGACGCTATCGCCCATTTCCTTTCGGTATGCGGGCAAAGCGCGCCCAACGACGCGGGATGAAAACCTCCGTATAGTATGCCGCCCGAATCGCCTTTTTTACCGGCCCAATACAGGATTCGACGGATTTATTGGCATTTACTGAATCGGCTTGGCGGTTAGCGAAAAAACCGTTTGCTATAGGTTTGTGCTGTTGATAAAGAAGAGTGACGGGATCATGGAAAAGGAGATAGGTAAAATGAGGGTCTCAGGTTGTTTCAAGGGGCAAAGCGAGATCCTGCCCTACATCAGGAGATATGAGATAGCCGCGGAGCAGGATGAGATCGAAAAAAGGTTCTGGGCGGGCGTGCACAAGGAGATCGTGCAGATCAGCAGCGCGCCGCCGGACATAAGGGAAAGGTCCAGGGAATGGCTGATAAACAACGGCTTTTCCACGGGCGCGTGACGGATCCGAACGACGATCGAGGACCGGGGGCTATTTGGCCGCGCGGTCCTTTTTTATTTGTGGGTGCGTCCAGGCCGCTTTGTTAAGGTGAAGGCCGTCCGGCGTGCGCGGCATACTTGCGGCAAAATAGCGCAGACTATGACAAAAAGGATGCGGGGGTAACAACAATGGACGGCGTCGAAGAGAGGAACAAGCGCCTCAAGAAGAAGGAAGACAATTTGAAGGATCAATCAGCCGAGGAAAATGACGGCCGGCCGGGCGGCGTGACGGGAATGCCCGAAAACGTCAGGGTGGTCTACAGCGAAGAACATATTAGAAAAGACGGCTGAACGCCAGTCGGGGGGCCTCGGGCATTCCCCCTGCGGATAGAGGGGGACCGCGAAAATAGCGATCGTATGACACTATATCGCTGGCTCGGACTCGATCTCGTGCTTCAATATCTCGTCGATCTTCTTCTCGATCTTGTCGATGTCGAAATCAGCTTCTTTTTTTATGCTCTTGCGCAGCATAGGCCCGATCTGCAGGATGTCGTCCCGGATGTCCTTGAGCAGGTTCAGGGCCGCGGCGGCCTCCATCTCCTCGCGCGGGACCGCGACCATGTTGGCCAGTATGGAGTTATCGGTCCTGGACGCAACGAGGGGCGTCTTGATATCTTCGATGTACACGAGCGTGCGCCTGCCGGGGCCGCGGTCGTCCTCGATCGGCTCGAGATACACGATCTTGTCGGAACGCGCGAACTTGCCGTATCCCAAGGGCACCATGATGTTTTCCCTGACTTCCATTCTGATCACCAAGTATAGATTTTCCAACGGCGGTTGAAATATTCGACGGCGGCGTCCGGGCCAGGAACGCCAAAACGGTAAAAAAGAACGGGCGGCCGGGAAAGCCTATTTGCGATTTAAGCAGGTTAGGCGGCATCTTGGCGTATGCGGTATTGACATATCCTGGAAGCAAATGATAAGTTTAGCACGTAAAAATCTAAAAAAAGGAGGATCGTACCTATGGACGCACCGGGTAGAGGCATACTCAAAATCACCAGCATCCTGTTCATCATCTTCGGCGCGATTGCCACGCTGTTTTCCCTGCTGGCGATCTTCGGCTCATCGCTGGTGACCGCCGTGGGCGGGGTGGTCGGAGTTTTGGGCGGCACGCTGTTGATCGGCAGCATACTCATGATCGTCGTGAGCGTACTCGAACTCATCGTCGGCATCATGGGATACAAAAAGAGCGACGACCCGTCGCAGGCCAATTTCTTCATCGTTATAGGCATCGTACTTTGCATACTCGCGCTTGTCAGCATGATATTGTTTTTCCAGGTAACAGGACTCATTGGATTCGTTTTGCCGATACTTTACATCGTCGGCGGCTACATGAACAAAGGCGCAACCGCGAGGTAAATACGAGAAAACCAGTGGCATATGGAAAACCGTACGAGAGGCAGGCGCTATGGCGTCTGCCCTTTTGCTGCTGGAAACCGGCGCGTTTTTGCCGGCCCTGAGTATCAGCAACAAAAAAATGGCCTCCCGTAAGGAGACCATTTCAGGGGTAATGACTATGCTTCGTTGACGTTCACAGCCCTCAGCCGGGAACTGTTCTTCGGGTCTGGTTCGGTATCAAAGGTTACTTTCTGGCCTTCTGAAAGAGATCTCAAACCTGGCGCATTGATTGCCGTGAAATGTACGAACACGTCTCCACTGCCATCGTCATTTGAAATGAATCCGAATCCTTTGTCGATGTTAAACCACTTTACAGTACCTGTATTCATTCAAGGTACCTCCTAAAAATTACTGTATTCCGTACAAATAAAAATACATATTTCCGTAAACCATCAAATGAAGAATGACTTACAAAAATATGCGAATCAATCAGTACATTGAGAATACTTAAACATAATACCATGCGGTCCCCGAAATGTCAAATCTCGACGCCCGGGTGTTGATCACCAATCGAAAAGACGCTGACAGGAACTGGAACGGCGAAATAAGGAAACGTGTGCCGCTTGGTAGCTTTTGCTTTCGTGTGCGACAGGGAAGGAAAGCCCCGGGGAATCCCCCAAAAAACATGCATAATCCTGTTGCCATTGCAAAAGCTATCGAATGGAGGTGAACAAAATGATACAGCTCAGCCAGAAAGAAAGATTCCTTTTGGAAGACCTGAAGAACCAGGAAGAGATTTGCGTGGCAAAATACAAATACTATTCCGAACAAACGCAGGACACCCAGCTGAAGCAACTTCTGTCGTCGATTTCCACAGAGGAGCAGCATCATTATGACATGGTGAACCAAATGCTTCAGGGGCAGGAGCCCAATATGAGCCACCCGCAGCAACCGCAGCAGAGCCAGCAGCAGCAGAGCCAGCAGCAGCAGGGCCAGCAACAGCAGGGCCAGCAACAGCAGGGGGGCATGTTTGCTAAGGGCAGCGCGAACGACAAGATCCGTTGCAACGATCTTTTGTCTACGGAAAAATACGTCTCAGGGGCATATGACACGACCATATTCGAGGCGGTCAACCCAACGGTGAGGCAAGCGCTGCAGCATATCCAAAAAGACGAACAACAGCATGGCGAGAAGGTTTTCCAATACATGCAATCCCACGGCATGTACCAGGTACATTAGCGCCCGAACAGGTTTATTGCCATACCAATTGCGCAATGGAAGAACTCCGAAAATCTTGTTTTCGGAGTTCTTTATAGGAGAAGGGCGTATCGGACTACGGTATATCGTCTTTTTGCTTCCTTACGGGCAATCCGTTCTAAATATGCAATATGTCTCCCGTAAACTGTACGAAGCAACGTTCCTTCAAGCAATGCTTCATCTCGCAGATTGCCGTTATACCCGTGCAATGCAGGGGAACGACTTTTTGAATCTTTATAGCCGCCATATGGCCGATCGTCATTTCGATCCGCAGAGGGGTCGCTGTTCCCAGATGCATGCCGGCGACGAGGGCATGAATGCTTCGGCCGGGAAAGCATTTCATCACGTGTTTTAGGCAATTGATTACACCGGGATGACTGCATCCCAAAAAGACGGTGAGGCCTTCGTCCGTTTCTACCACCAGCATCTGTTCGTCAGAGAACACGTCGGGCACAATACCTTCCGGCTTGTCGATAAAAAAGCCCTTCGGCGCATCTTCAAACTCCGTCGTGCGGGGTATTTCGGTTAAAATATGCACGCCGGGAAAGGGGTTGAGCGCTTTCCGGTTATAGACAAGGCTTTTTTCGATGCCGGGATGCCCGGCGAGGGTCCAGGGGATCCCGATGTCCACATACTCATGACGATGCAGCTTACAACGCTTGCGGAATGCCTGAGGATGTGCGAATATCGGGGGATATTCTCCTGTTGCGGGAAAATGAACCAGCCCACCGCAATGGTCATAGTGGCCGTGGCTGAGCACGATGCAATCCGCGCTTTTTAGATCGATCCCCATGGCGGCGGCGTTACGGAGATAAACGGACGACTGTCCGGTATCGAACAATATTTTCTTCCCGTCATGCTCTATGAAAAGAGACAGCCCGTGCTCGGCTTTAAGCCCTCTCTTCGTTACGATATCGTTTGTTAGGATCGAAACCTTCATATTTCATCAACGCCTGTTATGAACATATGTCCGCAAACAAATTAATTGCATGATAACACCGAAATGGCCGTGTGTCAAATTTTAGAATGTTTTGCGGCCGCACCGTATAAAAAGGGTTCTTTCAGAACGCTTCCCCGTGAAGCCGCCGAAAGGTCATTCCGCTTTTTTTGTCCCGTATATGCCGCAAGCTTTCCTCACGCACTTGCAGTTCAGGATACGGCGGTTGCTGTCTGTTTCAAACTGCAAAAACACGAGCCGAAAAAAGCGGGGATTAAAAAAAGGTAATTGACATATGCCCATAATGCGGTTATGATGATTATGGACATAAGCTAACAATATCCCGGTCAAGCTATTACTATTATATGAAAGGGGATCGAAACCTATGAAAATCGCAGTATCCGCAACGGGGAACACGATGGAAAGCCGGATGGACCAGAGGTTCGGAAGGGCGGCGAGCTTCATCGTCGTGGAAACCGAAACGATGGATTTTAAAGCCGTCGACAACGCGGCCGCGGCGTCATCGGGCGGCGCCGGCATCTCCGCTGCCCAGATGGTCGCGGACACGGGCGCTGAGGCGGTCGTTACCGGCAATGTCGGGCCCAACGCCATGAACGTGCTCAAAGCGGCGAATATCGCAATATACAGAGGGAGCGCCGCATCCGTAAAGGAAAACGTGGAACTGTTCAAGCAGGGAGCGCTCGATAAAATCGGCACGAGCGGCCCGGCGCATGCCGGCATGGGAGGTAAGGCATGAAGCTCGCCGTGCTGAGCGGAAAGGGAGGGACCGGCAAAACGACGGTGGCCGCGAGCCTCGCCGTCACGCTAGGGAATGTCCAGTACGTCGACTGCGACGTGGAAGAGCCCAACGGCGCGCTGTTTTTGAATCCGGAAATCAAGCATGTGACGCCCGTTAGCGTGCCCGTGCCCGTGGTCGATGAAGCCAAATGCATCGGTTGCGGCGCATGCGCCAAAGCGTGCCGTTTCAACGCGATGGCGGTTGTCAAGGGCCGGGTGCTCATATTTCCCGAAGTCTGCCACCACTGCGGCGCGTGCGTGATCGCCTGCCCGCAAAAAGCAATTTCCGAAATCGAAAGAGAGATCGGGGTCGTGGAATCGGACGCGGACGGCTTCTTCCTGCAGGGCAGGCTCAACATCGGAGAGCCGATCACGATACCGATCATACAGCAGTTGAAGCGGTCGGTGAGAAACGATATCCCGGCGATACTGGATTGTTCTCCCGGCGCTTCCTGCACGGTGGTGCAGACCATCGATGGCTGTGACTACTGCATATTGGTGACGGAGCCTACGCCCTTTGGCCTTCACGATCTGAAGATCGCGGTCTCGCTGGTTAGAAAAATGGGTATCCCTTTCGGCGTCGTGATCAACAAGGCCATGCGGGAGGATCGAAGCATACCGTCATACTGCAGAAAAGAGGGCATCGACGTGTTGATGGAACTCCCGTATATGCGCGAGATAGCCGAAAACTATTCCAAAGGCGTACTCCCCGTATGTGACGGAGGATGGAGAGACGAATTTGTCCGACTGTACGACAGGGTCAGGGGAGGATTGGCGTCATGAAGCAGATCGTGTTCATCAGCGGAAAGGGAGGAACGGGGAAAAGCACGATCGTGGCTTCGCTAAGCCTGCTCGTGCACGACAAGATCATGGCGGACTGCGACGTCGACGCGCCCAATCTGCATCTGTTGCTCAAAGGAAAACGGCTGCAACAGGACGATTATTTCGGCGCGGAAGAAGCTTTCATCGATCCGGCCAAATGCATATCCTGCGGCCTTTGCAGGCGGGTATGCCGGTTCGACGCCATATCGGAGGCCATCGAAATACTGCCGATGAAGTGCGAGGGATGCGGGGCGTGCGAGTTGGCCTGTCCCACGGGCGCGATCTCGCTCAGGGAAGTGAAGACCGGCGAAACCTACGTGGACAGCACCGTGCGCGGCACTTTCTCCCACGCGCTGCTTGACATCGGCGCGGAGGGCTCGGGGAAGCTGGTGACCGAGGTCAAGGAAAACCTTTACGGCTGTATAGACGGCGAAAAATGGGCGATCGTGGACGGGTCGCCCGGGATCGGATGCTCCGTCATCGCTTCCATCACGGGCGCGGACGCAGCCGTCGCGGTGTGCGAACCTACAAAATCCGGGGAAAGCGACCTTGAAAGGGTGCTGGAGGTCGCGCGGCATTTCGGGATCCCAGCATACGTATGCATCAACAAATATGACCTGAACACAGGCATTACGGCCCGGATCGAATCGAATTGCGAAAAGAACGGCTTCCCTGTGATCGGCAGGATCCCGTTCGAACCCCGGATCGTCAAAGCGCTTCAGTCGTTTCAGACCCCTGTTGAGGCAAAGATAGAGAATGTGGCCTGCGAGATCGAACGGTTATGGGCCAGGCTGGAAGCGGAGCTTGCGCCAGCGAATCGATGAGGAGGATCAGGATGCTTATTGCAATTGCGACCGACGGCGGGCATGTGTCCGCGCACTTTGGCAGATGTTACGCTTACACGATGGTGGATATCAAAAACGGACGCGTTGTGAAACGGGAACGGCTGACCAATCCCGGCCACGCACCGGGCGCGATACCGGAGTTCCTGAACGCAAAAGGAGCCGAAACGGTCGTTTGCGGCGGCATCGGCACGAGGGCAAAGGAACTGTTTGAACAGTACGGCATTGAGATCGTGGCAGGGATCGACGATACGGTCGAAAACGTGATCGACAGCCTTGTGCAGGGGAAGCTGGCCGGAGGGGAAAGCCTGTGCAGGCCGGGCGCGGGACGCGGATACGGCATCGGGAAAACAGAATGCGACCATGCCCATGAATAAACCTGAAAGGAGGTCGATGTCATGCCAGGAGGAGACGGAACGGGCCCGCTTGGACAGGGCCCCATCGTAGGCGGTGGTGCCGGAAGGGGCAGAGGCACGAGAGGCCGTATGGGCGGCAATATGGCCGCCGGGCCGAGCGGATCGTGCGTTTGCCCGCAATGCGGCGAAGAAGTACCGCATCAGCGGGGGTTGCCCTGCAGCGATTCGACCTGTCCGAAATGCGGCGCAAAAATGGTGAGAGGCCGGTGAGCCGCAACGTATGCGAGAAAGAGGCAGGGAGGCGAGAATAATGCCAGGAGGAGACGGAACGGGACCCATGGCAATGGGCCCGTTAACCGGAAGAGGTTTGGGATACTGCAGAGGGTTTACGAGGCCCGGGTATACGAATGCCGGATTTGGTATGAGACGGGGCAGAGGCCTTCGCGGGATGTTCCGGCCTTTCGGGTTAAGAAGGTTTGCCGCGCGCGGCGGCCGCATGAGAAGGTATTAACTGAAAATAATGAAGGAGGTAATAATATGCCGAGAGGAGACGGAACGGGACCCATGGGAATGGGGCCGATGACCGGGAGAGGCATGGGCTGGTGTGCGGGCTATGCCGCGCCCGGGTATACTAACTTCGGGTACGGCATGGGACGCGGCCGGGGCTTTCGGAGGATGCGCTATATGGCCGGCCCGGGCTGGGCGCGCTATGGTGCCTACGGATTCGCACCTAACGCCTATCAGGGCCCGGTGTCCGAAATGGACGAAAGGGACGTCCTGCAAAACCAGGCCGATTTCCTCGAAAGAGAACTCGAGCAGGTACGCCAAAGGCTGAAAGGCCTTAAGAATGACGATTAATTGCAGACGATTAATTGCAATGGAAGCGAAGCCAACCCGTCCCATTTTTTGTTACACACGTTAAGATGACAGACGGCCAAAATTCCTGGATGGAGTTTCATTTGAAATCTCCATCCAGGGTGTTTATTCATCGATAAAACAGAACGAGGGGCGCTGAAAAACTGTAGAGAAGGAATACGATTTATGATAGTATTCGGCCCAGTGCCGTCAAGACGCCTGGGGCAAAGCCTTGGCATCAACAATATCCCGCCCAAAACATGCTCGTATTCGTGCGTGTATTGCCAGATCGGCCGGACAAACCGCATGCGGGCGGAAAGATGCGAATTCTATAAACCCGAAGCGGTATTTGCGCAAACGGAAAAGAAACTTACTGATCTTGGAGACGAAAGGGTGGACTATCTCACGTTCGTTCCCGACGGCGAGCCGACGCTCGATATCAATCTGGGGCGGCATATCGATTCGACGAAACCGTTCGGGATCAGAATCGCGGTCATCACCAACGCATCGCTGTTATGGATGGACGACGTTAAGGAAGACCTGCAAAAGGCGGACTATGTATCCGTAAAGATCGACGCGGCCGACCATCGTGGCTGGAAGGAGACGGATCGCCCGCACGGCTCGCTGACGCTGAAAAAGGTTTTGCGCGGGGTGACAGATTTTGCGAAGCGGTTCGAAGGCACGCTTGTTTCGGAAACGATGCTGGTGAAAGGGTATAACGACGATAGCGGGCAAATAAAAGAGACCGCCGCTTTAATAAGGGGGATCGGTCCCACAAAAGCGTATCTGCTCGTCCCGACGAGACCGCCCGCGGAAACGGGCGTGCTCAGGCCGACGGCGGAGTCGTTGCGAAACGCGTACGATGTTTTTCGTCAAAACGGCCTGCAAGCGGAATGCGTCACGGGAAAAGAAGACGACAGCTTCTATTTTTCGGACGATGTCGTGAGCGATCTGTTGAGCATCACGTCTGTGCACCCCATAAGGGAGGACGTTGTTGTGGCATTGTTGGAAAAGCGGAATCTAAACAAGTCGGTTATCGACCGGCTGGTCGAAAAAAAACTGATCGGCAAGTACGTATTCGAAGGGGAAACCTTCTACAAAAGGAATATCTGAAGCATGACGCCGGGAGTTGCCGAAAAATCGGGGGCAAGAACCGCGTCCTGCCCCCGAATCGGCGTATGCGCCCGCAACAAAGTTTAACCGCGCTTTAACTGTTTCCTTCTTTTCCCAAGCCCATCGGCCGCGATCATGGCGTGCGCGAGGCTTTCCGCAGTCACTTCGAAACAGTGGTTGTGGGCGAGCGAGCCGGGTCCGGTGACCTTTTCGGCGAACTGCATGATCTTGTCCCTGTCCGCGTTCTTCACGTTCAGGTCTTCGAAACAGACCGGGAGCCCCACTTCGACCAGGAAGTCCACTACCCGGTAGATTTCGGACACGGGGAGGTCTTCATCCAGGCACAGCTGAGTGACGATCCCGAACGATACTTTTTCCCCGTGATAAAAATCGTGCGTCTCGTGGAAGAAAGGAAGATCGTTCCCGATCGCGTGCGCGCTGCCCAGGCCGCCGCTCTCGAAACCGAGCCCCGACATCAGGATGTTGGCCTCGACACATTTTTCCACCGCCGGGGTAACGGCCTGAAGCTCGACGGCGCTTTTTGCCTCGACGCCGAATTCGAGCAACGTGTCGTAGCACGCTTTGGCGATGGCCATGACGGCGACGGGCGGGAGTCCTCCGGCACAGGTAACGGAACGTCCTTTGAAGGATGCCTCCGCTTCGAGCCAGGTTGCCAGGGCGTCCGCCATGCCGGAAATGAAATAACGCGCCGGCGCTTTCGCGATCACGCCCGTATCCACAAGGACGATATCCGGGTTGAATTTCCACATGTCGAATCCAAGGCAGTCGCCCTCGTCATTGTACCAGACAGTCAAGCCGCTTGTAGGGGCGTCCGTTCCCGCGATAGTAGGGACGCTGAGCATGGGAAGGTCCAGTGCGGCAGCCGAACCCTTTGCGCAGTCCAGCACCTTCCCTCCGCCGCAGGCAATGATCACCTCGACGTTATTGGCCTTCGCGATGTCGGCAAACTCCGCGCTCATATCGTGGGTGCATTCACCCGGGAACACCTTCTCAACGAAATCGACACCCTCCTTCTTGAGGCTGGGCACCACAATGTCCTTGACAGCAGCTTTGGCACGTTTTCCCCAAACGACCAGCGCTTTCTTTCCGAACAGGCCTGCATAACGTCCTATGTCGTTGAGTACGCCCTTGCCCTGAATGTACTTCCTCGGTGCGATCATTGAATACTGCATTTCTGTTCCCCCTTTTCAGGTTAACGTGTCTGTATGTGTCTAAACAACATCTCGTTTTCATTTTATATCACATTTGCTCAATTGTACATGTCGAATATTCAAGTATTTTCCACTTACGTCGGGGCGGGCCTTTTCTTCACAAATCGATTAATTGACGAAACAGAAGCAACAGGGAATGAACCCGCGGCGGCCTGAACGATGAGATACCTGATCATCATCGGCCATTTGAACCGATTTTCATGTTATAATTCAATCGAGAAGAATAAACAGTGGTGGAGGAAGACGCCTATTGAACGTCCTTACGCATAAATTAAAAGAAGTTTCGTTTGCTGTGCTTCCGATTACCGTAATCGTAATGCTCCTGAATATTACGGTCGCTCCCGTGGAGATCACGTTTATTTTCCGTTTCCTTCTGGGTGCGCTGTTGATCGTACTGGGCCTGTCCATTTTCCTCTTCGGTGTCGATCTGGGCATTACGCCTATCGGAAAGGAAGTCGGCACGTCGCTGATCAAGACCAACAAATACTGGATCGTTGCCGTTGTCGGTTTTTTGCTTGCGTTTTTCGTCTCTTTGGCCGAGCCCGACCTGCACATCCTCGCAGGCCAGGTAGACGCTGTCACCTCAGGCCTGATCTCAAAAACGAGCATCGTTTTCGTCGTGTCCATGGGAATAGCGGCCCTGGTTTCCATTGGCCTTATCAGGATCATAAGAAACGTGCCGCTGAACATCGTACTCACGATCCTTTACGGAATAATCCTGCTTCTTTCGTTTTTCACGTCGAGTGAAGCTATGGCCATTTCGTTCGATGCGTCCGGGGCGACCACCGGCGCTTTGACGGTGCCTTTCATCCTCGCTTTGGCCTTCGGCGTGTCGCGCCTGAAAAAAAACAGCCTGGCATCCGAAAGCGACAGTTTCGGCCTTGTCGCGATAGCCTCGACGGGGGCTATCGTCGCGGTCATGGTGATGAGCATCGTTTCCGGCGCGAAAGAGATCACAGGGAGCCTTGAGACCGGAGCCGCGCAGCACCAGTCGTTCATCGGCCCGTTTGTGGAAAACCTCCCGCGTCTGGCAGTTGAGTCCCTGATCGCGTTGCTTCCTTTGATAGCGATATTCATCGTTTTCCAGATGGTTTCGTTGAAATTGTCCAAAAACAAACTCAGGCGGATGTTTATCGGGCTCCTTTATACTTTTATAGGCCTGGTCCTGTTCATGACCGGAGTCCACGCGGGGTTCATGGATGTCGGGAGAATCATCGGATATGAAGTGGCCCTGCTGGAAAAGAAGGCGATCTTTGTTTTAACAGGGTTTGCGTTGGGATTATCGACCATCCTGGCCGAACCCGCCGTCCACGTCCTGACCAAGAACATCGAAAGGATTACCAGCGGATATATCAAGCGCAAAGCAGTTCTGGCGGCCCTTTCCCTTGGTGTCGGCTGCGCCGTCGCGTTGTCGTGCCTGAGGATACTTTTACCGGGAGTGGAATTATGGCATTTCCTTTTGCCGGGGTATGCTCTTGCCATCGTCATGACATATTTTACGCCAAGGCTGTTCGTCGGCATTGCCTTCGATTCCGGAGGAGTGGCGTCCGGCCCTATGACCGCCACGTTCATACTGGCCTTTACCCAGGGCGCCGCCGAAGCCGTGGATACGGCGCACGTGCTGATCGACGGCTTCGGCATGATCGCCATGGTGGCGTTGATGCCGTTAATTGCTTTACAGGTGCTCGGCATTATGTATAAAATAAAGACCAGAAAAGGAGGGCTCGAAGAAGATGTCAGGCAGTTGCGGTAACTATGCTTTCGAGCTCCTGATCATAGTGGTCAACGAAGGCTGTGGGACAAAGATTCTGCACATCGCCCAAAGAAGCGGCGTCTGCGGCGCAACGATCATGCTGGGCAGGGGAACGGTCAATAGCGCTATATTAAAGCGCCTCGAATTGTACGACGAACAGAAGGAAATCGTGTTGATCCTGGCCGGCAGATTGGTTGCTTTCGAGTTGCTCGACCGCCTTAACGACGAGTACAGGTTTAACAAGCCGCATCACGGTATAGCTTTTTGCATACCCGTAGCAAGGGTTTACGGCAGCAGAAGCTGTCAACCAAGTGATTGCGGCAACGGAGGTGCGGATACCGTCATGTATAATGCGATCTACGTCATAGTCGATGAAGGGAATGCGGAAGCCGTCATAGACGCGGCGACCAAGGCCGGGTCGAGGGGCGGCACCGTCATCAACGCGCGCGGGTCGGGGATCCACGAGACCAGCAGGCTTTTCAACATGGAAATCGAGCCCGAGAAGGAAATCGTGTTGATCATATCGGAATCCGGGGCAACGGAATCCATTGCGACTTCGATAAGGGACGCCATACAGATCGAGAAACCCGGCAACGGCATCATGTTTGTTCAGGACGTTTCGAGGGTGTACGGCTTGCGTTAGCGCGACGCCTTCAAGACGCGCTCCCGGCATCCTGCCGGCTGCGGAAAAGGGAAACGGCGTGCTATTTGGGTTTCGCGCCGAGGTATCGACAAACCTGAATTTTGTGGTAATATCCGGGCCTGTTGCCCGCCTTCCATAATGGAGGGCGGGCATTTTTAGAGGATTTGCAGGATTTATGCGGAATAGTGTACCATACCCCAACAGTAACAACTGAGTCATAATACGCATACGAAATGAGGATTAAAATGCAAAACAAGTATGATCCCCTGTTCCGTACGGGCCGGATTGGATGCATGGAACTCAAAAACCGGGTCGTGATGGCTTCCTTAAACACTTTCCATGAATACCTGTCGCCGGAGTTGATCGATTTTTATACGGAACGCGCCCGCGGAGGGGCGGGCATGATCGTTATGGGAAGCCGGTTTACGATGCGGTTGGACCCAAATGCTCCCGGGCTAATGTATCTGGATTCCGACCGATGTATCCCGATGCTTTATGAACTGGCCGATGCTGTTCACGCGTATGGAGCAAAGATATGCGCGTCGATAGGTTGCGGTTTTGGGCGCAACGTCCCGCCTAATAACGGCAGCCCGCCGGTGTCCGCCTCTGCCCTGCCGGCAGCTTACGACCCCAACACCATATGCCGTCCCCTGTCCGTATACGAAATACAATGCACGGCGGACTCGTTTGCGGAGGCGGCGGAGCGGTGCAGGCGCGCGGGTTTCGACGCCATTGAGATCCAGGCTGACAAAGGGGACCTTATCGACCAGTTCATGTCGGCCGCCTGGAATCGGCGCGCAGACGGATATGGCGGCAGTTTCGAAAACCGCATGCGCTTCCCCAAAGAAATCCTTGAATCTGTCCGCAAAGGCGTCGGCGGCGACTTTCCGGTGCTGTTCAGGATGGCCGCGGATCATAAAATCACGGAGGGACGGGGGCTAAAAGAGAGCGTTGCGATAGCGAAGTACCTGGAAGAAGCCGGCGCAGATGCGTTGGATATTGATGCGGGCTGCTATGGTTCCGTCGACTGGCTGTTCCCGACCCGCTACCTTGGTGACGCATGCACGCTGGATTTGGCCGCCGCGGTCAAAAAACAGATCACCGTCCCTGTGCTCAACGCCGGCAACCACACGCCGGATACCGCCCTTGATGCGGTGCAATCCGGGGACATAGATTTTGTGATGCTCGGAAGGCCCCTCGTCGCGGACCCGCAATGGCCAAACAGGCTCATGGAAGGCAAACCCGAGGAAATCCGTCCGTGCCTCCGGTGCAACGAATTCTGCGTCAAGGGGATGTACTCGAAAAGGGGCCTCGTCTGCGGGGTCAACGCTCAGGCCGCGCGGGAAAGAAGATTCGCGTATGCAAAAACGAACGCTCCAAAACGCGTTGCCGTCGTCGGCGGCGGGCCGGCAGGCCTGGAAGCCGCGCGCGTAGCCGCGGACAAAGGGCACGAGGTCACAGTATTCGAAAAGAAGGAGCGTATTGGCGGGCAGTTGGCCTTGGCACCTTTGTTTCAGACGCAATCCGCCCTCTTGGCCTGGTTCGGGCTGCAGCTCAAAAAAAAGCATGTCGATATCAAACTCAAAACGGAAATCGCACCGGAGTCGGAAGAACTGAAGGATTTCGACGAAATAATCATAGCCGTCGGCGCGCGGCATCGCCCTTTGCCCATACCGGGTCTGGACGGTGAGAAGGTGATCGGAGTATACGACGCGCATCTTACCCCCTCAAAAATAAAAGGAGACCGAATCGTGATACTGGGGGGCGGAATATCGGGCGTCGACGCAGCCATCCGGGTCTCGGCCGGGGGGAAACAGGTCACCATTATGGAACAGCAGCCTGTCGTTGCCGCAGATGCGTTCTTCGTGAACCGCGTATCCATATACGATAGGATGGCCCGACACAAAATCGCGCCGTTATGCGAACACAGGATTGTCAGCGTCACGGACGGAGGCGCTGTGGCGGTCAACAGGGAAGCCAGGGAAGTCCTGATCGAAGGAGATACCCTTATTAATGCGCTGGGGATGTTGCCGGATGAAGAATTTGTACATTCCTTTAAGATGAAATACCCGAACGCCCGGTTGATCGGCGGCTGCACGGGAGCGCGGAAAACAGGGGATGCCATCCGGAACGGGTTTTTTGCCGGCTATTCGATTCCATGATGCATTACAGCAACCGAAAGGTAACCGGGGAAAAGCCGGGAGAGATGTAGTGTTCATTGTTAAAGGGGTTTTCAACCATTTGTTCTTTGTAGCATTTTTTAATTGAGATGAAAAGCTTAGACATTGAGAGGAGAGGAAACTATGGTAATTGTAGGCCAGAGTATCTCAGTTATATGACTTTCATAATGATCAAGACGCATTAAAATGTTTGGATATAATAGAGCCTTTGAGAGAAAATGGCTGTGTTGCAACAAGTTATCCTAGAGACAGAAAAGCTATTAATGAATCTAAAAAAACAATTGAAACACACCCACAAATACTCATTAAGCGACGGTTTACCTGGTCGCCCAATGCTATCGAAAACAATCAAAGTGGGTGCATAAGCAAAAATAAAACCCCGCAAACAGTCTGTTTGCGGGGTTTATAGCTGGTGGAACGATCCTCCCCAAACATGAACATCTTTTACTTTATGGGTGGGTTTGGGGTAGAGGCAGCATTGCGAAATAAGCCTCGTGCGGGGTTATGAGAGGCTCAGAGAGAGCTTGGTACCGTCAAGAAAATTTCGCAAATTGGATTACCGCTTGGTGAGCGGCAGCTAACTTATGGCTGAACCGGCCTCTTCTTTTAATATCTCGTCCAGGTGGGTCATGCTCATATACCGCCTGGTAC